>Ga0335073_10009613_pt1 | contig 13573 bp, 12 predicted proteins | sample Lox_Sample_22_FD_207093 | JGI IMG/M metagenome (GOLD analysis project Ga0335073, IMG submission 207093) | Soil microbial communities from Loxahatchee National Wildlife Refuge, Florida, United States - Lox_Sample_2.2 | ecosystem: Environmental > Terrestrial > Soil > Wetlands | place: USA...
CCCGCCGGCGCGGCGTAAACAGGCCACGGTGGGTACTCGTCGTGGCTGCCGCGGGAGCCTCGTCCGCTTCGCGCGCGGACTGAGCTTCGCGTGCGGCCTCCACTTCGCGTGCGGCCTCCACTTCGCGGGCGGCCTCCACTTCGCGGGCGGCCTCCACTTCGCGGGCGGCATCCGCTTCGCGGGTGGCCCGCCGGGCGTCGCTGACGCTGATCACGGAGAACCGGCCGATCGCCATCGCCGCGAGCAGCACGATCGCGACGCCGAGCCCGGTGAAGAACCCGATCTGCTCGAGCGTGCGCTGGGTCGCGTCACCGACCGGCGTCCCCGGCACCATCTGCATATGGATCCAGGCCGGGCCGACCAGGCCGCCCAGCGCGAACCATGCACCGCTGAGCGCGGCAAGCCAGGCACCGAAGTGCGCGGTCGGCCGGTACGCGCTCGTCAGCACGATCAGGCCGCCGAGGAAGACGGCAGCGCCCGGCAGGATCTCAAGCCAGAGCCGGCCGGTTGTGTACGTCCACGCCTTGTCCGGCGTGTACGCATAATGGAAATACGGGCCGATAAATGGAATAAGAGCGCCCCAAATGCCCAGCAGGACCAGCAGCAGACCGCTGAGCACGCCGCGGCTTCGGCGAACCCGCAGCATCCCGTTCATAGGATCACTTCCTCCTGCAGGCGGAGTGGTTTTAGTCGCCTGCGCGCGCTCAGCTACCCCGCTGGCGCGAGTCCATGCAAGGCGCCAGCAATTGCCGCATAAGCCATTGCCGTTCCCCGTGGCCGTGCTGTCGCCCGGCGGCGGCTGATACTGTCCCGTGGACAGCCGGGTCCAGGCCCAGGCAGCCGGGGGGAGGAGCCGAGGAGAGCCATGGTGGTGCCGCTCGCCGTCCGCGGCATAGCCGCCGCGGTTGGCGTGCTGCTCATCTGGACCGCGGCCCGGAGCATGATCGGCACCGTGATCGTGCCGCGGCCGGTCGGCAGCTGGCTGACCCGCTGGGTCGACAAGATCGTGAGCTTCGGCTACAACGCTGCGGCGAAGACGATCAAGGACCACAAGAGGCGCGACCGTCTGATGGCCGGGCAGGCAGCGGTGATCTTGCTGCTGCAGCTCGTCGCGTGGCTGTTGATCTTCTTTATCGGGTTCTCGCTGCTGCTGTGGCCATTCGTCACCAACGTCACGCTCGCGTTCACGACCGCGGGGCCGGCAATGTTCGAGATCGGCTGGCAGCCATTCGGCGGGGCCGCGCCGCGGACGATCCTGGACATAGCGTCGCTGACCGGGATTATTACCGTCACGCTGCAGATCGCCTACCTGCCCACGCTGTACTCGGCGTTCAACCGGCGCGAGACCGAGGTCGCGCTGCTCAACGCCCGGGCCGGCGTGCCGTCGTGGGGTCCCGAGCTGCTGGCCCGCACCCACTACGCGCTGGGCTCGGGCATGTCGACGATCGACACCCTGCCCGACCTGTACGGGGCGTGGGAGCGCTGGGCCGCGGACGTGGCCGAGAGCCACACCACTTACCTGCCGCTGGTCAGGTTCCGGTCACCGAAGCCGTTGTCGTCCTGGGTGACCGGGCTGCTCTCGGTCCTGGACTCGGCCGCGCTGTACCTCGTCCTGTCCCCGACGAAGGCGCCCGTGGTCGCGGCGCGGTTGTGCCTGCGCAGCGGGTTCATCTGCTTCGGCGACGTCGCCCGGGCGATGGGCATCGAAATCCCGGCCGAGCCCGACCCGAGCGCCGGGATCAGCATCTCTTACGAGCAGTTCGCCGACGCGGTGGCCCGGATGGAAAAGGTGAACTTCCCGATCGATCGCACGCCGGAGGAAGCCTGGCCGGACTTCGTCGGCTGGCGCGTCAACTACGAGCAGGCCGCCTACGCGATCGCCTACGCGCTCGACGTCGTGCCCGCGCTGTGGTCTGGCCCGCGACCGCACCCCCGGCCCGAGATCGCGCCGATCCGGCCGCCCGAGGGCAAGCCGCCCGACGGCAAGGAGACTGATCACAAGCCGCCAGGGGGCAAGACGGCCGTGGGCAAGACGGCCGACGGCAAGACGGCGCATCACAAGCTGGCGGACGGCAGGCCGGCGCATCACAGGCCCGCCGGCGGCAAGGCGCCCGAGTAGCCCAGCGATGAAGGCCGCGGAAGAGCGTCTACTCGCCGGGATCCGGGCCGAGCTGAACCGGGTCATTCGCTACGACGACGAGTCGATCGTGAACGGCGCCTGGATCCGGCAGCGGTACGACTGCGGCTGCTACCCGACGTTCGCGCCGGCGAGGGCGCAGGCGGTCGAGACGGCCTGGCACGAGGCCGGCCACGCGGTGGCCGCGCTGACCGTCGGGGCGCGGTTCAGCTCGGCCAGCATCCACCACGCCTGCGGCAAGGAGGGCCGCGTGCACGGCATCAGGAGCGCCGGCGACCGGGCGTTCGTGATCGACGCGGCCGGCCAGATCGCGGAGCGGCTGCGCACCTGGTCCATGCTCGAGCGCGACGAGGATCTGCGCGCGTGGCTGCCCACCTGGAAGCAAGACGGCGGGGACGCTCGGCGCTTCCGGCGGACCCTCGGCGAGCGGTTCGGCAGCGACGAGTGCGCCGCGTGGCGGTACAGCGAGCAGCTGCTCACCCCGCAGCGGCTGAAGATCAGGGCGGTGGCGCGGGCGCTGCTGGTGCACCCGTCCTTCCTCCCCTACCCGGTGATTTCAGCGATCGCTGCGGGAGCGTGAACGGAGGCGGGATGACCAGAGACGAGCTGCTCGGCTACTGCCTGGCCAAGCCGGGCGCGTGGCAGGACCAGCCGTGGGAAGACGACGTGGTGGTGAAGGTCGGCCCCAAGATCTTCGCCTTCTTCGGGATGGACCCGAACCTCACAGTCGGGGTCAAGTGCGGCGCGAGCCGGGAGGCGGCCGACGAGTGGCTGCTGCGCTACCCCGGCGATGCGTCGGTCATGCCGTACATCGGGCGGTCCGGCTGGAACAGCCTGCAGCTCGGGGGAGGGATCCCAGACGACGAGCTGCTCGAGGCCGTCGACGCCTCCTACGACACGGTGGTCAGCAAGCTGCCGAAAAAAGACCGCCCCTAGCGCCCCGGGTCAGGACGGCAGGCCGAGCGCCTCGGCCAGCCTCCGGTAGCCGTCGGCCAGGTCGTCGTCGGAGGCGGTCAGCAGCTGGACGGCCACGTGGTCGGCGCCGGCGTCGAGATGCTCGCCGAGCTTGGCGGCGACCTCGCCGTCGGTGCCCCAGGCGACCAGCGCGTCGATCAGCGCGTCGCTGCCGCCGTCGCTCAGGTCCGCCTCGCTCCAGCCCAGGCGGCGCAGGTTGCTGGTGTAGTTCACCAGCTCGAGGTACGGGCGCTGCACCCGGGGACGGCCGAGCGCGCGTGCTCGCTGCGGGTCGGTCTCCAGCACCGCCTTCTGCTCGGGGGCGAGCAGTGGCCCGGTGCCGAGAACGGCCCGCGCCCGGCGGGTGTGCTCGGGCGGAACCAGGTACGGGATCGCGCCCGCGGTGCGCTCGCCGGCCAGGCGCAGCACCCTGGGGCCCAGGGCGGCCAGAACAAGGCTGTCGGCAGGCACACCGCTGCCGAGCAGCACGTCGACATAGCCCACCAGCGTGTCGTACGGGCTCGCGTACTCCTGCGTCGCCTCGGGGTGCCCGGCGCCGACGCCGAGCAGGAACCGGCCGGGGTGGTTCGCCTCGATCCGGGCGAACGACGCGGCCACCGTGCGCGCGTCGTCCTTCCACATGTTCACGATGCTGGTGGCGAGCGTCAGGGTGGTGGTCGCCTCGATGAGCTCCTCGACGTGCCGGAGATCACCGTCCGGCGATCCGCCGAGCCACAGCGTGCCGTAGCCAAGCCGCTCAAGGTCGACGGCCAGCTGGGGCGTGGCCAGAGCCGAGGCCCGCCAGATGCCGAACCGCCCCAGATGATCACGCGCGCGCTGACTCATCGGCCTGCTCCCTGTTCGTGTCCGTGCTCCCGGCCGCTCCCCCGCGAACCCTATCCGCCGGGCGCCCGGGGTCCCCGCTCAGTCCGGTGACCCGCAGCGCGGCCATGACGATCAGCGCGGCCAGCGCCCACCCGGCGACCACGTCGGTGAACCAGTGGTAGTCACCCCAGATCAAGGCCACGCCAACCAGGAAGCACGCCGCGGCCATGCCGGTCAGCACGCCTCGCCTGGCCCAGTCCGGCAGGCCCCGGGCGAGCAGCAGCGCGCCAAGGCCCAGGCACACGCTGGACGTGGCGGTGTGGCCGGACGGGAACACGCCCATCGCGCCGTGGGCGACGGGCGGCAGCCCGGGCCCCGCCCTGCCGATGAGGATCTTCGCCGGGATCACGGTGCCCAGCAGCAGCACCACGCCGGCCACGGCGGCGAGTACCGGGCGCACGCTGCGGTCCCGGAGCGCCGCGATCAGCGCGCTCCACCCGAGCACCGGGACCGCCACCTGGTTGTTGCCGAGATCGGTCAGCAGATAGGCGGGTGCGTACCGGCCGTGTTCGAGCCACCGGAACCTGGCCGAGTGCGCCTGGGCCTCCACCGCGCTGCGGATCCACCGGTCCACGTCCAGGACCGGGCTGTGGGCGAGCACGCAGGCCGTCAGGAACACGAGGACCGCCGCGAGCACGCCCGGCAGCAGCCACGGCGGGCGCCGTCGGCTGGCGCGGGACGTGGCCGCTGGCGCCGTGTAAGTCTCGTCCATCCGCAAGAAGGCTACCGGCGGGCCGCGCCACGACCCTGGAGTACCTCCACCGGCGGCGCGCCCTTGCCGCCCCGGCTACCGGGAGGCCAGGTCGCTGCGGTGAGCCGTCGGCCCGGCAGCTGCCGGACGACCCGCGTGACTGACCGTTCTGGCCCGTTTTGGGAGCCTCCTGGCCCGCCGGGTCGTATGGAGCTCGTTTTGGTCGCTAAGCTGTGCGGGCAAATTCTTAGCTTGGGGTTAGCTGGAGGGAACTGATCTATGGGCGACGTCACGGGGATCGAGCGGACTTTGGTCCTGCTGAAGCCCGACGCCGTAACTCGTGGCCTCGTGGGACGCGTGCTGTCCCGGTTCGAGGAAGCACTTCTGAAGGTCATCGCCTGCAAGATGGTGCAGATGGACGCCGACCTCAACCGGCAGCACTATTTCGACCTCGAGGACCGCTTCGGCCCCGAGGTGTACAACGCGGTGGCCGCGTTCATGCAGACGGGACCGGTGTTCGCGCTCGTGCTCGAGGGGGTCGAGGCGGTCGCCATCGTCCGCAAGCTCGTGGGCGCGACCTACCCCGACCAGGCGGAGCCGGGCACGATCCGCGGTGACTTCGCCCACCAGAGCAGGGCCTATGCGAACGCAAACGGGCTCCCCGTCGCCAACCTCGTGCACGCGTCGGCCAACGTGGCCGAGGCGAAGCGGGAAATCGACGTCTGGTTCACCGAGGGTGAGCTGCACGAGTACAAAACGCTGGCAGATCGTTACATCTGGTAACGTCAAAGGTGAACTTTGCGGCTGGTGATGGTCAAGGCCGCAACTTGCCGATCTAGTGACGTTTATGCTTTCCCGGGTATCCCACCGGTGAGCTGGGCACGTGAGACGCCGCTGATCGAAGGCGGCTGCTTCAGTCTCATCAGGTTTTAAATGACCCGATTTGACCACAAAGCGAAGGGCGACCATGCCACTGCGCATTACGGTCCTCGGCACCGGCTATCTTGGGGCGACTCACGCCGCGTGCCTCGCCGAGCTCGGCTTCGACGTGCTTGGCCTGGACACGAACGAGGCTCAAGTCGGTGCCCTGGCCGCGGGCAGGCTGCCGTTCCACGAGCCGGAGCTCCAGCAACTGCTTCAGTCCGGCCTGCGCTCCGGGCGGCTGCGTTTCAGCACCAGCTACGCCGAGGCCGGCACGTTCGGGGACGTGCACTTCGTGTGCGTCGGCACCCCGCAGCGCCCCGACTCCGGCGCGGCCGACCTGTCCCACCTCATGGCCTGCATCGACGCGCTGGCACCGCAGCTGGACCGGCCCTGCCTGGTGGTGGGGAAGTCCACCGTTCCGGTCGGCACCAGCGAGATTGTCGCCGGCCGGCTGGCCCAGGTTGCGCCCGCCGGCGCGGCCGCCGAGCTGGCCTGGAACCCGGAGTTCCTGCGGGAGGGGCACGCGGTCGCGGACACGCTGCGGCCGGACCGGATCGTGGTCGGGGTGCGCTCGGCCGGGGCCGAGGCGCTGCTGCGTGAGGTCTACGCCGGCCCGCTTGCGGCCGGGGTGCCGTTCCTGGTGACCGACCTGCCTACCGCCGAGCTGGTGAAGACCTCCGCGAACGCGTTCCTGGCCCTCAAGGTCTCGTTCATCAACGCGATCGCCGAGGTCTGCGAGGCATCCGGGGCCGACGTGATGCCGCTGGCCGAGGCGCTGGCGCTGGACGAGCGGATCGGCGGCCGGTTCCTGGTCCCCGGGCTCGGGTTCGGCGGAGGGTGCCTGCCCAAGGACATCCGCGCGTTCGGCGCGGCGACCAGGGAGATCGGCGTCACCTCGGTGAGCAACCTGCTCGGCGAGGTAGACGCGATCAACCTGCGGCGGCGGGCCCGCATGGTCGACCTGGCCCTTGAGATGGCCGGCGGGTCGCTGGAGGGCCGCGCGGTCGGCGTGCTCGGCTGCTCGTTCAAGCCGAACTCCGACGACATCAGGGACTCCCCCGCGCTCGACGTGGCCGGCACCGTCCACGGCCTGGGCGCCCGGGTGACCGTCTACGACCCGGCCGCCATGGACCGCGCCCGGCAGGTCCACCCCGAGCTCGAGTACGCGGACTCGATGCTGGGCGCCGCCGCGGACGCGGACGTGCTGCTGCTGCTGACCGAGTGGCGCGAGTTCATCGAGGCGGACCCCGAGGTGGTCGGGAAGGCCGTGGCCCAGCGCAACATCGCCGACGGCCGCGGCGCCCTGGACGGCGACCGCTGGCGCGGAGCCGGCTGGCGTTACCGTGCTCTCGGCCGTCCCGACACGCAGTCGAGCGCCGACAGCGTCACGCTCAGCGGCTGACCCGCTGGCCGCCCGCCCATCTCCGGGCGCGGCAGGCGGCCAGCGGGTTCGGTGCCCCCTGGTTACCGGCAGTCCGGGCCAGGTGCCTTCACTTCACTGGGTTTAGGCAGGTTGGGGTTGCGCCGTGGAATGGGCCATTCGTTGCGCATACTTCCTGCGTGTCGATCCCGCGCTTGCCGTCGAAGACGACCGTGGCCCACGTCGGGTTCGACGGGTAGGTGCCATCGTCGGTCAGGACGAGCGGGTTGCTGAAGTTGTCCGAGGCGCCGTTCACCTCCCAGAGCGAGTTGGTGTAGGACACCCTCCCGTCTGGCAGTTTCCGCACCGGGATCAGGATCGTGCCGGCCGAGGCGCCGCACGGCTCCAGCCGGACCGAACTTCCCGGCCGCGAGCTGGTTGCGCCGATGCACTCATCCGCCGGGCCGCCGTTATCCGGGCTGAACGCGATCTCGTAGGTCTCGTTCGCGCTGTAGCCGTCGGTAACCAGCAGCTGGCACTGCTTAGCCGTAAACAGCGACCCCGTCTGCGCCTGGCCGGTCGCCGTGCAGTACGTCGGGACGACGGTGCCTGCCGCGATCCTTACAAAGTCCTCGGCCGGCAGCCCATCGCTGCCCTGCACCAAGCGCACGAGGGCCCCCTTGGCGCCGGCCAGCGAATTGGACGCGAGGAGCTCGGCGCCTAAGCCGGGGTCGACGAATCCGATGTCGTAGCACGCTTTGCCGCATGCAGTCGTTGCCGCCCCGGCGGCAGCGAAGCCGCTGACGGCCATCGCCCCAGCGACGGCAGCCGCGCCCAGGGTGTAACAGAACCTTCTCAGCACAGGGAATCCCCCATTCCTCATCGTGCGTTGACCGTTGCCTATGTTCAGGTCCAGCCCCCAGCCCTTCGGGCCAGCGTGGGCGGGGCCTTTGCGTCCGCACAGCGCGGCATGCCCGGCTAGCTCTGCTGTCCGGGCCGCTTGTGAGAGTAAACATTACGGCCGGTAATGGCGAGACGACTGGCCGTTACTGAGAGTGAGGCGGGTGAGCGGCGCGTGCGGGGTCACCGGCCTTCGCACACCACGCGGCCCAGCCGCGCGCTCGCGCCGAGGTGACGCAACGTTAACGAAGGGCCCGAACTCGGCTACGGAACGTGGCGTGGCTCGATGTGCTGCCCGCCGCCCCGGGCAAGACGCCGAGACTGGCCGAAACCCGCTTATCGGCTCGCGCGCAAGGTGAACGATTGCGGAATTCCTCATGTTCACGCCCGATGTACCGCGTGTCGCCGCAGGTCGGACGCATCTTTCATGGGATTCTGCGATCGGCCGTGCGACGAAGGGCTAAGCATGGGCATGCCGATGCGGCAGGGACGCCACGCGAAGCAAAAGCCGTGGAAGAGGGTCCGTCTTCGCGGACCGGACCCCATCGTGCGGGACGAGCCTTGCCCGGCGGCCGCGGATTCGGGCGACCCCGCGCCCTCCGCTCCGCCTGCCCGACCTGCACCATCCGCGCCTTTTGCCGCCCCCGCGCCGCTGGTTAGGCCGCCGCGCGCTACAGCGCCACCGTCCACGCGGGCACCCGCCGCGGCCGCACCCACGCCGGTACCCGCCGCGGCCGCACCCACGCGGGCACCCGCCGCGGCCGCACCCACGCCCGCACGAGCCTCGGCGGCACCACCAGCAGCAGCGGCTGCGCCGCTGGCGGCACCACCGGCAATGGCTGCGCCGCCCCGGCTGTCCGGGCTTTCCGCCGCGGCCCACGCCGAGGAGCTGGTGTCGGACGCACTGCAGGCTCAGGTCGACGGCCGCAACGAAGAACTCGCCCGGCGCGCTGCGCAGCTCGCGCAGACACCCCCGGGTGCCACCCGGCGTGAATGGCAGGAGGCCGTCGAACGAGAGCTGCTCGGCAGCCTCACCCGTGCGGTGACCGCGGGCTGGCGGCAGGGCTGGCAGCCCGCCGAGGTAGTGCGGCAGGTCGGCAGGCAGTTCGGTGCCAGGCAAGCCCGGATGGCGACGGACGCCGCGACGATGGAGATGCGCAACTACAACATCGCGGCCGTGGATGAGCGATGGCAGTCCCAGCTCGCCGCGCTCGGCGCCACCGCCTGGTGGAATCCGGACGACGGCTACCTGGAGCAGTGGCGCCAGCGCGAGCAGGCCGATACCGAAGCGGCGGTGACCTGCGCGCTCGAGGTGCTCTACGGGTTCTCCACGCTGCCCAGGCTCGGCCGGGTGTGCCCGCTGCCGGGCACCGCACGGCAGGGGGTCGCTGCGTCACAGCAGGCCCAGGCACGTCAGGCGGGCCAGCGGGCCCTCGGCCGGGCCAGGGCGCTGTTGACCAAGGCCGAGGCCACGGAGTTCCCTGGTGAGGCGGAGACGCTGAGTGCCCGGGCCCAGGAACTGCTCGCCGCGCGCAGCATCAACGACGCGATGTTCGCGGCCCGCCCCGACTCCGGCCGGGTGACGGCCGAGGGCCGGAGGCTCATCATCGACGGCCCCTACGAGATGGCCAAGACGGACCTGCTCGACGCGGTGGCGACGGCGAACCGCTGCCGGGCGGTCTGGCACCGGCACCTGGGCCTGAGCACGGTGCTCGGCTTCCGCGGCGACCTCGACGCCGTGGAACTGATCTTCGGCTCGCTGCTCGAGCAGGCCAGCGCGGCGATGGCGCAGGAGGGCGCCCGCCGCGACGACGGCGGGCCGTCTCGCATCCGCTCGTTCCGGCAGGCGTTCCTGGCCGCCTATGCTCAGCGCATCGGCGAGCGGCTGGCCGACGCGGCCGGAGCTGCGGAACGGCAGGCGGCCGCGGCCGCGCCGGATTCGGGCGTGCTTCCGGTGCTGGACGCCAGGCACCGTGTGGTCGATGAGGCCGTCGGCAAGATGTTCCCGGATCTGGCCCGGCACGGCGTTGGCGCCAGCCATGATCGCCAGGGCTGGCTTCCCGGCCTGGCCGCCGCGCACGTCGCCTGAGGGCGCAGACGTCACCTGACCGTGCGCCAATGGTCACCTGACCACGCCGCGGGTCGCCTGACCGCGCCAGCTAGCATGATCGCTATGACCTCCGCCACCCCTCCTTCCGCGTTCTTGCACCTTGTCGTGGGATATGACGGTTCGCCGCCCGCCAGCCGCGCGCTCGACGCCGCGGTCAGGCTGCTGCAGGGCCGCACCGGCCGCATCGAAGTCGTGTACGTGGCTCACCTGTCCAGCATGGTCAGCCTCTCGCCCGGTGCCATCGCCGAGATGGAACTGGACTTCGACGACATCGCCAAAGACCTGCGCGCCTCCGCTGCCAAGCAGCTGGACGAGCCGGCGCCGGGCTGGGAATTCCAGCGGCGGCAGGGCCTCATCGCCGAGGAGCTCATCGCGGCGGCCACGGACATCCACGACGCGGACCCCAGCAAGACCGTGGCGATCGTGGTGGGCAGCTCATCGCACGCCGCCCACCGGATGGTCGGCTCGGCCGCGGTCAGCCTGGCCCGTCACGCGCCAGTGCCCCTGGTTATCGTGCCGTAGCACCGCCGAGCACGTCCGGAACACCCGCGCGGGAGGATGGCGCCATGCCAGAAACCGGACCGGGGCCGTCAGGCCCGCACGCGGCGACGCCAGCGGGCAAGCCGCGGGCCAGGTCGCTCGGGATGCCGTTCGGCGGCACGCCGGGCACGTGGAACGCGATCACCGACGTGCCCGGCGTGGAGGTCGGCACGGCAACGCTGATCCGCGACGCGTCCGTGCGCACCGGGGTGACCGCGATCCATCCGCGCGGCGCGGCCAATCCGGCCGACCCGGTGGCCGCCGGCTTCTTCGCCCAGAACGGGAACGGGGAGATGACCGGCGTGTCGTGGATCCGGGAGTCCGGCACGTTCGCCGGCCCGGTGGCGATCACCAACACCCACGCGGTCGGCATCGCGCACGCGGCGATCGTGGCCTGGGTGGCCCGCCATCATCCCCGGCTGGCCGAAGCCTGGCTGCTCCCGGTGGTCGGCGAGACCTGGGACGGCTACCTCAACGACATCAACACGCCGAGCGTCACCGAGCAGGACTGCCTGGACGCGCTGCAGTCGGCGGCGGGCGGGCCCGTCGAGGAGGGCTCGGTCGGCGGCGGGACCGGCATGATCTGCTACGAGTTCAAGGGCGGCAACGGCACCGCCTCCCGCCTGGTGAGCTTCGCCGACACGACCTACACGGTCGGGGTGTTCGTGCAGGCCAACTTCGGGAGCAGGCGGGAGCTCACGCTCGCCGGCCTGCCCGTGGGCGAGCTCCTCGCCGACTACACCGGCCCGGGCGCCCAGGGCGCTGCCGCAAGTGCCGGCAGCGGCGCCGGATCGGTGATCGCGATCGTCGGCACCGACGCGCCCCTGCTGCCGCACCAGTGCATGGCGCTCGCCCGGCGGGTCACGCTCGGCATTGCCCGCACCGGCACCACCGGCTCGCACTTCTCGGGCGACCTCTTCCTCGCGTTCTCCACCGGCAACCCGGGCGCGCTCACGCCGGGCGGCGAGGTGATGCTCGGCGCGGTGCCCGAACGCTACGACGAGCTGCGCTTCGTGCCGTGGGGCTTCATCAATCCCTTCTACGAGGCCGTCGTGCAGGCCACCGAGGAGGCCGTGGCGAACGTGCTCGTCGCGAACGAGGACATGACCGGGCGCGACGGCCACCGCACCCCGGCGCTGCCCAGGGACCGGGTCGCCGCGCTGCTGCGCGACCGGGCCCGCCCGGCCTAGCTCCCTCCTGGACTACCTGGCCGGTTCCGGCGGCGGACCCTCGTCGAGCAGAGCCGCGTCGGCGCCGCCCTCCTCGCCGAGGATCGAGCCGATGCGGGCCACGGAGTCCGGGCGCCTGGAGCGCAGCCAGAGCAGCACCCCGATGCCGAGCACCAGCCAGATGATGGCCAGATACGGGGTCCACTTCAGGATGCCGGGCGGGGTGGGATGAACCGAGCCGTACAGCGCAGCGGCGAACACCACGGCGCCGACGACGGGGATCAGCACGTGCACCAGCGGGTTCCAGCGCCGGGTGTCCCTGGTCCGGTGGAAGAACACGATGCCGCCGATGCAGATCATGATGTAGACGACGATGATCAGCAGCGTGCCCAGGGTGGCCCAGAAGTAGTAGTTGCTGAACGGCTGGCCGAACGCGCTGTCCGATAGCGGGTAGCCGATGATCAGCGCCATCACTATGGCCACTCCCACCACCGCCAGCGTCGCGTTGACCGGGGTCTTGAACCGAGGGTGGGTGTGGGCGAACGCCTTGGGCAGGACGCCCTCACGGCCCATCGCGAACAGCGTCCGCGACCCAGCGGTCGCGCAGGCCACGCACACGATGAACGCGGCGAACAGGCCGCCGATTTCCACCAGCGAGCCCACCCACGGGGTGACGAACTTGTTCGCGATCGTCTGCAGCCCGACCGGGTCCGCCCCCCACGTCGCGCCGTTCTTCACGCCGAAGCCGATCGCCAGTGCGTAGGTGGTCCACAGGTAGAAGATCACCGCGAAGACCGTGGCCGCGATGATCGCGATCGGGATGTAGCGCCGCGGGTTGGCGGTCTCCTCCCCGAAGTCGGCAGCGGTCTCGAACCCGATGTAGGAGGTGACGCCCAGGATGATGCCGTAGAACACCCCGTTGAATCCGCCGCTGACCGTGTGGCCGAAGCTGAACGCCGACAGCGCCTGGCCGTGCGCACCGCCCTTGGCCGTGGTGACCAGGTCGACGACCACGATCACCGCCACGGTCACGATGCCCACCACGAGCTGAACACGGGTGGTGACCTTGATCCGCACGATCGACAGCACGACCAGCAGCGCCATGCCGAGGAAGAAGAACAGGATCCACCAGTTGGGGTTCAGGCCGAGCAGGTTGGCGGCCAGGTAGCCGACGCCGGACATGGTCATCGGGACGAAGCAGATCATGCCGGCGAAGTACAGCCAGCCGGCCATGAAGCCGCCCTCTTTGCCGAGGCTGCGGCTGGCGTAGGTATAGGCGTAGCCCGCCGACGCCATCCGCCGGGTGAAGCCGATCACCACGAACGCAAGCGCCAGGCAGGCGATGCCGCCGAGCAGGAACGCCAGCGGCGTCGAGCCGCCGGCGACGATCGCGACGCCGGACACGTTGAGGAGCATCGCCATTCCCGGTGCGATAACCGAGACCGAGATCGCGATGGCATCCCAGATCCTGAGTGAGCCGTGTGCCAGCTCGTCCTGGCCGGTCGCGACGGCCAGGCTGCGGTCAGTGTCTGCCATGGTGGTGCCCTCCCTAACTTCACTTGCGGGCTGCCGAATCGGGCTCGGCCATAAGAACGGTGCCGTCGTCGAGGTGGTAGTCGAAAGCCAGCGGTGTGCACCCGCGCTCCACGATCCAGTCGCGGAACCGCACGTGCACTGGATGGTCCTGGTACTCGCGGAGGGTTTCCGCATCCGGGAACTCGGTGTAGAGCAGGTACTCGTAACCGCGGTTGCGCTCGCGGGTGAGGTCGGTGCCAAACCGGCACCTGGTCATCAGCCCGATCTCACTGGGCCAGCTCGCCACCATCGCTCGCATCGCGGCCGCCTCCTCCGCGGTGAGCTCGCGGGGGAAGCTGAAAAGAACGACGTGCTGCAGGGTCATCGT
>Ga0335073_10009614_pt1 | contig 13573 bp, 14 predicted proteins | sample Lox_Sample_22_FD_207093 | JGI IMG/M metagenome (GOLD analysis project Ga0335073, IMG submission 207093) | Soil microbial communities from Loxahatchee National Wildlife Refuge, Florida, United States - Lox_Sample_2.2 | ecosystem: Environmental > Terrestrial > Soil > Wetlands | place: USA...
TAGAGTGCGTGGCGCTGCTCGAGCGTGATGATTAGCTGCGCTGGGCCTTGAGGTGCCGGATGAAGCCGGCGGTGACGACCAGGCCGGTCCCCAGCACCAGGACTCGCACCGCGGTCGAGTCGGCGACGAACGATCCCGTCGGGACGGTCAGGGCAAGGGCTATCTGGCTGGCGCCGTCGATCGTGAACGTAAGGCCGACGATCGCGGTCAGCATCGAGATCGCCCGGCGGCGGGCGGGGTCTGCCAGCCTCGCCTCGATCTCGGGCCGACGCTCCGGGTTCAGCTGCGCCGCGTGCTTGGCGGCGAGCAGCAGTAGCGGGCGCCCGAGCGCTACGGACGTGAGCGCAGCGATCCCCATCGTGCCGGTGACCGCCCCCCGGCGCAGCTTCAAGGCGATGGGGTCACCGCCCGTAAGCGCGTAGGCGCCGAGCGCGATCGCGACGGTCAGCGTGGAGAGCACCGCGATCGGGTCGACCTTGCGGCGCACGATCGCGGTGACGAGCAGCCACGTCGCGGGGACCGCTTCGGTGATCGCGAGCGCGCCGGTGGCCGAGCCAAGCACGGCGCGGAGCACCAGATAGGCGGCCAGCGGAAGCAAGAGGCCGGCGGCGAGGCGAGGCGGTGACATCTGCGGCGGGAGGCGGTTCACGACATCGCCTCCTTCGGGCGGATGAAGAAGCCGGCCACCTGGCGGTCGGCAGTCAGAACGACGCGACCGGTGCCGTCGGCGCGCTCGAGCGCGACCGGGATGTCGACGACGGTGTAGCCGTCGCGCACGGACACCGTGGGGGTGCCGATCGCCTGGACTTCTCCGGCCTCGCGCCGCACTCTCTCGCGCACGTCGGCGAGCAGCTCGACCGAGCACGCCTCGAGCATCCGCTCGTCGAACGTCGACCGCGTGTCGTCCCAGCGCCCGTCGATGAAGGCCTCGAGCACCGGGAGGGCGTGCTCGACCGCGCGTTCGACCGGCACGTCGACGGCGTCCTCCTCGGTGGCCTGGCGCCGGCCGCCGCCGAAACGTTGAAAAGCCGCCTGACGGCTGACATGGAGCACGTCGCCGATCTCGGCCCAGGTGTGGCCGGCGGCCCTCGCCTGCTCGACGAGCGCACGCAGGGTGTCATCGACGATCGTCTCGAGGCTGCGCGTGGCGGCGATCGCCCGGACGATCTGGCCGGAGGGCTGTCCGTCAGCGCGGAGCACGCCGGCGACGAGCTCGACGTTGGTCGAGAGCATCATCGCCATGACCTCGCGGTCGAGCTGGAGCGAGGTGCGGGGTTCATCCATGTGTGTCAAGGTAGCCTTTACACGAGCATTTGTCAAGGCAATCTTTACAAGGTCCGATTGCGCCGAGGGTGTGGCGGTCGCCGGGTGGGTAGATTCGAGGCATGAGGACTCGCAGCACTCGCGCGGTCCTGCTGGTTGCCGCGGGCCTGGTGGCTGGTCTGGTCCTGTTGGCCGGTGGGGCCCTGGGGGGTCGCGTCGGGGTCGCGAGGGCCGCCACTCGTCCGCCGGCGCTGCGGCTGACGGCGCTGTCTCCGAAGGGCGCGGCTCCCGGCGATGCCCGGATCGAGCTCCGGTTCTCCGCGCCGCTCGCGCCGCTGACGGCGCGGACCGAGCCCAGGCTGGCCCCGGCGACCGCCGGCGCGTGGTCCCAGCCGAGCCCGACCACGCTCGTCTTCACCCCGAGCCTTGCGTATCTCCCGGAGACCGTCGTGCACATCACCGTCCACCGGGGGGTCCTGGCCGCCGACGGCGCAAAGCTCCGGCGGGCCGTGACGGTCGGCTTTCAGGTGGAGAACGGTTCCACGGCACGGCTCGCCCAGTTGCTTGCCGAGCTGCGATACCTGCCCGTGCATCTCGCCTCCTCCGCGCACCAGCCGCGTCCGGGCGACACCGCCGGGCAGCTCAGCGCGATCTTCCACCCGCCGGCGGGCCGGCTCGAGCTCGGTTCCGAGTGGCCGTCGGAGCTGGGCGGGCTGTGGATCCACGACCCCTCGACCGTGCTCAGGGGTGCGGTCATGGCGTTTGAGTCCCAGCACGGGCTGGCTGTGGACGGCGTCGCCAGCACCGCGCTCTGGCGCGCGCTCCTGGCCGCTCGCTTCCACCGCCAGTTCAACACCGAGGGCTACAACTACGCCGTCGCCACCGAGACCAGCCCGGAGACGTTCACGCTCTATCACAACGGGCACGTAGTTCTGCGAACCGCTGCCAACACCGGCATCGGCGGCCGGGGCACTGCCGCCGGGACCTATCCGGTGTACGAGCGCCTACGGAGCCAGACCATGCAGGGCACCAACCCCGACGGATCGCACTACGCGGACTTCGTGCAATGGGTCGCCTATTTCAACGGAGGCGACGCTGTCCACTACATCCCGCGGGCGTCGTACGGGTCGCCACAAAGCCTGGGTTGCATCGAGCTGCCCTACGCCGCCGCCGAGCAGGCCTGGGGCTATCTGACCTACGGCACGCTGGTCACCGTTCTCTAGTGATCGGTCACCACTAGTTATCGTCCCCGGCGAGCATGCGCGCGGTCACGATCAGAGACGGCAACCTGAGCGTCGAGGACCATCCCGACCCGATCGTCGGCGCCGGCGAGTGCCTGGTTCGCGTCAGGGCCGCCGGGCTGAACGGCGCCGACATGATGCAGCGGCGCGGTTTCTACCCCGCTCCGCCGGGCGCGCCGCAGGACATCCCGGGGCTAGAGCTCGCCGGCGAGGTCGTAGATCGCGGTCCGGGCGCCACCCGCTTTGACGTCGGTGATCGGGTCATGGGGATCGTCGCCGGCGGCGGCCAGGCCGAGTTCGCGGTCGTCCACGAGCGGATCCTGATGCCGGTTCCGGAGAATCTGGGGTGGACCGACGCCGGCGGCGTTCCGGAGACGTTCACGACCGCGCACGACGGCGTGTTCACCCAGGCCGGTCTGAAGCCGGGCGAACGCCTGCTCGTGCACGGGGGCGCCGGCGGCGTCGGCACGGCGGCGATCCAACTCGCCCGCGCGTCCGGCGCGCGCGTGACCGCGACCGTGCGGAGCCCGGACAATCGTGGCCTCGTCGCCGAGCTCGGGGCCGACGTGATCGCCCCCGCGGGCTTTGAGCAGCACGGTCCGTTCGACGTCATCCTCGAGCTCGTGGGCGGGCCCAACATGCCGGGCAATCTCGAGGCGCTGGGCTTCTGGGGACGGATCATGGTGATCGGGATCAGCGCCGGCGCCAAGGCCGAGGTGAACCTGGGACTCGCCATGCAACGGCGGGCGCGGATCTTGAACTCGACGCTCCGCCCCCGGCCACTCGAGGAGAAGGCGCTGACCGCGCGCGCCATGGAGCGCTCGGTACTGCCGCTGCTCGCGTCGGGAGCGGTGCGCGTCCTGGTCGCGGAGACGTATCCGCTCGAGGAAGCGGTCGCTGCCTACGACCGGTTCGCCGAGGGCGGCAAGCTGGGCAAGATCGTGCTTACGATGGGCTGAGCCGCCGCGGGCCTGAGCGCGTAGCCGGAGGTAGACCCGAGGTCGAGACGCTACTCGCCCTCGGCGAAGTCGTCCTCTTCGCCTACCGGGACGACCTCTTCCGCGTGGACCGTGCACAGCGCCGGTCCGCCTGACTCCATCGCGGCCTCGATCTCCGCCGGCGTGAGCTTGGCGCCACACTCTTCACACCGGTCGCCGATGTGCTCGAGGGACTTCTCTTCGAGGTCCATGCGGGCGAGTCTAGCCGCGTCGGCCCTAGTACGGGGGTAAGTCTGCCCACCACTGGCCGACGACGCGGAACGCGCCCCAGAACTCGCGCTTGGCGCCTTCCTCGTCGAGCGAGTCATCGATATTCGGCACGTACACGGCCTCGATCGAGGGCGTGAGGCGCTGGATCTCGCCGAAGACGGGGTGGAGCTCGCGGGCGAGCGGCAGGTCGAACTCGTTGACGACTCCGAGGGCTTCCGCCCCCATCACGACGACGAGCTTCGGCGAGACGATCTGGATCTCCTCGACGAGCCGGGCGACGCACGCGGGGTCGGCCAGGTCGGGGTCGGACACGGGGCACTTGACGCACAACGTCCCGTAGACCGCGAGCGGATCGATCGAGAGCCGTTTCAGAGACTTCATCAGCGCGTTCCCCGCCCGCCCGTAGAACGCGACGCCCTCCTCTACCTCAGAGGGCCGCGGCGAGTACTTGACCAGAAATATGTCGGCCTGGGGGTGGCCCGATCCGAGTACGGGCATGAGCGCGCCGCGGGGGCAGTGGGTGCACGACTGGACCTCGCGAGAAAAAGCGTTCAGCTCGCGGATCGCGCGCTCGAGGTACTTCTCGCGGATCTCGTCGTCGGTGGCTGGCATCGCTGTCCGATTGGACGGCTCGCTGGCTTGTCCTTGCGAGTGCATCAGGAGTTGCGGCTGTCGCGACCATTCGTGTGCCGGCGGTCGCGGCCCGTCGCCCGACGGACGCGACGCTCGCGCGAGGCCCGTCGGGCTCCGGGCGGAAGTGCCTTCGTCTGCAGGAATTTCAGCGCCTGGACGTACAGCAGGCTGGCCGGATTGCGGACGATGTCCGCGTCTCTGAGCGACTCGAGGAACTCCTCCGGGCCGTCGAACTCGCGCATCCGGATGCGGACCGAGCCAAGCCCCTGCGGCACGTGTGCGTCCGACCCGGCGCCGGCCGGGATCCGATACTTGGCCGCGAACCTGGCCGCTTCGTCGTTGAACTCGCTGATGGCCACGCGCGGGTTGAAAACCTCGATCGCGTCCACGTCGTCGAGGACGTCGAGCAGGTGCTCGTAGTCGGGGACGGAGTGGAGCCGGTCGAACGGATGTGGGACATACACGATGCCGCCCTGGCGCTTGATCTCGGCGATCGTCTCCTGGAGCGTCATCCCGCGCGGGATCTTCTCCTCGATGAACAGCCCGATGACCTCACCCTGGTCCGCGGTCTTGACCTCCTCGCCGACGATCACGGCGATCCCGTTCGCCTGGGCGCGGGCGGCGTGGGCGCCCGACACCTCGTTGTGGTCGGTGACCGCGATCGCCCCGAGGCCGCGTGCCCGGGCTTCCGCGAGCAACACCTCGACCGGGGTGGCGCAGTCGTAGGAGTGGTCGGTGTGCATGTGCAGGTCGACGTCGATCAACCGGCGGGACGTCAGCCGGGCTCTCACGTTGCCGTTGCTGCGGGTGTCGTGACGCTTGGCGACCAGGCCTTTGTATATCTGCTCGAACTCGTCGGCCACGCGCGACCAACCGAACCTCGCTCGGAGCTCCAGGATCTGCTCGGGGGTGCGCTCGTGTAGCGCGGGTTCGGCGATCAGCCGACTCAGGTGGCTGGTAAGCGTCTGGACGTCGCCGGGCTCGAACACGAACCCGAGCTCGCCCTCGCCGAGCAGCTCCTCGTACGCGGGCAAGCGCGAGGCGACGGGCACGAGGCCCGAGGCGAGCGCCCGCACGAGGATCCCGGGTACGGTCCTGATTCCCTCGGAGGCCAGCACGAGCACGTCGGCGCCGGCCAGCGCGTCGGTCTCGGACAGCCGCGTCGAGTCAAGGAACTCGACCCGGTCGCGGAGCGCCCGCCCGAGCGTCGGCGGGGCCGTGTAAGGCCTCGGCGACCAGACGGTGGCATGCCATGGGATTTCGAGCGGGAGCGCGCGCAGCGCCCGCAGGAAGATGCGTAGCGCGCCGCGTTCCTCGCCGGCGTCGAACAGCAGTTGCACGGGATCGTGCGCGACGTGCTCGAACTCGACATCGGCGCCGGGATGGATGACTCGGTAGTCGCCGGGGAAGTAGCGCTGCAAGAGATCCCGGGTGGCCGCATAGCTGGCGGTACGAGCGTCGAGCCGGCCGAACAGCAGCCGCGACAGCGGCGCCGCGAACTGTGTCGAGAGGATCCGCTCGGTCGGCGCGTGGAAGCTCCCGACGTTCAGCCCGCGCGAGTGGCGCAGGGCCACGCTCGAGGCGCTCGGGGCGAACGGCTCGTGGACGTGAACGATGTCGAGCGAGAGTTCGACGAGCGCGTCCTCGATCGTCCGCGCCACGTCGACCGGGAGCGAGGCCGCCCGCCGGCGCGTGGGCGCGAACGGCAATACCTCGCCCACGCCGAGCACGAGTGGCTCGCCGTCCGCTGAGTCGAGCAGCGTGTCGGCGTGGTTGCGGATCGCCCGACGGGTGTCGCGCACGAGCGCCCCCGACTCGGAGGGCGCGATGATCAGCACGCGATGTCCGCGCCGGGACAGCTCGTGCGAGACGCGCGCGACGTAGTCGTTGACCTCGTGCGACGCCTCCCAGGCGAACGGCGTCACCTGGGCGATCGCGAGCCGCTCGGAGGGCACGGCGGCAGTGTAGTCCGCCGCGCCCTGCGGCCGATCACCCGGCGCTGGACTTCGCCTTCGCCTTGGCGGCCTTGTCCGCCGGGACCTGGCGGGCGTACTTGGCGATGAACTTGTCGGTGAGCTCGCGCGCTTCGTCGTCGGGGCGCTGATGCATCGGCGACTTCATCAGGTAGGAGCTCGGGCCGTCGAGCTGGCCGGAGAGACCATTGTTGAGCGCCAGCTTGCAGCAGCGGACGGCGTCGATCACGATCCCCGCGGAGTTCGGTGAGTCCCACACCTCGAGCTTGAGCTCCATCTGCAGCGGGACATCGCCAAACGCCTCACCCTCCAGCCGGATGTGGGCCCATTTGCGATCTGTGAGCCACGGCACGTAATCGGACGGGCCGACGTGAACGTCGTCGGCGGGCAGCGTGTGGCCCATGATCGAGGTCACGGCGTTGGTCTTGGAGATCTTCTTCGACTCCAGCCGCTCGCGCTCGAGCATGTTGTAGAAGTCCATGTTGCCGCCGACGTTCAGCTGCGACGTGCGGAGCAGCTTGACCCCGCGGTCGTGCATCAGCCTGGCCAGCGCGCGGTGCACGATCGTCGCGCCGACCTGGGACTTGATGTCGTCGCCGACGATCGGCAGCCCGGCCTTCTTGAAGCGCTTGTTCCAGTACTCCTCGCGAGCGATGAACACCGGGATGCAGTTCACGAACCCGCAGCCGGCTTCGAGGATCTGCTCGACATACCACTTCGTGGCCTGCTCGGAACCGACCGGGAGGTACGAGACGACCACGTCGGTGTGGGTCTCCTTGAGGATGTCGACGATGTCGGCAGTGGGTCCAGGGGCCTTGGTGATCTTTTCCTTGAGGTACTTGCCGAGGCCGTCGTGCGTCATCCCGCGCTCCACGGTCACGCCGAGCGGCGGAACCTCCTCAGCGAACTTGAGCGTGTTGTTCTGGCCGGCGAAGATCGCCTCCGAGAGGTCCTTGCCGACCTTGTCGGCGTCGATGTCGAACGCAGCGCTGAACTCGATGTCGCGAACGTGGTAGCCGCCCAGGTCGACGTGCATCAGCCCGGGGACCGATTCGCGCGGGTCGGCGTCGCGGTAGTACTGGACGCCCTGCACGAACGAACTCGCGCAGTTGCCGACGCCGATGATCGCGACGCGCACCTTGTCCTCTTGGTAGCGCGCAGCGCCGTTAGCCTTACCGTTGGTCGTGCTCACTGTCAGTGACTGCCTTTCTCGCGGGCGGTTCCCGCGGCCATTACACGTATTCCGCGAGAACGGGTTCGTTACACCGGCTCGGGCTGCTGTGCGATCGCCTTGAGCTGACTACGCACGTGGACGATGCGTTGAAGGGTAGTCAGCACGGTGAGAGCAGCCAGAACGTAGACCGCCGGGGCGAGCAGCTCGAAGTGGCCGAGTCCGGCCCCTTTGGCGAACACGAGTCCGATCGACAGGATCACGACCCTCACGGGGCGGGTGGCGAGGCCGACCTTGCACTCGACGCCGAGAGCCTCGGCGCGGGCGCGGGTGTAGGACACCATCAGCGACCCAAGCACCGCTGCCACGGTCGCGGCGGTGGCCACCTGATTGTTCCTCGAGGCGAAGTAGGCGCCGACCGCGATGAGGACGATTCCCTCCTCGAGTCGGTCGAGCGTCGAGTCGAGGAACGCCCCGAACGGGGTGCCCTTGCCCGACATGCGCGAGTACCGGCCGTCGAGCGTGTCCATGATCGAGCCGACGATGAACGCGATCCCGGCGAGGAAGAACATCCGCCCGACGATGAGCCCCGCGGCGGCGAGGTTGAGCGCGAAGCCGGTGAGCGAGATCGCGTTCGGCGTGAGCCGCGACTCGATCAGCCGGTTGCGCATCATCTCCTGCGCGGTCGGGCCGGAGCGCGGCGGGCGGGGGCGTCGCGGTGCGCCGTTCCGTCGCGCCCGCGGGCGGCGGGTCTTGTCGGGCGTGCTCACGCGCTCGCTTTGCTGGGAGTGCTCACGCGGTCGTCGCCCGGCCGAACGTCCAGACCCCCGGCCTGGCCCGCGCAAAAAGCCTCTGCGCCAACAATGCAGATGCGCCGGCGGTCAGCGCGCCGAGGAACACGTCGGTGAGGAAGTGGTTGGCGGTGGCGACGACTACGAAGGTGATCAGTAGCGGGTACAGCGCCCACAGGACCTTACCCGGACGCCAGCGGGTCAGCCGGAACATGGATCCGCCGACCATCACCGCGAAGCAGACGTGCATCGAGGGGACGGCGGCGTAGAAGTTCATAAAGCCTTTGGTGGGTCCGAAGTCGATCGATCCGGTGCCGCCGGTCACGAACTGCGAGATCGCATCGGTGAAGCCCCATTCGGGCATCAGACGCGGCGGTGCCGTCGGGTAAAGCCAATACCCGATGAGGGCGAGTCCCATCGCGATCATGAACATGTTGCGCACGAAGTAGAACGAGTCGTTGCGCCGCGCGTAGATGAACGCGAGCACCAGCAACGTGACCAGGAAGTGGCCGTTCAGGTAGGTCCAGTCGAGGCCATCCATCAGCCAGTGCTTGTTCAGCGCCCACGCCTGAACGCTCGGCTCGACGAACACGTGCAGCGTTCGCTCGACGTCGATGATCCGCATCGCATCGCTGAACGGCTTGTACGGGTTGCCGCTCGAGACAAGCCCGCGGACCATGTCGTAGAGGAGCATGGCGCCGACGAACAGCCCTATCTGACGGAAAAGGTCTGTCCAACCACGCGGCAAGAGCCGCGCCTCGATGAATCGGAGGCCACGCCCCATGTCATCAAGAATCCTAGCGAGGCCGGGTGCTGGGCTCTTGTCAGCTGCAGCGGGTGGACGTCGCGCCGATGCGGCCGAGCGAGAACCGCATCGCGACCTTGAGAGGCCCGGGGCGACGGATCGTGAGCTGAGTGAATCCTCCGTCCGGACCGACGCATCCGTCGCCCTCGGTGACCGCCCAATAGGGGCTGTAGTGGACGCGAACGATCGCGATTCCGGGGCGCATGCCGCTCACCTCGAGCCAATCTGACCCGAGCTCGGTGAGGGTGGCGGCGCCCTGAACGATGGGCGTCGGGTTCCGCACCGCATAGACGCGCCAGTGGCGGTTTCTGAAGACGAGGCGGAGGTACGGCAGGCCACGGTCGATCAGCGCGACCTCCTGCTTGGCGGAGTAGTCGAGATCCTTGTCGGAGACCGCCACGTACCGCACCGCCACGTTGTGGAGCCAGGCGTCGTACGCGGCGGCGGTCAGCGTCCCGTCGTAGAAGAGGCCGTTGTACTTGATGTCGAGCTGGCGCTCCCAGCCTCGGGCGAGCGGGAACTCGGGAGCCATCAGATACGCCTCCCAGTGAAACAGGGTGAACGGGATCTCGATCCTGAACGGTTGATCGTTCTGTCTGCTCAGGTACGTGACGAGCGGCCGGAAGTAGGCGGCGGTGACCTCGGCGTTGTCGTCCGCGGTTCGGATGTCCCTGACCGGCGCCTGCCACTGGAGGTACAGCAGCGGAAGGGCCACCGCGAGCAGCGCCGCCGTGCGCCGTCCCGGCCGGGGCCACCACAACAGCGCCGCGAGCGGGCCGGCCAGCAGCGGTGCGAGCCGGGTCACATTGCTCCCGACCGGGCTCGACACCGCAAACGCGGCGATGCACCCGAGCGCGTAGAGCACGATCCCGGCCTTGAGCGCGACGTCGCCCTTTGGGATCACTAACAGCGCCGCGATCGAGATCAGGACGATCGGCCAGAACGCCGAGAACGCGAACGGCTCGACCCCGCCCTCCGGGAACGCTACCGCGAGCGCCACCACCGGCACCGCCGAGGCGACCACCACCGCGACCCCGGGGAGCGCCGGCTTTATGCGGCGCTCGGGTAGGTACGCGGCCACCGCCTGTGCGCCACCGGCGAGAGCCGAGAACAGCGCGCCCACGGGACTTGCGAGCGGTGTCACGAACGCGAGCGCGACGGCGAGCCCGTAGCGCCGGCGCTGGAGCGCGAGCGCGGCGCCAACCGCCGGCATCAGTCCAAACGCGAACGTCAGCCGTCCGGTGAACAGGCTCGTCGAGGTCGCCACGGCGAACCACGAAGCCCCGAGCCAGGCGTCCTCCCCGAACCGCCGGTGGGCAAGCGCTTCGAACAGCGCCGCGGTGACGGTGGCCGCGATCGCCGCGGCGAACTGGGGCGTGAGCAGGTCGGCGATCGGCGGGAACAGAACGCTGTAGCCCGGGATGTTGTGGCCCGCATACCACCAGTTGTTCCAGATCCCGAAGCCCTGGGTCGCGAACAGCTTGGCGCGGAGCAGGTGCGCGGCGAGGTCCTCGCTCTTGGGCGCGATCACCAGGTACCCGGCCGAGATCACCGCTGCGATGAGCGTCGGCAGGATCCGCTTGGCCTGTCGTGTCCGCGACCAGTCGGATGCGCGCGAGCGGCTGCGGACCGCCACTACTCCTCCAGGAACGCGGCGACCCGGTCGACCAGGTCGGCGCGGTCGAGCCATGGCCAGTGTCCGGCGTCCGGAAGCCGTTCTGTATGCGCGCCCGGGAGGCGAGTGGCATACGCGTCGGCGACGGGAGGCGGGTACCACGGGTCGCGGTCGCCCCAGAGGATGAGGGCGGGTGGACCGGTGGTTGTTGCTTCGAAATCGGCCACCGGGGAGCGGACGAGTCGAAGGATCGCGCGCTGGGTTCCCTGATCGAACTGGTCCCATACCGTGGCGACCCGGGCGTCGGGCCAGGCGTCCTCGCGGACGCTGCCCTGCCGGAGCGTCCGCGCGAGCATCCCGCGCGTGGTCGAGCCCATCAGCCCCTCGCCGACCAGCGGTGAGCGCCACCAGCGAACGAGCCGTGGCCAGGGAAACCCTCCGAACACCGGTGGCGCGTTCATCATGGCGAGTCGCTCAATTCGCTCGGGATGGCGCGCAGCGAGCGTGAGGCCAACCGCGACGCCCCAATCGTGGGCGACCAGCTTCACCGCGTCGACCTGCATCTCGGCCAGGAAGCGCTCGACGAAGGCCGTGAGCCCTGCGAGCGAGTAGTCGAGGTGGCCGCCCTTGCCCGAACGACCGAACCCGATCAAGTCGGGCGCGATCCCTCCGGTCCGCGCAAGGAACTCCACCCAGTCGTCGGAGCTTGTGGGAATCCCGTGGAGGTACAGGACCGGCATGCCCGACCCCTCGGCGGTGCGGTAGAAGACGGGTGACTCGTCGAAGTTGATCGTGTGCTCGTCGACGCGCAACCCCCGGCGAGGATAACGTCCGCGCGCGTGACCGGTGCGACCTTTGAAAAGCCGCCTCCCGGGGCACCGACGCTGTGCCTCGGCGACCCCATCGTCGAGTTCGTGTGCGAGCGTCCGGTGGCGTCCGTGTCGGACGCCGATACGTTCGTTCCCTACGTCGGTGGCGTGGTCGCGAACGTCGCCGTGGCCGCCGCCCGGCGCGGCGCACACGTCGCTGTCGCCGGCGCTGCGGGCGACGATGCCTGGGGTTTCTGGTTACGCGAGCGGCTCGGCCGGGAGAGCATCGAGACGGAGTGGTTTGACCTGGTGCCGGGCGCACAGACGCCGGTCGCGACCGTCACCGTGGACGTCGACGGCGAGGCGAGCCGGGAGGTCTACGGCGAGCGGGTTGCGCCGGCGCTGGGGGAAGACCGGCTGGAGGAAGCGGTCCGCGGCTCGGCGGCGCTGTACATCACTTCCGGCGGCCCGGAGGAGAACGGGGTGACGATGCGGGCGCGCGAGCACGCGCTCTCGCTGGAGCGGCCGGTCGTGTTCGACCCGCAGATTTGCGTGGAGCGGTGGCGCTCGCGGGCCGAGGCGGCAGCGGCTGCGAACGCCTGCGTTCCGGATGCGCTGCTCGTCTGCGCCAGCGAGGCCGATGCCGCGCTGATGACCGGAGAGGACGATCCCGAGCGGGCCGCGCTGGCGCTGTTGAAGGCCGGGGCGCGGATGGTCGTGATCACGCTTGGCTCCTCGGAGGGGGCGATCCTGCGGGGTGAGCTCAGACTCGACGTCGACGGGGTGCCCGTGACGATGGTGAGTGCGATTGGCGCCGGCGAGGTCCTGACCGGCGTGTTACTGGCGCGGCTTGCTGCGTCAGCCTTCTATCCGTCGGCGGTGGCGGCGTCACTTCCCGAGGCGGTGGCGGAGTCGGCGCGGGCGTGCGAGCGTTGGGGGGCCCTTGAATAGCTGGAAGCGTCCGTCGCGCCGGCGGGTGCGGTCGGTCCGGGACCGCCTCCGGCTCGTCTACGGCATCCCCCTCGCCAAGCCGCACGGGCACCCGATCGCCGAGCTGATCCTGACCGTCCTGTCGCAGTCGACCAACGACCGGAATCGGGATGTGGCCTACCTGGCGCTGCGCGAGCGCTTCCCCGGGGATACGTGGGTGCTGATCCGCGACGCCCCGGTCGACGAGATCGAGGAGGCGATCCGTCCCGGCGGCATCTCGAAGATCAAGTCCGCTCGAATCAAGGCGATCCTGCAAGCCATAACGGAGACGGCGCCGGATAACGACCTCTCGCTCGACTGGCTGGCTAGCCAGCCAGTCACGGAGGCGCAGTCCTATCTGACGTCCCTGCCGGGCGTGGGCCGCAAAACCGCTGCCTGCGTGCTCCTGTTCGCGCTCGGTATGCGCGACGTGCCGGTCGACACGCACGTCTCGCGCGTGGGAACTCGGTTGGAGCTGTTCCGCCCCGGGGCGTCGTTCGACGAGATGCACGACACCATGCTCGAGATCACGCCCGCGGGCGAAGAGCTCGAGTTCCACCTGAACCTGCTTCGTCACGGCCGGCGAACGTGCCACGCCCGCCACCCCGACTGCGCCGGCTGCGCGCTCCAGCGGATGTGCCCGAGCGCGTTCAAGGTGGGGTGAGGCGCCGGCGGTCCGGGTCGGGTCGGGGTCGGGCCGGGTCGGGTCGGCCCGGGTCGGTTTGGGGTCGGGTCGGGGTCGAGTGAGCGGCGTGTCGCGGCCGCCGCACCTCGGGTGCGTCCGGCCTAATCGCGCACTCGGCGCCGCGCTAACGTCGAGTGCGTGCTGAGGTGCGTATAGCGGCCATTTCGGGACATTCGATCCACGGCGCGCGTCGAGTGAGGAGTTCGGCCGGCATGGGGAAGGCGATCCTGGCCGGACGGGGGACCCGGCCCCAGGGACGCCGAGCTAGGGAATCCGGCCCGTGGGCGCGCGCGGAGCGTCGAGGGTCGAGCCGGATCCCGAAGCGAGGCCCATCGTCGGTCCACCTGCGCGGGCCGACCCGGCGGCGAACGGGCGGCCGGACCCCTTGACTCCACCTCAAATCTGCTAAC
>Ga0335073_10009616_pt1 | contig 13573 bp, 12 predicted proteins | sample Lox_Sample_22_FD_207093 | JGI IMG/M metagenome (GOLD analysis project Ga0335073, IMG submission 207093) | Soil microbial communities from Loxahatchee National Wildlife Refuge, Florida, United States - Lox_Sample_2.2 | ecosystem: Environmental > Terrestrial > Soil > Wetlands | place: USA...
AGAGAAAGCCGCTGCCCAGAAAACCCGGAGTCACGCTCCACGGTCCGAGTGTGGCTTTGAAATGCACATAAATCAGCACCACGCCCGGCTGCTCTTCGAGGTCGCGCCTGCTGTCGGGAGTCAGAACCAGCGAGGCGCTCCAGGACGCAGCGGCAGACACCAGGAATGCAACGAGAACTCCCAGGACTGCGAGCATGCGCATCGGTGCCGGCTTGAATCGGCACGCAGTTCGAGTGCATCGGTGATTTGCCAAGCCGGCAGGTGATTCAATCGTTGGGGTCTGTTTCCTTATCGTTCCTCGCATCCCTTTCTCCTCTCACATTCTTGTCGTCAAGCTGCTGAACCGCTGAAACCTTTCCATCCACGAAAACAATCTTCATGGTCGGGTAGAAGTAGATGAGCTTCGCGCCCAGGTTTGCGATCCTGGACGGAGCGCCTAAGACGGCCTGCACCTGTTCCGGCGTGTCGCCCTTCGTAACCTTGGCGGACTCCGATGAACCTTGCGCTGTGTGGTCGCCTGCCGGCGTAGCGGCGGGAGTCTCCGCAGCCGGCGCGCTCTTGGCAGGCTGGTCATTGGAGGGCGGATCGGCCGCGTCCCGCTTGGCCGGTGCCTCGTCAGACGGCGGCGGCGGCGGGGGTACCGGCGCCATCGGCGGAGCCTTCGTCTCTTGCGTCGGGCCCTTGCCCGCGGGTTCGTCGCTCTCCGGCGCCTTGCCTGCGGTATCCTTCTGGCTCGGCGGAGCAGGTGGCATCGGCTCCGCGTGATCCGATGACAGCACCTTGCTGACAGTCTCCGCGATGCCATCCACGGTGGCATTGCGCAAATATCCCGGGGGAAACCGGAAGATCAGCTTCGCATAATAGCCCTGGCTCGCGAGCGTCGCTTTGCCCGGCTCGCATGTGATCAGATACATCGTCACGCTTTCGCTGGCTGACGAAGCCGAGATGCCGGTGACGCAAACCGGATCGTCGACCCGGAAGGCTTTCCTCCCGTGCGTCGACGTCAACGTGCAAAGCGGGCCCGCGCTCGGATGGAGCGTGTCGTCTGAGTAGGTGGCGGGGCAGAGATCCTCCATCGCCTGGTCACCTTCTGCAAAGCCGACAATCCCTTCCATCCGCACATTCCATACCGTCCCCGGGCCGATCGCTGCCGCGCCGTTGGCGGCCAACTCCGCCTTGGCGAGCTTGAAATGTTTGTTGAGCTGAGCTGTGAGCGCAGAATCGCTCCCCGCCGCTCGTGCTTCTCGCTGCGGAAGCAAGGCGCACGTCAACATTGCCATGCACCACACTCGCCGGTTCATCCGTACTGCCAGCATTCCGTCGGCCTCCGCTTGCCTGCTATCGCCGCCTGCCCAAACACAAAAGTCAGTTCCAAAAGCGTCCTGAAGTTCCAGGCGATCCCATGCAAGCCAGTCGAACTTCGCAGCAGCTTGACTCCGCAATCGGAGAGGGTGTGCAGCTTGGGAAGGCAGGCGCCGGTGACCTCCACGCCTGGATCGTCGCGCCGGCCGGGTTATGCCGCTTCCTGTGCAACCGTTTGGGTGCGAGCAGGCGCAGGCAGACACCGGTCAAAACGGCGCACATCCTTCGCAGAATCAGCGTGTATCTGCCGCTGCCGAAAGATGGAACCGCCGCAGCCGGGGTCGTCTCAAATGCCGAAAACACTACAGCCAGGAACCGCCCTGGAGTCAATTGCACGGGTTCCCCCTGGGGAAGAATTGCTGCAATTTTTCGATTGGGGAGTAAGTCGCCGAATTGTAGCATGGATCAAATTGCGATTGCGCAAAGAACTCCACGTCCCGGAAGCCGGTCCCAGGTGACTCCCGGTCAGTAGCAGAAATCCCAGTTTCATTCTCACCGGTTCTTTTGTGGATTATCCTTGTGAGGTACGGAAACAGGGCGGACCTGCAGGCGAATCACGGCGATCGAATCCAATCGAAGCCCTTGATTCTTTTCGGTATCCGGTATCACTTCAAGATCGCAGTTTCGGCTGATTCAGAAGGGCTTACGTTGAACCTTCCCAATTCCATCACGATGAGCCGGATTGTCATGATCCCGCTGCTCCTCTGGATCCTGTCGCCGCATTTTCCGTGGCAGGCCGACGGAGCACAGGAGGTGACCGCTTCGGTCCTGTTCATCCTCGCCTCCATGACCGACGGGCTCGACGGCTACCTCGCCCGTAAGCGCGCCCAGATCACCACCATGGGCATGCTTCTCGATCCGCTGGCCGACAAGATTATGGTCACGGCCGCCCTCGTGGCCCTGGTCGCCTATAATCCCCACGTCGTCAAGGTCTGGATCGCCGTCGTCATCATCGGCCGTGAGTTCCTCATCTCCGGCCTGCGCTCTATCGCCTCGTCTGAAGGCTTCACCATCCAGGCCAGCGAACTGGGCAAGCTGAAGACTGTGATTCAGATCGTCTCGGTCGTCTCCGCCATCCTTGCCCACCAATGGTACGAGTGGCAGTTCGGCTACCTCGTCATCCCCGTCGACTGGATCGCCATCGCCGCCATCTACTTCACCGTGCTCGTCTCCACCATCTCAGCCGTCGACTACTTTGTCGGCTTCTGGAAGCAGATCGATCGCGCCTCCCGCGATCGCCGCGCCTCCTATGTCCTCTCTCGGGGCAAAAACGCAGGTACCTCGCGACCGAGCTGATCTGTATCCATCTCCAATCAAACAAAGACCCCGGCCTCAGCCGGGGTCTTTGTTTGGATCTGCGACAGGCTACGCCATCGCCACCATCTGGCCCTCTGGAGTCACAGGCACTGCAGGTACCGTTGCCGCCGGTGCTGCCGCTGCCGCGGCAGGCTGCTGCGTGTGCGCGCCGCGGGTAAGCCGGTGCACGAAGTGATAGGGCGGCCACGGGCCCGACAGCTGCATGTGGCACTCGCGCATCATTGCGCTCGTCGTCGCGAACTTGTTCTGGTACCGCTCCACATGCTTGCGCTCGATCAGGTGGGCAATATCCAGCACCATCTTGCCGTTCTCGGTCAGACGGCAGCTCACTTCCTCGTCCAGCGGCATAAACAGCCGGTGCATCTGGAAGCTCACGGCCCGGGCCCGCGTCTGGCGCTCACGCTGCCGCGCAGCCGTCTCGCGCAGGTTGCTCAGGTACTCGCGTCCCACCGTCTCCCCCGAATGACTCTTGCCCGCCTCTTTCACGCAACAGTCATCCACAAAGATCTTCAGGTGCATCTCTGTCTTGCCGCGCAACTTATCAATGTTCGAGAGAAACTGGCGCTGGTTTGAGCGGATCGACTTGCGCAGGCTTTCGTCATCGTTAAAGACCGTGCCGAACCGGAAGGGAAGCACCGTCGAATGCTGGAAGCAGTCGGCAATCACCCGTGCATGATCGACACCCGCCTTCTGACTCAGGTTTTCCAAAGGATTGTGCTCGCTGACGATGATTGCGAGATCGCTGGCAGGGTAAAGAAAAACCTGGTTGCCGCTAACCCCATGTACGGATTCCATCGGAACTGGTTTGCGATGTCTGGCTAACTCTGGAAAGGCTTGCTTTTCACCGATGCAGTAGGCATACCATGCCATGACTTTGCACTCCGTGTGCGGACGCCGGTAAACGTCGCTCGTTAGTGAAGCTCTGTGATCTCAGGAACAACTGCATTGTGGGCAGGGGGCAAATTCTCCCCGTGAAACTAACCGGAATACTAGCCCTCCGAAAATACGACTGGCAACGGTTTGCATCACAAACCTCGTAAAAGAAAGCAAAGTATGCCGTGTTCAGTTTTGTATTGATAAAAAATAATTTGATATAGAAGCAATCTGCCTTAAATCGAGTAAAAATTTCGCACCACGCCGACGGCATGTACCAACATGGACACGCACCCCGTTCTCGACACTGTCCGCGCTTAGCGCAGAATTCCCGCAAACCACAGCAGAAGAAGCACATTCCCGGCAAGAAGCAGCACCAGGAGAGCCGCGCCCACCCTCGCAAAGCGCGTAAATCTGCGGCGCAGGGCTTCAACCTCCCCGGCCAGCTCCTTCGCCTCCAGCGCGCTTCGTTCCGCCGCATCCTTCGCGGCTTCCACCTGCTCCTCCATGCGCTTCAGCCCCGCCGCCTGCTCGTCGACCCGTGTCTGCAGACCGGCATAGTCGGCGCGCAGCCTGGCCACCGTCGCTTCCAGGGGTTTAAGCGCCGCGGGAGGCCCTGCAAGCGTCGGCGCCAGCAGGTTGGCAACCACTGCGGCCACATTCCCGTCCAGCAGCGGCAAGGCCTTCTGCACCAGCGGCAGCACCGCACGCGCCACAAGCAGAGCTTTGTGTGCAGTCGTACTCGCCGGCTTGGCAATTGCCTCAGGCCGCTTGGCCAGTTCGCGCGCCTGGGTTACCGGGCGCAGGGGCTGGGGACCGGCCTCGCTGATACGCAGCCGTTCCTTCTCCGCGGGCTTCTCCTGCGAGAGCGCATTCTCGCCGCCGTCTCTCTTCAGAGGGACAACCCCGTTCCCGCCCGACGGCTCTTTGCGGATTGTGCGCTCTGCGCTGTCCATCGACTCTTCTCTATTCTCGCACTCTTCATTGGATGCGCCCCGAATAACTCCTGCCTGGCCGCCTTCAGTTCCAAACCGGCACACGCAAACTCCAGTATTCTCGATGCGAGGAGACCCTGCGTGAAACCCGTGATCAACCACGTCCTGCGCGATGCCCAGCGCAACATGCTCGCCGGAATCGTCACCATCGGGCCGCTGTTTGTCACATGGCTTGTCTTCAGTTTTGTGCTCGAAAGCCTCGCCAAGGCGGGTCTGCCGGTCGTACACCTGCTCGGCGCGCTGTTCCCCGGCGATTGGGTCCTCGACTCCTGGGTCCAGTCTGCCGTCGCAATCGTACTGACTCTGGTGGTCCTGTATATCGTGGGCCGCGTGACCTCACTGGTTGTGGGCCGCCAGGCGTTCAATCTATTCGAAGCCGTACTCGAACGCCTGCCCGTCGTCGCCAAGGTCTACACTTCTGTGCGCCAGCTCCTCGACACAATGCTCGCGAAAAAGGAGACCAGCCAGCGCGTAGTCCTCGTCGACTTCCCCATGGCAGGCCAGAAAAGCGTCGGTTTCCTCACCCGCACGCTCGTCGATTCCACCACCGGCGAACAACTGGCCGCCGTGCTCCTGCCCAACGCCATCAACCCGACTTCTGCGTTTCTCCAGGTGCTTCCGATGGATCGCGTCACCGACACCGACCTGACCATGGAGCAGGCGATGAGCATGCTGCTCACCGGAGGCGCCGTCGCCCCCGAGACCATCCGTTTCACAAGAGCCAAAGCACCCACTGCCGCTGATTAACTGCCCTCAGCTCACTCGGCTGCGCCGGCAGCCTGCAGGTCTTCTTCAGCATGCTCGCTTGCAACGGTCACCTGGCGCAGGCTCACATGCTCAAACTGCGCCCAGATCAGTCCCACCGGCACGATGCTGAGGAATGTGACCAGCAGGATCGTCGCGGCGCAGGCGGTTGATGCCTCAGGCGTCGCGCCAAAGAAACTGGCAATCGCCGCCGCCACCAGCCCGATCTGCGTGAACCAGCCGATCACCGGCAGCTGCACCACGCTCATCACGCCGCTCACCACCATCAGCAATACGCACTTCGCGGGCGTCATCGAAGCCAGTTGCGGACTCGCCGTAAATGCCTTGGTCGTCTCCAGGTACGACACAGCGATCAGCAGCCACATGCCTACAGAGAGGGAAGCGGCCACCAGGAAATCGGAGAACGACCGCATTGTGTCGAGCCCTGTGTGGAAGGCGCGGATCTTCTCCCCAACCGCGTGGCCCATCTTCTTTGACACCACGCCCAGCATTCCTTCAAAGAACGCCGCCATGGCATGCCCAGAGACCCGCACCAGCACCAGGAAGAGCGCTCCAGCCACGGTCAACGCCATGCTCCAGTAGCCGGCCTTCTTCACCAGTTCCGGGTGCGGCATCGTCCCCGTGGCGCCAAACCACGCCGTCAGCAGAATGGCCGACGAAAACAACAGCGCCGTCGAACCAGCGTCAAACAGCCGCTCGACAACGTACACCGCCAGCTGATTGCTCAGCGGCAGCCCCGTCTTCTTTGCCACCAGGTACGGCCTGACCGGATCGGCTACGCGGCCTATCAGCGCCACCGCTGTAAACCCGATCACCTGCGTCCCCAGCAGCGACAGCATCGGCACCTGTTTGTTATGGCGAAGCAGCCACGCCCAGCGCACGGAGCGGAAGATATAAGCCAGGTAAATACAACCAGCGCCGATCCCGATCAGTTTCCAGTCCGCGAGCGCAAGCTGTGCCCGGAAGTTGGCAAAATCGAAGTGAATCCGATTGCGGCCCCAGAATCCGAGCCCCACCAGCGCGCCCAGCACTACCAGGCCCACGATCAGTTGACTTCTTTTCAAGCGAACTCCGTTCCTTGGCGACTTCTCTATCTTATGTTGGTCGTGTTAACGAACGAAGTTCTATTGCGAGGCCGTAGCGCTTGAGGTAATGGGTGTCATCGCCGCCCGCCGCGCCTCTGCCTCTCGCGCCAGAACCCGCCGGTTGAACTCATGAATCACTCGCGCCACGTAGGCCCGCGTCTCGCGGTACGGCGGAATCCCGTGATACTTCGCCACCGCCGCCGGCCCCGCGTTATACGCCGCCAGCGCCAGCGCCAGGTTTTCGTGATACTGCGTCAGCAGCGCATCCAGATACGTCGATCCGCCCTCCGCGTTGTCCTGCGGCCTGAAGCTGTCCTGCACCCCCAGGTCGGCCGCGGTTCCTGGCATCAGCTGCATCAGGCCCCTGGCTCCCTTCGCACTCACCGCATGCGCATTGCCCCCGCTCTCCGCCTTCACCAGGCTGGCCAGCAGGTCCACATCCAGGTTGTGCGCCCGGCCGGCCTTATCCAGAATCTCGCGCAGGTCCGCCGGGTTCAGCCTGCCGTCGGCCTCCGCCTGCTTAGCCGGCGCATGTGGAGCTTGCGCTGCCTCTGCCTTAAGCGTCTCCACACCTGCGACCTCATCCGGCTGCAGCTCGATGTAACTGCTCTCGCCGGCGCTCAGATACAGCCTCACCTTCCCATCGACCGTCGCATGGTGGTCACACTTTATGTCAAAACCGTTGCGCAGAGTTACGCGCTCGGCTCCGTGCAGCGCCGGCGCCAGCAGGCCTGCCGACGCCACAGCCAGCACGAGATGGAGGTGTCTGCGTGCCATCAGCTCTGCGTCCTCTGCGACCAGAGTTTTGTCGACCCTTCGCTGCGCGCCCGCTCCACCGCCGCCTCCAGCACCGTCGCCACGCCATCCTCATCGTTCGGCGGAGCCTGCTTCCACCCGCGCAGCTTGGCCATCGCCCGCAGGTCCGCTGCCGCGTTGCCCATCATGATGGCCTGTCCTGCCCACTCCAGCATGTCTACGTCGTTCCAGTTGTCGCCGATGGCCATCGTCTCTTTACGATCCACTCCCAACCGGCCAGCCAGCCGCTCCAGAGCCCAACCCTTCGACACGCCCGGCGGCAGCAGGTCCAGAATCGACAGATCCCGCGCCGGATACTCCGTCCGCAGGCACTCGCACGAGCGCGCCCACACACTCTCCTTCAGCAATTTCTCCGCCTTCTTCATCTTGTCGAGCCCGCCGGCCACCATCCCCTGAATCGGGTCGTCTCCATCCACCAAGGCCTTCTCCAGCGGCTTCACAATCTCAATCGCGTTTCGATTCGCCTCAACCCACAGCGCGATCCGCCCGTGCGCCTGCTCCATGTCTTCAAGAACCAGCTCGCCCGGACCCAGCCGGTCAAAGGTGAACACCATGGCCCCAAACTTCCGCAACAACCCGCACAACCCGCGCGCCACATGCGAACTCAGGTGGCTGCGGTCGATCGATTGCCCGCCCAGCGTCCGAGTCACTGCTCCATTCGACGTGATCAGCGGCATATCCGCTCGCAGGGCCAGCCCCTCCAGTAACGGAGCCGTGTAGGCAGTGCGCCTGCCCGTTGCGATGGCAACGGTGATTCCTGCATCCTGCGCGGCTTTCAGCGCCTTCGCATTTCTGCTGCTGACAACCTGAGAAAACGTCGGCAGCAGGGTGCCGTCCATATCAATCGCCACGAGGCGGGCCGGAGGATGCATATCCCCAGTGTACCGGCCATCGACCAGATTCCGCCCTCGCCGCTCGCACCCTTTGCCGCGCCCTCAACACACGCTCCTGTGACCCTCGGCACACTCCCGCGTGCCCAAACTGGGCGCACAATGTTGCGCGAGAGGAGGAGATCCATGTCTGCCTCGATCCTCATTGCCTACACCACTCGTTCCGGATCCACAAAAGAGGTCGCCGAATCCATCTCCGCTACCCTGCGCGATGCCGGCTTCTGGCCTGACGTGCTGCCTGTGTCTGAGGTGACTGCGCTCGAGGGCCGCTCGGCCGTCATCCTCGGCGCGCCTCTCTACATGGGCAGCTTCCCGAAAGAGCTGCATCGGTTCTTCGCCCGGCTCCGCGATCCGCTCAGCGCCTCTCATCCCTGGTTCTTCGTCCTCGGACCCACGACCGACAAGCCAGCCGACTTCGACGCAGCCCGCAGGCAGGCTGAGAAACAGCTGCGCCGCTATCCCTGGTTCAAACCAACCGAGCTGCACATCTTCGGCGGCCGCTGGAGCGCCGCCCATCTGCCGTTCCCGTTCTCGGTCATGAGCCGGTTACCCGCAATGAAAAAGATGCCTGAGTCCGATCTCCGCGACTGGGCCGCCATCCGCGCCTGGACCCTCAGCGTCGCGCAGCAGATCAAGCCCGCGGCGTAATGGCGTCTGCTCCGCTACACTGGCGTTGTGGAACGCATCTGTACCCAATGTCACGCCGTGCTTGGCGCCGAGACGCAGGCGGACTGGTGTCCGGCCTGCGGTGGCGCGCTGACTGAACGGCCCACCCTGCCCCAAAACTCCTCAAAGCCCGAGCCCGCGGCAGCGATTGACCACCGCGGCATCGTCCTTCCACGCCGCCACGCCGTAGGCGGCATCATCACGCCTCAGTAGTAAACCGGGGTCAACCGGGCCGAAATCCACTCCCCGGAAGAAATATTCCAAGTTAATAGTTGACAAGGAAACTATTGCACCCTAAGCTTTTTTCATGAGCAGTTCCAGGCCTGCCCCCGAGCCCGTCAGCGATCTCAAGGCCCACATCGGCTTCTGGATGCGCTTCGTGTCGAACCACGTCTCGCATGCCTTCGCCCGCAGGCTGCACTCTACCGGCGTCACCGTGGCCGAGTGGGTCGTGCTGCGCGAGATATACGGCCGCGACGAGATGACACCCGGCCGTGTTGCCGAACTCACCGGCATGACGCGCGGCGCTGCCTCCAAGCTCGTTGACCGGCTGGTAGAGAAGAAACTCATCTCCCGCCGCGAACGCGACGACGACCGCCGCTATCAGGACATCGCCCTCACCCCTGCCGGCGTGCGTCTCGTGCCCGCGCTGGCTGCGCTCGCCGACCAGAACGACCATGCATTCTTTTCCGCCCTCACGGCCGCCGAGCGCGCCACCCTTCTCGCTCTTCTCAAGAAACTCGTGCAGCGCCTCGACCTGCACACACTTCCCACGCAATAAGGAGATCACCCATGATTGCCCAGGCTATTGATACCCAGGCTGTACGCGAAGTCCTCGCCGAAACCCACGCAGGCCGCGCCATCTTCCCTGACGTCGTCCGCCGCATGCTCGCCTCGGGCGTTCGTTCTTACTTTGTCGACCTGATCCGCGGCGTGGACCTCGTCTACTTCAACGACGACACTACCCTCACCGAGCCGCTCCATATGGAATACGGCCCTGTCGCAGAAGAATTCTCGAAGTCCGGAATCATCGCAGCCATTCGCGGCGCGCAGAGTGACGAGATTCGCTATCCCGAGTTCATCCGCCGTGCGGCCGCCGCAGGCGTCACTGCCTACTGGGCTCTGCTCACCGGCAAGCGCGTCATCTACTTCGGCCGCGAGGGCGACATCCACATCGAGTGGTTTCCGGGTGTGCGGCCCGCAGCCGATAGACACTAACTCCGCAGGCTCGTCCGACACTCCTGCCAGCACATCAGCGGCGCCGCGCACTCAGCGCCCATGGTCAGTTTCGACCGGCGTCTACTCGTAGCGCAGCGCCTCTGCCGGCAAAATCCTCGCCGCCGCATGCGACGGATACAACGTCGCCAGCAGTGAGATCCCGATCGACACTGCCGCCACAATCACGCCATCCAGCGGCCGCGGCGCGAACGGCAGCGTGTCAATGGAATAGACCGTCGCCGACAGGTGAATGAAGTGGTAGTGCCCGCCGGCCCACGACGCGATATAGCCCAGCACCAGTCCCAGCAGCGTGCCCACCACGCTGATGAGGAATCCCTGCATCAGGAAGATCCGCCGCACCTGACCCGGTTCCACGCCGAAGCTCATCAGCACAGCGATATCGCGCGTCTTCTCCATCACCATCATGGTCAGGGCGATGAGGATATTGAGTGCCGCCACAATCACGATCAGCGTGATGATGATGAACGTGACCACCTGCTCCTCGCGCAGCGCGCGAAACAGCTCGCGGTTCTGCTCCATCCAGTTTGTTGTCATGAATCCCTGACCCGCAGCCTGTTCGATCTCCCTGCCCACCTCCGGCGCGCGATAGAGGTCGTCGATCTTGAAGCTGATCACCGACAGCAGATCCTTCTCGTCGAAGAGCCGCTGGGCGTCCGCCAGCCGCACAAATCCCATCTCCGAGTCGTACTGATAGAACCCTGACCTGTATGTGCCCGCCAGCTTGAAGTGCCGAAACACAGGAATCACGCCCATCGGCGTCAGATCGCCCTGCGGGCTGATCAGCATCACCGAGTCGCCGACCGACGCGCCAATCGAGTCCGCCAGGTCCTTGCCCAGCACAATCGGCGGATCGCCCTGCGCAGTGGCCGCGCCTTCGCTTATAGGCTCCAGCGCCTGCACCGCGCCCGGCGTCGCCGTCGACAGCAGCGTGCTTACAGTCTTCTCGTCCTGCGGAAGAATGCCTTCAATCAGCGCGCCTGCATCGCGCGCGCGATACGCCACCATCACCTGTTCATACAATCCAGGCGAGGCCGCCGTCACATGGGGCAGGGCGCGCAACCGCTGCAGCAGCGGCCGCCAGTTCGTGATCCCATCGCCCTTCACGCGCATCAGCTGCACGTGCGCGGTCGAGTCCACCAGCTTGTCCTGCAGATCGCGCCGCATGCCGTTGGTGATGGCCAGCGCAATAATGAGCGCGGCCACACCGGCGGCCACGCCGGCAATCGAGATGCCCGTCACCACGCCCACCACGGCCTGCCGCCGTTTGGCCTTCAGATAGCGTGCCGCGACAAACAGTTCAAATCGCACAGGCGCGCCTCTTACTTCGTGGTCGTGTCAAAGACAGTTTTGGCTGCTCCAACATTGTCATACCGGTCATAGACCCGAACCGTCAGCAGGTGCTCGCCCGGCTTGCCGGTGAATGTCGTTCCCGGCAGCCGCAGCTCGTAGTGCTCGCGCTTTGAGTCGGAGAGTTCGCCCACCGGCGCGAGGTATTTCCACGGCCCCGCATCCAGCGAGTACTCCGCGTGCGCAATCGGAGACGTCGCATCTTCCGCATCAAACGTCGCCAGAACACCCTTTGCGCAGTTCGGCTGTGCGCACGTGCCCGCTTCCTCGGCTGCGGTCAGCGCTGTCACTACCGGTGGCGTCGTGTCCACTTCGAACCGGTCGCTGATCTTGTCGCCCGTCAGCGCATCGCCCGGAGAGTGCGACGGCGCATCCGACGCCACCACCTTGATCTGGTACCCGCCATCGGGAATCTGCATCGCGTCGAAGCTGTACGCCTTGTCGGTGATGTCATCCTTCAGCAGCCGCCATACATGCTCGCCGTCACCCTTCAGGTAGAGCGAATACATCAGGTCGTCGCCGTTATCGTCGTGCGCCGCCCAGCGCACGGTGATGGCCGTCCGGTCCTTCGTCGCCTGCAGCGGCGTGCTCGAGCTCGTGTCCACGGTTGCGCCCGCGCCCTGGCTCGCCGAGGGCAGGGAAATGTTCACCGTTTGCGGCGCACTCTGCTGTACCTGCGGACTGACGCGTGCGCCCGGTACTACCACCACTTCATCCACAACCGGCGCTGCATTGACGGGCAAATAGTTCACGCCCACACTGCCCACGCTTCCGTCCTTGCGCAGCACCGCCTTCCACTGCAGAAAACGTCCCGCGGGCGAAGCCACCGCGCCATCTTTCAGCGGCTCCCAGTCGCTCCATCCTCGCACCGGCTGTTCCACATTGCCGGTGCGTGTCCAGATCTCGAAGTTGCTTGATCCCGGCTCGATCTCCACGCGCCCGAACCGCGCCAGGGCGCCGGCATCCAGCACATCGCTGGCGTATTCATGCTTTTCCGCCGCGCCCAGCGTGTACAGCTTGCCCGTGTTGCCCGTGCCGATCATCAACTCGCCGTTGCCGCCACGCGCCAGGCATAATCCCTGCTGCGCCTCCAGGTGCGCCACGTCGGCAAAGTCGCCGTTCGGCTGAATGCGATAGATATGTCCGCGATTGCCGCTCAACGCCAGCAGCCCATTCTTCTCGGCGTCCAGCGCATACACAATGTCGTCTTTTTCTGACCACAGCTTGCGCGGCGCCTGTCCCTGCTGCAGCGCGTAAATCTCCGTACCCTCGGGAACCGACGTGCTCGCATTCGCCGCCTGCAGCGATCCCGGCTGCACAATCGTGAAGGTCACCGTCGCCAGGCCCTGCACCGGCAGCGGAGGCAGCGGGTTGCGGCTCTTATCGCCCACGCTCGCCGCGTAGATCGTTCCATCCGCGCCCACGGCCACTGCGGTGATTTCGCGCCGCGGCGCATCGAACAGCACATAGCCCTTGCCTTCCGGGCTGATGCGGTACACCAGGCCGCTGCCGTCCGATCCCGCGATCAGGTTGCCTTTTCCGTCCCACGCCAGCGAGCGGATATGTTGCTCGTCGCTCTTGAAAAACAGCTCCGGTTTCGCATCGGGCCTGCTCACATCCACGCGATACACGGCGGCCGGACCACCTGTCGCAATGTAGAGCCGTCCCGCCGCATCAAACGTCAGATCCCAGATGTAGTGCGACTTCACATCGCTCTTATCCGCGCCGTCTGCAGTCTTCCCGCCATCCAGCTTCGACGCATCGAATACTACCGTTGCCTTCTGGTCATCGGTCTTCGCCGTCGCATGCGGATCGAGCTTGTACACCTTGCCGCTCGGCATCGTCGCCGCATACAGCGCGCCATCCGGCCCCAGCCGCAGCGCCTGCACGCTCAGATCCTTCGTCTCAAACAGCGTGAACGGCTTGCCGTCTTTCTCCACGCGCAGTATCGTTGCGGGCGAGCCGGTGCCCAGGTAAGCAGTCCCATTCTTGTCGATTGCAATCGACCACACAAAGGTCGAAGGCGTCGTCAGCACCTGGCTTAAACCAAGCCCCTCTCGCAACTGCCCGTCGCTGCCAATCGCCACGCCCTGCGGCGTGCCCTTTTCGAACTCGTCAAAGTGCGACTGTGTCCAGAGGTGGGTGCCTTGCGCGCGGGCAACCGGAATCGCCGCGTTAAACGCCAATACTCCGGCTGCGGAAAAGATGATTGCCGGAA
>Ga0335073_10009620_pt1 | contig 13571 bp, 15 predicted proteins | sample Lox_Sample_22_FD_207093 | JGI IMG/M metagenome (GOLD analysis project Ga0335073, IMG submission 207093) | Soil microbial communities from Loxahatchee National Wildlife Refuge, Florida, United States - Lox_Sample_2.2 | ecosystem: Environmental > Terrestrial > Soil > Wetlands | place: USA...
CCTCGAGGTATTCAGAGGGCTTCCGTCGAAATCGACGGCCTTGCCAGTGGAAATCATTGTGTAAACCCCGACGGGTGTTGCGGGGCCAACGATGGTGGTGTTTCGATGATGGCATCCTATCAGGAGCGCCGAAGCCGTCCCTCCGACCACTAAAACCTTGGACAAACGAATGCCCCGTGCGACCTGGGGCGTCGCACTCAGCCAGCCGGCCCAAAACATAAACACTGCGAGACTTGATAGGTAAGAAAGGGGAGGGAGAGGCTCCCGGTTAGAGGAACGGCGTGACTGCGGCCGGAGAAGCATTGCCGCCGGTGCGGGACCATACGACGTGCAACCCGTACTCTGGGGCGGCACTGGCGCGACCGTGGTCGCCGACGACGTCACGAACGTGATCTGAAACGGAACGGAAGTTCCCGGAGCAACTGTTGTCTGGCACGGGGATATGACACATGAAGTGTTAACAGGCATCGTGGCTGATGTCGGGCAGACCAGCTGAATCGATTCGCCCTCCTCTCCGAAGACGTTATCCGGAACGATCTGCCCAGCGAAAACCGCCGTCTGACCCTGCTGGATGGTGACCTCGATTGGCTGTCCACTCGCGAGTTGCAGGCCGTAATTGTCGCCCGTTCCCGCAAGGCTAATCGTAGCGGCGTCGGACGGATTTGAATCTGTGACGCTCAGGGTGCCTGTTAATGACCCCGTGGTCTGGGGCGTGAACGCGACGTTGATTTGACACGTTTGGCCCGCTCCCAAACTCGATGTGCATCCAGTGCTCTCAGTCGTGAAATTCCCTGGTGAATTTGCGGGAACGAATCCCACTGCTAGCCCGGCGACAGTGCTGCCCGAAGTATTCGTCAGCGTGAAAGCCGCCTGACCCGACGTACCGCCAGAAGGCACGTCACAAAAGGTAAAGGGATTGCTGATCTGCGGGCAAGGTGGCGGAAATAGCGTGGGGACCGACAGAGAGATGGCACTCGCAGGATCACCGAGTCCCGGCATTTCGATCAAACGAGTGCGGCCCTGCTCAGAGACGAATAGATCGCCATTTGTGTTGAACGCAATGTCGCCCGGGGCGCTCAGACCGCTCTCCACTACGGAACTCTTGTTCGTGACTCCGTCGATTCTCAAAATCCTTCCGGCATTCGCATCCGCAACGAAAAGATTGCCTCGACCATCGACGGCTAAACCTGAAGGGCAAAGGCCTTGGCCCTTGGGAGCGATAACGGCACCGTTCTCTGTCGAGGGACACGCGCTTGGCACACCCGGCGTTCCGCTGGCAACGGATTTCGCGACTGTCGAAATTGCACGTGTGGCCGTCGCGATGCCAAACACGCCGCCAGTTTCGGGCGACGCTACAAACACTCTCGTGCCGTCCAGTGCCACCGCAATGCTAGCCGGAGAAGCGACATGTGCCAACGTCTCAAGGTCTCCCGTCCTTGCCACGAGAACATCAATCGCACCGGCAGCATGGTCTGCAATGTAAAGATTACCCGCGCGATCAGCGGCGATGCCGAGTGGATCGGTCAGAGTCACATTTTGTTGTGCCGCCCAACGACCCGCAACGCTGTGAATAATCCCCGAGTCTGGGCTCGAAGGGCCGGCGATTCGACGGATCGTGCTGTTCTGCGAATCGGCGATAAAGATGGAACCGTCGGCAGTAACGACGATTCCGCTGCGCTCGCTCAACGAATCCGGTGCGAGGTCGAATTGCCCTGCTGTCGCCACGCCCCCGTCTCCGCCTGATCCGGTTTCGCCAGCTCCGGCGATCGGCACCAGAGCAGGGGCAGGGGCAGCCGCAGTCTCGCCCGACAGGTGGGACGCCGCTCCCGCGAAAGCGAAGATACGGTTTGGCACGGCTGCACTTGTGAGGTCGATGGCGGTATTCGAATTGAGAGCCAGGGCACGGGCCGGAACTCCATCGGCAATTACGATCGCCTTCGTCGTGCTCGTTTGAGAAAACCGTTGCGCGATCGCTAAGGGCCTTGAGGAAACTGCTTGAGCAGCTGCGAACGCCATGGCCGGTTCCTTGTACGCACCCCCGAGAGCCACAAGGATTCCAGTCGTCAACCCGCAAATAACTAGCGATCGGCGCACAAAGTCTCCTTCTTCTGAAATATCGACGCTTGGATTCACGTGCAGGCGTTCGGGTTGCGTCGCAAACCGCTCATCATACCAGCGAGTGGCAACGCACGCCTAGCGATTGCAGCATGGTCGCCCGCAGCCTAGGCGCCCGTCACGAACCCTTTGGGAGGAACGTATGGCACTCACATTCTCGCTCATCGACACGTGGGATGACGGCATGAGGATCCATGTATCTGGCACTGTTGCCGCCTCGGGGAGTTACTCGACCGGTGGCGACACAATCGACCTTTCGCAGTTTCCCACAATCGCAACAACGCAAGCACCCGTGCGAGGGACCGCGTCGATGGACGGCCTCTCGGGATACGACTACATCTTCTCGCCCGGCTCAGCCATGAATAACGGCAAGGTCAAGATATTTCAACAGGGTAGTGCCGCGGGACCGTTCCCGGAACTTCCCGCGGGCGCGTATCCCTCTGCCATCAACTCCGACACGATTACGTTCTACGGGATATTCCCGAAACTACAGTGACCACGATTTTCGTGAAAAAAGGCTCGCACCGAAATGCTACCCGCTCGACTGAAACGCTGCTGAGAAAACATCGCGCGGCTAAGGCTTGCCATGTCAATTGAGACCTTCTCCCCTCTCCCCCTGAACGTTTTCGGCACGTGGGTGACCCTCCTCGATCCCTCGGACGTGCCGGCCGGTATGTCGCCGAATCTCGCCGACGTCGACTTCCTCCCAGGAGGTGTGCGGACGCGATCTGGCCTCGTTTCTCAGTACGCCCCGCTCGTGGGCAACCCGCTCGTGAATGGAGTCAAGACGTACATCACGACGAATCTCGTACAACGCCTCCTCATCCTAGACTCCCTGGGGAACCTTCATGAAGAACTCACCCCCGGGGCGCTTGCCTTGGTTGTCGCGGGCGGGGTGAAGCAAGGCCTATACCTGGCATCAACTACATACTTCGGTCGCGAGTACATGGCCTTCGGAGACGGCACTCTCGGCCAAGATATCCCACGCCAATTCGACGATTCGAATTACGACCGCGTCAGTCAAATCGGCCCTAGCGAAGGCCCAACGGTTGCGGACTCTATCACGGCGGGCAGCGTTTCGAGCGGCGCCCATCAGGTGGTCGTCGTTTTCGTAACGCGCCAGGGCTATTGGACCGCGCCCTCGCCTCCGGTTTCGTGGACTGCCGGGGGAGGCTGGAAGGCAAACCTGACCAACATCCCCACGGGGCCCTCCAACATCGTGCAGCGACTGCTCGCCTTCACTGCTTCAGGTGGAGCAAGTTTCTATTGCGTTCCCGCGACGATGGCGATCAACGACAACACCACAACCTCGCTCGCCGTCGACTTCACGGACTCGGTCCTGCTTTCCGGCACCAGTCTGGATTACCTGTTCAGCCAGATCGAGCTGAGTGAACAGCTTGGAGTCACTGCGTATTCCGGACGGTTGTTTTGGTGGGGCGAGCGCGCCCAAATGGACAACTGGCGGAACCTCACTTTCGACGGTGGCTGGGATCCTTCGTTGGCTAACCGACCACTCGGGTGGCACCCTGACCCTGTTCTAGGGCCGGGCGGCAGCCGGGAACCGGCCGACGTCGTTTGGGGCGACGCCTATCGCATCACCGCAGATGGCGTTTCTGCGGCGCGCGGCTACATTTCGCAGGGCGCGATCGTCGATTCCTCTGGAAATCCATTGATTGCACCAAACACTGACTACTCGGTGCGCGCGCGCGTCGCTCGTAGCGCCAACCTCACGGCCGGCACCCTGCGAGTCAATCTTTTTAGCCCAACGCTCAGCCAAATCGGAATGGGACTAGCCGTGACGCCCGCACAAGCAACTACAAGCTACCAGGAGTTCACCGCTGACCTTTGCCCTCCCCAAGCCTCACTGCCGTCTGACCTCACGCTGCGCGTCTATGCCGATGGCATACCCGCGCCGGCCGGCGAATCGTTCCTGGTCGACAACATCGAAGTCTTTCCCACGGATGCAGCCCAGAATGCTTCCCTCGTCCGTTGCTCGGAAACAGAAGAGCCCGAGGCCTACGACGGCGTTACCGGAATCATGAGTGTTGCCGAAAATAACGGGCAGGGAATTCGCGCAGCTTTCACCATTCGCAACAATCTCTATTTCGTCAAAGAGCGCAGTATGTACGTCACCGCGGACGATGGCGTGAACGAACCTGCGCTTTGGCAAATCGAAGAGGTGTCGAATCAAGTCGGCACTCCTTCTGTCCATGGTGTTGGCATAGGCGAGGAATGGGTCGTAATTGCCGGGCGCTCCGGCCTCTATCTGTTTGACGGCGCTGAGCCCACGAAGATCTCCCAGGAAATTCAGCCGACTTGGGATTCGATTAATTGGCAGTATGGGGAACTCATTTGGGTTCAGGTTGACACACAGCGCAAGCGAATTCTCGTCGGTGTGCCGATGGGCTCGGCGACACAGCCAAATCAGATACTGATGCTCGACTACACCGAAGGCTTTGGCGATCCGCTCGTTGCCATGCTCACTGCCCCGGAGCGCTCGCGCAAATGGGCGCTATGGACGATCCCAGCCAACTCGTGCGGCCTCATCGAGCGGCCCGACGGCGTCGCCCATATCTTCTTCGGGTCGAATAACGGAACCGGAAAGATATATGCCCTGGCGCCGGGTACATACTCGGACGATGGTGCAGCCATCAATTCCTATTACTCGACAGCCTTCCTCGCCGCGACCGGCTTGAGTGGCCGCAATCTTTTCGGTTATCTCACCGGCTACGTGCAAGGCTCGGGATCGCTTGCCCTTTCTGCGGTGACGCCCGGCGCCGCCTCCTCAGTCTCGCTCGGCGCATGGACACTCGGCTCTCCCGCCTCGCGCGACATGGAGCAATTCACGAACGTCCTGGCCGAGCGCGTTTCTTATCAGTTCGGCACCAGTGCGGCCGGCTCCTGGTTCTCGCTGACGAAACTCGTCCCGTGGGCCAAGCCCGACCCATTCGCGATCGTTCGCGGCACAAACTGACAGTTCGCAGTTTCAGCGGTCAAATCGAGCATGCTCACGGTTCCCCAAATCGAGGCGTTGCGTAAGACGAATCCCCAGCTTTACGAGTCGCTGAAACGCCTTGCTGGAGCTTCTCTTGGCCCGAATCAAGGCTGGGACCTCGACAACCAAATCAGCGACGGCGCCGACTACGCGCGTGTCGTCAGCGCTGCGCTAACGGCTGGGCAGGTCGATCTCTCGAAGGCGGGCACACTCATGAAAGGCTCGGTCCCGCCGACATGGTCCGGCTCATTCACCTACGTCTCGACCACGTCGAGCATCACTTGGAGTTGGTCTGGACTCACGATTCTTCGGGCCGACGGCACCACAACCACCGCCGCAAACGGCTCCGTCGCGCTCAGCGGTCTTAGCCCGGGCACCACTTACTACTTCTATCCCTATTGGGACGAGGTCGCCTCCGCGCTCGAATGGGTTCTGGGTGGCACCGGTTCACCGGCCTACGCACAATCCGCAAAGACGAATTACGCGGCGCAACAGCAGGCTTTGCAGGGCCGTATCCCACTCTCGCAGGGCGCGATCGCCGCAGCTACCACGACCAGCGGCACCGGCGGCGGCTCCGGCGGCGGCTCCGGAAGCTGCCTGCGCGCGGGCAGTATCGTACTGACGAGAGAATGCGGCACGGTCGCCATTGAAACCTGCAGAGTCGGCGACCATTTGCGCTGTCCCGGGCCCGGCGGCGGCGAATCGTGGACGCGTATTATCCGACTCGAGATTCGCGATGCGGACACTTTCCTGCGGCTGCACTTCTCGAACGCCGAATCGCTCGACGTCACTCCGCATCACATTTTCACGCTGGCCGACGGCGCCCCGATGCGCGCCGAACGGCTCTGCATGTGCGACATTCTCGTGGGCCGATTCGGGCGTGTGACGCTCTCGAAAATTGAATTAATCGCCGAGAAAAGTCAGAAGGTGACGATCAGCTGCGCGCCTTCACATCAGTTTTTCGCCGGACGCTTCGCCGCGACAGTGCTGACGCACAACTATACCTTTTCGTCTTGAGCCCCTATTTCGCTCTGCCCCGGTTTTGCAGTCCGCACGTCTCGGGCTAACATACGCTGTGGACGCACCGAATCTTGCGGCGATTGAGAAACGCACATAGCGGGGAGGGCATGCATGAGCAACGAACCCGTCGAATATCGGAACGCAAATGCCGAGGTCCGCGCCGTCTTCGACGACATTATGGCTACGCGCAAGATGGATTGGATCAACAATTTCTGGAAACTCCTTGGCAACGACCCCGCGACACTGAAGCGCACATGGGAGTCAGTGAAAGAAATCATGCAGCCGGGAGCGCTGGACGCCTTAACCAAGGAAATGATCTACGTCGCCGTGAGCGTGACGAATCAGTGCTCTTACTGCATTGCGTCGCATACCGCTGCGGCGCGGAAGCAAGGCATGAGCGACTCAATGTTCCATGAGCTGATGGCGGTCGTGGGGATGGCAAACGAGACCAATCGACTGGCGGCGGGATACCGAGTCGAGATCGACGACCAGTTTAAGTAACCATTAGACGAGAAAAGCCCCCACCAAGGACAGCATTCGCATGACGGGCAAAGCCTATTATCTGACGACTCTTGGCGATTGGCGTCGCCATGCGGCCCGCTTCGCGACGTCGCACTTCGTCATTCTCGACGCGGATTCTTCGTCGGAAAGTCCCCTCGCCTTCGCCATTGCCGGTCCACCGGACGTGCGCGATGACGCGAAAATTCTCGCGCTGATCGAGGCAGACGAGGGCGCTCATCTCGCGCTCGAAGACGACGCTGCGTTCGAACAGTTCCCACATCCGCTCACGCAGAAATCGATTTCTTCGGTCGCTCAGGCTGCACTCGCGCCGCAAGGAATCCCCCTTGGGGCCACGACATTTGATGTAGCCGAGACTCTGGCTCGCATCCATCCTCTGCTCCGCCACCGGGTTTTCTAGTCATCGCGAAATCTGAAAATCGCGATAGGGCTGGTGGCGTGGGCCCTTTAGCTGAATTCTCTTCGTCGGTGTCTTGGTGCAGATACGCGAATACACGCCCGCCGACTTAGACGTGCTGCGCCGCATGCACGCCGGCCAAGGGTTTGATTATCCCTTTCCCGAGGTTGACGACCCCATTTTCATCTCCAAGCTCATCGTTGAAGACGGGGACGGCCGTCTGGCAATGGCGTCGCTCGCGCGCCTCACGTGTGAGATGTACCTGTTGGTTGATCGCGCGGAGGGGGAGACGCGGAGGGCAGGGAATCGCCCTTCCAAGAATTCCTCTTCGCGTCGACGGTTCGCGCAACTCGTAGCCCTCCAAAGGGCCGCTCAGCGCGATCTTCTCGCACGCGGCCTTGAAGACGCGCACGCTTGGCTTCCACCAGCGATCGCCCAACGCTTCGGCCGTCGGCTCGAATCCCTCGGGTGGGTGCGGGATGACGCCTGGACGCCCTACTGTCGTCGCCTTCGCGAGGAGTGAAAACGATGACCAAGCAGACGACGGTCCTCCTCGTCTTGCTGTTCGGTTTTGTCGGCCCGCGATCGGTCGCGGCTCAATCTCATAATGTCAGCCTTTCTTGGACCGCCAGTACTTCCGGGGCCGGTAATCCCTCGCTGACCTACAATATCTATAGGTCGCCTGGATGCTCCGGCAGTTTCGCGCTGCTGAATAGCTCGCCGATCGCCTCAACCAGCTTTCTCGACGTTGCTGTCCCGCCCGGCACGTACTGCTACCAGGCAACAGCCATTCTCGCTGGACTTGAAAGCGCGCCTTCGAATCAAGCCACGGCCGTCGTTCTTTCTCCAACCGTCGTTAACGTACTACCGACCCCTCAGACCGGGTGCTCGCACCGCGGACCTCTGATTGGTTGGATTCGCTGCATCGGCTCCCGCCCTCACGCCCCGAAAAAGCGGTAGTGGCATTCGCCCCAACAAATCATCCTGACTCTTCTAACGGAGGTCGCCATGTCCCGCGGAGCACAACGCACCACCCGCGCACTGACGGATCAGCAGCTCGCGCAGCAAAACCAATTGATCTCGCAATCGAACCAACAGAGTCAGCAGGATCGCTCGCAGATGATGCCGACGATCACGAGTCTGCTGAATAGTCAGGGCTACACCCCCCAGCAGCAGTCGGCCATCACTCAGCAGAGTCTCGGGGCCGCCAACACGGCCTTTGACGCGCTGCGTCAGAGAGCTGCGAACCGGGTGGCGGCGACCAATAACAGCGCCGGCTACGGCGACCTCTTGGCCCAGCTTGGCCGCGAACAGGCACAAACCGATGCCAGCCAGGCGCAACAAAATCAAATCGCCTTTGCGAATCAGCAGCTCAAGGAGCAACTGGCGGGCCTCAACGCCCTCGGCCAAACCTACGGCATCGATACGAATCTGCTCGGCAAAGCCATGGGCGTTCCGGCCCAATTGCTCAGCGTGCGGCAGCGCGCGTCGGGCAGTTCCAACAACGGCGGCTTAGGAGGCCTCGTCGGCCTCGGCTCCAGCATCGCGTCGCTTTTCGGCTGATCACGTCGTGCCAACGACGGGACGTTGGCCCATTGATTCCGCCTTCTTCCGTACGATATGTTCCGTTGCGATGAAAAAGTCCGTTGTTGAATCCTTTGAGGACGCGGCGGCGGGCCAAGCTCCCGTTCGGGGCTACCTTCATGTTCCCGCTGGCGTGACGCGCGGCGGCCTCGTTCTCACACATGGTGCTGGAGCAAACTGTGACGCTCACTTATTAGTCGCGTTGGCGACGGCGTTCTCCGAGCTTGGTTTGGTAGTCCTCCGATGCGATCTGCCATTTCGTCAACTGCGGCCATTTGGCCCGCCGAGCCGCAGCGACCCCGAGCGCGATCAGCAAGGCCTGCGGCGCGCCGCGGAGGCCATGAGAAAGAGGGCTTCTGGCCGTATCTTCCTGGGCGGGCATTCATATGGCGGTAGACAAGCGTCTGTCCTGGCTGCGGCCGAGCCAGGTCTGGTCTCCGCTTTGCTGTTGCTCTCGTACCCTCTGCACCCACCGAAGAATCCTCAGCAGTTACGCACCCAGCATTTCCCGTCTATTCGTACTCCCGCGTTTTTCGTCAGTGGCACGCGGGACACCTTTGGCGCCACCGGTGAGCTTGCCGAGGCTCTAGGCTTGATCTCCGCGCCAACCCAGCTTTTCCCGGTGCCGAAAGCAGGACACGAGCTCATGAAAACGCCCAGGAATTCCGCCGGAACCAAGAGCAAAAGCGCCCCGCTAAAAGTCAAAGATGACCTGCCGAGCCAAATCGCCGACGCCTTCGAGGCCTTCGTCGGCCGGCTCGCCTAGATTGTCTGTCTCAGTTTTCTCTCCCGAAGCAGAAACCTAGTTTCGCCACTGCGGTTCGCAGCCCTGTCAATAAGAGCGCATATGGGCGAGGAAAACGATGTGGCCTTGGATCGTTTCGCACAGACATGAAATCGCGATAGTCGCAGCCTGCTGGTTCGCGGTACAAGTTGCGGCCGGCATGCCTACGCCCAATGGATCGGGGCCCACGTCCTCGTGGTGGTATCGCTGGCTCTTCAACATCGCTCATTCGATCACCAACCTTCCACGGCTGCTGGCCACCACCTTTCCGCAAGTGGGGTGGGTGGCTGCTCTCTTTGGCGTTCAGCAGCAGATCGTCCCCACTGGCGGAAGTGCCAAGGAAACGCGTTGATCGACACTCAAGCGATTACCCCGTCCAGCATGTCGATGGGGATTGCGACCCTCATCGGCATGGCCTCTGGTTTCGGCGGCCTCGCCGCCGGTTGGGGCATGCACCGGCAGGCGCTGACGGACCTCCTGAAACGCTTCAACAATCACGAACGCGAATCAAAAGGGCGCGACGAAGCGATCAAGTTGCTGACGGTCAACGTCACTGTACTCACCGAAATGGCCAAGGAATCGAAGGAGCAAATGAAGCGCGTCAACGAGATCCTCGACCGCATGGCTTCGTTTCCGCGCGCAGGCGCCGCAGGAACAAGGAAGTCGGATTTGCAGGGCAGCTAGGCGCGCACGCGGCGAAAAACGATGTGGACCTTCGTGCAACGAACCGGAGCGATTCTCCACGACGCTGTCCTGAAAGGGAACGGCTACTCCGGGCACGGCCCAGGGAAAAACAACCCGGCCATGGAAAGCGAATCTGACGTAGGCCCGATCCCCAGCGGGCGTTATTCGATCGCCGAACTGATCGATCGAGATCCCGTGTGCGGCGAGTACGTCCTCGTCCTCATGCCCGCGCCCGCTAACCAAATGTTTGGGCGTTCGGGATTCCGCTGGCACGGGGATTCGATCGAGAGTCCGGGCCAAGCATCGCACGGCTGCATCGTGTCTAGCCGGGCCCTGCGAGTCGAAGTATGGGAAAGCTCGGACCATGACCTCCAGATCATCCGTGAACCCGACCTTCCGAAATCCTAGAGGAGACCAACAATGAAGCGCCTGTTCATGCGAACAACTCGTATGTCGTTCATGGCGGACAAGTCGCGCAGCCCGCTTGTCTTGGCTGCGACCCTCTTGGGCAATGCGTTCCGCGGTTTCAGACGGCCTATCTTTTGCGCAACGTTGGTTCTGTGCTTCGCGCTCCTAGGTTGCACCGCCTCAGGTGTCCTGAATGCCCTCGCGACATGGCTCCCCGTGGCCATCAGCGGCTTCGACAGCTTCGTGGCAATCGCAGCCCCGGCAAACCCGGCATTGGACACTGTCGGCGCGAAGATCCAGGAAGACTTCAACGATCTCGATAGCGCTGTAGCTGCTGCCAACGTCGCCGGTGCCGGGCAGACCGGCGTCCCCAAGGTCCTCGCAGAACTCAACGTCGTCATCCACGACATACCCACCTTCGAAGCCGACATCAGCGCAGCAGGTGGGTCGATCAGCGCCAACGACCAAAAGTACATCGCGGCGGGTGCAGCACTGACTCAGCTGACCCTGCAGACCTATGCCGCGGAGCTGCAGTCCAAATCCGGTTCGTCTCCAGCCATCGCGCTGGCGACCAACTTTGATACTGGTTGCTCGGGAATCGAGAGTGCACCCGACGGATCGCAGGCAGCCTGGGTCGCCTGCGACCCCGCGAGACCGATTCGTTGGTCAGTCTCGGCGCCTCAAGTCGTCGCCTCAGCTCCGCAATCGACTCACGCCCGCAAGCCAACCCGCCCAAAGCTGGGCGATTGGAAGCGCCAATTCAACGCCATAGCAAGGAGATACGGCCACCCCGAAAAGCAGCTTCACCTCAGTCTCGCAGAGCGCCTCCACCTCACATAATCATGATCCTCGCACGCACGATCATGGTTCCTCCAAGGCACAGCGACGCACAGTGTCTCAGTAACGCAACCATCACCGGCGCCGGGGAACCGAGCTCGCGAATCCCGCCGCCAACCCGCAATTTCCTAAAACAACTTTGACAGAACTCTCCGCCAAAGATAAGATGACGCGAATGAATATTATGTTTCGCTAGGAGTGGCGAGGCATGCTGGCAGGCGAGGCCAGCGCTTCGCGACGACGTGCAGGCTGGCGCGGGTGGCGGCTACGGTGCGGGTAAGGTCGTCGTCGGTGTGGGCGGCCGAGACGAAGAGGGCCTCGAACTGGGAAGGCGCCAGGAAAATTCCTCTCGAAAGCATCTCGCGGAAGAACGTAGCGAAGCGAGTAGTGTCCGAAGTCTTGGCGTCCGCATAGTTTCGAATCGGTGCACCCGCGAAAAAAAGAGTGATGAGTGAACCTGTGGCGTTGATGTGCCCGGGGATACCGGATTCCCGCAGCGCCTCCCGAAGTCCCGCAGCGAGGCGTTCGGCTTTTCGGGAGAGACCCTCGTAGAAATCACGAGCGGTGAGCTTGGCGAGCGAAGCCAAGCCGGCGCGCATCGCGAGCGGATTGCCGGAAAGAGTGCCGGCCTGGTAGACCGGGCCGAGCGGCGCGACCATCTCCATGATCTCCCGGCGGCCGCCGTAGGCCGCAACAGGCAGTCCCCCACCGATGATCTTGCCGAGGATCGTCAGATCCGGCCGGACTCCGAAGACCGACTGGGCGCCGCCGTAGATGAGGCGGAAACCGGTGATCACCTCGTCGAAAATCAGGAGCGAGCCGTCACGCTCGGTGATGCGGCGGAGAGACTCGAGGAAGCCCGGCGCGGGCGGGACGACACCCATATTAGCGGCGACAGGCTCGACGATGATGGCGGCGATTCTGCCTGCGTGGCGGGCGAAGATTTGTTCGACGGCAGCGGCATCATTATATGGCGCGTTGAGCGTGAGCGCGGCGAGCTCAGCGGGGACGCCGGGGCTGGCGGCGATGCCGAGAGTGGCGAGGCCGGAGCCGGCTTCCGAGAGGAAGCTGTCGGCGTGTCCGTGGTAGCCGCCCTCGAATTTGAGAATGAGATCGCGTTTGGTGAAGCCGCGGGCGAGGCGGATGGCGGACATGGCGGCTTCGGTTCCGGAGCTGACGAAGCGGATGCGCTCGATCGAGGGGATCGCGGCGGCGATGCGCTCGCCGAGGTCGACTTCAAGAGGCGAGGTCAGGCCGTAGCTGGTGCCGCGAGCGGCCTGGTCGGCGACGGCGGCGACGACGTCGGGATCGGCGTGGCCGAGGATCAGAGCGCCCCAGGAGCAAACGTAGTCGATGAATTCCCTGCCGTCGACGGCCGTGATGCGCGAGCCACGGGCACGGTCGATGATGAGCGGTTCCCCGCCGACGGCGCGGAATGCGCGCACGGGGCTATCGACACCGCCGACGAGAATTTTCTGTGCGCGAGCGAAGAGGTCGGAGGAGTTGGGCACGGTGGATCATTTTATGCGATGGCCAATGCGGAGGCGAGGAAAAGCGTGTGCGAGGAGGTGGCTCGTGCGGGGTGACCGCAACGCCGAGGCGAAAATCGAAAACATGCTGCGATAGGACCGGCGCAATCGAATGCGCTTCGCGCGCGTCTTTTTTGGCGGGGTTGAAACCCCGCCCTTCCACCGCGGGGCACCGGCGGCGGCCGTCGCCGCTGCGTCTCATGGCCGTAAGTGCCCGACCGCGTCTATAACGGTCCCGCACCACGGATACTAGCCAGAGCCAGATCAGTATGCGGCTGGCGGCGCAAGACGTTTGCTTCGCGCTGCCAATGCCAGGAGGCCCAGTAACCCTGCGGCGAGCAGCAGCAGGCTGGACGGCTCCGGAACCGAGGACGCCGGAGTCTCGTAATTCGTACCGCTGGCCGTTGTGTAGCTCGCGCCAGCAGTTTCGGAATCGATGTAGAACCCAGCGGATGGGTCTATCGATGCGGTACCGATGCCACCTCCTTGTATGCCCCCCGCGTACGCAGCGGCGTTGAGGGTCAAGGCGCCCTCAATATCTACGGTGGCCCCTACGCTTGTCATGAAATCGATTGGCAGCGACTGCGTGAGCGTGGAATTGCAGGTGATTGGTGAAGATGAAAGTTGTTCGAAACCCCCATTAATGTTAAGAACGGCGCCTCCAGACACGCTTCCTGTTCCTGTGCAAGCGGAAGTGGT
>Ga0335073_10009621_pt1 | contig 13570 bp, 11 predicted proteins | sample Lox_Sample_22_FD_207093 | JGI IMG/M metagenome (GOLD analysis project Ga0335073, IMG submission 207093) | Soil microbial communities from Loxahatchee National Wildlife Refuge, Florida, United States - Lox_Sample_2.2 | ecosystem: Environmental > Terrestrial > Soil > Wetlands | place: USA...
CTCCCCGCGGGTCAACAAGTAGGCCCGGTTTGCGGCGGCCAGCACCTTACTGGCGTACTGCTCGACTATCACCAGGGCCACTCCTCGCTCTGAGAGCCGGGCCAGGCCCTCGAATATGGTGTCCACCACTAGCGGAGCCAGGCCAAGTGACATCTCGTCGGCGAGCACCACCTGCGGCTCGCTCAGGAAGGCGCGCGACATGGCCAACATGCGCTGCTCGCCCCCTGAGAGGCTGCCCGCCGTCTGTTCGAGCCTGGCCCCGAGCACCGGGAAGGCTTCGACGGCGAGGGCGATACCGGGGTTCCGTTTCCATTTGGGTATCTGGAGCAGCAGGTTTTCCTTGACGGTCAAAGATCGGAATATCCCCGATCCCTCCGGAAGCAGGCACACTCCCTCTCGGACCCGGCGGTGTACGTTCCATCTGGCCGCCTCGTACCCGAAGACCCTTACCGCACCGCCTGTGGGCTTGAGTATGCCGGCCGCGACCCGGAGGAGGGTCGACTTGCCCGCTCCGTTTGCTCCGAGCAAGGCGACCGTTTCACCGGGCGCGACAGTGAGACCTACTCCGCGGAGGACGGGCCCCAATCCGTAGTCGGCGTTTATGTCCTGCAGTTCGAGAGCCCACTGGCCGCTGAGCGCCTCGCCAGTGTCTTGCTGAAGTCCTGTTCGCACGGGTGGCACCTACCCGACGCGGTCGTGCCCGGCCGCGACGACGGGGTCCTGACCCAGATATGCGGCTCTCACCGCCGGGTCACGTTGGACTTCGGCGGGTGAGCCGTGCATGACCTCCTTGCCGAAGTCCAGAACGTATATCTCATCGCACACCGACATGACCAGAGACATGTCGTGCTCGACCAGCACGATCCCGAGGTTCCGCACTCGCGCCAAGGACAGAAGAAGGCGCCCGAAAGCGGCCGTCTCGCGCGAATCGAGCCCGGCCGAAGGCTCGTCGAGCATTATGATCCGGAACCCAGCCGCCAGGCAGCGCGCCAGGCTGAGCAGTCGCCGCTCATGGTTGGTGAGCACGTTCGCCGGCCGGTCGGATACGGCCGTCAGGTCGCATGCCGCCAAGGCGTCAGCCGTTCTCTGCCTGATCTCGTGCCGGTCCCCGCGCCGCCCGACGACCAGCCGGGTAGATGTACCGGCGGTCAAGGCGGACTCGGCGGCCAGCCGCACGTTGTCCGCGGCCGAGTACGTGTCCAGCAGGTCGACGGTCTGGAAGGTTCGGCCGAGGCCCAGCTTCGCCCGGGCTGGCATCGTCAGGGATCCTATGTCGACCCCGTCGAGCGATATGCGGCCTTCTGCGACGGGCACAAGCCCTGAGCAGGCGTTGAAGGTGGTGGTTTTGCCCGCCCCGTTAGGCCCGATCACACCTGTGATCACGCCTGTCCGGTTGGTGAAGGTCAGGCCATCCACAGCCCGCAGTCCGCCGAAGTAAACGGCCAGGTCGTGCACTTCGAGTATGTGTTCCTGAGCGTCAGCCGCCATCCCGACCTCCGCTTGAGAACGGTCCAAAGAGGGCGCCCCTTGCGGCGCGACCGGCCCGCCAAGTCGGGTGAGCAGATTTCTCACGGGTTGCGGCATGGGTGTGCTGAAGCCGCAGGCCACAGCCACGGCTGATAGACCGAACAGCAGTTCTAGGTAGTAACCCGTGGACGGTGAGGTGATGTAGGCGGGCACAATGGCCAAGCCGATGCCCGTCAGCACGGCATACCAAGGGACGCCGCCGACGGCTATGACGATCAGCGCGATGTAGGTGAGTGACGAGATCGGGTCGTAGTTCGCACCGGTCACTGTGCCCAATGACATTCCCGAGAGTGCGCCGGCGATCGCGGCCACGAAGGCACTGAGACAGAACACTGCGATCTTCACGCGTGTGATGTCGGTACCGCAGACGGCTATGGCGCTCTCGGACTCGGCCATCCCGCGCAGGAGGCGGCCCAACCGACTGATAGAGACCACCGCGACCACAGCCGCCATCACCACAGTGACCGCCAGCACCAGGTAGTAGAACTGCCGGTCCCCTGTCGCGATGTCCGGTCGGGGGACCGCTATCCCAGAGTTGTTTGGCCCGAACATCAGGTGCGACTGGTAGAACATGTCCCGCAGCAACAGGCCGAAGCCGAATGTGGCCAGGGCCAGGTAGAGGCCGGACAGCCGGATGGCCGGCACCGCTAGCAGCGCCCCGACCGGCACCGCGATGAGGCCGGCGAGTACCAGCGAAATTAGCCATGGAACGCCGGCTCGATCGATGTGGGAAAAGGCGACTGTTCCTATCGCAGCGAAGCTCACCTGGCATAGGGAAACCTGTCCTGACAGGCGTACCAGCAGACCGAGTGACAGCAGAAGCACCACCGTCGTCAATCCCAGGGTCCAGGCCAGGAGGTGCAGGGTGTCCCACAGTGGAACGAGCAGGAGGAACGCCATGACCGCCATGCCGCCTGCGCCCTGAACTCTCATAGGGACCCGCCACCGGTCAGCCGAGGGGCTGTCGACTGCCATTTTGACCGCCTGGTAGGCCCGCTCCCGGTGGCGGAAAAGAATCACCACGAACAGCACTATGAACGGGATGCTCGGCGGGATTCCCGCCAGGATGGAACTGGAGCTGGAGCTGACGTACTTGGTGGTGACCGACGCAGCCAAGCCGATGAAGAGGCCTCCAACCCAAGTCATAGGCAAGCTCGAGAAGCCGCCGATCGCCGCCGCACCGAAGGCTTGAACGATCAGCAGGGTGAGGACCTGCGGATCGAGATCCACCGCGGGTGCGAGAAGGATTCCTGACAGGGCGACGAGGAAGCAGCCGGCAATCCATGCCCATCGGCGCACCAGGTCGGCGCTGACCCCGGTCAGGTCCAGCAGTTCGGAGTCATCCACCACCGCCCGCATCTGCCGACCAATCTGCGTCGTCCGGAAGAGCAAGTACAGGGCCGCGGTCAAAAGCGACGATATCGCTACGATGATCACCTTGTCGTAGCCGACGTTGACGCCCGCCAGCCGGAAGGTTTCCGTAGGCAGGAACGACGGGAACAGCCTGGCTGTCGGACCATAGACCAGGTAGTAGGTGCTCTCGACCACCAGGACCAGACCGACGGTCGCTACTACCTGCAGGGCGAGCGACACCTGGGCTAGCCGCTTGGCGAGCCGCTCCAAGACAAGGCCCAGGACGGCGCTGACTCCGATCAGCACGATCGCAAGCGCCGCCGCCCACGGGATGCCGAGCGTCACCCACAGCTCGTAGAAGGTGTAAGCGGCGACGGTAGCCATAGCGCCGTAAGCGAAGTTGAAGATTCCCGACGTCTTGTAGGTCAGTACTAGGCCGATCCCGGCCAGCCCGTAGACGGATCCGCTCGTGACGCCGACGATGAGAAAGGGCAGGAGGTTCTTCACAGACTCCCTCGGCTCGTGTCAGCCTGTGGCCGCTATGATGGGGCACAAGATGTGTTGAGCCCCTGCGGCTCGGTGAACTTCCCACCCGAAACTCCAACAAGGAAGAAGCAGTTCACTGTTGCCGCGCTCCCTTTGGTGAAGTTGAGCGCCGGCGCGATTCCGCCAAGGGTCTCGTTCTTCAGGCTGTACAACCCGGTGAGAACCGATGATGTGGTTACCGTGGTCGATCCGGAGGCCGCCACCGCCGCTTCGAACAGCTTTCCGGCCGCCCAGGCATCTATCGAGGCCGGGTTGAGCGGCTTGCCTGGGGCAAACTTGGCCAAGGCCGCATGGAAGGCCATGAGAGCGGGGGTGGAATTGTCAAACCAGGGGGCGTTGCCCTCCTCGGCTATTGTGCCGTTGAAGGCAGGGACCGCCAGCCAGTCATTCGATAGTGTCTCGCTGCTCGTTCCATAGACCGCCCGCAGACCTTGCTGGTAGCAGGCTTCGGCCAAGTGGATGTCCGCGTCGCTCGGCGCAGCTGGCAATATCGCTTGGACGTTGGCTTGCTTCATTCCCAGGCACTGTGGCGTCAGGTCCGGGGCGGTCGCAGAGAAGGCACCGCTCCACACGACGCTCATACCAAGTTTGGTGGCGTAATCCTTTGTCAACGGGAGCGCCTGAGAGCAGGCAGCTATCTCCGCACAGTAAGCCACCCCGAGCCGCGTGAGGCCCTTCTGCTTGACTCCGTACAGCTCCCCGTACACGCCGGCCAGCACGGTGGTCTGGGCCGGGAAATAATCGGTGTCACCGAAGCCGGCGATGGACGTGCCACCGATCACCGGGATCCCCGATGTCTTGGCGAAGGGCAGCCATGAACTGTCCACATCACTCCAATCCGCCAGAATCGCCACCACATGATCCTGATTGATCAGCTCGTGGGCCGCCGCGGACCCCAGCGATGGGGAGTCGTTGTCTTCCTTGACGATCAGCCGGATCGGGTGGCCGCTCAACCCCCCGGTGGCGTTCACCGAATCCGACCAGGCCTGAATTGCACTGAGCGCGGTACTGATCGACGACGACTGACTCCCCGTGAAGCTACCTATTACCCCCACCGGGATCGGGGTGCCTTTAGCGGTACCGCCGCCACCTCCTGCGCCGACCGACCCCTGACTCTTGGTAGACGAACTGCAGCCCGCCACCAAGGCGAGCGCGGCTCCGAACGCGAGTAGCCGCTTGGCGCCACCGCGTCCCAGGCCTAGCCGAACCTTGCTGGGGCGGGCCCATGCGGGTCCAGTTGGAGCCTTCGAGCCTTCTTCTTGCACAATTTTCCCCTCCACTCGGTCGCCAGACAGACTATATCTAGGGCTTGAGATCGTGTCAACTACCGCGTTGATAAGTTGGCTGCCACGCCGAGCGTGTCAACTAGCGCGTTGATAAGTCGGGGGCTTGGCACGTTTGGCTGCCCCGTTCGCCTAGAGTCAACGTCTCCGTTGACCCTAGGCGGATACGATCGACCGCGCCATGGGTCGTGGTTAACTGCAACCCTGCACCGGGAAGCCGAGAGGAGGATGGGTTGGATATAGCTCAAGCCCAGTTCGAGATGGAGGTGTTCGGCTTCACGGTGCTCGATCCGCTGCTGACGGAACCGGAGGTATCTCGGCTCACCGAATTGGTCGATGCTGCGGACACTTCGGATGGCACCGACTACGTCTACGACGGTGCGTTTGCCCGCCATGTGGCCAATCTCCCAGCCCGGGACGACCGGTTTCTGGCATTAGTGGACTATCCGTCTGTTCTCGCCCTGGTGGAGTCGATCCTGGGAACTGACATTGTGCTAGGTAGCATGAACGCCAGGATCGTGTGGCCGGGCGATCCTGAGCAAGGGCTTCACAGCGACATCCCGAAGGTTCACCGTCGTCCTACTGGTCGACCGATCATGCTGCAGGTCGTCTGGATGATCGACGGCTTCACTACTGAAAGTGGTGCCACCCGGATTGTTCCAGGTTCCCACCGTGCGGCCGTCCCCGCCCCGGCACCCGAACGCTACGTCCCACATATCTCCTCTCCCGTGGGGGCCGCCCGCAGCGTGCTGGTCTTCGACGGTCAGTGCTGGCACGGGGGCGGCGCCAACACCGGCGACGCTCGGCGACGAGCCGTCTTCGCCCATTACCGGGTCGGACCGTATGCGGTTCCAGACGGACCCGACGATCGGCTTCTCCCAGGCTCGTTGGGGTCGGATGACGGAACGCCAACGTCAACTGCTTCGTATAGTGCACGGAGTGGACCAACGCAATGCGGCCGACTACTACGCTGACCAGTTCCGCGGGTCGCGCTACGACTAGACGTTGAGAGATGCCCCGGATCACCGCCCTCACCGAAACGGACATAATGACAGTGGCAAGGACAGGCTCGGGAACCAAGTCTGCAACTCGGAAGGATTCGTCGGGAGACCGGCGGCGTCGGTCCTCTGGCGATGGTGAGAGCGCTATTGCCGATCGGCGCGCTCGGGCGCAGAAGAATGACGAATACCGCCAACGTCGGACCGCTCTCGTGCATATTGCTGCCGAGCTCTTCCATGCCAAGGGCCTAGGCGAGACGTCCCTCGCCGATATCGCCGTGGCGGCCGAACTGGATCGTGCCACCGTGTACTACTACTTCGCGAGCAAAGATGAGATCCTCGCCGAGGTGCTTCGAGACGCGCTGACCCAGAGCCTCAAGGAGATCACGCGTATATCGCGGGCCCGGGTTCCTCCCGACGAGAAGCTACGCCGCCTGGTTGTCGCCAGCATGCGGGTGTACGACCGGCACTACCCGTACATGTACGTCTTTGCCCGTCTCGATATGGAGCAGCTCAATCGGCTGCCGATCGCTCCAGAGGTCAAGAGCTGGCTGGTAGAAGAGTCCTACAAGACCACCCTTATCTGGCACAAAGTGATTCGCGACGGGATCAAGTCCGGGCTGTTCGAGACCACCCTGCCCCCGACTGTGGCCACCACCACCCTACTCGGAGCCCTCGCGTGGTCCCACAGCTGGTACAAACCGGGCGGCGACCTAAGTGCCGAGGCGGTCGGGCATGGCTTGGCTGACCTCTTCATCGACGGCCTCCGAAGACGGCGCGAATAGCTCCTCAGCGTTGCCCCGGCCATTTGTCGACCCCGACCACACCCTCATCGGCTAGCTGGGCGATCGCCTCCGCTGACATTCCGCAGGATGACAGGACCTCCATCGTGTGTTCTCCCGCTCTTGGCGCAGGGACCCGGGCGAAGCACGGAGTCCTGCTGAACCGTGGTGCCGCCTCCGGCTGGACCACCCCATCCAGTTCAGTTAGGCACCCTCGCACCGCTACGTGCGGGTCATTTTGGACCTCCTCAAACGACCGAACCGGCGAGAGACAGAGCCGACGCTCTATTCCCAGCCGGGCCCAGTATTCACGTGTCTGTGTTGCGAAGACGGCACGGAACTGCTGCCGCATCTCGGGCCAGCACCCCTCATCGTACGGATCTTCGAAGTGATGTTTGAGGTTCAGGGCCGCCAACAGGTCATCGAGGAACTGGGGCTCGAGAGCCGCGACAGAAACGTAATAGCCGTCGGCCGCCGCATAAACATCGTAGAACGGTAGGCCACCGTCCAGGCTGTTCGAACCGCGACGGTTCGACCACATCCCCGCGGCAGTGAGGCCGAAGAACTGCGTGGCCAGCAACAGGGACCCATCGAGCATCGACACGTCGATCACCTGGCCCGTTCCCGACTTCATCCGCTCGAGAAGGCCGCTCAGGATACCCACGACGAGGAGCATCCCGCCGCCTCCATAGTCACCAACCAGGTTCAACGGGGGAATCGGCTTTCCCCCAGCAGGGCCAATGGCGTTGAGGACGCCGGTGGTGGCGATGTAGTTGATGTCATGACCGGGATTCTGCGCGTACGGCCCGTCCTGCCCCCATCCGGTCATGCGCGCGTACACCAATCCACGGTTAAGGGCCAGCAGTGGCCCCGGACCCAGCCCGAAGCGTTCGAGGACCCCGGGACGGAATCCCTCGACTAGGAAGTCCGCGCCCTCGGCGAGCTGGCGGACGATGGAACCGCCCCGGTCGCTACGGATATCAACCGCCACCGAGCGGCAACCCCGGCCGAGGATGTTGTCGGGTGAAGGCGGCAAGTCGACGGCGGCCACCCGGTCGACTCGAATGATGTCAGCACCCAGATCCGCCAGAAGCATCGTCGCGAATGGGCCGGGGCCCTGTCCGGCGAGGACGACGCCTCTCAGACCCTCCAGCGGTCCCTGGTGGCGGCGGCCCGATCCCAGCCCGTCTTGGGGCCGCAGCACCGACGTTGCACGGTCCAGGTGGTCGACGGCGCCCGCACGCCAGCCGGCGACTCCGTTATCGTCGGACATCACGTTTGGATCTCTTCGATCCGGCCACCGTATCGGCAGGCAACGCCACCGTCAATCCTTCCACGACCCATTTCCACGCGAGCGTTGACAGGTAGCTAGGCTGGCCCTTAGGGTCGGTGGGTGACGGGGGCGACCGGCAAGGGCGCGCCAAGCGGGCCTTCCCACTGGGAACCCGTTCAGGCCATAGGAGGGAGAAGCTAGGAATGGACCTGAAGGACAAGGTGGCTTTGGTCACGGGGGGCCAGCCGCGGCGTCGGCGCCGCGGTGGCGGTGGCTCTCGCCGAGGCCGGGTGTCTGGTGGCCTGCGCGGCCAGATCAACTGCTCTTGCGCCCCAGCAGACTCCCGGCACCCTCGACGAGACCGTGCGGAGAATCTGCGACGCGGGGGGCCAGGGAATGGCGGTTCCGACGAACCTCGCCCGCGAAGAAGAGGTGGTCGCAATGGTGCGCCAAGTCGAGCAGGCTTGGGGTCGGGTGGACATCCTGGTCAACAACGCGGCTATCACATTCGTCGGAGACTTGGATATTCCGATGAAGCGGCACGACCTAGTAGTGGAGGTGAACCTTCGGGCACCGCTTATAGCCACCCGCGCCGTCATGCCGGGCATGAAGGAGCGGCGCGAGGGATCAATCTTGAACATCTCCTCCGTGGCGGCGCTCTATCCACACGAGTCTCTGATGTCGTACGGAATATCCAAAGTGGGTCTCGAGCGGCTGACTATCGATGTGGCGAAACAGGTTCAGGATTGGGGAATTTCGGTCAACTGCTTCCGGATTGATATTCCGGTGGCGTCCGAGGGCTTCATCGCCAACACCCCGGGCCAGGACCGCAGCGACTGGGAACCCTGTGAGGTGGCGGCCGAGGGGATCCTGTGGATGCTAGGGCAGGACCCGTCCTATTCGGGCCGGCGAGAGAGCATGTACGCCCTACGTGAACGGGAAGGAGTGATGGCGTCCAAGGCGGCGCGTCCCTATGATGGGCTGCCTCCCACGCAGGAGCTGCTGAACGGTTTGGTGCCGATAGTCCCGACCGGTTTCGTGGAGCCTTACCCGAATTGATCTCCTCCATTTGACGGTGGCGCCGCGAAGAGAGGGTCCACGTTGGGCGCGTTGAGTCACATCACGGTGTGCGATCTGAGCGGGCAGCTCGCCGGCGCTGGCGCCACCCGGTATCTGGCCGCCATGGGGGCACGAGTCATCCGAGTGGAAGACCCCGTACGGCAGGGTCGATGGGACATCGTGCGCGGTTCACCGCCGTACAAAGACGACCGGCGCGGTATAGAACTGGGCGGCGGGTTCAACAACCACAACGTCGAGAAACTCGGCATCACGCTGAATCTCCGCGTGGACGCCGGCCGCAGGCTGTTCAGGCACTTAATCGGCATCTCAGACGTAGTTACCGAGAACTTCGCGGCCGGGGTAATGACCAGGCTCGGGTTCGGATATGACGAACTCTGCGCCATCAACCCAAATATCATCTACGCTTCGAACTCGGGCTTCGGCCACACCGGCCCGTATTCCGAGTTCAAGACGTTCGGCCCCGTCGTCCAAGCCGTGTGCGGCTTGACCTTCGGCGTCGGCGCCCCCGACGCGGCGCCCGCAGGCTGGGGCTTCTCCTACATGGATCACATGGGAGCCAACATCATGGCCATCGCCATCCTGGCCGCTCTCGCCCAGCGCCACCGAACCGGCCAAGGACAGTGGGTCGACATCTCCTGCACCGAGGCGGGACTCGGCCTAACCGGTCCGGACCTGTTGGATTACACCGTCAACCAGCGCCCTCTCCGGCGGCCTGGAATGCCCGACTCCAACCACAGCGACCAGCCCCCTATGGCGCCACACGGTATATACCCCACCACCGAGCCCGACCGCTGGGTCGCCATCGCCTGCAGGGATGACCTCGACTGGGTCGCCTTCGGAGACATCTGTGCCGAAGGCTGGACCCAACAAGCTCGCTTCGCGACCACGTCCGGTCGCGTCGCGAACCAGGCAGAACTCGATGAACTCGTCGCGGCCTGGACCTCCACCCGGAATCGAGACGAGATGGCGTCGGCCTTGCTGGCCGGCGGTGTTCCGGCTTCGCCGGTGACGCTCTCCGAAGATCGTATAGAGCATGACAGCGACAACTCGTCCTGGGGTTTGTTCCCGGTTGTGCACCATCCCGTCATCGGCGACGTACGAGTCGATGGGCTACCAGCGCACTTCTCCGAGACGGATTGGCGGATCGAGCGGGGCGCCCCGCTTCTCGGCCAGGACAACCATCATGTCTATTGCGACCTTCTCGGCTTGAGCGAAGAAGAGCTGGCCCTCCTACAGGAAGAGGGTGTCTGTTGACCGGAAGCCTCGAAGGCGTTCGAGTCCTTGAGCTCGCCAGCATCTGGGGAGCGTGGGCAGCCAAGGTCCTGGGTGATCTGGGAGCGGACGTGATAGTCGTAGAGCCACCCGGCGGCCACGTGAGCCGCACCTATGGACCTTTCGTCGACGACCAGCCCCATCCCGACCGCAGCCTGTGGTGGTGGTACTACAACACTTCCAAGCGCGGCGTAGCCCTCGCGCTGGGCACAGTCCACGGCCAGCAAGAGTTCCGTCGGCTGGCCAATGACGCTGACATAGTCATCGAAGGGGAGATACCCGGAGCGCTCGCACAGCTTGGTCTCGATCACCAGACGATGCGTCAGTCCCGACCCGAGCTCATATGGACGTCCATCACCAGTCATGGCCAGAACAGCCCCCGCTCAGCGATGCCTTGGACCGACCTGACCCTTTCCGCGGCCTCTGGCCTGGCCTGGCTGAACGGATACGACGACCACTCCCTCCCGCCGATGCGTGGAAGGGGCAACCAGACACTCCAAATCTGCGGGACTCACGCCGCCATGGCCACCCTCACAGCTCTCGTCCACCGCGACATCACCGGCGTCGGCCAGCACGTGGATGTCAGCGCGTTCGCCGCATGCAACATCACCACCGAAAGCGGGACCTTCGTGTGGCTGGTCGCCGGTCAGACGGTCCAGCGCCAAACTGGCCGCCATGCCGCCGTCGATCCCACCATGGAGGTCCAAGTGCAGTCCGCCGACGGACGATATGTCACCACTGGCTTTCTCGCCCAGGATGCCGCCGACTTTCAGGCGCTGCTCGAGTGGATGGACGAACTCGACCTGCGCCAGACCTTCGAAGAAGCCTTCTTCCTCGAGATTGGCATAGAACGGGGCGGGATCAACGCCTCGAGGGACTGGGGCGACCCCGAGGTTATGGCCATACTGGGAGCAGTCAGAGCCGCCTTGGTGCACATTGCCATCAATGTTCCTGCCCTGGAGTTCTTCGAGGGGGCACAAGAGCGTGACCTCCAAGTAGGCATCATCCTCTCCGCGGGAGAAGCGTTCGAGAACCGCCACTTCCAAGCCCGCGGCTTCCCCGCCGAGGTCACCCACGATGACCTCGGGCGCAAGTTCCGCTATCCCGGCGCACCATTCAAGATGAGCAAAACCCCGTGGAGAATCAGTCGGCGACCACCACTCGTTGGCGAACATACCAGCGAGATACTCGGAGCCGATCCATCCTGAGATTTACCTTACGAATGGTGGGACCCATCACAAGCTCAGCAGCCAGTTCGCCCCTCGACACCGCTGGCTTCAATTTCCGCTCAAGTACCCCTAGCGAGAATCGCACAGTGCCACCAGCAGACGGTTGAGGTCGGCGCGCTCGCCGGAGTTCAGGATGCCGAGCAACTCGTCCTCCGCCAAGGAAATGACATTCTGCCACGCCGTGGCCAGTCTCATACCGTCCTGGGTAAGCCACGCTCCGTCGTTTCGCCACCTGATGAAGCCGCGCTGCTCCAGGTCTGCGAGAGCCTCGTCCACGGGAGACATGAAGTCCAGGGATCCCGACAAGTCATCACGTGACGGGCCGGGTTGGGTGAGGAGGCACTCCAAGAGGGTCGCCTCCGTTGGTGTGATGCCGAAAGGCCGGAGCGCCTTCTCTATCCCGCGGCAGGCCATCCCGGCCACCTGGCCCAGAAGGTCCAGGACCCTCGCATTTTCCCCGGCGGCGTGAACTTCTACCAAAGCTCGGGCGCTGGGGTGTCGATCTGCAGCGGACGGACGTAGGACAGGTCCCGTTTGTCCCGGGTGCCCTTGGAGTAGCCCTGTTCCTTGAAGACCGGGTTTTGCAGACCGGAGGCGTCGGCGGTGATCATGACCTCGACGGTGGAGCGGCGCACGGCGATCCGCCAGTTACCGTCACGTTTCTCGAGCCGGTCGATGTAGCGGCCGCTGATGAACCTGGCGGTTTCGCCGTCGTGGTTTAGGAGGGCCACCAGAACGTAGCTTTCGGCGTGGGCGGTGTCGCCGTCGATCTCGACGGTGTGAGTCGTGATGTTGTGAAGGTGGCCCTGAGAGCCGGCGGCGTGGACCGGGTTGATCCAGGCTGCGTATTTCGGTCCCGGGTTGATCGCTTTCCCGTGTTCGTCGAAGCCGTCGTCGTGGTAGGCGGCAGTGATGACGTCGGAGTCGTGGCGGTCGTGGCCGTGGGCATGGGACGCGATGCAGTCCAGGATGGCCTGGCGGTCCATCAGGTAGTCGATCTTCTGTCTCAGATCCTGGAGCTCTGGGTCGGTCATCTCGGTGTCGTCCTAGGTTCGCAGTAGTTGGTTTCCGTTCAGCCTTTGGGTCCGCCGTTCACCCACAGCGATTGGCCTGAGCAGTAACTGGAGGCATCGGATGCGAAGAACAGCACGGCGTAGCCGATCTCCTCCGGCTCGCCGATACGGCCCATGGCATTGCCCGCCCCGAGCGCCTTCTCGTCGAGACCGAACCGCTTGCTGTCCTCGAGGAGCATTTCCGTGCGGACGGCGCCGGAGGCCACCGTGTTGACCCTCACCCCTCTGGGGGTCCAGGCTGCGGCCATCGACATCGTCAGATTGTTTACCGCCGCTTTGGCCGCCCCGTAAGGAGCGCCCATGGGGAACCCGAAGAAGGCCGAGCCGGACGAGATATTGACGATCGCCCCTTTTCCCTTTTCGAGCATCGGCTTGACCGCCAGCCGGGACAGGAACCACACGCTGCCGATGTTGAGGTCGAGTACGTGGTGCCACTCGTCCTCGGTCCATTCGTCCATCGGCTTGGTCGAGGCGCCCCCGGCGTTGTTTACCAGGATGTCGAGACGGCCGAACTCGGCGACGGCCCGCTCGACCAGCTGGGCGCACTGGCCCACTTCGGTCACATCAGTGGGCGCCACCACTGCATGGCGGCCGAGCGCCTCGATCTCCTTGGCGGTCTGCTCGAGCGGTTCCCGGCGCCGGCCGGCCAGGACGACGTCCGCGCCGTGCTCGGCCAGGACCAGGGCGCACCCCCTGCCGATGCCGGTCCCTCCCCCCGTGACGATGGCCACCCGCTGATCCAGCGCGAACCTGTTCATACGATTGCTCCCCCGTTGGCGGCAATTACCTGGCCGGTGATGTAGCTGGCGGCCTCAGAACAGAGGAACGCACAGACGGACCCGATGTCGTCCAATGTCCCGAGCCGCCCCGAAGGTATGGCCGATGCCATGGCCTCTGCGCTGGGAACCTGCTCTTTGGCCTGGGCGTCACGCAGCATCGGGGTGTCGACGACGAACGGCGGGATGGTGTTGGCCGTGATCCCGAAACGGGAGTACTCCCGTGCGACCGTCTTGGTCATGGCTATGACCCCCCCTTTCGCGGCGGAGTAGTGGCCCTGCCCGGGTGATCCGACCTGACCGGCCGACGAGGCGATGGTGACGATTCGGCCCCAGCGCCCTTCGACCATGTCGGGCAGGGCGACCTGCAGGCAGTGG
>Ga0335073_10009622_pt1 | contig 13569 bp, 8 predicted proteins | sample Lox_Sample_22_FD_207093 | JGI IMG/M metagenome (GOLD analysis project Ga0335073, IMG submission 207093) | Soil microbial communities from Loxahatchee National Wildlife Refuge, Florida, United States - Lox_Sample_2.2 | ecosystem: Environmental > Terrestrial > Soil > Wetlands | place: USA: Florida...
TCTCTTATACAACATAACCCATTGGGTATCGTTGTCTTGAATCGAGAAAGGCGGGTTGAACTGGCAAATACCGCCTACAACAAACTTTTTCTGTATGATCGAGATCAACTGGAATCAAACGTCAAAAATGTGTACGTCACTCACGCCGATGACCCAGATTCTACTCACCTCGTGCACGATATTTTCGCTGGAAAGACGGTCCATAAAACCGTGCAGAAGCAGCGAACCGATGGGAAGCGCCTGGATTTGGCCCTCCATGGAGTGCCGCTCGTTTTGAATAAGGAGGTCCGCGGCGCATATCTGATCTACGAGGACATCTCTGAGCAGACAGCGGCCCTTGTAACAGAAAGACGACATGCCGAGTCGCTCGATTTGCTGGTGAAGGAATTGGAGCTGCGCACCAGGCAGATGGCCTCCCTGAACGAAATGGGGGCTCTGCTCGAATGCAGTGCGAGTATTCAGGATGCCAGTGTGGTGGTTGCTGCCTCATTGCAGAAAATATTTCCCGAAGCTCGTTCGGGGGCGCTCCACCTCTTTAGATCATCGCGGAACCTTATTGAAACAGCCGCATGCTGGGGAAGAGTCGGTACCTCAGAAGTGAGCTTCGTCCCCGACGCGTGCTGGTCCCTCCGTCGCGGTCAAGCACACTGGAGCGAACCTCAGGAATGTGGGGTTTCATGTAGTCACCTCACTCGAAGTTCAGACGCGCTCTACCTGTGTGTTCCCATGGTCGCGCAGGGCAATACGATCGGAATATTGTGCTTAGAATTCGAATACAAAGACGAGGTCAAACACCACACATCTGTCGATAGCATTCCGAATTCGCGCCAGCGCCTGGCTGGAAGCGCAGCTTCGCAGATTGCTCTGTCTCTTGCAAGCCTGCAGCTTCGAGAGACTCTGCGGGAACAGTCGATTCGTGATCCATTGACTCACCTGTTCAACCGGCGATTCCTCGAGGAATCTCTCGAGCGGGAGCTGCAACTGGCAATTCGCAAAAAGCAGGTTTTGACTCTGCTCTTTCTCGACCTTGACCACTTTAAACGATTCAATGACACCTTTGGACATGACGCTGGAGATTTGGTCCTGCAATCACTGGCAAACCTCTTGCGTACTTTCTTTCGTGCAACCGATATATGTTGTCGTTATGGAGGCGAAGAATTTGCTGTTATCCTGCCTGAATCATCCGCGCAGAACGTTGCATTACGCGCCAATGCTTTGCGGGCTGAAGTAAAGAATTTACATCTGCAGTATAGAAGCCAAACTCTGGGGCAGCTTACACTGTCCGCCGGTATCGCCTCATTTCCCGAACACGGTTTGACATTCCACGACTTGCTTAAAGTCGCGGACAAATGTCTCTATGAGTCCAAAGCTCGGTAGCCTCTCCAAAAAGTTTCGCCACAGCTTGTGCGCCGTGATTCCCCCTGTTTTCGAGCTGATAACCGAGCTTAGCTGTTCGATGGGAGGCTCTGATTGAGCCAGTCCGAACAGATCTCACACTTCAATCAGGTCCACTTGATGCGATGGCAACGGCGCCAAAATCGGTCAGTGCGTTTGGGGCGATCGGAGGCGTGGCGACACATGCTCGCATTCTTCTCTTTTGACATTCTTGTCTGCCAATTCTGCTAGGTCATTCTTCACCACTTGAAAACTGTTCAGACGCTCCCGTAGATTCAGCTAATCCTGTTGGTACGCTCCTCTCCTCGACGAGAAAGAGTGTATCGAGCGGAACACTGCCTTCTCGGCCGATGCACACTTACCGACGAGTCAGGCGGCGGTTTTGCCGAGGATACCTAGCCGATCAGTTAGGCCAAGCGTAAATGTAGAATGAATCCGCATACGCCGTAATTCCAGTAGAGGTTGTCTGGTTCGCATCCAGCTGGAAGTTAGGCAAGATCAGCCCCGCTGGGCTCCAGTTCAAGCTCTCGGGTGCTCGCGTGCAAGTTCCGTTGCTACAGGTCAAATTTTGCACTGCACCGTCGACCGCGATCTCTTCGAAGACAATTTGGTCTGGGCTGGTGTCGCGGCGCACTTCGATCTGGACATGATGCCAACCGCCGGCCGAGAACATGTTTCTGCTGCACTGCTCGTCGGTTTGGGTCCACCCTCCAACTTCCCAGTAGCCGGTATCATTGCATTGATGAGACATGACGTAGACGTCGCCACCGCTGACGACTTGATTTATGTCAAGCTCAAGTGCATGAGTGCGGTCCAGGCTGCCATCGTCTTCGAAATAAACCCACACGTCGAATCCGAAGTTCTGGTCGTTGACATTGGCACCGGTGAGTCTGACCGACCAGCGCATCCCCGGCGTGGCAGTATTGGGAGGATTTGGCACGGTCGCGGATGTGACCTGATACGCACGCACCTCTGTATTAGTCGGTGGGGTTCCAGGACCAGGGGTCACCTGCGAGGTCGCGCCGGTCCTGCCGCCGTTGGTTCCGCAGTCGCGCTGCATCGTCCAGACGCTGTCGATAATGACGTTGGCGCCGTCGTCGCAGGGAAAGCCATCCTCGGTCGTACCCTGCTGGTATCCATCGGACGGAGGATAGTCTCCCAACTCTTCGATGCTGCGGAAGGTGTCAGCATTCGAGGGCCACGCGACTCATTGTCAATTACGTTGAGGTTCAGGTCTTGTTCGCATAGTCCGCCGGAGGTGTTCCATGCCTTCACATGCAGGAGATGTTGAAGAGCTGCACGCGCGCGTGCCCGACGAGAGTCTCGATATTGACGAGAATTGCGTGATGGTTCTGAAGAACAGCGGCCCGTGCGGCTATCCCGGGATGGCCGAAGTGGGTAATATGCCGATTCCGCCGAAGTTGTTGCGCAAGGGAGTGCGAGACATTATCCGCATTTCCGATGCGCGGATGAGCGGCACGGCGTATGGGACCGTGGTCCTGCACATTTCGCCGGGAGCCGCCATCGGCGGACCATTGGCTCTGGCTCAAACCGGAGACATGATTAGCCTGGATGTGCCGGGTCGTTCGCTAAAGCTAGAGGTTGACGACGCCGTCCTGCAACAACGCCGCGCCAAGTGGGTAGCGCCGCCGCGGCCAACGCGTGGCTGGGCAAAGATGTACGTGGATCACGTCCTGCAGGCCCACGAAGGCATGGATCTGGATTTCCTGGTGGGCTCGAGCGGCGCGGAAGTGCCGCGCGAATCGCACTGAAGCACTACTCGGTGCCCGATTCCTGCACTGATCGCGCACTCAGCAATCATCCTGGTTGTAACGGAATCGGCGAACCCCGACGCAACTTCAATACTCCGGCTCAACTCGCGCGGATCAGCTTCGCATTACTTGATCGAGCTCAACAGTCATATCCAGCACGTGCTGGGTGGAAGTGGCGGATGGTTCCTGGCCGGATTTTCTGGAACTATTATCGACTCCAGAGTGGCATCAATATCGGAGTTGTTTCTACTCACTTCCATTTCAGCATAGACTACGCTCTGCAAGAGAAGAACAAAGGAGCAGGAATGTTAAGAAGATCGGCCGCGAACGTGCTGATTGCCTTGGCGGTATTGCTGGCTGCAGCTGCTGGAGCGCAAGAAGTTGGACCAGGTTACGACATCGAAATGAGCCGTATGATCCCGATGCGAGACGGCGCCCAGCTCGAGGCCTGGATATTCAAGCCCTCCCACCTGAAGGTGAAAGCGCCGGCCGTTTTAACCCTGACTCAGTACGACATCGACGGCGGCCGCCGCGGCAACGTCGCCGCTTACACCCGGCGCGGTTATGTTTTCGTGCAGGTTTACGTGCGCGGCCGCGGTCGCTCGGGCGGCGTCAAGAGCGACAATCTGGGCCTCCAGGTCGGGCGCGACGGCTACGACGTGGTGGAGTGGATCGCCGCCCAGCCCTGGAGCGATGGACATGTCGTGATGTTTGGCGGCTCATTCGTCGGTATGACGCAATGGCGCACCGCCGCCCAGCACCCGCCCCACCTTTCCGCTATCGCCCCTTACGTACCGATCTATCCGGGATGGGATGTGCCCAACACGAATGGAATTCCACAGGCGTGGTCCGCGGTGATCCTGGGCTACACATCTGGCCGCTCGCTGAATACTGGGTTCATCTCAAACCAAAGCTACTGGGGTGGAAAGATGCTCGAACAGTACGCTGCCTATCGTCCTTTCCGCGAATTGGACGATGCCATCGGGATTGCGCAGGACGACTGGTGGATGATTGACGATCGCGGCCAGAAGCTCTCGTTCATGAAAATGTGGCTCGATCACGTAGGCGACGAAGCCTTTAATCTTTCCGCAGAACCCAAAGCCGAAGATTATGCTCGCATGCATTTCCCCGTGCTAACCGCAACCGGCTATTTCGATGACGACCAGCCCGGAGCGCTGCGCTACTATCGAGCCGACGTGAAGAGTGCTCCGGCAGCAGCCGTGAATCAGCACTATCTTGTGATCGGCCCGTGGGACCATGGTGGCACACAGAAACCGACAAAGGAGATCGAAGGTTTAGCCATTCCCGATTCCGCGGTCCTTGACATGGACGCTCTGCACGCCGACTGGTACGACTGGGTGCTGGGGCGTGGACCAAAACCTGCTTTCCTGCGTGACCGAGTTGCTTACTTCATGTTGGGTGCCGATGAGTGGCGATACGCTAAGCGCCTGGAAGCCGCGTCAGGAAAAAATCTGACGTTGTATTTGTCCGACTCGGAGGGGACACCGAAGGATCTGTTCCACTCTGGGTCGCTTACGCAAAGCTCGACCGGGGAGGAACCCCCCGCCATTATTGTCGATGATCCGCACGAACTACCCGAGCTCGAAATCGCCAAATATGCCGAGAAAGAGGACCTGAAGAGCCAGTTTCGCGGGTTCGAGAAGCGAGCGATCAGCTTTCACTCTGAACCTTTTCAACACGATATCGAAATAGCAGGGCAGATGCACCTGAAATTGTTGGTGGAAGCGGACGCACCCGATTTTGACTTGTGGGCCCAGGTATTGCTGGTCCTGCCGGACGGTTCCACGGTTAAACTTGGCGAAGACATCCGGCGCGCCCGATTTCGTAACAGTGTGTTCAAGCAGGAACTGTTGCAGCCGAATCAGGTCGTGGAGATTCCTTTCGAGTTTTACTGGATGGCGCGAAGGATTCCAGCAGGCGCGCGGTTACGGCTCACCATCGCGCCGCTCAATTCGCCGAACTTTCAAAAGAACTACAACACCGGTGGCAGAATTGGCTACGAGAAGCCGGAGGACATGTGTATTGCGCACATCAAGCTCTTCCATGATACCGAACACGAGAGTCAATTAATCCTGCCGCTCGCGGCATCAGTTCCATCATCTGCAGGCAAATGACATGCCTATAATCCCATCTTCGATTTCGCGTCGTGAATTTCTTCGCCGCGCCAGTTCTGCGGCAGTGGCGGCGCCATTTGTCCTGCGGAGCCGCTACCGGCTGTTTGCCGAAAGTAGCGAAGAATATCCGGAGCGCGTGGTGAGGCTGATTCGTGAGGAACTGGTGATCGACATGCTCAATCAGTTTCTATACCGCAAGGACAAGGAGAAGCTGCTGAACGATTGGCTGACCAAGCCGGGCGCTTTCAAGCAAACCGACTTCGAGTTCTTCATGAACTCGGGAGTGAATGCAATCAACCTTGGTGATGGCGCAACGTCCCTGGATGATGCAGAAAAGCTGTTCGCGAAGTGGGACAGCTTTCTCCTCGACTACCCGCAATGGCTGGCACGTATCAATTCCGCCGATGACTTTGAAAAGATCAAAAGTCAGGGCCGATATGGCATTATTTTTGGACTGCAATCGAGTTTGCAATTCGAAAATCTGGATGCCGTCAATGCATGCTACGGCTGCGGCCAGCGGATTTCACAGCTCAGCTACAACTTCCGCTCCCTGGTCGCGGATGGCGCGTTCGAGCCACACGATGCCGGAGTCAGCGAATATGGGCAACAGGTAATCGAGCGCATGAACGAGGTCGGAATGGCCGTGGACCTGGGGCACGCGAGCGATCGCACCAAGCTCGACGCCTGCGAGATGTCCACAGCACCAGTGATTCTTTCGCACGGCAACTGCCGCGCACTGAATCCGGATGCTCCTCGCACTTCGACAGATGAAGCGATTCGAAAGCTGGCCAAGAAGGGCGGGGTCATGGGAATCACGTGTATCGCATTCATGGTTAAAGGCACCGAGCCGGTGACCATAGAAGACGTCGTGGACCACTTCGATCACGTGCGCGACCTAGTGGGAATTGAGCACGTAGGGCTCGGATCGGACGCTGGGGTCGAGAGCAATGATCTGGGAGATCCTAAGATACTCGAAGAAATGCTGACGAAGGCTGACCCGCGCTACCACGTGCATGGAACGCACGAGGTTGTGGCTGGCCTCGAAGGGCAGAAACGAGTTTACGATCTCACCGCTGCTTTCGTTCGCCGCGGATACACCGACGAGCAACTTCGCCTGGTTCTCGGCCAGAATTGGCGCCGGGTGCTAGGAGAAATCTGGCATGCCTAATGTGCCACGACGAAATGCTCTTGTAATCCCGAAGCCATTGTGGATCCAATCGTTGCGTAGCTGCCGAACGTAGTTTCCGTCCGGCGCCCGAAGAAATGGCCGAAAATTATATAACGACAGCCGAACCCCTGCTGTTCGAACTGAACGATCTCAATCTGTTCTCCGATTTCACCTACTATCTGTCGATCCTTATGAAGTCGTAATAGAACCCGTAGGCCATCAGTGTGGTCTCGGAATTGGCGCCTTTCCGATGCCATTGATGTAAAGTATCTTATAGTTTACCTTATACTACATATGGTAAACTATATATTACCTTACAATGAAAGGATAGTACGCTTGCTGACCCTTCCGATACCGGTTCTGCGTGCGCTGCGCAAGCTTGGCCATGATATCAAGGATGCGCGGCGGCGCCGGCGCATCCCCATGGTCATTGCGGCGCAGCGCGCATCGATCAGCAAGCCGACCCTTATCAGGATCGAGCGTGGCGATCCAAATGTTTCAATCGGCAGCTATGCCACGATGCTGTTTGTGATGGGCATGGCGGAGCGGATATCGGAACTGGTCGACCCGAGGAACGATCCGGTGGGCCTGCAGCTAGAAGAGGAGAACCTGCCGAAACGGATCCGCCGGCCGCGCCCCGCCAAACCCGCGAAGGGTAAATGATGGACCGCGAAACGCTCGTCTATGTCGATCTCGACGGCGTCCCACATCTGATGGGGCGGCTGTGGGCGCGCGTCCGCAAGAACAAGGAAAGCGCCACTTTCGAATACGACGCAGCCTGGCTGCAGCATCCGGCGCGCTTTTCCCTGGAGCCTGCGCTGCAGCTCGGACCGGGTCCGTTCCATACGCCGGCCGACACTCCGATGTTCGGTGCGATCGGCGACTCGGCACCGGATAGATGGGGGCGGGCTCTGATGCGCCGCATGGAACGAAGGCGGGCAGAGCGCGCCGGCGTCGCGCCACGCACGCTGCAGGAGATCGATTATCTGCTGCTCGTCGACGACGAGGCCCGCCAGGGCGCATTGCGTTTCGCCGAACGCGAGGGCGGAGCCTTCCTGCGCGAGAAGGGCGTGAAACCCATCCCGCCTCTGGTCGAGCTGCCCGAGCTGTTGTCTGCCGCTGAACACGTCATCGAGGACAAGGACACCGAAGAAGACATGCGCCTGCTGTTCGCGCCGGGATCATCGCTCGGCGGCGCCAGGCCCAAGGCCTCAGTTATAGAAAAGGACGGCCATCTGGCGATTGCGAAGTTTCCGCGCAAGGATGATGAGATCAACACCGTCGTGTGGGAAGCCGTGGCGCTTGCGCTCGCGGCCAAGGCCGGCATCGCCGTGCCCGAAGACCGCATCGAGACGATCGGCAACAAGCCGGTGCTCCTGTTGCGCCGCTTCGACCGCGAAGGAAACCGCAGACTTCCTTTTCTCTCCGCGATGAGCATGCTTGGCGCTAGGCACAACGAGACCAGAAGTTATCTGGAAATTGTCGACGCCCTGCGCCGCCACGGCGCGGCTCCACAAGAGGACATGGAGGGGCTGTGGCGCCGCCTCGTGTTCAATATCCTGATTTCCAATGACGACGACCATCTGCGTAATCACGGCTTTCTCTATGCCGGGCAGGACGGCTGGCGTCTTTCCCCGGCCTACGATCTGAATCCGGTTCCGACCGACATCAAGCCGCGCATCCTCAGCACCGCGATCAATGAAGACGACAATACAGCATCGCTCGCGCTTGCCCTCGAAGTCGCTCCCTATTTCGAGCTGGACGAGAAGAGATCCCGCGTCATTGTGAAAGAAGTCGGAGGGGTCGTTTCCAAATGGCGCGACGAGGCGGCGCACCACGGTCTGGCAATAAACGAGATTGACCGCATGGCATCGGCGTTTGAGCATGATGATCTGAAAACCGCACGCGGACAATAGGACCGGCCTGACAGAAAGGACGGCGCTGATGAAAGAAAGTGCGGCGTTGTTGGTTTTGGCGGGCATATGCAACGATAGAAGAAGCCATAGAAGAATCCTTTCCGGCTTAAAAAGTCTCGGTTTTGCTAAGAGTTCGCTTTGCCCGGCTATCTGCTGCCCGACCGAGCGAACCAGGCTCGTGTCGCGATCTTGCTCGAGCGACTGGAAAAGATAGCCGCGTTTTGATCGGACAATTATTCCAGATGTGAGCTCACCGTTGGCACACGAAATTGAGTTTGGGGCAAAACCGAACGCGGATCTGGTACGCGGGCCAGTCCGTGAATCAGTGAGACCCGATTTTGCACGCTTGAGTCTTGCGGTGGGTTTTCGCACAACCCTGAGTTATCTCCACAATCCCCACCAGTCGGCGACCGCTTATTCTATGGTGCCGCCTGGCGAAGCCGCATAAGTGGTAAGCTACGCTGATCGTATGCGGGACAGAGCGGGCGCTATACCGGATTCCCGATGTCTCCCAACACAGATAATGTTACCGTGGTAGCTCGGCGCTGAGGTCGTATGGAAGCGTTATGGCCCGTATTCTCACCCTGATGAGTATTGGACTCGCGCTGTACTGCGCAGCGGCAGCAGCACAGAACTTGGCGCAACCAGAAACTCCGCTGACCCGCGTTGACCAGATACGGCGATTGACTGCACAACAAGCTGCCCAAGGGTATCCGGTCATAATCAGGGGCGTCGTTACCGGAGACGTCCCCGCGCCAGATTATTTTGTTCAGGATTCTTCGGCGGGAGTTTTTGTTGAGGGCAGCCATACACCGCTGTTTCAGCACCACCTGGGCGATTTGGTTGAAATTGAAGGTGTGACCGGTCCGGGGAATTTTGCACCCGTCATTCGGGAGCAAAGCTATAGAGTTTTAGGCGAGGGCAAGCTTCCCGCGAGCAAACTGTACAGCTTCGCTGAACTGGCCGACGGCCGGATGGATAGCCAATGGGTGAAGGTGCGCGGCATCGTTCATTCGAGCGCTATCGATCGCACTTCCTGGCGGGAAACCACGCTTGTGATGCGGATCGCATCCGGCAAAGGCGAGTTCACCGTTCGTGTGCCGATTGAAAAAGAACAAGACTTCTCTTCGTGGATTGACCGCGAGGTATTGATCGAGGGTGTCTGCGGCAGCTTCTTCAACAGCCAGCGGCAACTCAGCGGCATTCTCTTCTATGTGCCGCGATTGAGTTTTGTCCGCATGGAAGCTCCGGCCAAAGATACTTCCATTTCTGCTCTCTTGCGGTTTTCTCCGCGTGAAGGCGCTTCTCATCGTGTGAGGATCAAAGGCGTTGTGGTGTATCAACAGCCGGGAACAAGTTTATTTGTGCAAGCCGAAGGTAGAGGGCTGCGGGTGCTTACGAACCAAGACACACATGTAGAACCCGGCGATGTGGTGACCATATTTGGTTTTCCAGAGATGGGAGAGTCCGCACCAATTCTCACTGACGCGGTTTTCAGTCGGACCTCAACTGGAGCAGCGCCGGCTCCATTGCCCTTCGCGCTCGACTCGCCTTGGGAACAGTATGACGGTGCCTTGGTGACAATCGACGGTACGCTGCTCGGCCGCAAGCAGCAGGATGGTGGGCTGCGGTTACTCCTGCGAACCCGCGACTATCTTTTCGAAGCGCAGGCACGGGATGCAGCCTCGCAAGAGCGGCTTCGCGTGTTGCCTGCCAACAGCGAACTGCGAATTACAGGCGTTTGTCTGGTACGAAGCGGTGGCCTCTGGTCGGCGCCGGAATCATTTCGTCTGCTGATTCGCTCCGCAGATGACGTGGTTTTGCTGCGCTCACCATCGTGGTGGAATTTCCGACACGCCCTGTGGTTGCTGGGCATTACTGCTGGAATACTTTTGATTGTGCTCGCCTGGACTGCGGTCCTGGGCAGAAGATTACGCGAGCAGATGGCTATTGTGCGCCAGCGGCTTCGCAGCGGGGCCGTGCTCGAGGAGCGGAACCGAATCGCCCGCGAACTGCATGACACGCTTGAGCAGGAGCTGGCCGGCATCACCATGCAACTTGACCTCGCTTCCGACTGTTTTGATGATGTGCCGGGAGTCGCCCGTGATGCGGTTGAGACTGCACGTCGCATGAGCCGCCACAGTATGCTCGAAGCTCGGCGTTCAGTGTGGGATTTGCGTTGTCATCTGCTCGAAAGCGGAGATCTGGTCTCTGCGCTCAAGGAAGCTCTGAAGCCAATAATGCCGCACGATGCGATCCCGATTAACATCCATACCACTGGCACGCCGGTGCGCCTCTCGTCCCGCATAGAGATGAACCTGTTGCGAATCGGGCAGGAGGCGGTGGCTAATGCACTGAAACATGCGCAATGCCATGAGATCGGCGTGCATTTAAGGTATGCTCCCGGCGAAGTCTGCTTGTCAGTCCAGGATGACGGTCGCGGTTTCGTTCCTGGTCAACCCGCAGGGCATTTTGGTCTGCTCGACATCCGGGAGCGGACAGAATCGATTGGCGGTCAGCTTGAAATTCGAAGCGAGGCAGGTTTGGGCACAAGGATCGCGGTTGCGATCCCGATCTCGGAAACGAACGTGAACGATGAAAAATCCAAAGCCCATACGTATTCTGGTCGTTGATGATCACTTCATGGTCCGCATGGGGCTTTCCGCCTCGCTGAATGCGGAGCGCGATATGCAGGTGGTCGCCGAGGCGGGCGGGGCCGAGGCCGCAACGGGGGCGTACCGTGACCATCATCCAGACCTCGTCCTTATGGATGTGCGGCTGCCGGGAGTGAGTGGGATCGAGGCAGCCAAGTCGATCCTCAGCGAATTTCCCGGCGCTCGTATCCTGATGCTTTCTACCCACGCGAGCGAAGAAGAAATCTATCAGGCGCTGCAGGTAGGAGCATGTGGCTACCTCTTAAAGAGTGTAGTGCGCGAGGAGTTGTTGCGGGCAATACGCATGGTCGCCGCGGGCGAGCACTATTTGGACTCTTCTGTCGCCGGAATCCTGGCATCTCGTGTGGCACATCGTCCGCTGACGGGACGCGAGCTTGAAGTGCTGCGCATGGTTGCCAAAGGCTTCGGGAACAAAGAAATCGCAGCAGCGCTGGATATCGCCGAAGTCACCGTGAAACTGCACGTAAGCCACGTGCTCGAAAAATTAAACGCGAGAGACCGCACGGAAGCTGCTACCGCGGCATTAAAGCGCGGCATCATTGCGCCGGAGTGAGGGCCGCTGAACCCGCAAGGTTTGAGTTTTGCGCCGCTGAATCATTCCAATCTATCCTCAAGGTCAAGCGTGTATGCTAGTGCTCAAAGCTCCTGGTCGCGATTGGCAGGTACGCTAACCTATTCATGGTTCCCGGGCATTCTCTTATTTATTTCCGTATCGCCGCGCGAATTATCGCGATATTTGGGCTTTGCTCGTGCTTAGCGCTTCAGCCGACCGCGGCGCAGAACCAAAACGAACCAGGCGGCGCTGCGCTTCAAAGCGGAGCCAGCACCGGTATTGCGCACGCGCCTGTTAAAGACGCCCAGTCTCGTCCCATCACGGCCGGGGGTTTTGTCGATGGCGCTCCGATCATTTTTTCAGACGTGACCCATGCGGCAGGTCTCGACAAGTTTCACCACAAATCGGGCACGCCGGAAAAAACGACAATCCTCGAAACGCCAGGTTCAGGTGTCGCGCTACTCGATTACGACAACGACGGATGGTTAGACATTTATCTGGTGAATGGATCAACTTTCCCGGCGCTCAAGGGAAAAGAAGCACCGCCGCGGGCCATGCTGCTCCACAACAATCATGACGGGAGTTTCACGGATGTTACCGACAAAGCCGGAGTAGCCAATGAGCGCTGGGGTTTTGGCGCTGTGGTCGGCGACTACGACAACGACGGCTGGCCGGACATTTACGTTTCGAATTTCGGTAAGAACCGCCTTTACCGCAACAATCATGACGGGACCTTCACCGATGTTGCCGAGAAGGCCGGGGTGACGCTCGGCGGTTGGTCAACCGGTGCAACCTGGGGAGACTACGATCGCGACGGTTACCTTGATTTGTTCGTTCCCGGCTATGTGAAATTCGATCCCGATAATCCGCCGATCGCTGGCAAAGGCGGCCTCCCGGCCGGCTACTGCCAGTTTCGCGGCGTAGATGTAATGTGCGGTCCGCGAGGCTTGTCCGGCGAAAGCGACCATCTTTTTCACAACAATCACGACGGCACGTTCACGGACGTGAGCGAGAAGGCAGGAGTTTCCGATCCCCACGGATACTACGGTTTGGCCTCGGTTTTTGTGGACGTGGACGATGACGGCTGGCCCGACCTGCTGGTCGCGAATGATTCCGTGCCGAAGTATCTCTATCGCAACAAGCACGATGGCACATTTGAAGACATCAGCTATCTTTCCGGTTTCGCCTTAAATGACGAGGGCCGCGAGCAGGCGTCGATGGGAATCGCAGTCGGTGATTACAATCACGATGGCCGCGTGGATTTTGCGATCACGAATTTTTCCGACGACTATGACACGCTTTATCGAAATGAAGGCGACGCCAGCTTCACGGACGTGAGTTATCCCGCTGGCATTGGGAATGTGACGATTCCGTTTCTTGGTTGGGGAACAGGATTCCTCGATTACGACAATGATGGCTTCCTCGATCTCTTTTTCGCCAACGGGCATGTTTATCCCGGCGTGGATAAGCAGGACTGGGGCACAACCTGGGCGCAGCGCCCGCTTCTATTTCGCAACGTAAACGGATCGAAATTTGAGGAAGTGCCGGCCGCAACCGGAAGCGGGCTGGCAGTTGTGATTTCGGCGCGCGGCGCGGCTTTTGGCGATCTGTTCAACGATGGCCACATCGACGTAGTGCTCAACGTGATGGATTCGACGCCGCTGCTTTTGCGCAATGTAGTGAAGAATTCGAATCACTGGTTCGGCATAAAGTTGATCGGTGGTCCGAAATGCCCCCGTGATGCGGTCGGTGCAAAAGTGTTTCTCACCGCCGGCGGCGTGCGGCAAAGAGCGGATGTTTACGCCGGTGGAAGCTACGCATCCAGTTCTGATCCAAGACCGCATTTCGGTTTAGGCAAGGCCACCAGCATCGATAAGCTCGAAATCATCTGGCCAGATGGGACGAAGGAGCAGGTGAAGGTTGACGGCATCGATCGCATCATCACAGTCGAAGAA
>Ga0335073_10009624_pt1 | contig 13567 bp, 13 predicted proteins | sample Lox_Sample_22_FD_207093 | JGI IMG/M metagenome (GOLD analysis project Ga0335073, IMG submission 207093) | Soil microbial communities from Loxahatchee National Wildlife Refuge, Florida, United States - Lox_Sample_2.2 | ecosystem: Environmental > Terrestrial > Soil > Wetlands | place: USA...
CTCGCGCAGGCCCAGGCCGCGCGGGGACAGGGCGGCCAGCTCCAGCAGCCGCAGGCCGATCGAGTACCGGCCGTTCGGGCCGCGCTCCAGCGCGCCCCACCGCTCCAGCTCGCAGACCAGCCGGTGCGCCGTGGACAGGCTCAGCCCGGCCCGGCGCGCGATCTCGCTCAGCGACAGCGCCCGCTGCCGCGGCCCGAAGGCATCGAACACCGCCAGCAGCCGGCCGGCCGCGCTGGTGGGCGCGAGCGCGTTCGCCGCCGTCCACGCACGCGCCGCGCCCGTCTGCGCCGGGGCGTCGAGGATTTTCCGCATGCTCGACCCCCTTTGTCGCGCAAGCAATAATTTCAACATGCTGGCACGACAGGGCCGGTTGCGCAAGGAATTGGGTTTATATGGCATAAATGTCATGTGACCCGGCATTTCGCGGGCGGCCGAGGCTCCGCGATCCCGGATCACGCCGCCGACGTGATCTCCGCGGAGCGGGCTTTTGCCCAGCCGCCGCGATCTCCTGGCGGGCAGTTTTTGCCTGGCCACCGCGCATTGCGCCGGCCAAAGAGAACTCATTGCCTGCTCTTTGCCCGCCCGGGAGATTTGGCATCCGTGAATCCGGCGAGCCTCGGGTCGTTGCGAAGAGTTCGGCAGGTCAGCGGAGACTGCCGCACGCAAGGGGGTGCCGACAGCAGGGCGGCAGGCCGTGAGCGTTCAGCCCGGAATTTCCTGTAACGCGCCTCGAGGACGGACCCTTGCCCGCATATCTCGTCGGCTCGCTCAGCATTCCTGCGCACCAGGCCAGGCACACCTGGTTCTCGCTCCGCGAATTCATCGTGGTGCTGATCGTCGTTGCTGTAATCGTCATCCTCCTGGGCGGTCCGGTCGTGGCCGGAGCGCTCTATGAGGGGCTCAGCAGGGCCGGGGAAAGAGCCATACCGGGCACGTTCTTCACCGGTCTGTTCGTATTGTTCGTCGGCATCATCGCCGGGGTCCGGATCATCGATTACATAGGCCTGGGCCTGATCGGCGCCGTCGTGGTCGGCGTCATCATCGACAACTACTTACGGACGCTTCCGGGCAAAGTGCCGCGCCGGGCTTACGCCGCGGCGTCACGGGCTCGCTTGCGGGCTCGGGCGCGGCGCACGCCGGGCGCGCGTCGCGGACAGCAGCGCGGCGACCACCATGAAGGCCATGAGCGTGTAGAACGCGGCGTGCAGGCCGGTGGTGAACCCGGCGGCGAGACGGCCGTGCAGGCTGGTCGTGCCGACGAAGATCGCGAAGGCGAGGTCCCGGCTGATCGAGCGGGAAGCGGTCAGGATCGCGACCGCGAAGGAGAAGACCATCCCGACGTTCGCGAAGGTGCGCAGCATGCCGGAGGAGATCCCCAGCACGCTGGGCGGGGAGGCCTTCATGACCGCCGAGCTGTTGGCGGGGAAGAACGCGCTGGCGCCGATGCCGTTGACCACGCTGCCGGCCACGACCAGCCACAGCCCGCTCGACAGCGACAGATGGGCGTAGATGAGCAGCGCGACGACCTGAATGGCCAGACCGGCCGTGGCGGGGATCACCGGGCCGGCCCGGTCGGCGAGCCGGCCGGCGAACGGACCGACCGCTGATCCGATGACGTACCCGGGGATCAGCAGCAGTGACGCGTGCAGCGGGGTCAGGCCCCGCGGCCCCTGCAGGTACATGATGACCAGGAACAGCACCGCGAAGTTGGCGAGGCCCTGGAACAGGGAGGCCAGCAGCGACGGCGTCATGGTGGGGATCTTGAGCAGGGACAGGTTGAGCATGGGCTCGCTCTGGTGCTGCTCGGCCACCACGAACAGGACCAGGAACACCACCCCGCCGGCGAGGTAACCCGCGATCGAGGCGTCCAGCGGCGAGGTGGCCAGCTTGGTCATCGCCCACAGCACCCCGAACAGGCCCAGCCCGAGGGACACCATCCCGATCACGTCGAGATGGCGCCTGGCTCGTTCGCCCCGGTCCCGCAGCACCCTGGTGGCCAGGAACACCGCGGCGATGCCGATGGGGACGTTGATCCAGAAGATCCACCGCCACGACACGTAGGTGACGATCGCGCCGCCGAGCACGATCCCCAGCACGGCGCCCAGGCTCCACCCGATCGAGTTGTACCCGTAGGCACGGCCGCGGTGCTCGGGCGGGTACAGGTCGGCGATTATGGCGCCGCTGTTGGCGGTGACGAACGCCCCGCCGATGCCCTGCAGGATCCGGAACGCGATGATCGAGACGTCGTTCCAGGCCAGCGCGCAGGCCAGGGATCCCAGCACGAACACCAGGAAGCCGGCCTCGTACATCCGTACCCGGCCGAACATGTCTCCCAGCCGGCCCACCTGGGTCGCGAGCACCGTGATGACCAGCAGGTAGCCGATGATGACCCAGATCACCGACGCGAGCGCGACGTGCAGGTCTCGCTCGATCTCCGGCAGGGCCAGCACCACGATCGTGGTGTCCACCGCGGTGATCAGCACTCCGGTCATCACCACGACCATCCCGAGTCCGCCCTCTCGCGCGGCCCCGTGGCCCGCGCCTCCCGGGCGCGCGGCGGTGCGCGGTCTCACCATCGAACGCTCCTCGCTGCCCCGGCGCGCCTGGCCATCGTGCCCAGTCGATCAGTCGGGCTTGCCGAAGCCGGTGACGGCCAAGACCAGGAATACCACAGCGAACGCGCACGTGATCCCGACGCACGCGGCGTCGGACAGGGCGTGCCCGAACAGGGTGACGCTGCTGGAGAACTTCGCCGCCGCGGCGGGCGGCATGTGCTGGGCGGCGAAGACCAGATGCCGCAGCGGGGCGACCGCGTAGGTGAGCGGGTTGATCCGGGTCAAGACGGTCAGCCAGCCGGGCAGGCCGCCCAGCGGGAACAAGGCCCCGGACAGGAAGAGCATCGGGAACAGCAGCAGCTGCATGACGACGGAGAAGCCCTCCATCCGCTGGATGTGACTGGCCACGAACACCCCGAAGGCGGTCAGCGACACGGCCATGAGCAGTTCGAGGCCGATCACCTGCACCACCAGCAGCGTGGTCAGGTGCACGCCGATGAGGGGCGCGAGGGCCAGCATGATGGTGCCCTGGACGGTGGCGATGCTGGCCCCCCCGAGCGTCTTGCCGCACACAAGCGCGGTGCGGCTGACCGGGGCCACGAGCATCTCGCGCAGGAACCCGAACTCGCGGTCCCACACGATCGAGATCGCCGAGGAGATCGCCGTCGATAGCACGGTCATCGCGACGATCCCGGGAAACAGGAACTTCTTGAAGTCGAACCCGGCGACGGTCCCCACCAGCGAGCTCATCCCCCAGCCGAGGACGAACAGGAACAGGATCGGCTGGATGAAGCTGGACAGGATCCGGGCCCGGGTGCGGAAGAACCTGATGGCCTCCCTTTCCCAGACCATGCCGACCGTGCGCAGCTCCTCGCCCACGCTCTCGCGCTCGTCGGGAAGCGACCCGCCGGGCAGCTTCAGGGCATCGGCAGTCATCGCGGCCTCCTAACGCCGCCGCGCCATCCGCGCCCGCGCGCGCATCGGCAGCGCACGCTCGGCATGCTCATCGCGGATCTGGCGCCCGGTGTAGTGCAGGAACACGTCATCGAGCGTGGGGCGGTGCACGTGCACGCTGCGGACCCGCACCCCGGCGGCCTCGATCAGCCTGGGCACCAGGGCCTCGCCGTCCTCCGCGAACACCACCAGGCGCTCCTCGCCGGGGCGCACCTGCCAGCCCGCCGTCTCCAGGTGGCGCGCCGCGGCCGGGTTGTCGGCGGTGACCAGTTCGACGGTATCGGCGCCGACCTGGCGCTTCAGCTCATCCGGGGTGCCCGTGGCCACGATCGAGCCGTGGTCGATGATGGCCAGCCGGTCGGCGTACTCGGCCTCGTCCATGTAGTGGGTCGTCAAGAAGATCGTCACCCGCTCTTCCTGGCGCAGCCGCAGCACGTCCTGCCACACCAGTGCCCGGGTCTGCGGGTCCAGCCCGACCGTGGGCTCGTCCAGGAACAGGACCGCCGGGGTATGCAGCATCCCGCGCGCGATCTCCAGCCGCCGGGCCATGCCGCCGGAATAGGTGGACACCAGGTCGTGACGGCGGTCCTCCAACGCCACCAGCCGCAGCACCCGTCCGATCCGCTCCTCGACCTGGGCGCTCGGGACGTGATAGAGCACCGCGTGGAACCGCAGGTTCTGCTCCGCCGTCAGCCGGTCGTCGAGCGTCTGTTCCTGGAACACCAGGCCGATGCGCCGCCGCACGGCCCTCGGCTGGCGCGCCACGTCGAACCCGGCCACCCGCGCCTGCCCGCCGCCTGGCCGGGTCAGCGTGCACAGCATCCTGACCGTGGTCGTCTTGCCCGCCCCGTTCGGCCCGAGGAACGCGAACACCTCGCCCCGGCCGACCGAGAACGTCACGTCCCTGACCGCCTCGACCTCGCCGAAGCGCTTCGACAGCGACGCGGTCTGCACAGCCACGCCAGAGCCGGGGCGCAGAGCCGGGGCCTCGGAATCGCGAGATGCGGTCTCCACGTTCGCCACGGCGGCCCTCCCTCGGCCTTGCCCACAAGCGTCCCTGCCGCGCAGCGCGCACACCGCAGGAACTGCTCTCAGCCTGGCCGTCGGCAGGCCGGGCCGTTAGAGCCGAACGTCACGCTTGCACGGGACCACCTGCCTCTGCACGCCTGCCGGGGCACGGGCGCGCGACGGGCTTACGGTCGGCGCCCGCCGCCCGCGGCTAACGCACGGGGTTGAGCCGGACGATCTCGGCGTTGAGCGCGGTGGCGAACGCGGTCCAGGCGGCGTACGGCGCCAGCAGGGCACCTGCCGCGCGGTCGGCCCGCCACGCGCGGCGGATGAGCAGCAGGTTGACTACGTTGAGGCAGGCAATGTCGGCCAGCGCGATGCCGGGACGGCGGGCGCGGAAGAACAGTGGCGTCCAGGCGCCGTTGAGGGCGAGGTTGATGAAGAACGCGCGGGCGAGCCGGCCGCGGTCGTGGTCGGCCCGGCGCAGTGCCCGGGCGCCGGCGAAGGCGATGGCCGCGTACAGCGGGGTCCACGCGAGCGCATAGGCGGGAGGCGGGGGCTGCCATCGCGGTTTGCGCAGGCCGCGATACCACGGCGACCCCGGGTCGGCCGCGGCGCCTCCGGCCGCCGCGACCGCCGCCACCGCGCCGACGGCGGCGATAGTGGTTTTCACCCAGGGTGGCGTGCCCGTTGCCCGGCACAGGAAACATGCACCGCCGCGCCCGCGAGAGCCGGCGCCCCGGACGGCGCCGCGACGCCCCGGCCTAAGGGTCGCTCGTCCTTCTGGGGCGCGCCGTCGATGGGCCGCTCCGGACGGTACCCGGACACGAGGTCCTGTACGCGGATCTTGGTTCGGATGATCGGCTCACGGAACCGCCGCTCCCGGCGCTGCGCCCTGGCCAGCTTGGCCGGCTTCCGCTGGTACCGCCAGCGGGCCCACGGCGAGTGCGGCCGCGCCAGCCGCAGCGCCCCGACCAGGGACAGCAGGGGCACGAACAGGCCGAACAGGCCGGTCCAGATCTTGCCCTTGAGCAGGGTGACCGCGGCCAGGCCGAACAGCAGCGCCAGCCCCACCAGCAGGCTGGCCAGCGCCGACCCGCTGCCTGGCAATCGCAGGTAACCCGCCACATCCTGGACCCCGGCCGGGGTGACGCCGACCAGCAGCAGCGCGGTGACCGCGGCCGCGATGAACACGGCGTCGATCGATACCCGGCCTGCGCTGCTCCAGTAGACGTCCTGCAGGTGCAGGATCAGCGCGAACTCGTCGAGGACCAGCGCGGTCCCGATCCCGAACAGCGCCGCCGCCCCGGCCCGCCAGCCCAGCGGGTGCGCCGGGACCGCGAACCCGGCCACTCCGCCGACGACCATGAAGACCACGCCGAAGACCACGTGATGGACGTGCGTGTCGCCGTGCGAGACGTTTCCCGGCCACCATGAGACCTGGGCCCGGATCAGCCGCACCGACACCCGGATGAAGCCGAAGCTGACCAGGAACGCGACGAAGAAGCAGAACAAGGGAAGCCGGCCCGTGTGCAGGATCTGCGACTCGAACCAGCCAGACGACTGGCCCTCGGCGGCCAGACCTGCGGCAAGTCTCACTCCCTTGACCTGCTCTCCGTCGCGCCCGGTCAAACTCCGGCGACCGGTGGTAGCGCGGCACCGCTGGCCTACGACAACGGGGCACCCACGTGGTCCCTGACCTCCTGGATGGCCCAGTTGTTGCCGTCGGGATCGGTGAAGAAGACGAACGTGCCACCGTCGCGCGAGTCCAGCGTCTGGACCGGCGAGACCTCGACCCCCCGCCCGGCCAGTTCCGCCCGGGCTGCCTCGATGTCGGTGACGACCAGCTGAAGGCTGGCCCGGGGCCCGGGGGCGGCGTCCGCGCTCACCACGGTCGGCCCGATCACGACCGAGCACGCCGACCCGGGCGGCGTCATGTGCACGACCCGCAGCTCCGGCGTGGGCCGGCTGTCGGCGTCCAGGCCGAATCCCAGCGTGTCCAGGTAGAAGCTCTTGGCCCGGTCGACGTCGGTGACCGGTACCACCACGACTTCCAGCTTCCAATCCATGGCCTTCTCCTCTGCTCCGGCGCCCGTGCGGCGCGCTCACCTAGAGGACACGGCCGGGCCGCCGATTTCGACATGCTCCCCGCGCCGGTGGCTGCGCGTGGCTGACGCGGCGGGGCCGGTGCGGTACCGTCCCGGCCATACCGGGACGTCTCGGCCCGTGGGTCCGCCGGGCGGGCCAGGAAAGGACATGCGATGCGGGAACTGTCGGGCAAGGTTGCCGTGGTCACCGGCGCGGCCAGCGGCATCGGCCTGGCGCTCTGCCGGCGGCTGGGCGCGGACGGCATGCGGGTGATGATGGCGGACGTCGAGGAGCCCGCCCTGGCCGCCGCCGCCGCGGACCTTGCGGCCGAGGGAATCGAGGCGGCCACCTCGGTGACCGACGTCAGCGACCCGGACGCGGTCGACGCCCTGGCCAGGGCCACGCTCGACCGGTTCGGCGCGGTGCATCTGGTCTGCAACAACGCCGGCGTGGCCGGGGGCGCCCTGGCCTGGGAGATCCCGGTGCCATCCTGGAACTGGATCGTGGGCGTCAACCTGCTCGGCGTCGCGAACGGGATCCGCTCGTTCGTGCCGCACTTGATCGCGCAGGGGGAGGGCCACGTGGTCAACACCGCCTCGGTGGCCGGGCTGATCGCCTCGCCGGGGCTGGGTGCCTACTGCGCCACGAAGCACGCCGTGGTCGGCCTGTCGGAGTCGCTCCGCCACGATCTGGCGGTCGTCGGCGCCCCGGTCGGGGTGTCGGTGCTGTGCCCCGGTTTCGTGCGCACCAGGATCGCCGAGGCCGACCGCAACTGGCCGGCCAGGCTCGGCCCGCCTCCCGAGAGGCCCGGCCAGCCGGCCGCCGAGCAGATGCGGCAGGCGGTGGCCGAGGCGATCGAGTCCGGGCTGGACCCGGCCGTGATCGCGGAGGCGGTCAGGGACGCCGTCGTCGCCGGCCGTTTCTGGATCCTGACCCACCCCGAGTTCAACGACGCCGTGGCCGGCCGGTACCGCGACGCGGTCGCCGGGCGCGACCCCGGATCCTCGGCCCTGGTCTGACCCGCGCTCAGGGCCGTCGCACGCGGTAGTGCAGGTGGGTGACCCGGTCGCCCTCGACGACGTCCGGGTTGTCGAGCAGCACGGGGGACGCGCCGTAGTCACCGAAGAACCGGACGCCCGAGCCGAACACGACCGGGACCAGGCTGACGGACAGCTCGTCGACCAGCCCGGCCGCGAGGGCCTGACCGGTGAGGTTGCCGGCGGTAAGCGAGACGTTCCTGCTCCCCGCGAAGTCCTTCGCCCGGCTTATCGCGCTGGCCAGGCCGTCGGTGACGAACGTGAACGGTGCATCGGGGAAGGGCCAGTCGCCGGGCGGCCTGTGGGTCACCACGAAGACCGCGTCGCCGATCGCCGGCCGGCCGTTCCAGCCGTTGGTGAGGTCGAACAGGTGCCGGCCGATCACGGCGGCGCCGATGTCGGTCCACGTGGCGCGCAGGTAGCCCGCGGTCGCCGGGGTGGTGCGGAAGACCCGGTCCGGGTCGGCGCCGGTGATCTCGACGTCGCCGTTGCCGTACCAGTCGAACAGCGGGCCGACGGCGTCGGCGCTATCGGCGATGAAGCCGTCCAGCGACATCGCCGCGGCGGCGATTACCCTTCCCATGGTCGTGCCCCTCTCTGCTGCCGTTCCCGCCGGCGTCCGTTCAGGAGCTGCCGTCCTGCCGTTGCATGAGCTCGTCCAGGCGCTCCATCGATTCGGTGATGCCGCGCCGCATGCCGTCGGCGATCGCCCTGTCCCGCGCGGCGACGCTGGGGAACACCGTGTGCTGATGCAGGGCGGTGCGGCCGCCGAGGTCCCGCAGCGTCCGCGTCTCGAGGCTGACGCTGCCGGGCGCGCCCTCGAACTCGAAGGTCTGGATCATCAGCGCCGGCCGCGTGACCGTATGGAAGACCCCGCGGAAGGCGTATTCGGAGCCGTCCGGCGCCACGTGGACGTACCGGTAGCCGCCGCCGGTCCTGGCGTCGTACTCGACGATGCGCATCCGCAGGTCCCGGGGCCCGAGCCACCGCGCGACCAGGCCCGGCTCGGTAAGAGCGCGGAAGACCAGATCGGCGGGCGCGTCGAACTCGCGGTCGAGGTCGATGAACGGGCTGCCGTCCGGCGCGCCGATGTGGGTGGGACTTGGGCTCACGTCTGCTCCTTGAGCTTGTCGAGGACCGCGTCGAGACGGCGGTAGCTGCGCTCGGCCTGCAGCCGGTAGGTGTCGATCCAGGCGGTCACCGATTCCAGCGCCGCCGGGTCGAGGTGCACCGGGCGCCGCTGGGCCTGCCGCGTCCGGGTCACGAGCCCGGCCTGCTCGAGAACCTGGATGTGCTGGGAGACCGCCTGCACCGTGATGGTGAACGGCGCGGCGAGCTCGCCGACCGTCGCGGGCCCGGTGCTCAGCCGGGCGACGATCGCCCGCCGGACCGGGTCGGCCAGCGCGGCGAACGCCCGGTCCAGCCGGTCCGGGTCGGCCGGCGGGCGCGGCATCGCTGATCGCCTCCATATTAAAGTGGAACCTTTATCAAGTTACAACTTGAATACGAGGCGGTCAAGAACGCGGGGCGGGGCGGAGGCGCGGGTGATGCCTGAGAGGGCAGGGGCGACCGGGAGGAATCGGAGGCCGGTCCGCTCAGGGGTTCGCGGGGGTGCCGGCGCGGTCCGGTGGCGGCACGATCGCCGCGAATCGTTCCCTGGCGGTGTCGAGCTGGCCGAGGATACGGGCCTTGGCCTCTTCGGACAGCGGGGTGTCCTGGCGGGCGATCAGCTCGGCAAGCACCGGGACCAGCGGGGCGTACTTCGCGGCCAGCCGGGCCAGCGCGGGGCCGGTGGTGTGGATCAGCCCGACGCCGTTGTCGGTGAAGTCGGAGGCCTTGATGACGCGCGCCCACGGGCTGGCCGCCAGGCTCTGCGCGACGTGCTCGCGATACTGGGCGTGCCTGTCCCGCCCGGGCGCGAACTCGGGGTTGGTGACCGCGCCGACCAGGCTGGCCACCCGCGTCCCGAACCGGTCGGCGATGGCGTCGAGCGCCTCGCGCTGGCCGCCGCCGGGGACCAGGCCAGCGGCGTGGTCTTCGACGGCGTCGTGCAGCAGCGCGGCGCAGATCACGTCGGCGTCGGTGACCCCGTAGTAGGTGATGATCCGGATGGCGACCCTGAGCAGGTGATTGACGTACGGTTCACGCTGGCGCCGGTCGCCCTCATGCAGCCGGGCGGCGAGTTCGAGCGCCTGGCGCGCCCGGGCCCGGTCCCGCTCCGGCAGGCGCTCGGCCTCGATCGCGAAACGATCCCGCAGCCCGGCCTCACCGTGCAGCGCGGTGATCGCGTGCAGCGGCATCGTCGCCAGCAGCCGCCGTTCGCCGGGCTCCATCGCGTCCTCTCCCGCTCCGTGCTCCCGCGCCGGTTACGAGTCATGTCGTTTCAGCGTATCGGCGACGGTCATTCCTCGGCGGACAGCACCTTGCGGGGGTGGGTGCCGTCGACGTAGCCGACGAACGGCGGGTAGATGTTGTAACCGAGCAGTTCCTGCAGCCGTTCCGGCAGTTGCCGGACCACCCGGCGCGGGACGGCGAGGCAGTGATTCTCCTGCGGCCTCAGCCAGGCGGCGGCGTACTCAAGGATCACGCCGAGGCGCGGCCGGCCGGTGCGGTTGGCGCCGCCGCCGTGCCAGAGGCTGCCGAGGTAGAACATGACCGAGCCCGGCGACAGGGTGGCCGTCTCGATCTCGTCGCCGGGCGCGGGCTGGCGCCCGGGTTGCCAGCGGTGGCTGCCCGGGATGAACCTCGTGGCGCCGTTGTCGCCGGTGAACTCGTCCAGCGGCCACATGGTGTTGACCACGACCGGCGGGCAGGGCTGCGGCAGCGGGTAGATCGCGTCGTCGCGGTGCAGTATCTGGGCCTTCTCGCCCGGCCCGATGCTGATCCCTACCGGAGCGCTGAGCTGGTAGTGGCCAAGCACCTGGTCGAGCACCTCGAGCACCAGCGGGTGAATGGCGGCCCGGTCGAACGTCCGGGTCTTGGCGAACAGCGCGTAGATCCGCTGCGTGGCCAGCCCCTCGAACGCGTTGCGGCCCGTCGGCACCGCCGCCAGCACCCGGCGCAGGTCCGCCACCGCGCCCCGCACGTCGGCGGCGCTCAGCAGGCCGGAAACGACCACGTAGCCGTCATCGGTCAGCCGCCGCGCCACCTCGTGGCCCTCGGACGTCGCGGCTGGCATCGGGGCCTTCACGACCTATGAGCCTAACCAGCCGGGTCTCGATCCGGGTACCCCGCGGGCGGCTGTTCCTGCCAGATGCCGGTACCGAGGTTGGCCAGGATGGCCCAGGCCGGGCCGATGACGCACCGGCTCGATGTCATCTCGTAGACCGGATCGGGGACGCTGCAGTACGCGAACGAGCCGTCCTCCTGCTGTGCCGGGTCGATGCCCGCGATGATCGCCTCGGCGTCCGCGGTCCGGCCCAGCCGGGCAAGGGCGTACGCGGTGAAGAACGTTCCCTCGCTCCAGATCGTCGGCGTGGCGCCCCGGTAGCCGCCCGACGGGTCGGCCGCATACTGCGGCGCAAAGCCCGCGACCGCGCCCTGGACGACCCTGAACGGCTTCAGCGCCGCTTCGTCAAGGACCGCGTCGGCGACGTCCGGCCGCCCGCAGCAATTCGCCCAGATCGCCGCCCAGGAATGCATGTCCAGCGGGTCGCCGGTGTCCGGCCCGGCGTCCGGTTCATACCCCTGGTAAAAACGCTGCCGCGCCGGGTCGTACAGCACGTCCCAGATCCTCTCGGCCAGCGCGGTAGCCTCATCGAGCCAGCTCTCGCCGCGGAAGACCACAGCGGCGAGGGCCAGAGCGTGCCATATATCAAACTGGTGCTCGGTGGCGCACCCGATGATTTCGGTTCCGTCGTCATATGCGCCCTCGCCGCCGCGGAACAGGCCCGCATGCGGGCCCGCGGTTGCCTTCTGCCTCGACAGCCAGCCGAGTGCCTGCCGGGCGGCGGCCTCGTAATCGCGGCCGAGTTCGCCGGGATAGGCCCGCATGTAGCCGAGCAGCGCGTAGGTCGCGATCGCGTGCGCGCCGGTCCGGTAGACCGGCTCGCCGTAGCCGGGGCTGAGCTGCCGCCCGCTGAGGATGAACCCGCCGGCGTTGGCGCCCGCGGCGGTCTGGAACTCCAGCAGGCCGCCGGCCAGCTGCCGCGCCGTGCTCTCCTCGCCCGCGGCGATCGCGGCGATCAGGCACATCGCCTGGTCGTACAGATAGCTCTGGTAGGCGAAATTCGTTCCGTAGCCGGGCTGTCCCGGCGTGACCAGGTAGGACCGCACGTTGCCGGTGACCGGCACGTGGACGGCGACCGTCGCGGCGGCCCGCGTGTCGTGCAGGACGAACATCTTCCGCCCGGGGCGTGAGGACGGGAAGGCGAACGTGTGGTCGGCACGGGCCGGCTCGGCGTCCACCAGGTACTCGGTGTCGGTGATGGCCCAGCTCTGCACCTCGAGGCCCTCGTAGGCCGCCGGGGAGGCCTGGCCGGCCTGCCGCGGCGCGTAGCTGACGCCGCGCAGCGTGAACGTCCCGGAAACCGGCCCGGTGTAACCGGGCAGCCATTCCTGCGACGGCGCAATCGTGCTGGCCGTTGCGGCATTGTACTGAATTTGCTGCATCTGGCTCTCGATGAAGCGCAGGCACGCTTTCATGTCGGTCATTCTTTTACCGTACGCTCTTGCCATTGCCCGGTTGCTTGTGCTGAAGGCTGGCCGCTGCCCGCTTAAAGAATCGATAAACATTCATTTGCTAACATCTCGGTATGAGCATTCAGCCGCCGCCCGGGGACGCGCTGGAACGGCGGGCGGGCCTGTTCACCCCCGGGCCGCGGCTGGGCTGGGTGTTCCGCGACCGCCGCCGGCTGGCCGCGCCGTTCGCCGAGCCGCGGCCCGACCTGGACGCGATGCGGGCCGCGGCCGGCAAGCGCGCCAAGGACGAGCACGCCAGTTACCGCAAGTTCCGCAAGTTCCTCGGCCTGCCCAGCGGCGCCCTGCTCCTCGTCCTGCTTCTTGCCGACGGCTGCCAGGCCAACCTCAACGGCACCGGCCCGCCGGTCCTGCCGGACGTCATCGCGCTGATCATCTGCGTGCCCGGCATCGTCTTCACCACCGTGAAGTGGCAGCGGTCGCGGCAGGCAGCCGCACAGGCCGCGCGGGTTGGCGATGATCATGCGCGGGCGCTGGCCGGATGGCAGGAACGGCAGTCCGCGTGGCAGCGGGCCGAGCTGAGCCGGCTGGGCGACGCGGACGAGTGGGGCAGCGCGATCCCGCCCGCCGGGACGCGGCGGGTCGACGTGTTCGGCGGGAGCCTGCGCGGCTGGCAGGCGCTGCTGACCACGCACGGCACGTCGCTGCTGGCCGCGCAGCCGCTGCTGGTGGTGGACCTGACCGGCGAGCTGGCCTGCGGCGAGCTGACCGGCACCGCCGCCGCGGCGGGCGTGCCGGCCGCGACCTGGCTGCTTCCCTCGCAGCTCGGCGCGTCCGGGCTGCTGGCCGGGCTCTCGTCAGCCCAGTTCGCCGACGCCGAGGCCGTGTACGCGGGCGAGCCCGGCGGCGCCCGGGCGGAGCGCGCGGTCGACACCCGGGTGCTGGAACAACTGCACGGCGCGCTGGGCGCCGGCGTCACGCTGTCGCGGCTGGCCGCCGCCGCCCGGGCGGCGCTCGGCCACGACGACCGCGCCGGGCTGCTGACCGCCGGCGAGCGGGCCGTGGTCACCGGCGAGCTGTTCCCGGCCGGCTACCGCCGGCAGGTCGAGCCGAACCTGGTGCGGATCGAGGCGTTCCTGGCCGGGCTGGCGCGGGACGCCGGGCCTGGCCAGGCGCCGCCCGCGCCGCTGCCGCGCCCCGCCTACCTCACCTGCCTCGCCGTCGAGCCGGGCGCGCGCTGCGCCCGCGGCGAGGTGCTGGCCGCGCTGGCCATCCAGTGGCTGACCG
>Ga0335073_10009625_pt1 | contig 13567 bp, 12 predicted proteins | sample Lox_Sample_22_FD_207093 | JGI IMG/M metagenome (GOLD analysis project Ga0335073, IMG submission 207093) | Soil microbial communities from Loxahatchee National Wildlife Refuge, Florida, United States - Lox_Sample_2.2 | ecosystem: Environmental > Terrestrial > Soil > Wetlands | place: USA...
CGTTGACAGGCGGCTCGCCGCGCAGCCGTTCTGCGGGTATCAAGTCCGCGTCATTCACGGCAGCGACGGCGAGCTCCGGGGTGAACTCCAGGACGCGGGCAGGGTTGGCCGCCGGGACGCGAAGCGTGCCGTCAAGACCGACGACTTCACCACCGTTCTCAAGGGCATCCGCGGCTCGTTGCGACGCGACCGCGGACTCGTCCAGACCATCGCGACGGCCGCTGGCCTGACTGTCGTCCCGGCGGCGGAGATCATCTTCACCCCGGACCCGCCAGTGGCGGATTTGAGTGCCGCCGCCGAGTTCGGCGACCTCGCGGCGGAAGCCACCGTGGTCTGGGTCGTCCCCGGAAAGCTCGAAGGCCTCCTCTCCCCGGCGTTCGGTGCCACCTGCGGAGCGATGGTGCTCGGCGAACATCAGGCGGTGGCCGACGAAGTCCTTGACGTGCTGCTCGGGGACGGATCATGAGCGACATCTTCAAGATGTACGTGGACGCGAGCGCAGCCGTGATCAAAGGGGCCGCGAAGGCAGGTATGAAGGCCGGGAACGCGCTCGGCCACGCCGCGTCGAACGCGGCTAGTGACTACTGCGCCGCGCGCGGCGCGCGGCGCGGCATCCTCGCGCCCGGCGACCCGCCGCCGCCGCCAAGCGCAGGCGACTCGTACTACGACTTCCGCGGTGTGCTCAGCCTGCGGAAGGTTCCGCCCGAGTACCAGACGGCCGAGTTTCCGCTGGGGCGGTACATTGACCCGGCCAAAGGCCCGGGCCGGCCAATTGGCCTGCCGGCCAATGTACTTGAGACGCACGCCGCGGTTGTGGCGCCAAGCGGCTCGGGCAAGACCACGAGCATCATCGTCCCCTGGATCGTGGCAGGTCTGCGGGCCGGCTGGTCGGTTGTGGCGATCGACGCCAAGGGTGATCTGGCGAATGTCGTGGAGCAGACGGTGCGCGCCTCCGGCCGGCCGATCGGGGTTCCCGTCAGGACCCTCGACTACACGAACCCGGGCATCTCGGCGAAGTGGAACTGGTGCGCCGAACTGGACTCCGATGAAGCCATTAGCAGCGCTGTCGACGCCATCGCCGGCAAGGAGTGCCCAGAGCACACGGCTAAGACCTTCTGGCTGCGGGACAAGCGGATTTTGCGCGGCCTATTCGAAATGGTCATGGCGAGCCCGCGCCGCGACCAGGTCACCGCGGAACTCTTGCTTAAGATCCTGCAGGATCAGGACAAGCTGGCTAAGAACCTGCAACGTTACCCGTCTAGCCCGGCGAACGGGAGCCTCAGAAGCTTCCTGCAGATGTATCCGGACAAGTACGCCGAAGAAATCGCCGACATCGAGAACAAACTCGACGTGCTGAAGACCCCTAAACTCAAGGCGGTGACCAGTCAGGCAGGCATGCGGGCCGGGGACGTGCTGCGGACCCCGACCTTCGTCTCGGTCGTGGCACCGCTGCACCACGGCGACATGGCGTCGATGCTATCTGGCCTGTTCATCAACCAGCTGCTGTTCCGAGCCTATGCCCGCTACACCAGTCCTGGCGGGGTCCCGCTGCTGCTGGTACTTGATGAAGCAGCCGAGCTGAAGAACCAGGTGGACTTCAAGTCGCTGCTCTCGGTGGCCCGCGCCGCCAAAGTGGCGGCGCTTATCGCGGTCCAGGACGTGACGCAGTTCGACGACAAGAGCCGGTCGATCGTCTTCGGTAACTGCGGGACCCTGATCTACCTGCCGGGCACGACCCATGACAGCGCCAAGTACCTGTCCGACCAACTCGGCCAGCACCCCGTGCAGACTGTATCGACCGCGGTGGGGCCGGCGGCAAACGGGTGGGGAAACCAGCGCACCCACTCCCGGCAAACCACGATGGTCCCCGTCCTCGGCGAACGCGAGATCCATGACCTGCCGTTCGGACGATTCGCCGCCGTGGTGCGCTCCCGCCCGATGGCGGACCGCCCGTTCCTCGTTGACCTGACACTGCCCCAGCCCTAACCCCCCGCGAGAGGACGCATTGATGGAAAAATCACGCAGCCAGAGCAGCGGATACGCTCAGGAACAGCGCAGGCGGTACGAGCGAGAGCAACTGCGCAAGCGGGAGCAGGAGGCCGCCGCCGGGCCTGAGCGACGTGCCGAACTGGATGTCGAGCGTGGCGAGATCTACGACCAGGACGATCGGTCGCAGGCCCATGCCATGTCGCAGCAGCAGGCCGCGCACGTAGCCGGCCAGGCGGCTCTTCGCGGGGTGGCGCGGCAGCAGGCCGCGCAGGCGGCTGGTCAGGTGGCCCTTCGCGGAGTGGCGCGGCAGCAGGCGCAACCGCGGCAGCCGTAGCTTACGATGCGGTTCACGCGCGATAGCGCGGTTTTCCGGCTTGAACCGGGAGTTCGAGTGGGGCGGACAGTGCTCGACCGGGCCCTCAACAACTGGTATCGCGCGATCGCAGGGCAGGGCGGGATCCCGGAACCAGGCACAGCGCTGCTGATCAGCCCGGAACTGCGGACCGGTTATTCCGGCGGCGTTGCTGATCTGCTAGAGCGGGCCGCCGTCGGTACGGGTAGGCCGGTGCCGGAGTTGTACCGGGTGAACCGCGGGCGCATTCCGCCGTGGGCCTGGCATCGGCCGTACCATCGCGTCCGCGGGATCGCGACGCCCGTCCCCGAGAGCCTGCGACCGGCGCCCGGCAGCGATGCCATCCGGTTTTCGGTGCGCGGCGTGGCCGTAACGATTCTGCCCGACGACTTCGATCCGTCGTTGCGCGGCCGGGCGGAGACGAGAAGCCGCTGGAGCTGGCAGTCGCCTGATTTTCAGTACACCGCGGGACGCGCGGCAGACGGTGCCGGACTAGTCACGGCTGTCGGCACCGTCACGCCGCCGACTGTCACTATCCAGACCTTCTACTGCCGGGACGTCCCGGCGGACGGGCTCGCGGGGTACGGGCGCGGCAGCACGAAAGAGGACGTCGCAGGCGCGGCCGTCTACCCGTGGAGCGCGACCGTCGCCTTCCATGAGGGACAGCATGGCATGGACTGCTTCGAGTTCCTGAAGGAAGAGCCGGTGCCGCGGTTCGAAGGTCGGCCCGGGATGACCGTGGCCCGGTTCCACGCAGCTCGCGAGGAGTTCAACACGGCGTGGACGTCGTACCAGACGCGCGCGAGCACCTTCTCGCGCACCCGGACGGATGAGGTGGGCGCGGCCCGCGGCACACGTCCGCATCTCGCCTCCTGAACCGGAAAGGGAAGCCATGACCGAGGTCCCGTACGATCCCGAGATCGCCGCCCTGCGTGAGCGCGGGCACGGGTTCGTGCACGAGGGCGGTCGCCTTGGATACGTCCCCGGAAGCCGTGAGCAGTACTGGGCCGCGTTGCGGGCCGCGGTCCGGGACAGGCTGACTCAGATCGCGGGCGGCCAGCCCACGGAGTGGTGGGCAAACCGTGCGGGCGACGGCTCGCAGATGGCGGTCGTGCTCGGGCAGGCGGCGCTTTGCCAGGCCGACCCGGCCGTCAAACCGGACGGGCTCCCCGGACACCGGGTGCGGACGGCCTGGTTCGTGCCGGGTTCGCTCCGGGTCACCGCGAATGGCGACCCGGTATCGGGGTCGTCGGGCTCGGGCCCAACGTCCGCGTCCGCCTTGCCGCCCCTGCTTGGCGGTGTGCTGTCCGCCGACTTCAGGAGCTTTCTAGGCAACCTGCCGCCGAGCACGCAGGTCCGAGTGCAGCAGCCGATCTCGCGGTCGGGGAACCTGCTGTACAACCACTATTACCAAGACACCCCAGGCTCGCCGCACACGTGGATCGGGCTGTGCTACATCACCGACCAGCGGACCTTGACGTTCGCATCGACAACACGGGTCATCGCGTCGTCGGGAGCCACCCTCTCCTGGCATGCCACTTGCTACCAGGCGACGCTGGCCGCCCCGCTACCCGCGCCGTAGGAAGACCGGTGGGCCACCAAGTGCGTCTTGCTCGGGCTCAGGCCCTAAGGCCTCCCGACTAGGGTGACTACACGTGTGGCTCGCACCGGCCCCTTCCTATTCTGCTGCTTGCCCCCGCTTCTTACCAAGGGTGGCCGCGGCCAGCACGCCGGAAAGGATCACCAGGCTCGCCGACAGGTAGAACGCGGCGCGCAGTCCGTCGCCGAAAGACGCGTAGGCCGCCTTCTCGGCGTTGTCGATGAGCGCGATGAATCCGGGGCTTGTGGCGAATTTGTTCAGGTAGGCGTCCGTCTGGCCGGTCTCGAGGACCTTGATGATCAGCGGCTTGAAGGCGAGGATGTCCGCCTTCTGGCTCGCGGGCACGTTCAGTGCCGCGATGTTGCTGGTCAGGGTGGCGTTGAGCCGGGAGAAGACCAGGGCGCCGAGGATGGAAGCGCCGGCGACCGCGCCGACCTCCCGGCTGGTGTTGGCGGACGACGCGGCCATGCCCGATCGCTCCGGCGGCACGGCTTCGAGCACGGCGGAGGTGACCGGGACGACCGTTATGCCGATGCCGGCCCCGGCTAGCGCGAGGGCCGCCGACAGTGCTGTGTAATCGGGATGCTGAGTGACCAGCGGGGCCGCGATCAGCAGTCCGGCCGCGAACATGGCGCAGCCGATCGTGATCGGCCATCGCGGGCCAACCCGTCCGGTCCAGTAGCCGGCGAACAATGACCCGAGGATCATCAGCACCGTCATCGGGGCGAAGACGAGGGCGATCTTGTACCCGGAGTCGATCGTCACCTCCACCAGGAACAGCGCGGTGAAGAAGAAGATCGCGAACGTCGCGAGGTACGTGCAGAACGCGACTATGTTCGGCACGGTGAAGTGCGCGCGCCGGAACAGTCGTATGTCCAGCACCGGGTGCGCGGCACGGCGCTCGCGGAAGACGAAGGCGACGGCCAGCACCACCGACACGCAGAGCAGGGCGATCACCTCGGCCGAACGGAAGCTAGACGTCTCCGAGTCGATGATCGCGAACATGACGGCCGCGAGGGCGCCCGCGCCGAGCAGCGTACCGACGGTGTCAACGCGGGCGGCGGTCGGGTCGGAACTCTCCGGCACGGTGATGGCGGCCAGGATCAGCGCGATCAGCCCGAAGAAGAGGTTGAACCAGAAGATGCCGCGCCAGGACCAGGCGCCGACGATCGCGCCGCCGATCACCGGGCCGAGCGCGAGCGCCAGGCCGCAGACCGCGGACCAGATGCCGATCGCCCAGGTGCGTTCGCGTGAGTCCGAATAGATGTGCCTGATCACCGACAAGGTGCCCGGCTCGCTGGCCGCCGCGCCGAGGCCCATGATCGCCCGTCCGGCGATGAGCGTGTCCGCGTTCGGCGCCAGCGCGCACAGCACGGAACCCGCGCAGAAGACCCCGGCGCCCGACAGCATGACCGCCTTGCGGCCGAGTTCGTCGCCGATCATGCCGCAGGCCAGCATGATGCTCGCGAACGTGAGGGCATAGGCGCCGATCACCCACTGGAGCTGGGCGACGGATGCCTGGAGGTCGGTCTGCAGCTGTCCGAGGCCGACCGACACGACCGTGTTGTCGAGAAACGTCAGGAACAGCAGCAGGCACAGCGCGGCGAGCGCGACCGAGTTCGCCCGGTCGCGCCCGCTGGCGATGCCCCCCGCGGGGGGGCCGCTTAGCTTGCCGAGCTGCATGCCGCGGGCACCGCGATCCCGATCAGAGACGCGCCTTCGCTGAGCAGGCCGCAGAAGACATCGTCGCCGACCTTCCAGGTCCCGTCCTGAAGGACTGCGTCGCCGGTCTGCCCGCTGGCGACGGTGCTGCCGGCCGCCGTGAGGTCATACTTCACCTTGGCCGTCGTCGCCGAGGTCACCGTCACGGAGTCAACCTTGGACGACACGGCCGAGGCCAGGGGGCTCTTGGAGAAGGCGCTGATCGCGGAGGAGAACTCGGAGCCGTTCTGTAGGAGTTCGACCCGCTTGCTGTTCGGGGTCGAAGAGTTGAAGAACTCGTTCCAGTTCGCGGTGATCGCCGCGACCGCGGCCGCCGAACCAGTGGCGCTGCTTCCGGTGGCGGTGGATGACGCCGACGAAGAAGCGGGGGTCGTCGCCGGCGTCGATGAAGAAGGACTTGAGCTGCTGGAGCAGGCTGATGTCGCGGCAACGAGTAGTAGGCCAAGCACCGGCGCTAGATAGACCCGGCGCGCCTTGTAGTGAAATCGCATCGTTACGCCTCCCTTAGTCGGCGTCGTTCAAGCGTTAGCTTGCTAAGCAATCGCCGAATGATTCCTCAGCGCCCATTGTCTATCGAACGGATCGGTGGCGGTTCGGGATTACCGACGCGCGCGTCAGTTGGCGGATGGTTCAGGTCTTGGGTGGAACGGATCCTGCGTCCGGTCACACGGCGTCGAGCGCGCCGAGCGGCTTCAGGCCCACGGTGTCAGAGCAGCGGTGACGCGTCGCCGCGGTCGCCGGGTCGTACAGCCCCGGGAAGGGCGCTTCTTCGTAACCAGGGTCACACCCGCTGATGCAGATGGGGGTCGCGGATTTCCGGGCGAGCCACGAGGTCGGCCATCAGCGTCGAGCCGATGCACCCCGTGCCACCCGTCACCAGGATGGTCGCCCCGCGAAGCCGTTCGGCCAGCTTGGCCTCGGGCACGCAGAGTTCGCGCTGTTTGATGCCGAGGAATCGGGCGTATTCAGCCCGCGCCTCCGGCTTGGCCGCGATCAGCTCATTCGTCAGCGAACGCAACACGGCGATCTCCTTAGCGTCAAGGCTCGCCTTACGCGCGGGTACCGCCCGCACAATCTCGTCAACTACTTCGGAAACCTGGCTCACTATGAAACCTCCGTTTCGCGTAGAAATGACTGAATTGTCAGATCGGCGCAGCTCACAGCCATGCCCGAAATGGTAGTGAACGCACCATGTGAAAGGGGTTCGGGAGGAATTTACTGTGCTGCTCACGCACTATCCGCGGAGCTTACGCGTATGCGGCGGCATCTATAGGGAGTTTTGATGCAAGGTGGCGAAGCTGTCCTCTGACATTACGGAAATGTCTACATCATTTCCAGCGGAAATGGACGAACAAGCGGCCGAAGTTCTTCGAATCTTTCTCGACCCGGTGATAGAGCGGCTTGATGTCCTTGCGCTCGAGGAACCGGAGCACATGCTTCTTGAGCTGACCTGACCCCTTACCGGGGATGATCTCAAGCACCGGCGCCTTCTTGGCGATCGCCTCGTCGAACTTCGCCTGGAGTGCCTTCTCGATCTCGGCACCGTGGTTGTAGATGTCGTGCAGGTCCAGCGTCAGCTTCACCCGTCCAGGCTACGCCGTCCGGCCCTCCGGCCACAGAAGGGCGATGATCCGCGCGACCGTCTTGGCCGGGCCACCTTCTTCCGAGACGAGGCGGACGTGCTCGTCGGGGGTGGGCGGCTCGAAGGCCGCGAGCTGGCTGTCGAGCAGCTCCTCGTGGAAGAAATGACCTCGCCTCGATGTCAGCCGCCGGACGAGTTCGTCCTTGTCGACCTCAAGGAGGATCATCCTCGCCGCCGGACGCCCGGCGAGCAGCTGGTCCCGGTAGCCGCGCTTGAGCGCGGAGCAGGTGATCACCCCCGAGTGCCCGGCCGCGATCTCGTCGTCCATCCAGCGGCCGACCGCCCGCAGCCACGGCTCTCGGTCGGCGTCGGTGAGCGGGATGCCTGCGCGCATCTTCGCGATGTTGGCTGCCGGGTGAAAAGAGTCGGCGTCCGCGAACGGCCAACCGAGCGTCTCGGCAAGGAGCGCGCCGGTCGTCGTCTTGCCGCTGCCGGCGACGCCGGCCACGATCAGGATCACGGCCTGGAGTCTAGCCCGCCACCGCGCGACGTAACGTGACGAGTCCCGGCGGAGTTATCCCAGATAGAAGGAGGCCCGCGGGCGTAACGTTGGGAGCGTCATGTGGTCGACCCGCGGGCCCTTCTCATACTGCTATACGTACCGGGCCCGGCGCCGGTTCACGCCGAAATCCCCCTGATTCACTGTCGACGGCTAGCGGATGAACGCCCCCGCGGCGACCGCGGCGAACAGTACCGTGAGGTACGCGATCGACAGGTGGAACAGCCGCATCGTGACCAGGCCGTCGGCCCCGAGGGCGCCGTCCGCGGACGTCGCGCCGGACTGCCGGAACAAGCGGTGCACCTCATAGAGGAACGCGCCGCCGCCGATGATCGCGACCGCGCCGTACAGCGGGCCCGCCCACGGCCAGACGCCGATCGAGACCGCGACCATCAGCCAGCTGTAGAGCACGGACTCCGCCAGCACCCGGCGCACCGAGGCGACGACGGGCAGCATCGGGATGCCCGCTCTGCGGTAGTCGTCGCGGTACTTGATGGCGAGCGCCCAGAAATGCGGCGGCTGCCAGAAGAACACCACGCCGAAGAGCAGCCAGGCCGGCCAGGACAGCCGCCCGGTGGCGGCAGCCCACGCGATCACGACGGGAGCCGCGCCGCAGGCCCCGCCCCACAGCGTTGACTGCGACGTGTGGCGCTTCAGCAGCATCGTGTAGATCACGACGTAATACAGGATGGCCGCGAGCGTGAGGCCCGCCGCGAGGAGGTTCGTGGTGGCGGCGAACAGCGCGACGGAGACGACCCCGAGGACCAGGCCGAAGATCAGCGCGGACCGGGGGGCCACGGTGTTGCGCACCAGCGGCCGGCTGCTCGTCCGCCGCATGATCTCGTCGATGTCGCGGTCGATGTAACAGTTCAGCGCGTTCGCGCTGCCGGCGGCCAGCGCGCCGCCAACGACCACGACTGCGGTGACGAGTAGCGACGGGAGCCCGCGGTAGGCGAGGAAGAGCGTGGGGACCGCCGTGATCAGCAGCAGCTCGACGATGCGCGGCTTGCATAGCGCTACGTAAGCGCCGATCGTCGCGCGAAGCCCGGCGAACTGTGCTGGGCCGCTCTCGGCGCCAGCACTGACCTGCTGAGGGACGTTAACCATGCTCACCGGGATTAGTCCGCCTTCCGGCCCGCGGTAGGCCGGGCACCCACCGAGACTACACCGTGTCGTAATGTGCCCTGCGCGCAGGTCAGGGGTGCTGTGAGAGGGGATCGGGAGGCTACGTTCGGAACCCGCGCAGAAGGGAAGGTGAAGGATGAAGGCACACCGACAGGGGGAATGTGGCGGCGGGTAAGGTGCCGGTTTCAACGTACCGGCTGCAGCTCACCCCGGAGTTCGGGTTCGCGGCGGCCGCGGCGGCCGCCGAGTACCTGGCGGAGCTTGGCGTCAGCCATGTCTATCTCTCTCCCGTCCTCGAGGCGGTTCCGGGGTCGTCGCACGGCTACGACATCACCGACCACTCCCGGATCCGCGCTGAACTCGGCGGGGAAGAGGGGTTCCGCGCGCTCGCCAAGCGGTTGCGCGGCCGCGGCCTTGGCATCGTCCTCGACATCGTGCCGAACCACATGGCGGTGCCGCAGAACCTTCCGCTCAACGAGAAGCTCTGGGCAGTGCTCCGGGACGGCCGGGATTCCCCCTACGCGACCTGGTTCGACATCGACTGGGCGGCACACGACGGCCGGATGCTGCTGCCGGTCCTCACTGGCCCGCTCGAATCATGCCTGACCGACCTCCGGGTGGAGCCGGATGGCGGGCCCGACGGTGAGCCGGTGCTCCGGTATTTCGACTACGTGCTGCCGCTGCACGTCGGAACCGCGCGGCTGCCCATGCGGGGACTGCTCGAGTCGCAGCACTACCGGCTGACCTGGTGGCGGGACGCCGCCACCGAGCTCAACTGGCGACGGTTCTTCAACATCACGTCGCTGATCGCCATCCGGGTCGAAGACCGGTCGGTGTTCGACGCCACGCATGAGGTCATCGTCCGACTGGTCCGCGAGGGCCTGGTGGACGGCCTCCGGGTGGATCACCCGGACGGGCTCACCGACCCGCGCGGCTACCTCGCGGCGCTCGCATCCGCGACCGGCGGCGTCTGGGTGGTCGCGGAGAAGATCCTCGCGGCTGACGAGAGACTGCCCGCCGACTGGGCGTGCGCGGGCACCACGGGCTACGACGCGCTCCGGATCGTCGATGGGCTGTTCCTCGATCCCGAGGGCGGCACCGGACTCGCCGCCGGGTACGCACGGCTACTCCGCGAGGCCGGGGACGACTCGGGCGCGGGAAGATTCGCCGACGTCGCCGTGGCGGCCAAGCGCGAGGTCGCCGCCGGAACGCTGTTCGCCGAGGTGCGGCGGGTCGCCCAGCTACTGGTCCAGGTCAGCCCGGCCACCAGCCTGGACGACGCGGTCGCGGCGGCGACCGAGGTGCTCGCCGCGTTTCCGGTCTACCGCGCCTACGTGCACCCGGGCGAGTCTCCGGCGCCGGAGTCCGTGGCCGCGGTGCGGGCCGCTGTCGAGGCCGCCCGCCGCAGGCTGCCGTGGCGGCTGCGCGGGGTCGCGGACGATCTCGGCACCACCGCGCTCGGCACGCGGCCCCCGGTGCGGGGCGCGGCCGGCCGGGCCGGGGAACTCGCCGTACGCTTCCAGCAGACCACGGTACCCGTGGTCGCCAAGGGTGATGAGGACACCGCGTTCTACCGGTGGTCGCGGCTGGTTTCGCTTAACGAGGTCGGCGGCAACCCCGACAGGTTCGGCGTGAGCCCCGCCGAGTTCCACGCGGCGGCCGCCCGCCTGGCCGCCGCCTGGCCGGCCACGATGACCACCCTCTCCACCCACGACACCAAACGCCAGGAGGACGTGCGGGCGAGGCTCGCGGTCCTCGCGGAAATGCCCGAGCGGTGGAGCGAGCGGCTCGGCCAGTGGCACGCGCGCGCCGTGACGCTGCGTGTCTTCGGCCAGACGGCGGCCGCCATCGACCCGGACACCGAGTGCCTGCTGTGGCAGACCCTGGTCGGCGCGTGGCCGATCGGCGGCACCCGGCTCGCGGCCTACCTAACCAAGGCGATCCGCGAGGCCAAGCATCGTACCTCGTGGACGGCGCCCGACCAGGAGTATGAGGCGGCGGTGCTCGGCCTGGCCGCACGCGCGCTGGATGACCCGGAGCTGGCGACGGGCGTCGCCGAGTTCGTCGCGGAGATCGTGCAGCTCACCATGCCCGGCGTGCCTGACATCTATCAGGGGTGCGAGCTGACCGCGCGGTCCCTGGTGGACCCGGACAACCGGCGCGAGGTGGACTTCGCACGGCACCGCTGCCTGCTCGCGGACGTCGATGCCAAGCCCTTCGACACGTGGCCGGCCGGCGCGGATCCCGGCGCGGTTCCCGACGCGGGGCTTGACGCGGCGAAGCTCCTGGTCACCTCCCGGGCGCTGCGGCTGCGCCGCGCCCGCCCGGCGTGGTTCGCTAGCGGGTATGTCCCGCTGCCCGCGGACGGGCCGGCGGCCGGGCACGCGGTCGCCTTCCAGCGCGGCGGGGCCGCGATCACGGTCGTCACCAGGCTTCCGGTCGGCCTGCGTCGCGACGGCGGGTGGCGGGACACGGTGCTACCCGTCCCCGAGCGGGGCGATGATGTCTGGACGGACGTGCTGACCGGAGCCCGCTACCGAGGGCCACGGGTGCCGCTCGGCGACTTGACCCGGGCGCTGCCCGTGGCGCTGCTCGTACCGGAGGAAACATGACCGTCTTTCGGGTCTGGGCGCCCGCCGCCGGCCAGGTGTCGGCCGACGTCGCCGGACGGAGCTACCCGATGGCGCTGGGCGGCGGACCGGGCTGGTGGGTGGCGGACTTGCCGGACGCGGTGGCGCCGGCTGGCAGCGACTACGCCTTCCGGCTAGACGGCGGCGAGCCGCTGCCCGACCCGCGGGCGCCGCGACTGCCGTCCGGTCCCGACGGTCCGGGCCGGACCTATGATCACGCGGCGTTCCAGTGGACCGACAGCCACTGGCGAGGCGCGCCGCTGCCCGGCGCGGTGGTGTATGAGCTGCACGTTGGCACGTTCACCGCGGAGGGGACGCTCGACGCCGTGATCGGCCGTCTCGACCACCTCGCGGCATTCGGCGTGACGGCGGTGGAACTGATGCCGCTCGCCGCGTTCCCCGGTGAGCACGGCTGGGGATACGACGGGGTCGGACTGTGGGCGGTCCATGAGCCCTACGGTGGCCCGGACGCACTCAAGCGGCTAGTGGACGCCTGCCACAACCGCGGCCTCGCTGTCTACCTGGACGTCGTCTACAACCACGTGGGCCCCGGCAACCGGCTCGCGTCCTTCGGCCCCTACTTCACGAACGCGTACGTGACCCCGTGGGGTCCCGCCGTGAACCTGGATCAGCCGGGGTCGGACGAGGTCCGCTCTTTCATCATCGGCAACGCGCTCATGTGGCTGCGGGACTACCACCTCGACGGGCTCCGCCTCGACGCGGTGCACGCGCTCGCGGACCGCCGTGCCGTCCACCTCCTGGAGGAACTGGCGGCAGCCGTCGACGCCCTCGCCACCGCTACCGGCAGGTCGCTCGGGCTGATCGCCGAGTCCGACCTCAACAATCCCCGGCTGATAAGCGAGCGCGCCGTCGGCGGCTACGGGCTTGACGCGCAGTGGAACGACGACTTCCACCACACCGTGCACGCGCTCGTGACCGGTGAGCGGCAGGGTTATTACGCGGACTTCGGCACGCTGGCCGGCGTCGCCAAGACCCTGACCGGCGGCTACTTCTACGACGGGACGTGGTCGTCGTTTCGCGGCCGAAGCCACGGCCGCCCGGTGGACCGGCAGCACATTCCCGCCTACCGGTTCATCGGTTTCCTGCAGGACCACGATCAGGTCGGCAACCGCGCGACGGGCGACCGGATCAGCGCGACCCTCCGCGGCGCTCACCCCGGCCAGGCGGACGCACTACTCCGCGTCGCGGCCGGGCTGGTGCTCACCGCCCCGTTCACGCCGATGCTCTTCATGGGCGAGGAATGGGGCGCGGACACCCCCTGGCAGTTCTTCACCGACCACACAGACCCCGGCCTCGCGGCAGCGGTCAGCTCCGGCCGCCGGTCGGAGTTCAAGGCGCACGGCTGGGGTTTCGCCGATGTCCCCGATCCGCAGGAGAAGGAGACGTTTCTCCGCTCGAAGCTCGACTGGACGCAGCGCGACCGTGAGCCCTACCGCTCCGTCCTCGACTGGTACCGGGCGCTGCTCGCGCTGCGCCGGTCCCGGCCCGAGCTCACCGATCCCCGCCTCGATCAGGTGCACGCCGACTACGACGAAGACGCCCGCTGGCTGTGCGTCCGGCGCGGAACGCTGCTGATCCTCGCGGCGATGGGGCCCGCGCCGACGCGGATTCCGCTGCTGCCCCGCGTGGGCACCGGCGGCGGCGCTGTCCTGCTGCTCGCCTCCGATCCGCGGATATCGGTCAGCCGGGACTCGGCTGACCTCCCGGCACCGTCGTTCGCGGTTATCGAGCGTACTTAGCGGCTGTGCCCGCGAGCTAAACGCGGACACGGAAAAAAGTGCGGTGAGCCACTTCCCAGTGGGACCGGCGACGGGTAGTTCGGTACTAGTAACCAGACGACGCTGTCCAGGAGGCCTCGCGATGTCGCAGGTGCATCACTCGGATGTCATTGGCTCACTGCTCCGGCCCAAGTACCTGACCCACGCCCGCGACGAGTTCGCGGCCGGTCAGCTGTCCGCGCCGGAGTTCAAGCGGATCGAGGACCGGG
>Ga0335073_10009626_pt1 | contig 13564 bp, 11 predicted proteins | sample Lox_Sample_22_FD_207093 | JGI IMG/M metagenome (GOLD analysis project Ga0335073, IMG submission 207093) | Soil microbial communities from Loxahatchee National Wildlife Refuge, Florida, United States - Lox_Sample_2.2 | ecosystem: Environmental > Terrestrial > Soil > Wetlands | place: USA...
GCGCGCCCACGGCGCCGAGCGCGCGGCGTACTGAGCCCACTTGACCGAGTCCACATCGATCAGGTCCATGACCTTGGGCAGCGCGGCAAGCTGCGCCCGCTGGCGTGAGCGGAAGACATACTCGGCCATCGGCGAGGAGGAGCAGAGCACGGCCTCGATCCGCTCGCGCTCGATAAGCGCATCGAGCTCGCGCTGCAGAGCGCCCGAGTAGAAGTAATCGACCGTGATCGCACGCCCGCGCAACATCGAGACCGGCGCGCACATTCGCTTGAGCCTGCGGTGGATCCGGCGGAAGCGCACGTCTGCGACCAGGCGCTTGAGCGCCGGTACCGCCGCGACATCGGCGCGCTCATCGATGAGGCAACCCACGAAGATCTCGTGGTGCTTAAGGAGACGCTTGATGATGTTGAGCGCGCGGATCTTCTCTCCCTTGTGCGGCGGGAAGGGCAGCCGGTGGGCGAGGAACAGGATCCTCATACCGACTCGCGGATCCCACGCTGCGCCCGGGCGACGAGGTGTTGCTTGGCGGCACGCAGGAGGAAGCGCAGCGGTGCCGGGAGGAACGTCGAGCCCCACATGCTCCAAGCGTAGAGCGATCGTGGGGCGTAGCGCAGCGCCGCGCGGAAGTCGCGCCGCGCTGCCGCGAGCTCCCCGGCGTTTGCGCGTTGGTAGCCCGCATAGAATGCGAACGCGCGCAGCGCCTCGGCGATCTGCTGCTCCCCGAGGAGACTCCTCACGGCAGGATCGTCGGCGAGCGCCTTCTCAAAGACGTAAAGAATGCACTCCGCCATGGCTGCGTCGTAGCCGGGCGCCGTCGTGTTGCCCTCATGTCGGCGGTAGAGCACGAGCGGCTCCGGAAGGTAGGCGAGCTCGTGGGCGCGCGCGATGCGCAGACACAGATCGATATCCTCCGCGTAGCGGCCGGGAATGTGCTCATCGAACCCGCCCACTCGATCGAGGCAGCGGCGCGTGAGGAGGATGCTGGAGGTCATCACGCGCGTGTACCAGAAGAACTCCAGGTAGCATCGTCCGCTCGCGCGCTGCGGATTGCGGGCGCTGCGCGTGAGCTCTCCGGTACGATCGTTCCAGTGCAGAAAGTTGGTGTGGATCAAATCCGCCCGCGGATGGCTCGCCAAATGTTCCAGTTGCCGCTCGAGCTTCTCCGGGAACCAGCGGTCATCGGCATCGAGGAATGCGATCAGCGTGCCGCTCGAGTCCTCGATGCCGCGATTGCGCGCGCGCGAGACGCCGCTGTGGGGCTGCTCGATATACACCGTGCGATCGCGGTACGCCTCGAGTCGCGCGCGGGTGTCGTCGGTCGAGCCGTCGTCCACGACGATGATCTCATCGGCCGGGGAGGTCTGCGCGAGGACGCTGTCCACGGCCTCACAGACGTACCTCGCACAGTTGTACGACGGAATGATCACACTGACGCTCGGCTTACCCGCCACGGCGCAAGCCTCAGGGCGCGATCTTCGGGATGGGATTGCGGGGGGCTTCCTCGAGCGCCGCGCAATCGCCCGGGACGTGCCAGCGCTGCGGGAAGTAGACGACGCCGAAGCGGCTGCTCAAGCGCCGCGCGGTCCCGTAGGCACCTGAAGGTTCGACGTCGAGAAACACCCGAACATCGCCGTCCCAGACCCGACCCTCGGCCCCACCATCGAGCGTGAACACGAGTGAGTACCGGTCGGGAACGAGATTGAGCGCCGCGAGCTCGAGGTCGACGTGTCCGTCACCCGGCCCGATGGCTCCGATCGCAACATTCTGCAGCCAGGTGCCGGTCTCCGTGACGAGCGTCCCCATCGAGGTGTAGAGCCTGACGGTGAAGTACGGGTGCTCGGCGCGGCGCTGCGCAAAATAGTGCATGCGGATGATCAAGCCATCGCCGCTTTGCACGATCGGTGTGGCCTCCCCCTGAGGCGTGAGCAGCTCGATGCGCGTGAAGCGCGCCTCGCCCGTGCCGGTTCGCCCCTCGATCTGCAACTCCTGTCCCTGCGCGGTCTCGCCCGCGTAGCTTGCGAGGTAGGCGCGAATCACCTCCTTCGCCTCCCCGTCCATGCACAGGCTCCCCTTCTCGATCCACAGCCCGCGCGAGCAGAGGTTCTCGATCGCCGCCATGTTGTGCGAGACGAAGAGCACGGTGCGACCGCCGCTGCGCAAGTCCTCCATGGCGCTGATGCATTTCTTCTGGAATCCCGCATCGCCTACCGCCAAGACCTCATCGACGATGAGCACGTCGGGCTCCAGATGGGCGGCCACGGCGAATCCGAGCCGCAGGCGCATGCCGGAGGAGAACCGCTTGATCGGCGTATCGAGGAACTGGGAGAGGCCGGAGAACTCGACGATGGCATCGAAGTGCCGATCGATCTCGCGGCGGCGCATGCCGAGAATCGAGCCGTTGAGATAGATGTTCTCGCGCCCCGTCAACTCCTCGTGAAACCCGGTGCCGACCTCGAGGAGCGAGGCGACGCGGCCGCGTACCCGGATGCTCCCGGAGGTCGGATGCGTGATCCGCGAGAGGATCTTGAGGAGCGTGCTCTTGCCGGCGCCGTTGCGGCCGAGGATGCCGACCACCTGGCCCTCGGGCACGGTGAACGAGATGTCGCGCAGCGCCCAGACGAACTCCGGCGTCCTGCGGCGCGCGGCGCTGCGCGTGAGCCACTGAGCGAGCTGCTCGCGCAGCTGCCCGGTTCGCTCTTGTGCGCCGAGCCGGTAGCGCTTTGAGAGCGAGCGGATCTCGATGCTGTTCACGGGAATCACGAGACCTCAGATCAGATCGGCGAAGGAGCGCTCGGTGCGCTGGAAGAACGCGAACCCCGCCAGGATTGCGACGAGCGTCGCGGCGGCGGAGATGCCGAGGAGGTCCCAGCGCATCGGCGTGCTCGGAGCGAGAATGTGGCGGAAGGCCTCGATGAGACCGGTCGCCGGATTGAGCGCGAGGTACGGCTGGAAGCGCGCCGGCACGAGACTCGTCGGATAGATGACGGGCGTCGCGAACATCCACAGCTGCACGGCGAACGGGACCGCGTACTTCACGTCGCGGTACTTCACGTTGAGCGCCGCGAGGAACAAGCTGATCGCGAGCGCGAGCAACACCATCAGCACGACGAGCGCCGGCCACAGAAGCGCGATCCAGCCGATCGAGATGTGGTAATAGGCGATGAAGCCGATGAGCAGCAGCGAGCCCACGAAAAAGTCGACGAGACCGCTCAACGTGACCGCGGCCGGCAGCATGAACCGCGGAAAGTAGATCTTCGTCAAGAGGTTCGCATTGCTCACGAGGCTCATCGAAGCGTTGCTGACGGTGTTCGCGATATACAGCCACGGGAGGAGTGCGCTGAAGTAGAAGATCGGACGCGGCACGCCCTCGCTCGGGACGTTCGCGAGCCGGCCAAAGAGTACGGTGAAGATCGCCATCGTAAAGAGCGGCTGGATCACCGCCCAAAGCACCCCGAGGAGCGTCTGCTTGTAACGCACCTTCACATCGCGCCAGGCAAGGAAGAAGAGGAGCTCGCGAAACTCCCACGCCTCGCCGAGACCGCCGCGCGCCGCGCCATGCTCGCTCGTCGCGCGTGCGGCGGGGTGGCTCGATCGGGCAGGCGCAGCCAACCCCGGCGCCTCCGCCTGAGCGAGCCGCACGCGTTCCGGCGATCGCAATTCCCGAGACTCCATCGTGGATCCTGTCCGGGTCCTCTAGCGGGTAGCGCCGGGCCGCAACGAGCGTCTACGGTGCCGCAAGTCCGCGCGCCCTGCAGTCCCCGCTGCAGTGAATGTGATCCAGGCCGCGAAGCGCCCACTCGGCCACGTAAACCCACTGGACACTAGCGACGCCACAGCCCTCTCACGGATTCGTAAGCGCCGTAGAGCGCCCGAGCGAGGCGGGCGCGCACGACGTGATATGTCACCACCGGAACCTCCTTGGCGAGGAGGTCCTGCTTGTAGTCCCGGTGCCGCCCACGGCCGGCAAGCAGATCGAACCGCGTCGCGCCTTCCCGGCAGGCCGCCTCGATGGCGAACCCGAAATGGAGGTATCCGGGCGAAAGTCCCCGCGCCCCGCTCGGATCGAACCCGGACTGCAGATAATAGACCGTCGCACCGCGGCGCAGGTTGTACATGACCGACAGCGGCCGTCCGGCGGAGGTGAGCCGGGTGAGCCGCAAGTCGCCCCGCTGCACGGCGCCGAGGGCGAGATCGAGGTAGAACTCCCGCGCCGCGGCAGAAAGCCCAAGCTCGCCCCAGCGCGCTCGCGAGAACTGCCACAGAAGCTCGAGATCGCCCGCCACATCCGCCGCCGCAGCCGCCCGCAGTTCCGGGGACACGAGTCGGGTGCGGTGGTTGAGGAGCTTCCGCCGCGCGTCCGAGCGGAGGCTCGCGACGTACTCCTCGAAGGTCGCGGGCAGGCACGCGCACCAGGCGCTCGCGGGATCGACCTCGCGGATGAGCGCCCGGCCCGCGAGGTGCCCACGCACGAGCGCGCAGGCGAGTCCGTCGCGGGGCGTGCAGGCGAGCACGAGCTCGTCCCAGAAGCGCTCGGCCTCGAGCCAGGCCGCGATTCGGGCGATCGCGGCCGCGCCGTGCTCGCGCGCGACGATGAGGTCGAGATAATCGGAGAAGACGGTGTGCGGATCGCGCCAGGCGATGCCCAGGATCTCCACTCGGCGCCCGCGTAGCAGACCGCGCGCGAGGACGCGGCGCGAATAGAATGGCGCGAGCGCGACTAAGCGCTCGCCGGCGTAGAGGGCGAGGAGATGGAGCGCCGCATCGAGCGCAGCGCCGTGATGACGCCACCACCGCCACTGCCAATCCCACGACATGAAGAGCGGATCGGCATCCGAACCGGCGAGCAGGCGGTCCCAGGGGTCTTTGGAGTGAGCGAATTCCTCCTCGCTCCAGCAGCGCAGCTCGAGACTCATGAGGTGAGCCTCAACCCGATCAGTCGTCCGATGCGCCGACGCGCGAGCTCGAATGCGCCCGGATCGAGGCGGCGCAGGCTCACGCCGTAGGCCGCGGCCCCGAGCGCAACCGTCGCGATCAGTCTCACCATCGCGGGGGGGTGCCAGGGCGCGATCGCGACCGACCCCACCACGACCACGCCCACCATGAGCGCCGAAGCCGTGGCCGGTCCGCGCACGACCGCGACGAGCTCACCGAATGACACCTCGGCCGCGGCGAGCACGAAGCGAAACGCGAGCGTATAGCAGATCGGGAAGGCTCCCACCCAGGCGAGCGCGGCCCCATTGATGCCCGCGAGGCGGCACCCGATCCACAAAGCGACCGTCATGCCGGGGACGATGATGAGCTTGGTCTTCAGGAGCACCCCGGGACGCCCGAGGCCGGTCATGGCCGGCGTCTCGATACTTCCCAGCAGACGGAGCGGTGCGACTGCAGCGAGTGCGGCGAGCGGAAAGACGGCGGGCTGCCAGCGGGCACCGAAGACGGCCGGCACGAGCGCGCCCGCGACACTCGCGAGACCCCAGAACACGGGAAAGCCTACGGTCGCATGGGTGCGGAGGGTTTCGAGCAGGAGCGCTTTTACGGCGTTGCGGTCGCTGCGCAGCTCCGCATAGGCGGGAAGGGACACGTCGTTCGTCACCGTCGAGATCTTCTCGAGCGGGAGCTCTGCGAGCTGCTGCGCGAAGCTGTAGAAGCCGAGCGCAGCCGTGCCGCTCCAGCGCCCGAGGAGAAAGGTGTCGAGCGATGTGTACCAGCGCCACAGCAGGTTGTCCGCGAACAGCAGCGCACCGGTCTTGAGGTAGCCGAGCGCGCGCTTGACGTGGACCGTCGGCAGCATGAGCGCGAAGTGCATCGAATTGAGCAGCACCGCGCGTACCGCAGCCCCGAGGATCTGTCCGGCCAACAGGGCCCAGGCCCCCGCCCCCCTCGAGGCGAGCCACACCGTCGCGGCCGTGACCGTGAGCGCCTGGACCGCGCCGAGCCCGGCCAGGCGGGCGAATGCCATCTGGCGCGCCAGCACTGATTGCGGCAGCACGGAAAACGAGGTGAGGGCGAGCGCGATCGCGACCCCCATGATGAGCGGACCGACGGCGGGATCGCCCTCGAGCCGCCCGATCGGCGCCGCGAGCGCCCCCGTCGCGCCTGCGAGCGCAAGTCCGATCGCGACGAGCACCGTGAACACCGCGCGGCCTTCGGCGCGGTCCGCCGGAGGGCGCTGAATGAGCGCCTCGACGAGCGAGCCGTCGTAGGTCATCGAGAGATAGTTGAAGACGACGAGCGCGATCCCGTACTGGCCGAACGCGCGGCTGTCGAGGTGGCGTACGACATAAATCGTCCCTGCCCAGGAGATGATCTGGGACAGCAGGCGCAGGGCAGCGTACGAGCGCAGCCCGGCGAGGAGCTTCTCCTGCACCTGCGTGCTCACGACCTGCTCGAGCCGCCCACGCTGAAGTTTGACTCACCGCACAACCCGCGGCGCCGCCCGATGCGCATTCTCACCGCATTGGAACCCCTCCCGGCCCCGGTCGCGGCATAATGGTCAACGGGGGCCGAACGGTGCAGTTGCCGAGCGTCGAACTTCACAACGATACGATTCCCGCGCGCACACCGCAGAGAATCGCACGCCGCGGGCGCGTTCAGCGACTGATCGAGGTCGCCGAGCGCTTCGGGCTCGTGCGCGCGCTCGAGCCGTTCCACGATCGCCTGCGTGCGACGCTCACGGTGCTCGCCTACCACCGCGTGATGCCGGTCGATGCGCTCGCGGCCTATCCGTTCGACCCGGAGCTCATCAGCGCCACGCCCGATCAGTTCGAGTGGCAGATGGAGTACCTGCGGCGCCATCGCAACCTCGTCTCGCTCAAGCAGGTGCAGGCGCATCTCGAGGGCGCGCAAAGGCTTCCGCCTGCCGCCGTTGCGGTGACGTTCGACGACGGCTTCAGCGATACCTATCGCTACGCATTCCCCGTTCTCAAGCGCTTTGCGATCCCGGCCACGATCTTCGTGACCACCGGATACGTCGACTCCGGCGAGCCGTTCTGGTTCGAGCTCGCCGCTTACCTCGCGCTGCGCGTGCCGCCGCGATCGCTGCGCGTGGAGGGGAGCGAGGCCGCCTTCCCGCTCGGAACATCGGCCGCCGAGCGCCGCAGGAGCCTCCACGACATCCAGGAGCTCCTCAAGAACCTGCCGAATGCGCGCCGCACCGCTGTCGTCGGGCAGTGGGCGCGCCAGTTTCAAGCGCAGATCGAGCACGGCGCGATCGCGCACAGCCGGCCGATCTCCTGGTCGCAGGTTGCGGAGATGGCCGCTGCGGGGATCGAGTTCGGCTCGCATACCGTGACGCATCCGAACCTCACGCGCTTGAGCGACACCGAGCTCGAATGGGAGCTCGCGGAGTCCAAGCGGGTACTCGAGACGCGGCTCAACGGGGCAGTGACCGCCCTCGCCTACCCGATCGGCACGCGCTCGGCATTCGACGCGCGCGTGATCTCGGCGGCCGAGCGCGCCGGATTCCGGCTCGGCGTTTCGTATATTCCCGGTGCGAACCGCCAGATGAGTCTCGAGCGCTACGAGCTGCGCCGCCATGGCGTGGGTCTCGGCACCACCGCGCGTTATTTCCGCGCGCTCGTGAGCCTTCCCGACTGGCTCGAGTGAGCGGCCACGGCGCGCCGCGCAAGCTCGCCCACCTGCACGCGGATCGCAGTCCAGTCGTAGCGCTCGAGCACGCGCTCGCGTCCGCGCTCGGCGCGCCGTAAGGCCTCGCCTGCGCAATCCTCCAGATGCGCCACGCACACCGCGGCGAAGGACTCGGCCGCATCGGCGCGCTCGAGGCCCTGCGCGCGGCCTGCGTCGATCCCGTAAGCCCCGAGCGTCGTGGAGACGACCGGAACGGCCCGACCGAGCGCCTCGAGAATCTTGAGCCGCGTGCCGCTGCCCGCAAGGAGCGGCACGATGCTGAGCGCGGCGCGCTCGTAGAGCGGCGTGAGATCCTCGATGAACCCGTGCACGCTCACGCCCTCGTTGCCGTGTGCGGCGAGAAGGGCGGCGGAGGGCTCGAGCCCGACGATGTCGAGCTCGGCGCGCGGGACGCCGCGACGCACGATCGGCCACACCGCGCGCAGGAACCACTCCATGCCCTGCCGATTCGGCGCGTAGCCCAGGTAGCCCACGAACAGGATGCGCGGCCGCGGCGCCCGCTTGACCTCTCGGGGCACCTCGGCGCCGTTCGGGATCACCACGATGTTCGCGGCCGGAATCCGCGCGCGATCCTCCGCCGAGCAGCGCACGATGAACGAGAAACGACGCGGATCGGTGCGCTCCCAGGCCCACATCTTCGCCACGTCGAGATAGTCGAGGAGCTTCGCGCCGTACCACGGGGCGCTGCGAAGCAGGCCGAGGTTGCGGACGTAGCTGAAGTCGTCCCCATCGAGCACCGAGGCCACCCGGCGGCGGCCGGTGAAGAACAATGCGGCGCGCGGCGTTGCGAACCAGATGAGGTCGTAGTCCTCGGGGTCGATCGCGCGCTTGAGCTGCGTGCGCAGTGCCGCGAGGCCCGCGCTGCGATATTCATACGGGAAAGGGCTCGAGAGCGTGAGCCAGCCGCGCCCGAGCGTCGATCGATGGAGCCGCGTCACTCGCGGGCTGCGCAGAAAGTCACGGGCGGGGAGCTCCAGGATGCGGCCACAGCCCGCGAAAGCCGCCTGCGCGAGCGGCTCGCTCGAGCGACGGCAGACGACGGCGTCGGTCCGGCCGGCGCGCAACAGACCCTGAAGGACGTTCCACTTGCGGATCTCACCGCCGAAGCCGAGCGGCCAGGCGATATCGGTCGTGAGGTAGAGGATGTTCACGCGCTAGCCGAGCGGCCGCTCACCGGTGAGCTCACGGTACGCGCGGCGCAGCAGATGCAGGGCGAGTCCCGGATGGCGCCAGGGAACCGATCCGACCGACCGCCCGGCGTGGCGCAAATCGCGCAGCGTGAGGTGCGCGCCGCTCGCCCAGCGCGCGACGAGGAAGCGGGGAAACAGTACGCACTCCACGCCCGGCTCGTAATCCGCCGGGCCGGTGAGCGGTGCGCCTGCGAGGCGCTCGGCGAAGACCTTGCACAGATCGACCCCGCAGCGCCGGGCGGCCTCGATCGAGCCCCACGGACGGGGATTCACCTCGATCAGCGTGTACGCGCCGCGCCGGTCGCGCATGAATTCGGCGCAGGCGATGCCCTCGCTTGCGAGATCGCGGAACAGGCTCCGCGCGCACGCCGTCAGCGTCTCATCGCGCAGCGACCGGATCCGGATGGAGGGGCCCGTGAGAGGCGGGTGCGCCTCGATGAGCTCGTGGGCGAAATACCGGAGCATCTCGCCGCGCTCGAGGACCCCGCCGATGAGGCAGCAGTCCCCGTCGATGAACCGCTGCGCAAAGGGCTCACCCGGGGAGTGCCTGAACAGGAACTCGAGCGCCCGAGCGGCCTCCGCCCGGGTCGCGACGATCCGCACCTGCGTGCCGCCACGTCCCTGCGTGCCCCGCAACACGAGCGGCAGACCGAGCGCGGCGATCGCGCCGTCCAATGCCGCGGCGTTCGCGAGCGGCACCCAGGGTGCAACCGGTACACCGATTGTGACGGCGCGCTCGTAGAGTCGCCGCCGATCGCGCATGAGCGCCCGCTGGTGCGGCGCGAGGTCGGGATAGATCGCAACCGCACAGGGGGGATCCATCTCCCACAGCCGCTCCATCACCGGCTCGCTCACCGGCAGGACGAGCTCGGCGCCGCACCTTAAGATCGCGGCGCGCAGAAACTCCCCGTACTGCGGCGCCTCGGGAGCGGGGCTTCGCACCTGCTCGCAGTAACGGGCGAGACCGAGCGCATCGTGTCGCCCCGTGGTGACGAGCGTGACCTGGTGGCCCGCATCGTGGAGCGCGGCGACCAGATAGGCCGTCTGCGGCCAGTCGAGGCTCGCGACGAGAATGCGGCGCGGATTCGTCACGCCCTCGCGCATCAGGGCAGATGCCGCACAATGTGTGGCCCCAGGAGATTCGCGCACCAGAGCGGCAGGTGTCGCCAGAGCGCCGCCGCGCGCGCGTACTTCGGATTCGTTGCGTTGAGCTTCGGGATCGGCGCATCCGCGGCGAGCCAGTAGTGCCAGTGAAGCTGCTGCGGCTCGGCGCCCCACTGCGCTTTGAAGCGGTAGGTGCCGCTGTCGACGGTCGAGCGGCCGAAGTCGAACGCCTGCGCGCCCGAGCGGATCGCGTAGCTGAGCAGCTCCCAGTACATCCGCATGTTGACGGCGGTGCGCTTGGCGTGGACGGTCGCGGCCGCCCAGGGCACCTCGATCGTGCGGCCGTGCCGCACCACGATCGCCGCCGCCTGCGGCACGCCGCCCGATCGGACGACCAGCACCGCGCACAGTCCGTGGAGCGCCTCGCAGGCGATGCGGAAGAAGCGGCGCGGATACACCGGGGTGCCGAGATCGCGCATCGCCCCGGCGAACACGCGGTAGAACGCCGCGAGCGCCTCCGGCCCGTGCGCATCGTCCCAGACGATCTCGAGCGACTCGCGCTCCGCACGCCGGATCTGGGAGCGCAGCTTCGCGCCGAGCGCCCGGGAGAGCATCTCCGGGGAATCCGGCAGGGCGAGCACCATCGAGACCTTGTCGAGCCGCTCGGCGAGCCCGCTCGCCTCCCAGGGCGCAGCGTGGCGCAGCTCCAGGTGATCGGCGCGCCGCTCGCGGGCGAGCTCCACCGCGAGCGTCCCCAGCGCTGAGGCCACCGCGGCGTCGTCGGCGAGAATCCCCCCGTAGGTCACGAACGGAAGCGAGACCAGGAAGCGCCCGAACAGCGCGCTCGACTGCTCCACGAGCGGCAGGACGCCCACGAGCTCGGCGCGCGCGTTGCGTGCGGAGACGAACGTCGTTGCGAGCCCGAATGCGCGCGCGCCGATCCCGACGGCGGCCGCGCGGTGGTACGCGCTCGCGCGCGGATGCCGCTCGATGTAGGCATCCCAGCCCTCCGGAGCGGTCGCGCACGCCTCCGTCCGTATGCCCCCGTGCGCATCGTGACGCCTGTTCGATGCCGGCGCATTCACGCGGGCGCGTTCCTACTGCGGTGCGGAATAGCGATGCCCGATCAGATCGTACGCGAACGAGAGGCCGATGCGGTCCTCAGCGTAATTGCCCACTCCGTACCCGAACGGCAGGCTCGCCGTGTTGGCGCTCGAGTCCTGCTGCGTGCGCATCACGTAGAGCGTCACGTTGAGCCGGCGGAATTGCTTGATGAGGGACAGATTACCCGTGGTCGCGGTGAGCTTCCCGCCCACGTTCGAATAGCTGCCGTAGGTCCGGTAGCCCGAAAGCCGTGCGGTGAGCGTTGGCCGCAGCCGCCGGGTGACGGCAGCCATGACGGTCTTGTTGTTGCTGTTGAAAGTCGAATCCACGACGTAGAGCTGCCGCTCGAAGGTGCCCACGAGCGTGAAGGTCGTCCGCGCACGCACGTACGTCCAGCCGGCGCTCGCCATCTGGTCCTTGAACGGCGCGGCGGTCGACGTGGCCGCCGCGCCGCCGCCGAAGAGACCGGGTAGGCTCGTGGGGGCGCTCAGATTCAAGCGTGCCGCATTTCCGAAGGTGGTGTAGCCATCCTGCCCGCGCACGAAAATGGAAGAGCTGGGCGAGAGGCTGTGCGTGAGGCTCAAGCTCAGCACGGGCGAGCCGCGGGTGGGACCGCCGTAGTTCTCGGTCGAGTACCCGGCCGCAGCCGAGACCTCCGTGCGCGCGAGCGCCCCGCTGTAGATGAGCTGCGCCGTGCGCATGTCGTAGCCGCCCGAGGCGACTCCCGAAACGGACTGGGTGAAATCGGTGTGCGCGTCGTCGATCTGCAGTGCCACGTTCGAGACGGTCGAGAGCGCGTGGGTGAAGATCGCCCCGCCGTTGTAGGTCTCGGAGCCGAACGGCGATGACTGGAAGGAGGTATTGGAATAAAGACCGTAGGCCGTCAGCCGCTGCGTCGGGCCAAAGTTGAAATTGAGATAAGGGCCGGTGGTGAAGTAGTTGACCTCCTCGAGCGCCGCGAGCGTGGGCGCCGCGAGCGGATCGGCCTCCCCTTCCGTGTAGGTGTCGCGCAGCATCCACTGAAACAAGTCGGTCGTATGGCCCCAGATCGCCGTCCCATTGAAGTTGCCGTACGCCGCGCTCGGGACGGCGTGATCGAAATAATCGAGCCAGTCGACGTTGCCGATCGCATCGACGGTGAGCTCGCTCCCCGCGCGGTTGTAGTCCACGTCCACGCCCGCCATGCCGATGCCGGTGCTCTGCCGGTCGGTCGCGGTGAGAAGCGCGTTGTCGGTATAGATGGCACCGGCCTGCAAGTCGAGATAACCGGGCCCCGCCGGGAAGCCGGGGAGCGCGAGCGCCGAGGCGCCGAGGCCGGGTGAGCTCAAGCCCGAAAGATCGACCGCGGAGGTGCTGTAGCCGCTCGCGCCATTGGTGGGTGCGGCCGCCGGCGCCGCCGGTGATTGGTCGGGCGATTGATCGCTCTGCGCGCGCGCGACCCCTGATGCCGTGAGCACCAGGGTTGCCGCCGCGAGCGCTGTCAGTGGATGCCTCATACGATGCCGGCGCGCATCGAGCGCAGCGCGCCATTCCCCAGGAGTTGTGCTTAAGTTTTTCCGTCCGCCGCGCTCGGGCGCTCGGTGTAGCCGTAGTAGTAGTACGCCGTGGTCGCAGACTGGATGCTCTGGTTGAGCACCAGCGAGACGCCCGGTCGCCCCTCGAGGAGCTTCAACGCATCGAGGAGCACCGGCTGCGGCGTGAACTCCGCGCGCACCACGACGACCACCTGACCGGCGACCTGCGCGAGAATGTGGGACTCGGTGGTGTGCAGAAGCGGCGGGGAGTCGAAGAGGACGATGCGGTAGCGGTCATGTTCGCCGAGCGTGCGCGCCACCTGCTCCATGCGCGCGCTCGCGAGCAGCTCGGTCGCATCGGCTCCGGGGGCACCCGCCGGCAGGACCGAGAGATTCGGCACGTCGGTGAGCTGGATCACCTGCTCGATGCCGAGTGAGGGATCACGCAGCACATCGAGGAGCCCGGGCGATCGGTCGAGGCCCAGCAAGCGGCTGATCTGGGGCTTCGCCACGTCCGCATCGACGAGCAGCACGTGCACGTCCTTCTCGAGCGACATGCTGAGCGCGAGATTGAGCGCCGTGAAGGTCTTGCCTTCCCCGGGCATCGCGCTCGCGACCAGGATCAGGTGCCCGTTCGGCAGCCGCGCGCCGCCGCGGCCCATCGCGGCGGCGATGAGCGGGCGCTTGATGCGCCGGTACTGCTGGGCGAGGCGCGGCTCCTCGCCCTCGGGCGGCAGGAGCCCCGCGGCGCGCAACAGCGCGAAATCCACCACGATCGCGGCGTCCCCATGCGGGCTCGCCGGCTGCGCGACCTCGAGCGGCCGCGCCGGGACTGCGCTCCCCCGCGTAACGGCGCTCGGGAGTGCGCTCGCGTGCGTTGCGCTCTGCTGGAGCTTGCGCAGCGCCTTCTCGACCAAACTCATGCGAGGAGCTCCCGGACGATGCTCGTGATGTGATCCTGAAGCAGCAGAACGACCGTGGCCACGATCACCAGGGAGAGCGCCC
>Ga0335073_10009627_pt1 | contig 13564 bp, 13 predicted proteins | sample Lox_Sample_22_FD_207093 | JGI IMG/M metagenome (GOLD analysis project Ga0335073, IMG submission 207093) | Soil microbial communities from Loxahatchee National Wildlife Refuge, Florida, United States - Lox_Sample_2.2 | ecosystem: Environmental > Terrestrial > Soil > Wetlands | place: USA...
AATCATCGAGGAGATTCTTGCTCCGGATCAGTTCCGCAAATGTGTCGCCACCGCTGGCACTGCTGATCGTGCCGACGTCGCCGTTAAGCTGCCTGGGCGCGACAATAACGGTGAGCCCGTCTGGCTTCCTATTGATGCCAGGTTTCCCTTGGAGGGATATGAGCGCGTGCGTTATGCCTCCGAGCTCGGCGACCAGGAGGCTACCGACAGAGCCTCCCGCGAACTCGAGTCGGATCTGCGTGCCCATGCGGCCGATATTTCCAGAAAGCACCTTGCGCCGCCCACTACCACCGACTTTGCCGTTATGTTCCTTGCCGCTGAAGGCCTTTATGCGGAAGCGATGCGAAGACCTGGTCTGGCCGACTCAATACAACGTGAGCACCGAGTCGTCTTGGCCGGACCGAGCACGATGGCTGCGCTCCTGAATGCCCTTCAGATGGGGTTCCGCACCCTGGCCATTGAACGGCGGTCCAATGAAGTTTGGGAGACACTCGGTTCGGTCAAGACCGAATTCAGCAAATACGCTGACATCCTCGCCAGAGTCAAAAAGAAGCTTAGCGAAGCCCAAAATACCGTCGACGGCGCTGAAAGCCGCACCCGGGCAATCCAACGCAAACTGAAGGACGTACAGGGAGCGGACCCTTCCGAGCTCAGCTCGGAAATCCTTGCAGATCAAACCGCCTTGGACGAGATCCCCATTTTCACCAGCGGCAACTGATTTTTTTCAACCGGGATTTGTCGGACCGCATACCATGTGTGGGTAGTCGGAGACTCATTCACCCATGGTCAGTCGTACAGCTTTGATTCTGGCGAGTGCTTTGGCATGCACCGCTCCGTCTTTCGCCCAGCGAAATCCTTCGCCTACCCAAACTCCGCCGGCACAACCTGCGTCGTCGCAAATCGACCTGGACGTCGTCGTTCGACCCAAATCAGGGCCGCCCGTCGCTGGATTGCAGCAGCAGGACTTCACGGTCCTCGACAACAAAGTCCCGCAGCACATCACCTCATTCCACGCAGTGAGCGGCGGCGTACAGACCGTCCACGTGCTCCTCGTGATCGACGCTGTTAACGCCTTCTATCAGACCATCGCTTACGAGCGTGACCAGATTGACAGGCTTCTGCATGCCAACGGTGGCCATTTGGCTCAGCCGATGGCGCTGGCCTTCTTCACGGACACGGGGATTCAGGTCCAGCGCGCATTCTCCAATGACGGAAATGAACTCGCTACAGCGATGGACCAATATGCCGTTGCCCTCCGTACTATTCACAGATCTTCGCAATGGCAGGCCAACGATCGGTTTCAGCTCTCCGTAAACGCTTTGCAAACGCTGGCGGCCCAACAGGCTGACCTTCCCGGACGCAAAGTGGTCCTGTGGGTCTCTCCGGGATGGCCTTTGCTTTCCGGTCCCGGCATTGAGCTTGATGCAAAGCAACAAAATCAGATCTTCGCAACCATCGTTGGCCTATCGAATCAGCTTCGGCAGGCTAGAGTCACTTTGTACGCGGTAGATCCTCTAGGAGCGAGCGAAGGAGTTGGCAGAACCTTCTATTACCAGGACTTCCTGAAGGGAGTCAGTAAGCCGGGTCAGGTGATGTTGGGCGATCTCAGCCTGCAGGTGCTGGCTGTTCAGAGTGGTGGTCTGGCTCTAAGCTCCAGTAATGACGTTGCCACTCTCCTGCAGCAATGCATAGCAGACACGGAAGCTTATTACGAGCTGTCCTTCGATACGCCGGCAGCCGATCGCCGCGATGAATATCACAGCCTCGAGGTAAAAGTGGCAAAGCCCGGGCTCTCCGCCCGCACCAGGACAGGATATTACGCCCAGCCTGATCGCTAGATCGCACGCAGTAACCTCGCCGGCAACGTAATTAGGGCGGCAATCAACTCCAGCGCCCCATGCACCGCGATGCCGGCGATGCGAAACGGTAACAAAAGCAACCAAACCAGGGGGTATACGACCAGCGCTAGGAGCGCAAGAGGCCAGCATAGAAGGAAGAGGATGCACCACAACAGGAATTTGATCATTGCTTGCCGAAGCCTCCGTCAGACCGAGTGCCAATTCACAAGTTTGAGCCCCAACAAAGTCCCCAACGCTGCGGGCCAACTTACCCCTGTTGGCGCGGGTTCCATTGGCCGCACAACGAATCCCACTTCCAATGATACGAAGTTCGTGCTCCTCAGGTTCCAGCGTCCACTTGCATTTGCTCCGCCGTGGCGTTCAGTTGAGCTTCAAGTTCGAGCTAATGTCACCCTCGGCCTGCCCACGGAACCCCCTGCTGTATTCGCCGCATCTTGTCGATGAGACTTAACTTGACGCCCGGCATCTGACCCAAAGATCATCTGCTGCGGAGGAATTCATGATCGATAACGGCATCGTGCGCAAAGCCAGCAAGCATTCTGTCGATGAGACAATGTCAAAGCTCCAGGCAATCCTCAAGGCGAAGGACATCGCCGTTTTCGCACTCATCGACCACAGTGGCGAGGCGCAGAAGGTTGGTCTCGAAATGCACCCGACCAAGCTTCTGATCTTCGGTAATCCAAAGGGCGGAACACCTCTGATGGTGGCGGCCCCCACCATTGCCATCGATCTTCCCCTCAAGATCCTCATCTGGGAGGATGACAAAGGCAAGGTCTGGGTCTCTTACAACGACCCTGAGTATCTGGCCGAGCGGCACGGGTTGCCACAAAACTTGGTTCAGAACATTGCGTTTATCGATACGCTGGCTGCTGCCATAGCGGGCTGATCGGCGATCCGATAGTTTGTCTCCATCCGTGACCCAATAAAATGAAGGTCGATGTCCACGACCCTCAAGTACGAACAGGTCGCCGCGCTGGCTCGGGATGTAGGCTTCTCCAAGGCGGGTATCGCTCCCATCCCGCTCGGCCCAGAATCCGCTGATTACCCGGAACTGGATCATTTCCAACCCTGGATCGAGCAGGGCTATGCCGGGGAGATGGAGTACCTGAAGCGCCGCGACCAGGAGAATCGCCTGCTTCGGTCCTCCCTGCAGATCGCGGCTCCTTGGGCCCGGTCGGTAATCGTTTGCGCCGCTAATTACAATGCAAATGCGCCCAGATCCACGGATCCAGCCTCACCGCAAAGCGGTTGGATCGCTCGCTATGCCTGGACGGGCCATGCCCAGACAGATTCCCGGTCCGAACATTCGCATAGTTCAAGCCCCGGGCCAGATCCTGGACAGCCGACTGATTACCACGACATCCTCCTTCAGAGGCTCAAGAACCTGGACCAACTGCTCCAGCAGGCCGTCGGTCCCTTCGCCTCCCGCTGTTACGTGGATACCGGGCCGCTGGTGGAACGGGTTTATGCCAAATATGCAGGCATTGGCTGGATTGGTAAGAACACCTGCGTCATCGACCAGGAACTGGGTTCATGGCTTTTCTTAGGTGTGATTCTCACTGCCCTCGAAGTGCCCCCGGCTCACGTGACTCCGCCCCCGGACCGTTGCGGCACCTGCACTCGCTGCATCGACGCCTGTCCGACGGGCGCATTGGTCCAACCAAACCAGATGGACGCTAGTCTCTGCATTTCCTACCTGACGATTGAAAAGCGAGGACCTGTTCCCGAGCCTTTGCGCTCATTAATGGGACGGCAGGTCTTCGGCTGCGACATCTGCCAGGACGTCTGTCCCTGGAACCGTCGTGCGCCTGCCACTCTGGACCCGGAACTATCGGTGCGCTCAGAACTGGTAAACCCAGCTCTCGCCTGGCTGGCAGAAATGGACGCGGAGAGTTTCCGCCGTTGGTTCAGGCAGTCGCCCATACAACGCGCCAAGCTCAGTGGCTTGTTGCGCAATGTAGCCATCGCCATGGGGAACAGCGGTCTGGCCAGCTACCTGCCCAAGCTGCGCGAGTGGTCAATCGGACCCGATCCTGTGCTGGCAGAGGCCGCGCAATGGGCTCTAGCCCGTTGTCGCGCCCAATGACAAGGGGATCGGATGTTCTTGCCCACCCTGATTTAGGAGCTGCGCACAACGTTCGCGGCGTTGAGTCCTTTGGGCCCCTGCTGGCATTCGAACTCTACCGCATCGCCCTCGTTCAGTGTCTTATACCCATTCTCCTGAATAGCAGAGAAGTGTACGAACACGTCCTCACCAGTGGAACGTTGGATAAACCCGTATCCTTTAGCTCCGTTGAACCACTTGACCACGCCATTTTCCTTCAAGCGAACTCCCTTTCAGACTCGTTTCACCACCACACCCTGGAGAGATACACTTCAAGTCGCCGTCACAAAGACGGCAAACCCGGATTCACCTGGATGGTTGAGGAACGGTGAAACAATTACATCAATTGGCCTTCCCGACGTTTCGAACAATGCACTTTTGTTCGAGCTTGTTGATGTTATGGCAGGAATTGGAATCCAGTGCAAGAAAAATTTGCCTGATGGGACCACACCACGGTATCTCCTGGTAGCCAACGTTGTAGTAACTGAATCGACCGGGTCATTTCGAGCCGCTTTTTGTGCTGCTAGCATGAAAGGCTATGACGCTCAGCGTATCCATCCCCCGGATTGACGCGAAGCTGGAATCAGACGAGGCTTTGGTTGGGGCCCCGCCGCTGCCCAAGCCGCCGGCGAGATCGGCCAATGCGACCCTGCGTAAGGAGATCTGGAGCCTTGCCCGCTATATGGCCCAGACCGAAGTCCATACATACGCTTTCAGCGTGGCCGCCAATACCATCCTGTCTCTGTTTCCTTTCATCGTCATGATGTTTACCCTGGCTCGCGACGTCTTCCACTCTCACGCCATGGAAAGTGCGATTGCGGACATGATTCGCTACTTTCTTCCCACGGGACAACAATTTGTCACCAAAAACATGGAGATCGTCGCCCACGCCCGAAAAGGTGTTCAGTTCGCTTCCGTCATTATGTTGTTGATCTCTTCGACGGGCGTGTTTCTTCCCTTGGAAGTGGCTTTAAATAAGGTCTGGGGCGTGACCAGGAACCGCTCCTACGTCATGAACCAGCTCGTGGCTCTCGGCCTCGCGGCCGCCATAGGGACACTCGCCTTGTTCAGCGTTGCCCTCGACGCCGCCCAGCAGACGATTCTGCAGGTTCTGTTCTTTGGTCACATCGGCAATTCCATATTCTCTTTTCTTTCTCACTGGATGCTTCGCATTTCTGCCGCATCCGCTAGCATCCTGCTGTTCTTTCTCATCTACTGGGTTCTTCCCAACCGTAAACTCCCGGTCCGCGCTGTTCTGCCGACCGCGGTCGTGGTTGGTCTGCTATGGGAACTTGCGAAGATGCTATACATCGCCGCCCTCCCCTGGATGGACCTGCATTCGGTCTATGGCCCTTTTTCTGTCTCTGTGAGCCTGATGCTGTGGGCTTTCGTAACCGGGCTATTGCTCCTCGCGGGAGCTCATTACTCCGCTACGCGCCACGCGCTTCGCCTTGCCTACCTTGCCGATCTGGAACGAGCCCGTGAAGAAATGCAGGACTCATAGCCAGCTAGAAAGAGATTCGTCGGTTTGAAGGGGCGGGGCTTCCAGCCCCGCCGTCAGGCTGAAAAGAAGCGCGGCTTCAGCCGCTGAGGGTACCTTTCAACACTTCGCCCATCCCAGCATTCCTCAGTGCACCAGGAAAGCCTTGACCACGATGTCATTTGGAGACCGTCCGGCGGGCAGCAAGGTAAGCAGGGAAGCCGGACTTGCCGTACGTACCACTGCGATATCCCCCGATTGCGCATCCGCCACCAGCAGAAAATGACCTGACCCGGCAAACGCCAGCGCATCGGGGCCTTCTCCTACTTTCACTCCCGGGCGGATCAGCTTCCCGTCATCGATGCTGTAGATGCCCACCCGGCCCGCGCCGAAATCGCTTACGTATAACAGCGAATTGTCCGCGCTCACTAACCCTCGTACTGGATGCGTCCCCATCAGGTATGCGCCCCCGACCTCGTCAGTCGAGGTGGTTAATTCGGAAATCGTGTCGCTGTTGAAATTCGATACAAACGCCTCGCCGCCATCGGGTTTCAGTGCCAGATGCACTGGCGTATTCCCCACATCCAGAAAGGTCAAAAGCACGTCCCTGGGTAACGGATCGCTCCCTGTCGAGTGGGCTAGCCCTATCACCATGATCTGATGACCTCCCGAGCAGGCGATAAAAGCTTTGGAAGAATCAGGAAGAATGATGGCATCCGTGGCTCCCGGGCAATGGTCGAAGCTGCTCCTCACCTTGAGCGATCGGACGTCCGCGATACTGACACTGCCGCTGTCGTGATTGGTGATGACCAGCGTCCTCCCGTCGTTTGCAATACGGGCCATTCCCGGTCCTTCCCCCGCGCCGACAACGCCGATCTCACGCCGCCGGGCGAGGTCTAGAACTGAGACATTGTTTGATTTCGAATTTGCCACGTAGGCGCGCTGCCCCTGGCTGTCGACGTCGATGGAATAGGGCCGCTTTTGAACCCGCATCGTAGCCGCGACAACGTTCTTCTCGGCGTCAATGACAGTGACGCTATCGCTGCCTGAGTTCACCACGTACACTTCGTTCCGGCGAGGATTTACCGCCATTCCCGTAGGGTTGGAACCAACCGCGATGACCCGGTCCTGGCGCATGTTCACTACATCGAGCACAGTTACGGTATTGCTCCCGCCGTTGCTGATATAAGCGTACTCGCGGTAATTGGCCGGGAAGTTAGGGAAATCCTGTTGCCGGCAGCCCGCTGCCATCCATATAAAACAGCTCAGGAGCGCTACAACAAATCCCAAGCTGTGCTTTCCCGGGAAAAGAGAACGGGTACTCGGGCCGTAAAGCATCAGAGAGGAGTGGGAACAGCCACCGTGATTCCCCGCGGCACAGAACGGTGAATGGCCTCGGCGATCTGGGATACCTCGTCCATCAATTCGGCGAATTGGTCCGGATACAGAGACTGCGCTCCGTCGGAAAGGGCCTTGTCCGGCTGATGGTGCACCTCGATCATCAGTCCGCCGGCCCCGACCGCGGTTGCGGCGCGAGCGAGAGGTAGGACCATATTTCGCTTGCCCGTCCCATGGCTCGGGTCAACCAGGATCGGCAAATGGCTGAGCCGTTGTACGGCCGGCACGATGCTCAGGTCCAGCGTGTTGCGAGTATGATCGGCGAACGTCCGTACTCCGCGTTCACACAGAATCACCTGGTAGTTGCCCTCGCTCATTACGTACTCGGCAGCCATCAGCAGCTCGTCGAGCGTAGCAGACATTCCCCGCTTGACCAGCACCGGCTTGCGGGTTCGTCCAGCGCGCTTGAGCAGGGAAAAATTTTGCATGTTACGCGCCCCGATCTGGATCACGTCCGCGTACTCCGCAACCAGGTCGAGACTCTCGTTGTCCAATGCTTCGGTGACGATTCGCAGACCGAATTTGTCCCGTATCTCGGCCAGAATCTTCAAACCTTCCTCGCCCATACCCTGGAAGGCATAAGGAGAAGTGCGCGGTTTATACGCTCCGCCACGAAAGAATTGGGCGCCTGTCCGGGCAATCTGTTCGGCTACCGCAAACGCCTGCTCGCGGGACTCAACTGAGCAAGGACCGGCGATTACCGCCAGCTCCCGCCCCCCAATAGCCGCATTCGTGCCTGGGAAAGTAATGACCGTGTCTTCCTGCTTTACATCCCGGCTGACTAACTTGTAGGGTTTTGAGACCCTGATCACTTCCGCGACCCCCGGTAACTCTTCCAGGTCCCCTTGATCGACAGCACCGCTGTTACCGGTAATTCCGATGGCCGTCCGCTGTGCGCCGGGCAAGGGATGGGCGCGAAAACCCATCAATCGAATTTGGTCGCAAACCGCCTGGATCTCTTCCGACGTCGCCTGCGGTTTCATCACCACGAGCATAGGAACGGATTACCTTTCTTGAGCCATCTCAGTCTACCGTCCGCAATGGGCTGCAGCAAACGAAGGTGATCTCGTCGCTTCCAGGCCGTAAACCGGCTCTGCACTTTCAGTTCCTGATATACATGAGCAGATGAATCACTCCTTCAGGGTTCGGTCCTTACGCCGCCAGATGAAGCAGCGAGGTATCGAAGGCCTGCTGATTACTCATCTACCCGATGTTCGCTACCTGTGCGGCTTTAGCGGCTCCAATGCGGCCCTCGCCGTTACCTCTAGCCGGGCCGTAATGTTTACCGACGGCCGGTACCTCGCTCAGGCACAACTGGAGACAAGAGCAGCCCGCATCGTGATCACCAGGTCCGTGCGCGAAGAATCCTGCCGGTGGTTAGCGGCCAGCGGGGCCAAAAACTGCGCTTTTGACCCTGAAACGACCACAGTGGCGGACCTCGCTCTTTACCGGAAGGCATTGCCTACCGGCCGCCGCAGACTCTTCCAGCCCCTCACCGAGCCTTTGGTACGCAATCTGCGCCTGGTCAAAGATGAGGACGAGCTCCGCCTCATGAAACAGGCGGCTCTCCTCACCGTGGGTCTCTTTCACGCCCTGCTGCCTCAACTCGAGCCCGGGATCCCGGAAACCACGGTAGCCGCGACGCTCGAACATACCGCTCGCGTTCAGGGCGCTGAGGGCATGTCGTTTGAAACGATTGTCGCCAGTGGACCTCGGTCCTCCCTGCCGCACGGCCGTGCCACCCACCAGCGCTTGCCCCGTAAAGGCTTCTTAACGCTGGACTTCGGTGTTATCCTCAAGGGTTATTGTTCAGACATGACGCGCACCGTATTCCTTGGCCAGCCTACGCGCCGGGAGCGCTTCACGTATGATGCTGTGCGGGAGGCCCAGCAGGCGGCGGTGGAAGCGGTCAAGCCTGGAGTCTCTTGTGGAGAAGTAGACGAAGCAGCGCGTAGCGTCCTTCGCAAGGCTGGCTTGGCTGAGTACTTTACTCACTCCACCGGTCACGGCGTTGGGCTCGAGATCCATGAAGCACCCCGCATTGCCGCAGACCAATCGCAATCCCTTTTGCCGGGAATGGTCGTCACGATCGAGCCCGGCGTCTACATTGCAGGTCAGTTTGGCGTGCGTATAGAAGATATGGTTGTGGTTACCCGAAGTGGTGGCCAGGTTTTGACCCCAGCTTCCACCGGCTGGATGCACCTCTGAGACGAGAGATTCATGACGCCCGAAGAACTAGAAGAATTGAGGGAGTTGGTTGCCTTCCTCAAAGAAAATGAAATTGGTGAATTCGAATTTGAACATGGCGAGCAGAAGATTCGCCTGAAGTTTGCCCAGCCGGCTCATCTCTCATCGATTGATCTGGCCCGCCTGGGGCAGTTGTTGCCCCAGGCTCCGCTTCCAGCCGTGTCTACTCCAGCGTCCAGCCATCACTCGTATTCCACTCACGCATCGGCTCCCTCTCCTGCGGCCGAAGAAGCTGCGGAAGAGCAACTTCACCTCGTAAAGTCTCCAATCGTCGGTACTTTTTACGAGTCCTCTTCTCCGGGTGCCCCAGCCTTCGTTAAAGTTGGGGATGAGATCGAAAGCGGCCAAGTGCTGTGCATCGTGGAAGCCATGAAATTGATGAATGAGATCGAATCGGATGCAGCCGGAGAAGTAGTCAAGCGCCTGGTCACGAACGGGCAGCCCGTTGAGTATGGCCAGCCGCTTTTCGCTCTGCGTCTGCGCTAGTTTCCTCGCCGATGAAGAAGTCTCGCGGCCTGATCTTCACCTCAACTGTATGGAGACTCCCGGGCGCTGAATGGAACCTATGTTTCGAAAATTGCTGATTGCCAATCGCGGAGAGATCGCTCTGCGCGTTATCTGCGCCTGCAAAGAACTCGGCATTCGCACGGTTGCCATCTACAGCGAAGCAGACCGCAACTCACTCCATGTTCGTTTTGCGGATGAAGCCATCTGCATCGGCCCCCCAAGATCGGCGGAAAGCTATCTGAATGTTCCGGCTGTTATCTCTGCCGCAGAAATTGCCGATGTCGATGCCATTCACCCCGGTTACGGACTGCTCAGCGAAAACGCGAATTTCGCCGAGGTATGCCGGGCGTCCAATATTAAATTTATCGGGCCTACGCCTGAGGCCATGCGCCTGATGGGTGAGAAAGATAAAGCACGGCAGGCGATGAAAAGGGCAAAGGTCCCCATCCTGCCTGGTTCCGAAGGGGTCCTGCAAACCGAGGAAGAGGCCCTGGAATGGGCTCGCTCTGTAGGCTTTCCCGTCATCCTGAAAGCTTCCGCGGGCGGCGGCGGCCGTGGAATGCGCGTCATCAGATCGGAAGAGGAATTGCCCCAACTCTACCAGGCGGCGCACACCGAGGCCTCCAACGCCTTCGGGAACGGCGATCTGTACATGGAGAAGTTTATCGAGCGGCCTCGCCATATCGAGTTCCAGATCCTTGCTGACGAGCATGGCAACGTGATCTCTCTCGGCGAGCGCGAGTGCTCCATCCAGCGCCGCCACCAAAAGCTGATCGAGGAGGCCCCTTCGCTGCAGGTCACACCCAAAATGCGCGAAGACATTGCCAAGACCCTCAAGCGGTGCTTGACCGCTATCGGTTATCAGAACGCGGGAACCGTCGAGTTTTTGATGGATGAGGATGGCAAGCTCTACTTCATCGAGATGAACACTCGCATTCAGGTAGAGCATCCCGTAACCGAAATGGTCACTGGAATCGACCTGGTGAAAGCTCAGCTGCGCGTCGCCGCCGGAGAAACCTTGGCCAGCATCCTTCCTGAATCGTTCCCCATTCATGGGCACGCGATTGAATGCCGGGTCAATGCAGAACATCCGGAGAAGTTCACTCCCTCTGCTGGCCGCATCACCGCCTTCAATGTTCCCGGGGGCAATGGCGTGCGCGTCGACACCGCTCAGTACTCTGAAGGAGTAGTTCCTCCCTACTACGACTCACTGATCGCCAAGCTGATTGTTCACGGCAAGGATCGTCCGGAAGCGTTGGCGCGCATGTCGCGAGCACTGGAGATGTTCGTGGTCGAGGGTATTCACACCACGATCCCCCTGCACCGCCGAATCCTGGAAGATCCGGAATTTCGCGAGGGCAGTTTCGATACCAAGTTCATGGAGCGCTTCTTCGAGCGCGAGAAACTCCGGCGTGAGCAGCATCTCGCCCAGGTGTAAGTTACCCCGTTTCTATCCGATCCTGGATGCGGGCCTGTTGCAGAAAAGTGGTATCCCGCTGGAGGAGTTTGCCCTGGGGCTCCGCGAGGCGGGAATTCGCTTCCTGCAGTACAGGGACAAAGATGCATCGGACGAACTCGTGCTGAAACGCGTTGCGCTTCTCCGGCATCTCTTTCCCTCTTCCGATACCTGCCTGATCCTGAACGACCGTGTTCCCCTTGTGACGCCCGCGAAGTGCGAGGGAGTCCACGTGGGTCAGGAGGATCCGTCCCCATTGGCGGTCCGCTCTTCTCTCGGGAACCAGGTCCTGCTCGGTGTATCCACTCACGGCGAGGCCCAGGTCTTGATCGCTGCCGAGGGTCCTGCGGACTACATCGCCATCGGGCCTGTCTTCGCAACCTCGTCCAAGCGGGCGCCCGACCCGCTAATCGGCTTGGAGGGTGTCCGTCTCGCCCGCCGCTTGACCACGAAACCGTTGGTGGCCATTGGCGGCATTTCCCGGTCCAACTGCGCCTCGGTCATTGACGCTGGAGCCGATTCCGTTGCGATCATCTCCGACCTGGTCCCGCGCTCGGCCCCTACGGTTGCCGAGCGGGTGATGGAGTTCAACGCCGCTTTAAGGTAATCAAGCTTTCTCTGTCACCAATCGTTCGCCTCCAACCCCTTGCATCGCGCGCTGGACACTATTACCGGAAAACGGTATAGAACATACAACTGATCGCAACGCCGCCCTTAAATCCTTGCTGGAGGAAAATCCGGACCCGATGCCTAGATTCCTGGCGACGAAGCCCCTATCTGTATTGACCAAGGAAGCCAATGAAGTAGGGGAACACACGCTGAAGCGCTCACTCGGCCCGGTCAACCTCATCACTCTTGGAATTGGGGCCATCATCGGGGCAGGTATCTTCGTCTTGACCGGCCAGGCTGCTGCGCTCCACGCCGGGCCGGCAGTCGCGCTTAGCTTCATCGTTGCAGGCATTACCTGCGCCTTCGCCGGGCTCTGCTATTCCGAGTTCGCCTCCATCATTCCTATTGCGGGTTCCGCTTACACCTACGGCTACGCCACACTTGGTGAGCTGGTTGCATGGATAATCGGTTGGGATCTCGTCCTCGAGTATGCCTTCGGCGCAGCTACTGTCGCCTCCGGGTGGTCGGGCTATTTCGTCAGCCTGCTCGAGCAATTGCACATCTATCTCCCGCCGCAATTCACCACTACCTATGGGACCGTTCTCTATTCCTATTCCGGCCGATGGTTGCCTGCGGCCTCTCTGCCGGCTATGGTGAATGCTGCCACCTTGCCCCACGTAACCGGCCTCTTCAATCTGGTCGCCTTTCTAGCCATTCTTGTGGTGACTGCCGTCCTCGTCATCGGTATCAAAGAATCCGCCAACCTTAATTCACTCATCGTGATCGTGAAGCTGACCATCGTCGGCGTTTTCCTCGTTCTCGGCGCAGAATATCTCATTCACCATCCCGAACTTGCCCGGGTCAACTGGCATCCCTTTATCCCGCCGGCGCAGGGCCCGGGAGTTTACGGCTTCGGGGGAATCACAGCCGGCGCAGCCTCAGTTTTCTTTGCCTATATCGGGTTCGACGCGGTCTCGACCGCAGCTCAGGAGGCGCGGAATCCGCAGCGCGATATGCCCATTGGAATTCTGGGCTCGCTGGTTGTTTGTACCATTCTCTACATTCTGGTCTCTACGGTCCTTACCGGCTTGGTCAACTATCGCAGCCTCGATGTCAGTGATCCGGTGGCCGTCGGCATTGACGTCACCGGAGTGAGCTGGGGCAGCTTGCTGGTGAAGATCGGCGCCGTCTTCGGACTCGGTACAGTGATGTTGGTAATGCTTCTCGGCCAATCCCGCGTCTTCTACTCTATGTCCAAGGATGGCCTGTTGTGGAAATGGGCTTCCGACATTCATCCGAAGTTTCGCACACCGTGGATCTCCAACATCGTCGTCGGCACAATTGTCGCTTTCCTGCCAGCCTTGCTCCCCATAGATAAGCTGGCAGCGCTCGTGAATATGGGTACATTGCTGGCTTTCACGATCGTTTGTTCCGGAGTCTGGATTCTGCGGCGCCGCCATCCGCACATGGAAAGGCCTTTCAGAACGCCGATGGTTCCGCTGGTTCCTATTCTTGGTATCTGCAGCGCCTTCTACCTCATGGTCAAGCTGCCGCTCCTTACCTGGGAAGTGCTGGTTATCTGGCTGGTGATCGGGCTGGTAATCTATTTCAGCTACAGCGTCAAGCACAGTAAGGTGCAGGCCATGAGCCCCGCCGAAACAACCGGTCGCGCCAGATAAGTAACAGCCCTTCAGCCACCGACCGAGGCTAAAAAAAACGGGGTGAAAGTCGCTAGATAGGCGAGCTGTGCGAAATAACGACGCCTTAAAGCACAATTTTCCCCACAAGCCTCCATTTGGATCGGCGAATTCTGCAGAAAAGTGCGAACTAAGCGAACTAAGTCCTCTGCCGGAAGCTGTTGCCAGTCGAATTGTCCGCCCTTGCTCAACGAATATTCGCACTAA
>Ga0335073_10009628_pt1 | contig 13563 bp, 15 predicted proteins | sample Lox_Sample_22_FD_207093 | JGI IMG/M metagenome (GOLD analysis project Ga0335073, IMG submission 207093) | Soil microbial communities from Loxahatchee National Wildlife Refuge, Florida, United States - Lox_Sample_2.2 | ecosystem: Environmental > Terrestrial > Soil > Wetlands | place: USA...
TGCGTGCCGCGTTCACGGCAATGAGCGGGCCAGGCGACGACCGGGTTCTCGTCGTAGCCCACGGGGCGAACATCCGGGCCGCCCTGCCCCTGCTCGCGGCGGTGCCGGACCCCGGGCAGGACCTGCCAACTGGAGGTACCGCCCGCTTCCGCACGTCCCCGGGCGACGTCGGCATCAGGCTCCGTCTCCTCTCGTGGGCCGGCTGCCTGTCTTGACAGTCAGGACGGTCCGTTCGGGATAACAGGGAACAGAACGAGTGACGGCGGGTCAGCGGCTCGCGGGCGGCTCGATGAGGCGGCGGTGCGTCGCCGCACCATGGCGCTGGCAGCGGATAATTCGGTGGAGTCGCGCCGGGACGGCTGGCTATCTTGTGCGCATGTACGCGTTCGCGTTCTTCCTGAGCTGAACCGCCGCTGGCTGACCTGAGGCAGTGCCCGACGCCAGCGAGGCACCGCAGCCGTCCACTGCGGTGAGCCGGACGCGGGAGAACACGAATGCACGCATGCCTTCTGGCGTGTGCCGCTGCGCCGTGCTCTGCGTCCCGGTCACGTTCGTGACCAGTGTCGCAGTTGCGCGTGCTGGCGCGCACGGTGAAGGGCCTCGAGGAACTGCTCGCGGATCAGCTGACCCGGCACGGTGCCGGGGTGATCGAGCGTTCGCGGCCGCGAGAGGTGCTGTTCCGGACCGAACACGGTCTGGAACAGGCCTGGCCAGGACTGCGGGTGGCCGACGACGCCTTCGTCGTCGCGGGCCAGGCCATCGACGTCGGGCCGCACAAGTCGGGTCTGAAGAACCTGGCCGGCCAGCTGGATGCAGGCCTGATCCGGGCCGTCGCCGCTACCGCGCCGGCTAGCGGGGGCTGGCAGAGCGGGCCAGGGCCGGTCGATGTCGTCGCCTCGATCGCGGGACCGCACAACTACTCCCGGTACGACGTGGAGGAAGAGGTCGGCGCCGAGCTGGGCAGGATCTTGCGCCGGGCGTACGCCAGCCGGCGCGGCGCCATGCCCGGTCCCGGCCAGGCGGCGATGTCATGGCGGGTGAGCATCATCGACGGCGAGGCCATCGTGGGACTGCGGTGGAGCGCGCGCCCGCTGCACCGGCGCGCGTACCGGCAGGCGACCGTGCCTGGGGCGCTGCATCCGCCGGTCGCCGCCGCCATGGCCGCCATCAGCGGTGCCCGGGGCGGAGTGGTGCTCGATCCGTTCTGCGGCAGCGGCACGATCCTCATCGAAGCCGGGCTGCGGGCACCCCACCTGCGTCTGGTGGGGCTCGACCTCGATCCGGATGCCCTGTCCGCGGCCGCTGGCAACGCCGGCAGGGCGGCAGTCGACGTCGCCCTGCTCCGGTGTGACAGCGCGGGTCCAGCCGTGGCCGCCGGCTCGGCAAGCGCGATCCTGGCCAACCCGCCGTGGGGCAACCAGGTCCAGGCTGGCGGCCAGCTGTCCGGACCGCGAAGCTGGGCACGCCTGCTGAATGCACTCCGGCCAGGCGGGACGCTTGTCGTGGCCGACGACCGGCCGCAAACCGGGGCATACCTCTCCCGGTGCGGACTCGATCTCGTCCGGGACCTGCCGATCAGCCTGCACGGCCGGCACCCTCGTATTCAGCTATGGCGAGCTTAGCCAAGGTCGATGCCTCGAACGTAATGTCGGTGACTGTCGCTACATTGGAAGCACGATCGCTCATATGAAGGAAGAGAATCATGTGCTGGGAGTGTGACCACCCGGGAAGCAGTCGCCAGGACTACGCGGATCACATGCAGGGCCTCATAGACCGCTTTGGCTGGGCCGTAGTCGGCGTAGAAGGTGACCGGATCCACCCGCCCTGGGCATACACGCTTGGGCTGACCCCGCACGGCAGGCCCGAGTTGGTAGTGACCGGGGTGCCGCTGCCGCGCGCGACCTGGCTGCTGAACGCGGTGGCCTCATACGTGCTGGACGCCGCGGTCCCGCAGCCGGGAGAAGAGGTGCTCGTGGAAGGCGGGCCTCTGATGGAGGTCGTCCTCGTCGCCGAGCCGACAGCGCACCTGGTGACCGCCGTCGAGTTCTACGGGCCGGCGATACAGGCACTGCAACTGGTGTACGTCGACGACCGGGGCCGCTGGCCATGGGACGTCGGATTCCACGGACACTGGGGCGGGCAGCCGCTTCTCGGCCTGCGCGCCGCCGACCCGGCCGGGGTGGCGTGAGAATCATGTCCAGCAGGGAGAAGACGAAGAGGCCGCGCGGCACACGCAGCCGAAGGCTGCACGCGGTCCGCCCTGAGACCGACGACTGCGACGCGCGTGCGATAAGGCTGGACGTGCCTGCGATCCCGAGACAGCGGTCAACGAGATCCATGTCCTGTGCGTGAGCCTGCACGGCGCGTGGCCGCCGCCATACCGGTTGCTGGAAGTGCCTAGTGCGATGACGCTTGACCGCCTGCACCAGGTGCTACAGCGGACGTTCGGCTGGTACGGGTTCGGCCCGCACTCTTTCGTGACGGTCTACGGCGAGTTCTTCGCACTGACGGGGCCGACGAGCCGGGCGGCGGGGCGCGCTGGCGAGCCGCGCAGCGAGGGCGACGTGATGCTGGCCCAAGCCGCCGCCGAGGAGGGCGTGGGGATGGCATACGTGTACGGGTATGCCGACCAATGGCAGGTCGACGTCCGGGTCGAGAAGATCTTGCCCGCCGCGGCTGGGGTGGTGGCCTACCCGCCGCGCTGCACTGGCGGGCGGGGAGAAGACCTCCCGGGCGAGGGATATCGCGGGGTATGGGATTAAAACGCGGAGCGTGAGCCGACCGCACTGGACATTGGTTTCGTTCCCGAGGAACTGACGAACGCTGGCTTGGCGAAGGTCATCGTTCCCGCGTCCTGAGTAGTGGGCCTCGCCATCACACCGCCAGCCTCGTAGCAACGGCGAGGTGAACGCATGGATCTAAGCATCCCGAATTAAGATGTTGAACATCCTGATTAAAGATCTTCAACAGCCCGGCCTGTTACACTCTGGTATATGGAGATCACTGACGAGACGATCGGCCTACTGCTCGGTGCGCTGGCCGATCAGTTGCAGGTGCTCGCCGCTCACTTTGAGATCGTGGTCATCGGTGGTTCCGCGCTCACTGCCCTCGGCCTCGTCAGACGCGCGACCAGGGACGTCGATCTCCTCGCGATAGCAGAGAACGGCGAACTGCGGCACGCGGAACCGCTGCCCCCAGCCCTGCTTGCCGCACGGGCGGCTGTCGCAGCGGACTTCGGACTGGCCGAGAACTGGCTGAACGCGGGGCCGACGGATCTGCTCAAATGGGGGCTGCCCGAGGCGTTCATGAGCCGGGTGGTGACCAAGACCTACGGGACGGCTCTGGTCGTCCACTTCGCCAGCCGGTTCGACCAGATTCACTTCAAGCTCTTTGCCATGGTTGATCAGGGCGGGGGCCGTCACGAGACCGATCTGCGAGCGCTCAGCCCGACTCGGGGTGAGCTCATCGCGGCGGCACGCTGGTCAATAACGCAAGATCCGTCGCCTGGGTATAGGTCGGTCCTGACACATGCGCTACGCGCCTTGGGGGTGGACGGTGCGGATCTCGGAGATTAGGGACAGGGTCAGCCAGGGACTCCTGGATTTCGCCTGGCGTCAGTGGGCGCAGATCGGCGTCTCAGCGACAGTCGAAGGAGCCGATCGATGGGCGGTCGATCCCGAGGCCCTCATCCTGTTCACCATCGGGATTGCCCGCCGGGATCCGCGACTGTTCGATGAGATGCTCGACTGGATGGCGTTCAACGACGAACTCCTGTCTACGCAGCGGCTGCGGAACCTGGCCGGCAGGTTTCCCCTCCCTTCCGGCCTGGTCGCTGCCGTCATTGCGTGGACCCGGCAGACATCGCCCGTGAATATGCTCCTCCGCGAGGAGGCCAGCCCGGTCCAGGACGAGGAGCGAGTCTTCAGCCCCGATGTCCTGGCATTCGTTTCGCAGCCCGATCCGACTTTCGCCCAGTACGGCTTCATGCGCCCCCCCGCCGCGAGAACCGGCAAGTCACACGAGCCGGACCTGGCCCTTCCAGTGAACCTGTCGTTCCGGCTCCGCCACCTGTTCGGGCCAGGCGGCCGCTCCGAGACGATGCGAGTGCTGCTCACCTGGCCGGACGGACCACTCGACGCCGCCCGGATCGCCGACGAAGCAGGATTCGCCAAGAGAAACATCAGCGACGTCCTGACATCCCTCACCGCCTCCGGAGTCATCAAGGCCGCCTGGGCAGGCAACGAGCGCCACTTCACCGCGTACCGGCAGCGGTGGGCGCAGCTCCTTGGCCTCACCGCACCCGCCGATATGCCGTCCTTCGTGTCATGGGTCCACCTGCTGCCCGCGGCACTTGAGACGATCACGTGGCTCGACGACAAAACAGGTACGGGCGAGTCCGAGTACCTGGTCGCCAGCCAGGCCCGCAGCCTCGTGAACCGCCTCGCCCGCGATCTAGAGGCCGCAGACATTGACATCCAGCACCGGCAGCCAGGCCACGGCGCCGCGTACCTGTCCGTATTCGCCGAGATCAGCAACGCTCTCCTCGCGCGACTGGGAACAGCTCACTAGCTGGCGGCCAGCTGTCCGGGCCGCGAAGCTGGGCACGCCTGCTGAATGCACTCCGGCCAGGCGGGACGCTTGTCGTGGCCGACGACCGGCCGCAAACCGGGGCATACCTTTCGCGGTGCGGGCTCGATCTCATCGAGGACCTGCCGATCAGCCTGCACGGCCGGCACCCTCGTATTCAGCTATGGCGTGCCTAGCCGGGTGGCCAGCTGCCCAACGCCTTCCGCGCGCGGACAGGAGGGGGCGTGGCGGGAGTCGCCATGGACCGTTCGGGATAACAGGGAACAGGACGGGTGACGGGCCAGTCAGCGGTGTGCGGACGGGGAGCCGTGCGGCCGAGATCCGATTTTCGGGTTAGCGCTTTGTGAAATCACGCACAAGCCGCTTCCGCGGAAACGTGTGCGGTCGCCATCCGTCTTACGGGTGAATAAACGGACGACAAATCCTTCTTCCGCCGGATTAACGCATGTCAGCAGCAGTCTTACGCAAACCGCTGCCACCTGTCGCTGCGGCAGGCGCTCGTCGGGTGCCTGCGCGAACTGGACAAGGAGGGCCTCGTGCGGTTCGAGGTCGTCGGGGGCGGTATGCCGATCGTCAGCCTCGCCGCGGAAAAGCCACTGTCCGGCCGGTCCCTGCTGACGTTTGAGGACGTCGCGCTCACCCGGGTGCGCACGCGTGCGGGAAACCAGGTCCAGGTGCCGCTCTCGGCCCTGCTCAGCGACGACGGCGATGACTACAAGTCCTGGGCGAAACGGCAGATCGATGAAATCGCCCAGGAGGCGGGGCGGGCTGGCATGGCCAGGAGGACATTCCCCCGGTACATCTGGCGGGGCGTCCTCGTGACCATAGCCGCGGCCATCTGTGCCGCCATCGCCGTCTGGGTCGTGGACCCGAAGGCCGCGCACAGCGTGACCGATGGCGTGTTCTTCGGCGGCGTGGTGTTGCTGATCGTCCCGCTCTTCTTCCGCAAATGGCGGCTGACGCCCGCTGGGGCCGCGGCCGTCGACCTGTGGCGGCGCGACGGCGGTGGCGCTGGCGAGCCCGCCGAGGCGCAGGGGCTGGGGCCCGTCACCTCGCGGACCTGGCAGGGCTTGACCGCGCCGGGCGGCGCTCCGCTGCCCCAAGGCTGCGTCGACGACGGCTCCCCCACCAGCATGAAGTTCGATGTCGGACCGGACACCTTCAGCCAGCTCAGCGTCGGGGGCATCGTGCAGGTGAGCTGGAGTCCCCGGCATCAGCAACTGCACTCCATCGAGCCGGCTCGCTAGCTGGCGGGTCACGCGCAGGGCGCAGTCCTGCCCCATCCGCAGCCTTTTCCTCCGCTTTCATGCGCACACGCGCAACCACGAGGGGGTGAGCGGGCAATCATGTGCGGAAGGAGGGACGGTGACCATTGACACGCAAGCCAGCGACGCGGACCTGATCGTCGCGTCGCTCGCGGAGCCTGACCTGTTCACGGCCGTGTTCGACCGGCATTCGGCCGAGATCTTGCGGTACGTGTACGCCCGGCTCGGCCCTGATCTGGCCGAGGACGTGACCGCGGAGACGTTCCTTGCCGCGTTCGGTTGCCGGGACAGATACGACGGTGCCTGCTCCGACGCACGGCCGTGGCTGTACGGCATCGCGGTGCGGCAGATCAGCAGGCACCGGCGGGTCGAAGCACGGCGGCTGCGCCTGCTGCGGTCGGCGCTGGCCGACGGGCCGGCACCCGATCATGGCGACCGGGTGGCCGAACGAGTGACGGCGGCACGCCTCGGGCCGAGGCTGGCCGCCGTGGTGGCGGCACTCCCCCGGCAGGACCGGGAACTGCTGCTGCTGATCGCATGGGCCGAACTGAGCTATGCCGAGGCGGCGGCCGCGCTCGGCACGACGTCCAGCGCGGTCAAGGCCCGGCTGCACCGGATACGGGTGCGGATGCGGCAGCAACTGGGCGGCAGCAATCCGATGAACGACCCGATGGACGAGGAGAACAGCGATGGGTGAGATCAGCACGCTCCGCGAGATGCGCCCCGAGGCGCCGGCCGCGGAGCTTGACGCGATGCGGATGGCGGCACGGGAGCAGTTCGTGACGCGGACACGGCGCGCACAGCGAGCGCGGCGGCGGTGGCGGCTGCCCGTGCTGGTGGGCGGGCTCACCGCGGCGGCAGCGGCTGGCGCGGCGGCTGCGCTGGTCCTGACCAGCGGTCCGGCGGCGGTGCCCGGACAGCATGGACGCGCCGGGCACGCCGGGCTTGTGGTCACCGCGGCCTGGACGGTGCGCGAGGATGCCGACGGCACCGTGACCGTCTACCTGCAGCAGTACGCCGACCCCGCCGGACTGCAGCAAACGCTCCAGTCAGACGGCGTCAACGCGATCGTCCGCCAGATTCCCGCCGAGTCCGTGACAGTCGGCGGCCAGACGGTCGAGTACCCGGCCTGCAACTACACCGCCTTCACCGACGCGGAACCGCGTGCCGTGCAGCAGGCTGTGTGGACGCTCGGAGACCGGGCCGCCGGGGCGGTCTTCACGATCCACCCGGAGGCGATGCCGCAGGGTTCGGCACTGTTCCTGGCGTTCCTGCCCAGCGTGTCGCCGAAGAACGGCGCCGCGGGCCTCATCACCTTGAAACCCGTCGTGCTGAGCGACGACACGGTGCCCGCCTGCGTGCCGTCCAAGCCGCTGCCGACGGCGGCCCCGCTGCCCCCCAGCGGGCCGTAGCAAGGCAGCTTTTACACCGGGTCCGCCGTTCTCAGATACCGAGGCGGCGGACCCGTTCCATGCCGATCAGGGGCTTAGTGCCCTGGGCCTAGCGGCCGGGAAGACGGGACCTTTTGCCCCGGCTCCCGGCCGTTCGCCGCTACCTCGCGATACCTGTTGCCTGTGGGATGGGATCAGGCCGGGAAAAAAGATATGCCAGCCGTGTCGCAGTAGGGAGGCCACATGTACTCCTACCTGGTGCTTTCCGTCAGCCCGTATCCCAACTCGGCGCTTTCCGCCGGAGAGCTCGCCATCATCGCGGTCGTCCCCCTGCTTGCGCTGGCCGTCTGGCTCATCATGGTGTTCGTCGCCGCCCGGGAGCCGCGGCACCGCGGCGCCGCCGGACACCCGGCGCTGCCGGAGCAGCCGCCTGCGAAGGAACTGCGGCGCGCGGAACCCGAGCGCAAGGCCGCGTGACGGCAGCCGGCGGCGCTGCTGCCGCTACGGGATCACGCCGGTGAGGTCCAGCCGGCTGAGGCGTTCAGGGTCGGCGAGGATGTCGATCTCGATGATCTTGTCGTCGCGGATGGCGAGGCTGACCAGGGCGAAGGGCTGGCCGTCCGGCGCGACGAGGAATCCGGGGGCGCCGTTGACGAGCACCGGCTGGGCGAAGCGCGCCAGGTGGGCGAAGCGGTGTGCCTGGGTGGCTACTTCCATCGCGCCGGTGACCAGCCGGGAGGGGCCAAGCGGGCCTGCGCCGGCGTCGGCGCGGAGCACCACATCCGGGTCCAGGAGCGCGAGCAGGCCCTCGAAGTCGTCCCCGCGAGAGGCGGCAAGGAAGGCGTCGGCCACCGCGCGCTGCCTGGCGAGGTCGGCCGTGGCGGGCGCCGGAGCGCCGCGAAGCCGGTGCCTGGCGCGGCTGGCCAGCTGCTTGGCGGCGGCCGGGGAACGGTCCAGCGTGGACGCGATCTGCTCGTACGGGACGGCGAAGACGTCGTGCAGGACGAAGGCGAGCCGCTCGGCCGGCGGCAGCGTGTCGAGGACGACGAGCAGCGCCAGGCCCACCGAGTCGGCGAGCAGCGCGTGCTGCTCAGGATCGTCCGCGACGGAGCTGACGATCGGGTCCGGCACGTGGACGTCGAGCGGGTCCTCGTGGCGCGCCGTCCGGGCGCGCAGCATGTCCAGGCAGACCCGGGACACGACGGTGGTGAGCCACGCGCGCATGTTCCGCACGTCGTCGGCGTCGGTCCTGGTCAGCTTGAGCCACGTCTCCTGCACGGCGTCGTCCGCCTCGGCCAGGGAGCCGAGCATCCGGTAGGACACGGCCCGCAGGTGCGGGCGGTGCGCCTGGAATTCGGCTGCCAGCCAGTCCGTCGTGTCCACTGTTACGTTCCTTCCCTGGCGTCCGTCATACCTCATAGACGATCCGAACGGGATCGAGGTAACAACAGGGAGGAAAGACGATGACCGATCAGCCGGCGACAGACCGTCCGCTGACGGAGCCGGGCCCGCGAGCGAAGACACTGGCCGCGCAGGGCCTGGCGAACAGGATTGTCCGCGGGCTGCTGCGCACGCCGCTGCTCAGCCAGCTCGTCGGCAGCCGGCTCGTCACGTTGTACGTGGTCGGCCGCAAGTCCGGGCGGCGGTACACGGTGCCGGTGGCCTACACCAGGCACGAGGGAGACCTGCTCATCGGCACGCCCTTCGGCTGGGGCCGCAACCTGCGCACCGGAGAGCCTGTGGCGATCCGGCTCAAGGGCCGCCGGCGGCTCGCCGATGTCCAGGCCTTCACGCAAGAGCACGACGTGGTCGACGCGTACGCGGTCATGGCGCGTGACAACCACAACTTCGCGAAGTTCAACAGCATCGGCTTCGACCCGGCCGGCGACCCGGTCCCCGCGGACTTGCACCTGGCCTGGGCGGCGGGAGCGCGCGCCTTCCGGCTGACGCCGCGCTGACCCGCGGTCACTTGCCGAAGACCAGCAGGAACTCGAGCTGGCCGTAGTCCTGCGTGGTGACGAAGCCGGCGAAGCTCGGGTTCTGGATGTTCCAGTCCGCGAAGAGCACCCGGATGTGGCCGGCCACGTCGATCTGCGCGCCCTTGCGCTCGGCGGTCAGCGTGAACGTGACCGGGCGGCTCGTGCCGTGCAGCGTCAGGGTGCCGTGCGCGGTGTAGCCGGTGACCGCGCCCTGCGCGGGCAGCTTCGCCAGGGTGATCGGGGAGGTGAGCGTGAACGTCCCCGTGGGGTAGGCGGCCACGTCCATGATCCGGCCGTCGAACTGGGCGTCACGCTGGCTCTTGTCGCTGTGGACGGTGGCCATCGGGACGCTGAACGTCGCCGCGGTGACCGTGGTGCCGACGATGATCATGTGTCCCGAGACCGATGTGGTGCGGCCGACGGCGGTGGCGTTCTGTCCCAGCAGGACCTCGTTGACCCGGTAGCCGACGATCGAGCCGGAGCGGACGGTCCAGGTGCCGGCCACCGATCCGCTCGGCGCCGCGGTGCTGGCCTGCGGGGTGCCCGAGCTGCTGGCTCCGGACGACGTGGCGCCGGACGTCGGCAGCGTCAGCGCGGCTGGCGTGCTGCCGTTGAAGAAATGGATGTAGACGAACGGTCCCGCCACGGCCAGGGCCGCGATGACGACTATCGCCCCGATGAGCCAACGGAGCCAGCGGCGTGGCCTCGCGAACGACATTGCGGTTCCTTGCCAGGTCAGGGCCCGGACGACGGGCCGCGGTGGAAGTGCGGCCCGGGCGGGCGACCCGGGGCGCTGGTGCTGCGGGCCCGAAGGGACTGGGCCGAGACCAAGTATCCGCGCGGAGCTTCTGCCGGTGTTCTCAGTCGCCTGACATTCCGCAGAAGAAGAGAGGGGCGGGCGGTCAGTCAATCGCGGCAGTCAGGGGTCGGCTGCGCGCGCGGGGGTCACCGTGCCCGGGCGGCGAGGGCGGCCAGGGCGGCGACGGTTGCGGCTTCGTGCGGTGCCGCGTCGGGCGCCTTCCTGTCCGCTGGGGCGCGGATCATCGCGACGATTAGGAGCGGATAGCACCAGGTCAGGTAGCTGTAGAACCAGTAGCCGAGCACCAGCTGCCCGCCGATGAGGAGCGCGGCCGAGAGGGCGGCGTGCTGGCGGGCGTCCTGCACGGGCGCACGCACGAGCGGCGAGAGCGCGAGCAGCACGAGGACGGCGGCGAGCACCGGTCTCGCCACGATGGCCACCTGGGGCATGTCGGTCCAGATGCTGTACTGCACGCCGCCGCCCCGCTGAATGAGCTGGTACCCGAACGTCGAGTCGAAGAACGCGGCGGGGCCGGAGGTGATGAGCGGCCAGGCGAGCATCGCGGCGAGCGCGGCGATCAGGGTCAGCGCGTAGCGCGAGCGCCCCTGTCTGACGCCCAGGAATTGCAACGCCAGCAGCACCGGGACGAATTTGGTCAGGGCGGCGGCTGCCATCAGCAGCCCGCGTGCGACCGGGCGCTCCGTCGCCACGACGATTGTCCAGACGCAGAGGGCGGCGATCAGCCCGTCGTTGGAGTGCGCCGTCAAGGAGAGGTCCGGGAACGGGTACAGCAGGTACGCGAACATGAACGCGCGCGCGAGCGGGCGGCCGCCGAGCCGCCGCCCGAGGGTGCGCAGCCCGGCGAGCGTCGCCGCGTCGAAGCATGCCGCCGGGAGCAGCGTCGCGAGCGCCGCCGGGGCGGGCGGGAAGATGAGCGCGAACGGGATGTACGCGTAGTAGGCGAACGGGCCGTAGGTGTCCGGGCGGGAGACGCCGAGCCCGCCGGGGCCCTGCCAGGACACGGCTCCGTAGAGGTGCAGGCCGTGCAGGAGCCGCCAGGCGCCCAGCAAGCTCGCCTGCCCGGCATCCAGGATGTTGCCCGCGGGCAGGCTCGCGACCCGGACCAGCAGCAGGAGCGCTATGGCCAGCCCCAGCCGCCGGGAGCCGATCGCCGGGCGCAGCCGCGGCATCGGCCATTTCCCGTAACACGCCCCGGTCATGCGGGCGAACAGCCAGCCGAGGCAGCAGGCGGCAAGCCACAGGCCGGCTTGCGAGAGATCGTCGCTGAGCAGGATCGCCGCGGGGATGAAGCCGGCGAGCGCGAGCACGTCGAGGTGCTCGACTCGCCACGGGCGGCGCCAGTCGAGCAGGCCGAGCACGAAGACCGCGGCGGCCGGCACGGCGGTGAGCAGCGGATGCATCGTGAACGCGCCGCCGGCGACGGCGGGGATGAACCAGCCACCGCCTTTCGGCGCGAAGCCGTGAGCAACCGGCACGAGTGCGGCTAGCAGCCCCAGCCCGCCGATGAACGCCAGCACCAGCAGGCCGAAGACCACCCTGTCGTGCACGGCGCGCATGGCGGCGTCCTCCGCTTCAGCGTCACCGGCCCGCCTCCCGGGGCCGGCACCGGAAACGCTACGGACGCGCGGGCGCCGTGCCATCGGCCCGCGGAGCGACTTCTGCCGTGAATCGGTGTACGCCTATGGGTGAGTGCGTGTACGCCTAGGGATGGAGCCCGGCGCGTCATGCCCCCCGCTCGGGCTAGACGCGCGGTAGCGCGGGAGAGCTACGCGGCTGCCACCTGGATCAGGATGCCGGCTCCCTGCGAGGTCACCGGTGCAGGCGCGCCTTCTCGTGCGTCATGGTCTCCACGCCGACGGCGGCCGAGTGGAGCAGCTTCGCCGACAGGTCGGACAGGGCGCGGGCGATGGCGATCTCTTCTCCGATCATCGCCACGTCCTGCTCGGCCGGGTTCAGCTTCGCCTTGCCGCGGCCAGCGAAGTTACGGCTATCAGCCTTGGTCAAGCGCGCCTCGGCGTCGGTCTCGCCATCGAACTCGGCGACGAACAGCTCCATTGACCAGCCTTCATCAGTATTCACAATGACACCCCCAGTTAGCTGTTCCGACATCGTCTACTGTCCATGCCGAGGGTCGTCCGGCCTAGAGTCCTCCTGCCTTTCGGCAGGTGTCGTTTGTCATGCCATGGGCGGGGCGCTGGCGCTGGCCCTGGCGAGCGGCGAAGATCGCCGCGACCCTCGGGCTTCAGGCCACGCGGTAGACGACGATCGACACGGCGGCGTACTGCGTGAAGAACGCCAGGATGGTCGCCGCGTGGAAGACCTCGTGGAACCCGAACCACCGCGGTGACGGGTCGGGTCGCTTACGCGAGTAGACGAGGGCGCCGAGGCTGTACATGAGGCCCCCGGCCAGGATCAGCGCTAGCGCGAGGGCGCCCGCTCCGCGCAGGAGCTGCGGCAGGACGAACACCGCGACCCAGCCGAGGCCGAGGAACAGCGACGTGATGAGCCAGCGCGGCGCTGGCCGCCAGCTGGTCCGCCAGATCAGCCGGGTCAGGATCCCGGCCGCCGCCCCGCCCCAGATGACGGCGAGCACGCTCAGCCGGGTCCAGCCGTGCAGCCCCAGGACCACGAGCGGCGTGTAGGTGCCCGCGATCAGCAGCATGATGCTCACGTGGTCCAGCCGGGCCAGCACGCCTCTGCGCCGGCTGCCCACCGGTGACCGGTGGTACGCCGCCGACACCCCGAACAGGGCCATGCCCGCGACGCCGTACACCGCGGCGGCCAGCGTGGCCGGCCAGGTTGGGGCAAGCATGACGAGCACGACGCCAGCGGCCGCGGCGACGGGGAACGCCGCGGCGTGCAGCATGCCCCGGAGCCTGGGCGGGGCGGCACCGGCCGGCCCGCACGCGCCAACGCCAGCGCCAGCGCCAGCGGCGCTGGCGCTTCCTGATGCACCCGCGATGCCAGAGATGTTCTGCACGGGACGGCTCCCGTCTCCCGAAACCGTAACCTACGATACGGTAGGTTACCAGCCAGTAGGTAGTGATGAGATCGACAACTGTGAATCTCATACGTGGGACGATACGCCGATGGTCCGGACTGCCACTGGCGTTCAGCCGCGGCGCTCACGGGAGTCGCCGCGCCGCTCTGCGGGCAGGTAGGGGCAAGATCACAAGATCGGGGATAGCAAACGTAGCCAGGGCTACCCGGAATATCCCATGATCTTGAAAACCGGCTCCTTAACCACGACGCGCGCCGTGATCGCGGACGACAAGCGACGCGAATGTGCCGGCCAGCATCAGACAGCGCTCACGGGCGGCGCATTCCTCTTATACGAGCAGGTGCGGAGTACGGCTCCGGTGGAAGCGGCGCTCGGAAACGTCGCTGTCCCGCCTGAGGCGCCCACTCGCCGTCCTGGCGCATCAGTCGGTGTCTTCACCCACCAGGATGCTGGGCGGCACCACGTTCGTGCCGGGGCGCGGGGCGGCGCGGCGGCCGCTGGCTTTCTGCCAGTAGGTCTC
>Ga0335073_10009629_pt1 | contig 13563 bp, 13 predicted proteins | sample Lox_Sample_22_FD_207093 | JGI IMG/M metagenome (GOLD analysis project Ga0335073, IMG submission 207093) | Soil microbial communities from Loxahatchee National Wildlife Refuge, Florida, United States - Lox_Sample_2.2 | ecosystem: Environmental > Terrestrial > Soil > Wetlands | place: USA...
CCGAGCCTCTGAGCGAAGTTTGCGCCGGAGTTTCCATGGTGGTTGCCATCGTGCGACACCCCATTCCAAATCTAAGCTTTTTTCGGCCGCCGATAGAAAGGCAAGGGAACCTGTTTTGCGCGCACACGATTGCCGCGCACATCCACCAGTACATCGCTGCCGGCATGGGCCACGCCGGCGGGCACCAGCGCCATGGCGATGTTGGTCTTGAGGAACGGCGCGGGACTTCCCGATGTCACCGTTCCGATCTCCTCGCCCGCGAGCGACAACACCCGGTAGCAATCCCGCGCGATGCCGCGCTCCACCATCTCCAGACCGACGAGCTTGCGCTTTGCTCCACCGTCGGACTGGATGGCGATCAGTGCATCGCGCCCAATAAAATCGCCCTTGTCCCACTTGATCCAGCGCGTAAGACCGGACTCAAAGACGTTCGTCTCCTCGGAGATTTCGTGACCGTAGAGCGGCATTCCGGCCTCGAGCCGCAGGGTGTTGCGCGCGCCCAATCCGCAGGGGCGAATGCCGAACTCCGCGCCCGCATCGAGCAACGCACTCCACATCTTCACCGTCGTCGCTTCGTCCGAGGGGATGTAGAGCTCGAAGCCGTCTTCGCCCGAGTAGCCGGTGCGCGCAATCATCACGTTGGGAACGCCCGCAACCGTTGCCCACGTGAACCAGTAGTTTTTGATCGCGGCGAGGTCCGCCTTGGTCAACTTCGCCAGCGTCTCAGCCGCGCGCGGCCCCTGCAGCGCAAGTTGCGAGTAGTAGCTTGAATAGTTGCTCAGGTGGATGCCCGGCCGGGCGCCTACCTGCTGCCTGATCCACGCAAAGTCCTTCTCCGTGGTGCCCGCGTTCACCACCAGCAGATAATCGTTCTCGCCCAGCCGGTGCACGAGAATATCGTCCACAAACCCGCCCTGCGGGGTGAGCAGCGCCGAGTACTGCGCCTGGCCGTCGGCGAGCTTCGCAGCGTCGTTCATCGTGATGCGCTGCACGGCCGCCAGCGAGCCCGGCCCGCGAAACTGAATCTCGCCCATGTGGCTTACATCGAAGAGGCCCACGCCGGTGCGCACCGCCATATGCTCGGCGATGAGGCCTCCGCCTGGGCATGGGTATTCCACCGGCATCTCCCAGCCGCCAAAATCGACCATCTTGGCCTTCAGAGCGCGGTGCGTGGCGTTGAGCGCAGTTTTTTTGAGCGTGGCGGTGGGGGAGGCAGGATCAGACATCGGAACTCCTTGCGGGAGCGGATTTCTGCTCCTTCTCACCATAGGGACTGCGGGCGGCGCGGGTCAATCTCGGGCTGAAAGCGCCTGGAACCGTCACACGGGCAGAATCCGCCCGATGGCTTACGATGGATGCAATCCACACTGCGCGAAAAAGCCGCCCCTGAAAGGAGATACGCGTGAACCGCATTCGAGGCATGGTGATGCTCATCGCCGCCGCAGTCGCCCTCTGGAAGGGCTGGCAGATTCATCGCGGCGAAACGGCGGTGCTGGCCTACGGCCTGGGCGCGCTGGCGCTGGCGTTGGGTGTGTGGCACCTTACCCGCAAAGCGCCCAGGCCGCGCTCGGGGAACTGAAGTATCTGGCTGCGCCGGCGCGGAGTTCTGGCGACGGCAATGCGTATTCGACCCCGAGCAAGCTCCGATCGGGTGAGCAATCCGTGATAGTCTTCCCACCATGGAATTCAGCTACAGAATCAGCGAAGCCCAGTACGCGCAGGCATGGAAGCTGCGGCGCGCGGGGCGATCTGCGCAGGCAACGCTCAGGACGGTCGTTTTCTGGGTGTTCATCGTGATCTGCCTACTCATACTGTGGGCCATGGTGTCGAAGAGCGCACACCAAGGCAAGGTGGTGGAGTATGGCTACTCCGATCTCTACCAGAAGGTCGAGAACGATCAGGTCCTCGAGGCCACGATTGAGGGCAACACACTGAGGGGCCGTCTCAAGGCCTCGCCCCAAGACGAGTTCGACACCGCGCTGCCCTACAATCACGATGACCTGACGAAGGCAATGCTCGCCCATGGGGTCACCTTCACCATCAAGCCCGGGCAGAACAATACGTGGCTTGTGCTTTTGATCAACATAGGGCCGGCCGTGGCGATCATCGCCGCATGGATCTTCATCCTGCGCCGAATGGGACCCTGGGTCCCGACAAATCCAGATCGGGTCTACCGCAACGATCCCGTGATGCAAGGCGAATTCACGGTCAACATCGCCCCCGTGGGAATTTCGATTCGAAATACGGCTGGCACGTCGAGCCAGTCGGGCTGGAATGTTTATGAATACTGGCGGGAAGGAAAGGATCTGATCGTCCTCAAATCTCTTTCCCCGGGACAACTCATGATCAATGTCGCCGGGCTCACTGAAATCCAGCGCCAGGAAATCCGCAGCACCCTCGCCAGCGTTTTGCCGAAAAAGTAGCGCCGTAATTCCGCCGCAACTTGACGCGGGATTGCGGGTCTTTTCCTGTACGGCCGGACTCTTACCGTGCCAATCGGGGGAAATATGGCAACTGCAGCGTTGAACACCTTGGCAATGATTCGCCTGGCAGCGTTCCGGCTGATGCACAGCGGGGCGCGCGACGGCCTGGACCTTCTGCTGCTGGGCCTGGCGGCCATTGGGGTGGCCATCTGGGCAGTGGCGCGCAAAGAGACGGCAAAAAAATAACGCTGCGGCGTACAAGCCGGCTAATGCGCGCTCCCAAAGGTTGAACGGGTTGCCCGGCGAGAATTCTATATCTATTTGAATCGTAATAGCTTAGCGCGATAGGCGCCCCTGCCGATCCTTGATCCCGACGGATCATCTTTCGATGTTGAAGGCATGTCGGAACGGCGCCCGCAAGCTGTTTCTAGGGTCTCTGCGAACGCCGGTGGGCCCGCCAGAAGGAACTGACTCCGAGATAGAGAAAGACCGCAATGACGCTGGCTGTGACCCACAGCGTGCGGTGGTCGCTGGTGTGTCGATAGGCCGCGGCGGCGCGCCATAGAGCGGGCGCAAACACCACAACCGGAAGCAGAAAGAAGACGCCGGTAATCTCCAGCCAGAGGATTCCGCCTACGCGCCGAAAGGGGCGGAGAAAACCGCCGACTGCGCGGTTCGCCGGCTTCAGGGTCTGGGGCGCGGCACTGGCGGCGGCTGGTCCGGGCGCGCAATGGGGGGCGACGGAACCGCGAACCGGCGCGGACCGATGCGCTCCGGGAGGATCGGCTGCGGGCTGCGCGGCGCCGGCCAGCCACTGCTCGGCAATGCGCCCCGCCACACGCACTCCCACGCCCAGGGCGCGCCCAATCATGCGAGCTCTCATCCCGTTTATGATGGTAGCAGCGGCCTTAAGCGCCCGGCGCGAAGGCAGCTTGTCCCCGGGTTGCTCTCAAACGGGATTGGCAGTAAGGTAGAGAGAATCCAAGCCGCCACCACGTCCTTTTCAAGTGGGTTGCCGCTCGTGGAGGTACCTTTGACATCCCGATTACGCGAACTGATTCAGCAGCTGGGCGAGGCCATTCACGAATCGGTCATAGAGAGCGACCAGATTGCGGGCGTGGTGCAGGATATCCGCAAGCAGGGCTTCGACGTGTTGTTGATGCTGGAAGCCACGATCGGACTGAACGAGGTTGCCGCCGTACCGGCCAAGAAGGGCGAGGCGGGCGACTCGGCGGCCGAGAGCAACGCGGAACCGGGCACCTTCACGCCAAACGACCTGCATTTTCTGCGCTCGCTGCGCATCTCCGTCGAAGGCGAAAAAGACGAAGCCGGCACCGATATCAAATAGATACCGCGAAGCGGCCGGCGTGAACGCGCCGCGGGCAGGGCGCGGCCTAAACTCATTGATCTGAATAGATAGCTTCAAAGTTGCGCCCGAGCCGGCGGGCAAAGACCGATGCGTGTCCTGCCGCGTTCCCCCTGGTTGTTTGACCCCCGTTTCAGCGCTTGCTAAGATAGCAATGCGGGGTGGAGCAGCCCGGTAGCTCGTTGGGCTCATAACCCAAAGGTCGCTGGTTCAAATCCAGCCCCCGCAACCAATTAAGCTGTAGAAATCAAAAGGCTCGGAGCTTGTGGCTTCCGAGCCTTTTCTGCTGCATGGGCGATGTGGCTGCCGACGGGTTGGCCTTCACTTTCCCTCTTTAGCACGACAAGGCGGGCGGGGTGGGCCGCCGCGACGAAAACAGGCCTGCAAAGTGCGGAACCTTCCTGGTGGTCCGCTCTACGGGCGCAGGAGCGATTGTGGGCACCGAGCCCGGGAACATCTTGCTCAGCGTGGTTGGCCGCGACATGGTCTTGCTCGCGCTGCCGGCCTGCGTGGCGGGAAGACAGACCAGGGTATCGATGGAATTGCCCCAGAAGTTCAAGGCGTTGGGATTCCTGGTAGAAGGCGGTACGGCCCAGGACAGAACCGCTCGAATCCGCGCAATCTTCGGAACCTCACCACCCTGGCGATATGCGTTCAGGTCCACGGGAAACACGGCCATGTAGCAAAGGTCTTCGTCCACAGGCCGGTCGATATCATGCACCTTTACCGGCACCGTGCCGAGATAGGTAAAGCTGCGCCGGTCATCCCAGTCGGCCCAGAAGGCAACGTACTCCAAACTGCCCGCGGAGCAGAGATTGCCGGAGTATCCGGCGGTCTGCTTCACGCGGAAGGTGGCGATGAGCCGTTCCGAGCCGGGCGTGCCCTCAAGGGCGACGCTGTCGAGCTGCTCGAAGCTGACGTCGGCGTCCTTTTCCGTGAGGGCTCCCACGGTATTTGCCCAGTCGATCTTGAGGGCGGCGAACTCGGCCATCTTGCTCGCAAGCAGTTCGCTGCTGACATCGGGAGCTGAGAGCGCGCTATTGGCTTCCAGATAAGCAAAGCGATGCTTGGGGATCTGGTTTTCCATCCCGCTGTACATCTCGGCGAGCTGGGCCAGTGTCAAAGGCGCAGAGTCTGGGGGAGGGCCGGAAAGCGAAGGAACGGCAGTCTTCCTCGGAGTTCCCGGACCGGCTTCGAGGGAATTCTCCGCGGTGGCGGCGATCTTCTTCGGGCCGGGCTTCAACGGGATGCGGCGATCGAGCGAATTGCCCCAGGTAACCGGAAACTCAGGGCTGGTAGGGATCGACTGCCAGGACAGAATCGCGCGCACCAAAGGCAGGGCGGGATCGCCGCAGTCTGCATGGTGCGGCGGCGTATAGGGCACAGAAGCGGCGTAGCTGAGCGGCATGGTTGCCTGCTTGGCGCCATCGGCGCCGTGCGGCAGGTCGTGCACATTGATCGCCACCAGGCCCACTTCCTGGAATCCGCTGCCGGAGTCCACATAGAAGCGAATGTATTCGTAAGAGCCGGGACTCGAGTTATAGCCCAGATAGCCGCGCGATCGTTTGATCTGGACCACGGCTTCGAGCACTTCGAGATCGGGGTTGTACCCGACGCACGTCAGCTCTTCAAATGAGGTGTCGTTTGAGAACGGGTCGGCAGGCGGAAGTTCGATCTGGGCGAAGCTTCCAAAGCAGTTGGGATTTTCGGCAATCAGTTGACTGAACTGCAGACGTTCGAAATGTCTCTTCGCCTGGCCGGCAGGGCCATCATGTTGGTGGAAGGTCACCATTTTCGCCTCCAAAGGATTGATGTGGGCGACAGGCCTTGGGGGGGAACCAAGCAACGAGTCAGACCGGATATCACGTAGTGTTCGAGTGAAGGCTTCCGTTTCAGAAATAATTCTGGTTCTCCATGTAGAGAACGCACGTATGGAGAAAGCGCCCGCAGGGCGCGCGGCCGCGAGTGCGGAAGCAAGCCCCGCGTGCCTGCTGTCCCGCTGAAGACACTTCCGCGGCCCGGGTACGATTTGCGATCGCACGGGCCGAGCCGGCTGGTGTTGCGACGGGGAAAAATATCCCAAAATCCACAGGCGATTTTTTTATGCGCGCAGTTGAAACGCTTCTCCGGCGCGTTGCACTACTGGGTGCGTCCTGAGATTGGGAAGTGGCAGGCAAAGGGCTGCTTACTGAATGCAAAGGAGGATCGGGCTCGTGACAGAGTTGGAGATGATCGAATTCTACGCGCGCCTGGTGAAGGTAGCGTCGCATTGGCGCCGCAGCCTCGGATGCGGGTGGCAGAGGCTCAAGCCAACCATCAAGGCCGTCTGTTCCAGATCGCGGCTCTTGCGGGTGAATGTTATCGCCCTCTCTCTTTGGCTCCTGTTTCCGTTGCTTCTGAGGATGACCAGCGACTGGATTGGCCTGCTGGCGGCTTTCCAGGTGATGACTGCAGCGGTGCGTTTGCGCAACGCGCCGGCGGCGAAGGCTCTGGCAGCCTTCTCAACGCTGAGCGAGGCGCCCAACAGTTGCGCAGGAGAATAGCGTGTACGGGCCAATGAGCCGTTCGACCCATTCGGGGGCAAAATCGTATGCGAATTCTTCGCGCTCGGCGTCTGCGCGCATGGTCCGCGCCCACCGGAAGAGTCTTTTACGTGCGTCTGCGATGGTATACTCAAGCCCTCCCCCTGTTGTGGAGCCTCCGTTGCAGTTGCATTCGTTTGATGCGGGTTACGTAGAGAGCCTTTGCGGTGGAGACCGGCAGACCCAAGAACATTTTGTCGGTTACTTTTCTGCATTGCTCCAGGTCAAGCTGCGCTCGCGGCTTCCGTCGCGGCACGCCATCGAGGACGTGTGCCAGGAGACCTTCGTACGGGTTTTTGCCGTGCTGCGCAAAGATGGCGGGATCAAGAATCCCGAGCGGCTGGGCGCCTTTGTCAACAGCGTCTGCAACAACGTGCTGTTTGAGACCTACCGCTCGTGGGGGCGCGTTGAGTCTCTCGATTTCGAAGAGCGTCCTGAGCCGCCGGCGTCCGGTCCGGATGCCTTGGCGATCGTCTCTGCCCGGCAGCTCGGAGATAAGGTCCGGCAGATTTTACTGACGATGGCGCCCCGCGACCGTTTCCTGTTAAAGGCGGTTTTTCTGGACCAGCGGGATCGCGACGAGGTGTGCCGTGAGTTCGGCGTCGACCGCGAATACTTGCGCGTATTACTGCATCGCGCGAAACAGGAATTTAAGACGGAGTATCTGAAACGCTTTGGGGGCCCTGTGCCGCTCAATGCCGGGGCGTGAATGGGAGTGAGTGCCGTATCGCGCAGCAACAGCGGCGAATTTGGCGCATGTGAGGGCCAAGACAATGAATCATGACGATGCGATAGGACAAATGGCGGTGGAACGGTACCTTCTGGGTGAGCTCGACGGCGATGCCCGTGAGGATTTTGAAGAGCACATGTTCAGTTGCCCGGATTGCGCCTTGGACACTCGCGTTGCGACCATGTTTATCGAAGCAGCCAAAGTTGAATTGGGTAAAGCTGCGCCCGTTCAGCCTGCAGTGAAGGAGACCCGCAGGCGTGAAGAAGGGCGAAATCGCTGGTTTTCATGGTGGCGGCCGGCATTTGCCGCCCCGGCCTTTGCTGCCCTCGTGATGGTGATCTGCTATCAGAATCTGGTGACGCTTCCCGGCCTGCGCAAAGCAGCCGTCGAGCCGACCGTTCTTCCTGTGGCGCCGCTATCGGCAGCCACGCGCGGTGAGACGCACACGACGATCACCGCTGACCGGGCGCACGGCATCGCTGTGCCGGTCGATATTCCCCTGGACCCAGGCCTTGGCACCTTTGCCTCCTATTCCTTTGTGCTCAATGACCCGGAGGGCAAGCTCGCGTGGTCGGGCGCCATCCCGGCGCCTGCGCCGGGCTCCAGTGGCGATTTCGAAGTCTCTCTCGCCGTGCCGGGCGGAATTCTGAAGAACGGCATGTACTCGGTATCTGTCTCTGGAATCGGGGCTCACGGCGAAAATACGCTGATCGAGCGCTACGCTTTTAACATCGCTGTCATGAAGTAAATGGCTTTGGCCGCGGCCGGCAGGCGCGACCAGGTTGAAGCATTGGGCGGTTTTTTGCCCGGGCAAGCGGAAAAAGCTTCCAATCCTCAATATCACCGGCTACAATCCCCGCAGCAGTCCAACCGAAACGAGTACACAAAAAACGGAGTGACTACAAACATGACTGAAGGCACTGAAAGAACGCATAGCTATCATGCCTCTGCGACCGCCGTCTCCGGCAGCTTAAAGCTTCCGCTGGCGCGGGAGATCAGGCCGCAGGCGCAAGCACATCTTCCCCATGAAGGCGGACACTACAGCCAACGCAGCGGAGAATTCAGCGTTGACGGGGTTATCTCGTACCGCTGCGCCAATACGCGAGTTTCCGGCAACAAGAGCACCAAGCACGGACAGGGCTGGACTACAGTCTCCACGACGACCGTCGAAGGCTTGAACGTGATGGAGATTGTGACGGCCGACCGGGTTGTGGTGCAGACCATCACCGAACATCCACTGAAGGGCTATGTACCGACGGTTTCTTTCCTGGGAACGCGATTTGAAAATCTGCGCGTTGCCGGCCACAGTGTCGACCTGGAATTCAACCACGACATCCTCGGCGGCAAACCGGACGACGACGGGAAATACACCAAGGATGCCGGCGTGATTTCCCGCATTGGCGGCCAGTACAAGCAGATACTGGATAGCAAAGGGCTTCCCGAAGACCTGCGCGAACGTTACAATCGATTTTCCTCGGATCTTGGCAAGGCGGAGGCGGTTGAATGTTCCCTGGTGAATCGTGCGAGGGGCTCATACCCTGGCCATTCGTTCGGTCACATCATTCACGTCCCCGATTTCGGCAAGATCGTTCTGGCCAAGTTGAAGGTGAGCCACGCCCAGCACGACACGCCGACCGGAGCCCCGAGGATCACCAATGTTCATCTCACCATGGTGCACCTGGAGCTTGGCTGCGTAGCCGATGGCGCCGTGGATATGTTGAGCATCTCTACCAACGGTTCGAGCGATCCGTAGGAAGATCAGCGAGCCGATCTGGCTCGACAGCAGAACCAGCCCCGCCACTCGGTGGGGCTGGTAAATTCCATCCCCTACGGTCCTTCAATTCAAATCTTCGTTCTGCATGGCCCCTGCTTTTTCTGATCCTTCTCCCCCTAAAAGACTCAGGCGCAGTCAGCGCAAAATTGGAATATGACTACGCCCGTCTGCTCTTCGTTCGCGGCGATCTTGAAGCAAGCCAGCAGGAAGCTGAGCGAGGCTACAAACGCTTTCAAGGGCGCGACAGGGGGTGGGCGTCGGAGTTTCTTCTGCTGAAGGCAGAGACGTTGCTGCAGCGCGGCATGTACGACGACGCCCTGCAGGCGTTGAAAGGCCGCAATTTCCAAGCGGACGGCCCAGACGCGCTCATTCGGAGTCTGACGATCGAGAGCCTGGCTCTTCTCCGTCAGCAGCAGGTGGCCAACGCTGAGCAGAAGCTCGCCCAGGCCAGCGATCTTTGCAAAGCTGCAACCCATACCGGTTGTGGCGAAACATTGAAAGCGCGAGGCATCTTCGCGGTTAGAGAGAACGACTTTGAGCAAGCCCGAGAGCTGTTTCTGGCGGCTCACGTCTTTGCCGAGGCCCATCATGACGGGTACCTGGATGCAAGCGCCTTACTGAATCTGGGATGGACTGCCCTCCAGGTGGACCACTTCGATGAAGCACTGGATTGGTTGACCATTGCGACGCGGAAGTCGGGAGATATCGGCGCGGAAGACCTGAAAGAAAAGTGCTCGGGCAACCTCGGCTGGGCTTACTACCAATTGGGAGACCACGAAAGAGCCTTGCAGCAGTTTTTGGAGGCAGAACAAACCGCTGCAAGGGCGGGAAATCTTCGCAACCGGCTGAAATGGCTGAGCACCGAGGGATATGTATATCGCGCTGAAAGGAATTTGCCGCGCGCGCTGGACTCCTACCGCAAGGCATTTTCGCTCGCCCAGCAGCTTAACAGCGAAGAGGACATTGAGAACGCGCTCGAAGATCTGGCCGAGCTCTCCGTGGTGAGCGGAAACCTCAAGGATGCCGGCGCTTCTATTGAGCGGGTGGCGGCGATGGAGATGGCGGGTGGGGGAAGGTTGAGCCCCAACCTGGTGCTCACCCGGGGAATGCTTGCCGCCGCTCTCGACAGGGATCAGGAGGCGGAGGCCGATTTCCGTTCCGTCTGGAACGATCGCGACAGCCTGACGACCCTGCGACTGAAAGCGGGCTCCGGGCTGGCGACGCTCTACGAGTCGCAGCGGCGTCCGGCCGCCGCCGAGCAAATGTACAAATCCACGCTAGCAGCCTATGAGTCAGCACGCGCAACCCTTCGGAAAGAAGAGGCGCAGCTCCCGTTCGGCGCCAACGCCACCGAGATCTATGACGATTACATTCGCCTGATGGTCAGCCAGGGGCGAACTGTCGAAGCCCTGGCCACCGCCGATCAAAGCCGTGCCCGCACCCTGGAACAGGGCCTGGATGCCGATGCGGGCATCCGTTCCTTTCGTTCCGCAACCATCCATCCGCAACAGATCGCGGAAAGCGCCGGCGCAACCCTGCTCTTTTACTGGCTGGGCGAAAAGCAGTCCTATTTGTGGGCCATTACGCCGGCGCGGGTCACGATGTTCCTTTTGCCCGCTCGCGAGCAGATCGCCGCCCACGTGAAGAGTTACCGCGACGCCATTCTCAACTTGCAGGATCCCCAAGCTACCGGCAACCAGGACGGGCTGTGGCTTTACAACGCCCTCATCGCTCCGGCGAGGGCGCTCATTCAACCCCGGAAGCCGGTCGTCATCCTCGACGATGGCGCACTCAGCGAGCTAAGCTTCGACTCGCTTCTTGTTCCCGACTCCGGGTCCGTGAAGGACGCCAAACCGAGCGGGACGCACTATCTGATTGAAGATTTCCCTCTGGCTTCCGCGCCCTCGCTCGCGATGTTCAGCGCGCGCAAAGATACGCGCGACGGAGAAGGCAGGATGCTCCTGCTTGGCAATCCCGTTTCTCCCGGCCAGGACTACCCTAGCCTGCCCCTGTTTGCTTATGAGATGACGAAGATTGAAGGCCGCTTCAGCAAGAATCAAGTTACGGCTCTTAACGGAGTCCAGGCGACTCCGGCGGCCTACCTCGCAAGCCGCCCCGGGCAATACGCGTACATTCATTTCGTCTCCCACGCGATCGCCAGCCAAAACGATCCGCTCGATTCGGCCATCGTTCTTTCCCGCTCCGACGCAGACGATAATTCGTTCAAACTCTACGCGCGGGAGATTATCAAGGAGCGCATTGACGCAAGGCTGGTGACGATCTCTGCCTGCTATGGCAGCGGAACGCGGCTCTATGCAGGTGAAGGTCTGGTGGGGCTTTCCTGGGCATTTCTGCGGGCCGGAGCGCATCGCGTGATCGGCGCCTTGTGGGAGGTAAGCGACACCTCAACGCCGCGGCTGATGGATAGCTTCTATGGCAATCTGGCAAACGGGAGCTCGCCCGAGTCGTCGCTGCGCAATGCCAAGCTCGATTTGATTCACTCGCAAAGCAGATTCAGTCTGCCGTTCTATTGGGCCGTGTTTCAAATGTACGATCGCGAATGATGGCAGCGCCTATCACATGCCGGGATGAGTCACGTCATCGGCATGAGGAATCAGATCGAGATACACGCGGTTGGGGATGTGCGTTTGCCAATGGCTTGTGGCGCGGGCCAGCAGGACCATGCCGGCGAAGAGATAGGCGAGCAGGCAGGCCACCGCAACCGGTGAAAGCGCGCGGCGGAGCCAGCGCTGGGCTCGTGCGGCTCCGCGCCGCGGCGGCAGCGAGAGCTCGAGCGCATGTTCCGCCGGGCAAACGGCGACGCACTCCATGCAGGCTGCGCATTCGACGGAGCGGATTTGCACCAGCCGATCCACGGGCAAACTCGCCGGACATGCCTTGGCGCACTTTGCGCAATCGATGCATGCATCGGCATCGCGGCGGATTTTGACCGGACTGAGCAGCGAGATCAAACCCATCAGCGCGCCGTAGGGGCACAGGTAGCGGCACCAGAAGTTTTGCACCAGAACCGAGCCGCAGACCAGAATCGCGACGACGATCGCGGCTGACTCGCTCATACCGCGGAAAAAGTCGAGCATCTTGACGTCGGCGATGAGGCCGTAGGGCGTGGCCATGAAACCCTGCAATGCTTCCACCGACATCGTTCCAACCACAAAGACAAAAAAGCCGAGAAGCAGGTATTTGAGACTGCGGAGAGGAATGTCGAGGCCCTTCGGCAGATGGAAGTTGCGGCGAAAGAGCTTGCGGCCTAGCTTCCAGAGCGCCTCAGAGAATGTCCCCACGGGGCAGAGCCAGGAGCAGAAGGCCTTCTTTGCGAGCAGACTGATGAGGACGAACGCCATGAACAAAAACATGGCCGCGGGATGGATCGACGGCACGCGGCCGGTAAGGAAGAAGGCTTTCGTGTTCATGAGACCGGCGATCGGAAGCCAGCCTTCGACCCCGGCGGGACGCGGTACCGCCAGCCCCCGGCCGCCACGCTCGTAGAAGCGCACCCACAAATAAAACTGCGCGCCTATCCAGGCATTGAGTGCGACAAACGCGCCTTGCACGATATGCCGGATGCGTTGCGAGCGATCGGGTGCGGCGCGGCGCTGCAACTTCTTCTTTTCGGGACCGCTCTCGATCATCTCCTGCGCCTGCGTCATTTTCCTCTCGATTCCAGTCTCCGCGCACCGCTTGAAAGCGGCGGCTCATGTCCCGGCCTCTTCAGCAATCAATCAACACAAGGAACGGAGCAAGAGCCGCCCTGGGCCCAACTGCTACTCGCAGAGTAATGCTGGAGCGGCTCGCCCGCAGCGACTTTGGTCACACAGTCCGCACACGCTTGTGATGCCGCTGCCGGCCTGTGTCAGCTCGTGCACGGTGTGTGTGCCGTGACACGAAAAGGCAGGTCAGGCCATTCATCAACCCATTTGTTTTCAATCGCATTGAAGTGGCGCACGGCTTGCATTTCTCTTCGGCGTGGGCGGTTGAGAACAACGAAAACGGGGGATGTGATGAAGGCTCTGAGACAAAACATGATGGCAGCGACGATGGCGGCGGTTCTGGGAACGCAGTTGATGGCGCAGGGCGCAAATCAGACAGCGGCGAAGCAGGCGGTCAACGTATCGACGGAACCGGCGGCGGCGAAACGCGTGATCGTGGTGAGCCTGGAAGATCGCAAACTGGCGCTGGTGGAAGACGGCCAGGTGAAGAAGATCTATACCGTCGCAGTGGGCAAGCCCTCGACGCCGAGCCCTGTGGGAACCTTCACCATCGCGCGCCGCGTGACGAACCCCACTTACTCGCACGACGGCCGCGTTGTTGCTCCGGGGCCAAACAACCCGGTGGGCACGCGCTGGATGGGTCTGAGCATCGCGGGCTACGGAATTCACGGAACCAACGTGCCGAGCTCGATCGGCAAAGCGGCATCGCATGGATGCATCCGCATGGCGAGGAAGGATCTTGAAGATCTCTATCCCATGGTTGAGGTGGGCGACACGGTGGAGTTGATCGGCCAGCGCAATGAAGAGACGGCGCAGTTATTCGATCCGAGTCCAGCCGCAGAGCCGGCAACGCAGACCGTGGTAGCCTCTGCCGCTTCAGGGCCAAGCGCCGCTTCGGTCGTGCAGCAGGCCGCCAACTCCGCACCGCAGACGGCGGGCATTGTCGCCGCGGCCACGACC
>Ga0335073_10009631_pt1 | contig 13560 bp, 13 predicted proteins | sample Lox_Sample_22_FD_207093 | JGI IMG/M metagenome (GOLD analysis project Ga0335073, IMG submission 207093) | Soil microbial communities from Loxahatchee National Wildlife Refuge, Florida, United States - Lox_Sample_2.2 | ecosystem: Environmental > Terrestrial > Soil > Wetlands | place: USA...
TTCTAGCAAGCGTGCCGCCGGGTGCCGGGCAGTACCGTTTTGTCCGTGTTGTTCGCGTGTTTATCTTCACGGGAGCACGGAGTTGTGTTGGTTTTGTGTTGCTGCATAACAGCAGGTCATCCCACTCGGGATCTCCAGGCTCGCCGCCAAGACCGAGCCGAGTAACGCGGCCTTCACCGTTGCCGGATGCTCCCACGCCACGAAGAAACCGGCCGAAGGCGTCCGCGTCGAGAACCCAACCGACGGCACCGAGGTGAGATGGCAGCCTGGGTGGCACTACATCGTCCGCCATCTCTCCCGCGGCCCGACGGGTGCCTGGTGCTGTGACGAGAGGCCGCGACGAATTTGCAGCATCGCTCATTGCTTCGCCGCAAACGCCGCGCCGACATGAGGAATTAGCGCTGGCGATGAGAGAGACGGTGATGACGGTGCTGGCTGACCGGGCGGTTGTTATCAGCGGCCATGGCCTGGCTCTTGTTATTGTTCCCCACCGGGCGTCATAATCCCCGGAACCGGGTAAATCATCCGGCAGACGGTCCCGCACGCGGTAGCCACGAGCCGGAAAGGAAGCCGCTTATGAGCGCCATGGACGAACGCGCCGACGTCCGGTCCAGGACCCGCGCCGGGCTAGCGCGGCTGGCCGGCCCCTGGTGGATGTTCCTGCTGACCGGCATCGCCTGGCTCGTCCTGGCCTGGATCGCCCTGCGGTTCAACCCGGCCTCGATCCCCACGGTGGGCGTGCTGCTGGGCGTCTACTTCTTGGTGGCCACGATCAACGAGTTCTTCATCGCCTCGGTCATGCCCAGCTGGCGCTGGCTGCACATCCTGATGGGCATCATCTTCGCCTTCGGCGCCGGCTGGTCATTCGCCCAGCCCTACAACGCGTTCTGGGCGCTCGCCTCGATCCTGGGACTGCTGCTCATCTTCCAGGGCACGTTCTACATCATCACCTCCGTGAGTACCAGGGAGGTCAACTCCATGTGGTGGCTTGGCCTGCTGGCCGGCATCCTGGAGATCTTGCTCGGTTTCTGGGCCTCCCAGCAGTACCGCCCGGTACAAGGAGCGCTGCTGCTGATCTGGGTCGGCTTCTTCGCCCTGTTCCGCGGCATCTCAGAGATCGTGATCGCCTTCGAGCTCCGCCGCGCCCAGCACACCTAGCCTCGGGGCGCGCCTGACCTGTAACCGGAACGCGCGCACCGCCGACGGCATCCGGATCGCCGTCTTCCACACCAAGGTTTACAACCGGCTGTCCGTCCCGCCGGACTGCTGCGAACCAGCCCCAGGCCCCGCCGACCTCCGTGCCGCGCTGGCGATCATCACCCGCCACGTACGCCAGCCGGGCGCGCCTTCTACGCCCCGCGTGGAACTTGACACAACGTCCACAAGCTGACCAACGTCGTGAAGGCCCGGCCGGTTGCCCCGTGCTGGCCGTGCGGCCCCGGGCGGGGCCTGTCAGGGCTCCCACCTGCACAGGGGCGGCCCGCGGGGTGCCGGGGCTGAACAACGGAACGCTGACTAGGCGGGGAGATACGCCAGTCAGCGTCCGGATGCGTTCCTTATCTGCGTCCCTTTTTGGCCGCGATGGCGAGTGCTGCGCCTCAGCCCGCCCGCACTCGTTCCCCGGGGATCGTTCTTGCCAGGGCTTGAGCAGGCCGGATGGCTAGGATCATAGGCAGGGCCTGGCCGCGGAGCCTGGGCGTCTAGCCAGGGGATGTGACCAGGGGATACGCTTTAGATCAGTGAGAATTCGCGTTTCTGCGTTCTTGAAGGGCGCGGGCGCGGCTCCCGTTTGGACTCCTTGCGGCTCGTCGCTTCAGATCCTTGTCGCCAGGCCGCCTCGCGCCTTGCGGGCGTCGGCCTGCCGCCGGAGATGTTGGCGCTGGCCGAGACCGCGCTGGAACGGCGCGGCGATGAACTCGACCCGGACGCGCGGAAACGGTGCTGTGGCGCATATTGGAGGAGGTGGGCCGCCGCCGACTCGCTGATGAGCCTGGCAACGCCAGGTTTGTCCGCACTTTGCTGGCGAAGGCCGGGCGGGCGCGAGACGTTCGGATAATGACCCGGGCATTGACACCACCGTCACGGCCCGACCTTACGAGAATTCTTGCTGCCGACGTAAGCGAGGCGTATGCCGGGCTTACTGGGCTTATTGGAGATAATGGCCCATTATCTCTGATAACACGCTGGCCGACCTGCGGGAACAGCGCCCGCAACGGGACCTGACTCCCGCACGTTATCTCTGATAGCGCGGAATCAGGCCAGCCGCACTCGCGCAGCGCCGGGGGTCCGTCACCAGCCGCACATCACCACGAGTCACCGTAGAGCCGCCGCATCGCCGGCTCGCACACGCGGGTCAGGTCGCTGATCTGTTCTTGCGGCAGGGCCGTCCAGCGGGCAGGCCGCGGCTCTGCCAGTTGCTCGGCGCGGTCGAGCCAGCCCGGATGCGTGTCCGGCAGGCCGGCGAAGCGCGCCAGCCGTAGCAGGACCTGCCTTGGCTCCGCGACCAGGTTCTCGTAGCTGACCTGGAGCACGCGTTCGGCCGGCAGGCTGGCGAGAACATCGAGCGCTGGCATGATCATGTCGGACCAGAACTGGCCGGACTCAGCGGCTGATACCTCGAACCGCTTGAACGCCTCGTGATCGAATGTCTCGGGCATGAACGGCCGCAGATCGGGCGGCACCTGCTCCGGCGGCTTGTCATCGCCCAGGTAGGGCGACATGCCCAGGCGTGAGCCCAGCATCGCCGATACCGCTCCGAGCCGGTATGCGGGATGGCGGCTAAATGAGTACGCACACTCGCGCCCGTCGCGGTACAGGTGCACGAACTTGGCGTCGCGAAACAGGTCGGCGAGCTGGCTCACATACAGCAGCGAACTGCCCGAGCGCTCGACCCAGGCGCGCGCGCCGAGGCGATCGCACAGCCACCCGATCAAGCGCCGGTGCTGAACTGCGGCGGAGGCTGGGGTCAGGCCGGCGGCGAACGCCTCCACCTCGTCATAGAGCCCTTCGGGATCGTCGCTCAGGTGCGGCAGTGCGGTAACCAGGATCGGCGGGATCCCGGTAGCCGCAGTGAACCTGCTGCCGGGGCCCGGCACGTACAGGAACTCGGGGACGCACAGGCCGAGCCGGTATGCGTGCCGGAAGAACACCCAGGGCTCGCTGAGCAACCGCCAGTACGCCGCCGCATCCAGTTCACCCGCTGGGAGGGGGTCGGGCATCAGCAGGGAAAAGAACTCAGACAAGCTGACAATCCCCGGGTTCAGCCGGAGCATGTTCGACAGCATCGTCGAGCCGCACCGGCCCGTGGAAACCACGATGACACCCGGCCAGGCCGTCCGCGCATCAGCGGTCATCTCGGAAATGCTCCGCTCACGAAGGCTGCCGTTTTCACGATAGATGCCGGCCCAGCGCTGCGGCACGCCCGCACCGTGCAAGCCGGCGACACGTCCCGAGTCATGGCGACCGGCCAAGCAGCAGACGCGGCGGCTGAGCGCCACGCCAAAACGCTTCTCATCGTTTTGGCCCATATGCCATCGGCGGGCCAAAACGATGAGAAATGGCCAGGTCTTTGCGCCGCGAGTTGCAGTCCCTCGATCAGCAGGTCGATGTCCTGTTTGAACGGCGCCGCTGTCAGGGCCATGACCGCGGCCGCTACACCCTCCCCGGAGGGGGTGTTGAGCCAGGTGCCGAGCCTAAGTGCTCGAAACTCGGCGCCGGCAAGGAGCGCGTCCGGGACCTGCCCGGCACTGTAGACGCTGGCCATGGCCTGCCCCAGAAGTCCCCTAGAAGGGCTCGCGCAGGGCTCGCGCACAGGGCTCGCGCATAAGGCGATCTCCCAATTCCTCCAGAACACGATCTCCCATATTCCTCCCAATACGGCGACAGCTCCCATCCGCCGAGTAGGATGAGAGGTGTCAGTGGAGTCTCTGACCTGGTCTTACATCTGTGGGCGATACTGGGATCGAACCAGTGACCTCCTCGGTGTGAACGAGGCGCTCTCCCGCTGAGCCAATCGCCCGCCGCCGGGTTCCGCGCTGGCCGCTGGGGCCGGACCCCCACGGCAGCCTCATCCGGCGCTCCCATAGGGTAGCGCATCTTCGAGCTACCCGGCACGCAGCCTGCCGGGTGCGTCAGGGCGGCGCCTGGTGGCCGACATGCCGGGTTCCCCTGGGCGCTACCGGGGCGTCGCGCAAGCGATCCGGCCGTCAGTTACGCTGAGTAATGACAAACTCCTGCAATCGTGCGCATCGGACGGCTTTTAATTACACTCAGTGTCGTTACTGAAACGCTTTGTAGATTGGGCCAGGAGATAAGTGCGACAGGCTATGCAATGGACGCGCGGAAACACTAAACTGGCGCAACATCGTCGACCGAGCCGCAGGGCATTTGTCCAGGTCAGAGTGGCGATGAGGGCTGGTCTTCCGGCTTGGAACGAAAGGCGCAAAACGGGATGCAGGTCACCTGGGAAATCTTCACCCTCCGTGTGCGCACCAGTTACCAGTCGACCGCGTCTAATAGGCAGAGCCCAGGTGTCTGGGAGCCGGCTAGGTAGGGGTGGGAAGCACATGAACAAAAGCAGCAGCACCACGATCTCGGCCGAGCTGGGCCTTAAGCTTGTCGTCCCGCAGCAAACGATTGTCCCTCTTGTGGCCAGTCTGTACTACAGCGGCCGGGATCCCTACGCGGTGCGCATGGCATTCCATGTGGGTACCGATGAGCCGGTTGAGTGGATCTTCGCCCGGGACCTTCTGGCCGCGGGGATCGACTCGCGGCAGGGCGAGGGTGACGTGCAGGTCTGGCCCTCCGCGCGGTCGTGCGCCGAGACCGATGACTTGGACGTGATCGGAGGCGCTGACACCGAGGGCGCGGTGCTGAACATCGAGCTGTCGTCCCCGTTCGGCCAGGCGCACTTCGAGGCGCCGGCCCGGGCCATGTCGGCCTTCCTCCGCCGAACCTATCAGATCGTCCCGGCCGGCCAGGAAAGCGACTACATCGACATCGAGGCCGAACTCCACGATCTGCTCCGGCAGGCCTGACCCGAGACCCCCAGACCCCGGCCCGCTCCCCCGTGGTGGGCCGGGGTTATTTCTTTGGCAGCGCTATGTAGTTGTCTGCGGCCTAGCGTGCCTGGCCGAGTCGAGCAGCTCCTGGAGGACCGTGGTGTACTGGTCCAGCGCGTCCCGGCCACCGTGGGTGAGCGTGACCGAGGTCCGGGCGGTGACGCCGCTGCCGTTCTTGTGCGTACTCACGTATCCGGCGTCTTCGAGCTTGCGCAGGTGGGTGATCAGGTTCCCGGGGGTCATCCCGGTCAGGTCCTGCAGTCCGGTGAAGGACAGATCGTCGCCGTCGTGCAGCGTGGCCAGCGTCACCATGATGCGCAGCCGGGCCGGCGTATGGATGACCGGGTTGAGTTCGTCCTCGCTCATGACCGGTGTCGCCGCGGCTGAAGGGCCGCTACCAGCAAGAACGCCGGGCCCACCGCGATCGCGTCGATGCCCCACACGGCCTGCGCTCCGGCGTAGCCGCTGAGGGCGGCCACGATGACCAGCCACAGGCCCAGCGCGGCCACGGGCCAGTCGGGAAGGGTCACCGACCTGGCCAGGTAGAGCAGGCCGATGACCATGATGGGCGTGGCGGCCCCGAAGACGTCGAGCACCGGCCGGCTGGCGCCGGCCCGGGCGAGCGCGCCCTCCAGGGTGAACATCGCGCCGTAGCCGACCAGCACGGACAACTCGAAGCCCCGCCGCCGGATCGCAGACAGGCCGCGGAGGCCCGTTTCGGACCGGGCCTGCTCCACCGTGGCCAGTGCCGCGAACACGGCGATCAGCGAGATCGCGGCGAACGTCGCGGGCATGGGCCCGCGGAAGGGGTGCTGCCCGCGGGTGAGCAGCCAGATCACGCCGTAACCGAAGATGTAGAGCACTCCCCAGATGGTGAACGTCACCCGGCGGCGGGGCTGGAACGTGTCCCGAGCCCGGCCGCCCGCCTCGGAGATGATGGCGGCCGCGGCCGCCGGGTCCATGTCGGTGCTTTCGCCCGTGCCCGCGCTGTCGTTCATGTCGACTCCCTCAAGTACGCCGTTCATGTCGGCTCCTCACGTACGCCGTGCAAGCTTTGCGTCGCAAAGCCTTACTTTGTAGCGCAAAGATAAGCCGCTTTGCGGCGCAAAGTCAAGGGGCCGCCTACGGGATTCTTGTTTCCCAGGACCCGCCCCACGCGGCGGGCGCGGCAGTTTGGGGCCTGGGGCCCCCAGGCCCCGCAGGACGGGGCCGGGGGGACACGCACCCCACGCGGCGGGCGCGGCGGCGGGCTAGGCGGTGGACGCGGGGGTTAGCGCTCGCCGATCACGATCCACTGGCGGGCGTCTGGGAGCTCGGCGGCAGCGTGAAGGTGACAACGGCGCGGGTTCCGCGGGGTCCGGACCGCAGGTCCAGGTGGTCGGCTACCTGCCGGACCAGCCACAGGCCGTGGCCGTGGGCGGTCGGCCAGGGATCCGCTGTCTCGGAGGTTCGCGGCGGACCGTCGCGGGCGGCTGGGCCGCCGTCGACGATCTCGCAGCTCAGCGTGCGGGCCAGGTCCCACATCCGGAGGCGGCCGTGGCCGGCGCCGTGCGCGATAGCGTTGGCGGCCAGCTCGTGAACGGCCAGGACCAGCTCCCCGGCTCGGTCCTCGGACAGCCCGGCCTGCCCGGCGTGAGCCTGCACGGCCGCTCGCAGCGCGTACAGCGTGCCGGCGTCAAACTCTTGGTCTAGGAGCAGCGTCAGTGTGACCCGGCCGACTCCGCCAACGGGCTCGGTCCGGAATGGGTCACCACTCATCGCCCACCCCCTAGGCTCACTCCCGTCATCTACCTGGAGGGCGGCGGGGTAAACGCGCGGCTACCGGAACGCCGGGAAGCCGTCGGCCGCCACGCGGCACAGTTGCGGCAGCAGCGCGTCCACGGTCGCGAGCTGTTCGGCCACCTCCCGGTCGACGTCCATCCGCGGCACCGACGCGCGCACCGCGTCGTGCACGGCCCGCAGCGGTTCGCTGGGCGCCGCGATCTCCGCCCGCAAGTCGATCCCCTGGGTAGCACAGCAGATCTCCACGGCCAGGCACGCGCGTACGTTGGCCACCACCTCGCGCAGCTTGCGCACCGAGGTCCAGCCCATCGAGACGTGATCTTCCTGCTTGCCCGAGGTCGGGATGGTATCCACACTGGCCGGGTGAGCGAGCACCTTGTTCTCGCTGACCAGCGAGGCCGCGGTGTACTGGGCGAGCATGAAGCCGGAGTTGGTGCCGGCCGCCGGAGCCAGGAACGGCGGCAGGCCGCGGGAGAACGCCGGGTCGAGCATCCGGTCGACCCGGCGCTCGCTGATGGAGGCCAGCTCGGCCAGGGCCATGGCCAGCATGTCGGCGGCGAACGCGAGCGGCTCGCCGTGGAAGTTGCCAGTGGTCATGACCTCGCCATCGGGCACGATGACCGGGTTGTCGACCACGGCGCCGAGCTCGGTAGTGAGCACCTGCCGGGCGAAGGTGAGCACGTCCCGGACCGCCCCGTGCACCTGGGGCGCGCAGCGCAGGCAGTAGGCGTCCTGCACCGCGTGCCTGCTGTGCCGGTGGCTGGCCAGCAGGGGCGACCCGGCCAGCAGCCCGCGCAGGTTGGCCGCGCTGACCAGCTGGCCGGGATGCGGCCGCAGGGCCTGGACCCGCTCGTCGTAGGGCCGGTCCGTGCCGAGCAGCGCCTCGATCGACAGGCCGCAGGCCACGTCGGCCGCCCGGACCAGCATCCCGGCGTCGTGCACCGAGAACGCCAGCAGCGCCTGCATCGGCTCGGTCCCGTTGACCAGCGACAACCCCTCCTTGGGGGCCAGGCTCAGCGGCCGGAGTCCGTGCTCCTCCAGCACCTCGGCGGCCGGGCGGCCGCCGGCCGCCTCGCCGGGGACCCGCAGCCGGCCCTCACCGATCAGCGGCTGGGCCAGGTGCGCGAGCTGGGCCAGGTCACCCGAAGCACCCACCGAGCCCTTGCCCGGGACGACGGGCAGCAGATCCAGGGTCAGCAGCTCGAGCAGCCTGGCCGGCAGCTCGACCCGCACCCCGGAGTACCCGGCCGCGAGCGTCCGGGCCCGCAGCAGCAGGATGGCCCGCACGGTCTGGTCGTCCAGGGGCGCGCCGATGCCGGCCGCGTGCGAGCGCACGATCGCGCCCTGCAGGGTGGTCAGGTCGGCTTCCCCGATCGGCGTGTCGACCAGCGCGCCGAACCCGGTGTTCACCCCGTACACCGGCGCGCCGCCGGCCAGCGCCTGCACGACGACCGAGCGGCTGGCCTCCATCCGCTGCGCCACCTCCGGGCCGAGGCTGGCCCGCGCTTGCCCGCGCGCCACGGCCACGACATCCTCGATGGTCAGCGCGCTTCCGTCCACCACGACATCTCGCATGATCGGTAGCTTCCCACGTCCGGCCGACATCGACGGTTCGGCCCCACCGCAAATATCCCGGGCCTAGCGTGAGGGCATGATCACCTGCGTTATCCAGTACACGCTCGACCCGCACGCCATCGAGGATTTCGAGAAGTACGCCGCCACGTGGCCGCCCGTCATTAAGCGCTGCGGCGGCGAGCTGACCGGCTACTACCTGCCCAAGGAGGGCGCGAACGACTGGGCCATCGCGCTGATCGATTTCGAGTCGCTGCCGGAAATGGACAGAGCCTACGAGCAGTACCGGGCCCGGCTGGCCGCCGACCCCGACGCCCGGGCCAACGTGGCCTTCGTCCGGCGGGCCCGCGCCATACTGGCCGAGCGGCGCTCCTTCCTACGGAAGGTCTAGGCCGAACGTATCGACCAGGCCCTGCGCGCCGGCCGCGGTGATGACCACGCTGCGGCGGCGCGCACCCCGGGCGATCCAGCCCAGCTCGAACAGCCGGGCGGTGATCGCGGCGGCCAGGGCCCCGTTCAGGTGCCCGCGGCGCTGGGTCCAGTCGATGCACTCTCCGGCGAAGTGCCGGCGTGACCGCCGTACTTCGGTGACATTTAGGCCGAACGAGGCCAGCGTTCTCGCTCCGGCCCCGGTTACGACGAAGCGAGTGCTGGCGCTGTCAGGATGGTTCGTTCGGCCCAAAGATTTTGAATTTTCCCTGCTCAGCAGGCCCTGATCGAGGAGGGCTTCGAGGAGTCCGACCCCGGCTCGGCCCGCCAGGTGGTCATAGCAGGTGCGGGCCTCGGACAGCGCGACCGCCTCGCGGGACTGCCGCAGGGTGCGGACCGGCAGCGCGCGGCTGATCAGGCCGAGCGCCTCGAGCGCGGCGGCCACCTCGTGGCCGGCCAGCCGGTAGTAGCGGTGCCGGCCCTGCCGGGCCACCACGATCATGTCTCCTTCCAGGAGCTTGGCCAGGTGGAAGCTGGCCGTCGCGGCGCTCACCCCGGCCAGCCGGGCGAGTTCCCCCGCCGCCAGCGGCCGGTCGGACAGGAGCGCGCGCAGCATCGCGGCCCGGGTCGGGTCCGCGATCAGGGCGGCCGCCTGGGCGATATCGGTGTCGTACGGTACGGGCTGGGCCGGTACGGTCATATTTCGACCGTAGCCCAACCTTCCTTCGACGATCATCGAAGCATGGCGCGGCTGACCGAGGCCGATTTCGACGAAGCCCGCTCCCGGCTGCGCCAGCTGGCCCGGAGCTACATGCCGATCTACGAAATAGCTGGTCCGGAGCAGTGGTATGCGCCGCGCGACCTGGCCTGGACGCTGCGCGAGATCGCCGAGCACGTCGCGCATGTCGACGCATACGCGGAGGAAGCCGGCCAGCTGATGTGAGCCGGCCGGGCGGTTCGAGTTTGCGCCGGCCGCAGGATCGGCTACAGTTCTGAACGCACCCCAGGTGCGTGCGGACGTGGCTCAGTTGGTAGAGCATCACCTTGCCAAGGTGAGGGTCGCGGGTTCGAATCCCGTCGTCCGCTCCGAGGCTCCGGATGCCCTTGCGGCATTGGCCTTTATGGCGGAGTGGCCGAGTGGCTTAGGCAAGGGCCTGCAAAGCCCTGTACACGGGTTCGATTCCCGTCTCCGCCTCTGTGATCTGGGCCTCTGTGATCTGGGCCTCTGTGATCTGGGCCTCTGTGATCTGGGCCTCTGTGATCTGGGCCTCCCTGATCTAGTGCCCCGGTCCCGGAGCGGGCCGGGTGCCCGGCCGGACCAGGCCGGTTTCGTAGGCGAGCACCACCACCTGGACCCGGTCGCGCAGCCCGAGCTTGGCCAGGATTCGGCCGACGTGGGACTTCACCGTCGCTTCGGACACGTACAAGGTGGCGGCGATCTCCGCGTTCGACAGGCCCTGCGCCACCGCCACGAGGACCTCGCGCTCGCGTTCGGTCAACGCGGACAGCTGCGGGTAGCTCTGCTTCCGCTGGGCTTCGGACAGCGGGAGGACCTGGGCGTACTCCTCCAGCAGCCGGCGGGTGACCCGGGGCGATACGACCGCGTCGCCGGCGGCGACCGTGCGGATGGCCCCGACGAGCTCGGCCGGGCGGACGTCCTTGAGCAGGAAGCCGCTGGCCCCGGCGCGCAGCGCGCCGAAGGCGTACTCGTCCAGGTCGAAGGTGGTCAGGACGAGCACGCGCACCCGGGCGTCGGCGGCGGTGATCCGCCGGGTCGCCTCGATGCCGTCGGTACCCGGCATCCGGATGTCCATCAGCACGACGTCCGGCGCGTGGCGGCGGGCCAGGTCGGCGGCCTCCTCGCCGTCGCCAGCCTCGGCCACCACGCTCAGGTCACCCTCCGCCTCCAGGATCATCCGGAAGCCCCGCCGCAGCAGCGGCTGGTCGTCGGCGAGCAGCACGGAGATGCTCATACCGGCACGGCCCCGCTTGCCCTGGGGCGGAGGGTCGCCTCGACCAGCCAGCCGCCACCGTCGGCCGGGCCGGCCTGCAGCGCGCCGTGGTGCAGGGCGGCCCGTTCGCGCATGCCGTCGATGCCGTGGCCGTGGGTATCCGGGGCGTTCTGGATGCCGTCGTCAGTCACCCGGATCTGCACCTGGGGCTCGTCGTAGCTGATCGTGACCCACGCGTGCCGGGCCACGGCGTGGCGGAGCGTGTTGGTCAGCGCCTCCTGGACGATGCGGTAGGCGGTCAGCTCGGCGGCCGCGCCAAGCGGGAACGGGGTCCCGTCGACGGACAGGCTGACGTCCAGCCCGGTGGCCCGGATCCGCTCCACCAGCGCGGTGAGCTGGCCGACGCCCGGCTGCGGGGGCTGGGGAACCTGGCCCGTCTTGGGGCCCGGCTCGTCGGTGCGCAGCACGCCGAGCATGGCCCGCATGTCCGACAGCGCGTGCCGGCCGACCTCGGAGACTTCGGCCATGGCCTCGGCGCCCTGACCCGGATCCGCCCGGCTGACCAGCGCCGCGGCATCGGCCAGGGTGATCACGACCGAGAGGCTGTGCGACACGATGTCGTGGAGTTCACGGGCGATCCGGGTCCGTTCGGCGGCCGTCGCGATGGTGGCCTGCTGGTCCCGCTCGATCTCCAGCCGCCGGGCGCGCTCGTCCATCCAGGCCAGGTAGCGGCTGCCCGAGGCGGCCGTCATCCCCGCGAACAACGCAGCCACCACGGTGGCGGTGAGGAACAGCAGCGAACGCGGCAGCGTCCCGGCGGGCTCCCACCGGACCGCGGCCATGACGGCCCCGGCCTCCATCACCCCGGCGGCCAGCAGGGCCCGGGCCCGGGACTGATGGGCGGCGACCGTGTACAGCGCGACCAGCAGGGCTACGTCGCCCAGCAGCGGGAAGCCCAGCAGCCACTGGGCGAGCGCGATGGCGCTGGCGGCCAGGAACACCGCGGTGGGCCAGACGCGGCGGACGGCGAGCACGCCGATCAGCGCGGCCTGCACCAGCCCGGCCCGCAGGTCACCGAAGCCCGACTGGGCCAGCCAGGCCGTGCAGACTGCCAGCAGCACCGCCGCGACCAGCGCGTCGACGGTGAGCGGGTGCGCGTGCGCGATGCGACGGCCCTGGCCGAACAGGCTGCGGGTGATCTCATCGGGAGGCTGTAGTTGCGGGGGAAGTTCGGTCATCGTGCCCAATGTGAGTCCTTCGTGGTCACTTACCGGCAGCGTACCGCCTGCGTGATCGTCCGGCTGCTGGCCCGCGCGGCATCGTCGCTGGTCACGCGGTTTTCGCGGCGGCTCGTCCGACCTGAGGATGAGGCCGGACGGGGAGATTTCGTCCTGCCGGCTATTCCGCGCGCGGGCAGCGGCGAATACGTTCGGCTTGTCATTTTCGGGCATCTGGAGGGGCGTTGCCTGCTGAGCTACCGCCGTTGCTGGACCGTGCGCTCGGCCTGGCGCGAGTGGACTTCGCGCCCTCCCATCGCCAGCCGTCCGGGGTCCGGGTGCTCGTGGCACTGGCCGTCTCGGTGATCGGGTCGCTCGCTGCCGACGCGCTGCTGGTGGCGATCGGCACGGCGGTCTTCCCCTCGACCAAGGGGTACGGCCACTTCCAGTTCTCCGACTACGCCAAGCTGACGATCATCGGCGTGGTCATCGCGAGCGTGGCCTGGCCGGTCGTGACCCGGATCAGTTCGGCGCCACGCTGGCTGTTCGTCCGGCTGGCCATCGCGGTCACCGTCGTGCTGTGGCTGCCGGATCTCTATATCTTGTACGGGGGCGCGCCGGGTCGCGCGGTGGCGGTCCTGGCCGTGATGCACCTGGCCATCGCCCTGATCACGTACAACTGCCTGGTGCACATCGCGGCGGTCCGCGCGCTGGCCCGCGGACCGTCGCACGCCAGGCCGCCCTTCGCGGATCCAGATCGTTCCGCCAGTAGTTTCGCCAGACGCGGGAGCTGAGGTTCATGCCCAGCCGCACACGGGGGTTCTTTCCCGAACCCATCGCCGCCAAGGTGCCGGAGATCACCTTCCTGTTCTGGGTGATCAAGATCCTCACCACGGCCGGCGGCGAGGCCACATCGGATTACCTGGCCCTGGACCTGGGCAGCCGGCTAGAGGCAGGCTGTATCGAGGCCGGTATCTTCGTGGTCGCCCTGGTGTGGCAGTTCCGGACGCGGCGCTACGTCGCCGCGGCCTACTGGCTGCTGGCCTACGCCATCGCGATTTTCGGCACGGGCGTGGCCGATGCCATGCACCTGTTCATCGGCATCCCGTACGCGGGCACCACGGTCTTGTGGGCCGTGGTGCTCGCGCTTGTCTTCTGGCTCTGGTACCGCAGCGAGCGCACGCTGTCGATCCACAGCATCTTCACCCGCCGCCGCGAGGTCTACTACTGGTGCGTGGTCTTCGCCACCTTCGCGCTGGGCACCGCGCTGGGCGACTTCACGGCCACGGCCGCGCACCTGGGCTATCTCGCGTCCGGGATCCTGTTCTTCGTCGTCATCTTGATCCCCGCGCTGTTCTGGTGGCGTTTCGGGCTGAACGCGGTCGTCGCGTTCTGGTGCGCCTACGTGGTGACCCGGCCGCTGGGCGCCTCGTTCGCGGACTATTTCAGCAAGCCGCACTCGCTCAGCGGCGCCAACTACGGCGATGCCACCGTGGCCCTGATCACCACGATCATCGTGGCCGTGCTGGTTGCGTATCTCTCTGTGAC
>Ga0335073_10009632_pt1 | contig 13559 bp, 8 predicted proteins | sample Lox_Sample_22_FD_207093 | JGI IMG/M metagenome (GOLD analysis project Ga0335073, IMG submission 207093) | Soil microbial communities from Loxahatchee National Wildlife Refuge, Florida, United States - Lox_Sample_2.2 | ecosystem: Environmental > Terrestrial > Soil > Wetlands | place: USA: Florida...
GCGGTTCTCGCCTGGCTCACCCTGAGCCAGGTCGCCGCGAACTGGGTGACGTCGATGCGGGTGGTGCTGCTGCCCGCGGTGATGCTGGTGGCGCTGGCCGCCGAGGTGGCCGCGATCATCCTCGCCCACACATCCGCGCGGGCGGAAAACGGGTAGCGCTGCTCCCGGTGAGCCTGCGACAGTACCGCTCGTGCGTCACGACTACTTCGGACCCAGCGTGGCCGCGGCTGGCCGGGATGACGCTGCGCGAGCGCTGGGCCGGCTTCACCCGCGAGCCGTTCACCGCCGACAGCCCCAAGCACGTCTCGGTCTGGCAGAAACCCGCGTAAGCCCGGCCGGCCGGCCGGGTTGGCCTACCACCCAGCCGCATCTTTCTATCACTTCCATGGCGAAATCCATCTTCCTATCACTTTCATGGGGATAAATGGAATAAACCGGACACAATAATGGTCACAACCGATAGGAAGTCACCAAAGTGATAGGAAGATGACCCGCAGCGGGCCGACTCACGTTGTTGATGATGTTCACGTTATAGGTGAGGTCGCAGAACAGCGGCCGTCTCGGACGAAGGTTCCCGCCGCGGCGTGAGCGTCGCGGCCTTCGGCCGGCCTGGGCCGCCATGGCCGCCGAATGAGGCAACTGATGTTGTCAGCGGTGCTGGTGGGCTCGCGGCGGGGAGGTCGCCGCGGTCGAAGTTCCCGCCGGCGGGCAAGCCCTAGTCGCGGGCGGCGGTTGCGGGGGCGGGTGCGCGGGAGCGGCGGGCGGCGTCGCCGGCCGTGCGGTTCATCCGCAGTGTCGCGGCCGCGGCAGCGGCCGCGATGAGCGCGAGCAGGCCGAAGGCCACCGTGAACGGCGCCGTCCCCGACCCGGCCACTCCGCCGATGCGCAGTGCCACCGTGGCGATCGCGATCGCCAGGCCGGCGCCGAGCTGGGTGCACGTGGCGGCCAGCGTGTTCGCGTCCCGCATCAGCTCCCTTGGCATGTCGGCCAGCCCGACCGTGTTGTAGACGGTGAACCCTACCGACCGGGTGACGCCGCTGATCAGGGTCAGCAGGGCGATGACCGGCACCGGCGTGCCGGCGGTGATGAACCCGAGCGCCGCGATGACGATCGCGGTCCCCGACGTGGCGGCGAGCAGCACGGTGCGGAACCCGAACCGGTTGATCAGCGGCGTGGTCGCGGGCTTGATCCCCACGTTGCCGACGAACACGAACGCGGTCACGGCGCCCGACTTCACCGGCGACCAGCCGAACTGGGTCTGGAACAGCAGCGGCAGCAGGAACGGCACAGCGCCGCAGACGAACCAGTACGCGGTCCCGGCCCCCTGCGTCAGCCGGAACGTGGGCATGGCCAGCGTCCGCAGGTTCAGCAGCGGAAACGCCGTGTGCCGCAGGTGCCACACCGCCCCGGCGAGCAGCACGGCAGACAGCGTGAGAAACACCACGGTGAGCAGCACCGGCGGTGACGGCAGCGACGCCAGGTGCGCGCCATAGGTCAGGCCGCCGAGCCCGAAACAGGTGAGCGCCACCCCGGCCCAGTCCAGCGGCCGGGGGGCGGCGCTCGCGTCGGGGCCGTCGGTCACCAGCCGCCATGCCACGCAGAAGGCGACCACGCCGAGCGGCACGTTGATCAGGAACAGCCAGTGCCAGGAGGCGTAGGTGGTGATCAGGCCGCCGGCCAGCGGCGCGATCACCGGGGCGAGCAGCGCCGGCCACACCACGTAGGACGTGACCCGGAGCAAGTCCTCCTTCGCGGCCCGCGAGACCACCATCATCCGCCCGACCGGCACCATCATCGCGCCGCCCGCGCCCTGCAGCACCCGCATCCCGACGAGCTCGCCGAGGCTCACGCTCGACGCGCAGCCGATCGAGGCGAGGGTGAACACCGCGATCGCGGTCAGGAAGATCACCCGGTTGCCGAACCGGCGGGCCAGCCAGCCCGACAGCGGGATCAGCACCGCCAGCGTCAGCAGGTAGGCGGTGACGACCAGCCCGATCTCCGCGGCCGGCGCCCCGAGCGACCGGCCGATCTGCGGTGACGCCGTGGTGACGATCGTCCCGTCGAGCATCTCCATGAAGTAGCAGCCGGCGACGAGCAGGGCGGTGTTGCGGTACCGCGCATCGATCACGAGCCGGACCGCCGGCGCCGGCCTCGCAGGGGATGCGCCAGAAAGCCGAGGGTGACCCAGCCGCCGAGCAGCACCAGCCAGAAGCTGACCACGCGGTAGGCGACCACGGCGGCCAGCGCGGCGGAGGCGTGCATCCCCGACGCGGTGAGCGCCGCGGTCATCGTCAGCTCGACCAGCGCGAACCCGCCAGGCGTGAGCCCGGACGACGCGACCGCCTGTCCCGCCCCGTAGACGAGCAGCAAGTCGCCCCACGGCACCGGCTGGCCCATCGCGCGGATCGACAGCGCCAGCGCCGCGCAGTCGAAGGCCCAGTTGGCGACCGCCAGCCCGAGCACCCGCGCGTACCCGGGCAGCGACAGCCGGGTGCTCGACACCTCGTCGATGAACCCGTCCACCCCGGCGCCGCCGGCCGACGGCTTGCCGAACACCCGCTTGCTCAGCCCCGCCAGCCAGGTCAGCACGATCCGCAGCAGGTCGCGCACCCGGTCGAACCGCAGCGCGAGCAGCACCCCGGCGGCGGGCAGCAGGAACACCGCCGCGCCGGCGAACCCGGCGACCGCCGCGGCCGACCCGCCGCGCGCGATCGCCCCGGTGAGCAGGAGCAGCGCCAGCCCGGCGGTGGAGCAGATCCACGACACGGCCATCGCCCAGCTCGTCGTCGCCGCGTCCAGGCCGGCCCGCCGGAACCGGTGGTAGGAGTAGACGACGTCGAGTTCGGCGCCGGCGAACGGCACGGACAGGCCAAGGGCGTGCGCCGCGTACGTGATCGCCATCACCGAACGCAGCCTGATCCGGTGCCCGTTCGCCCGCATCAGCAGCGTCCGGCTCAGCCCGAACGCGGTCAGCGACACCGCCTCGGCGGCCAGCGCCAGCAGCAGCCAGCCGAGGCTGGCGGTCGCCAGCACGTGCAGCGACTGCGCCAGCTTGTGCCGGGCGAGCACCACGATGACGGCGATCGCCCCGACCGCGATCAGTGTGAGGGCGAGGCGGCGAAACCGGGCCGTTCTGGACACAAAGGAAGAGTGACCGTCGCGAGCCGTTGCCTCTTCGCGGACCTCTTCCAGCACTTCTCTATTATCGCCCGAGTGAAGCTGCTCGCCGGTGTCACTGATCGGCGAGGTCATGCCTGCGTGGCCCCCTGCAGCGGGCGGGGCACCTGCCAGTCAGGGAACTCCTGGCGGAACTGGACGATGTGCCGTTCCGCCACCACCGCGCTGACGGCCATCATCTGGCGTGCCCGCGCCAGCCGGTCGATGCTCGCCGCCGTCACCTTTTCGAAGCGGGTCCGGCTGAGCTGCTCGCCGAAGAACTCGCAGACGGTCGCCGTGAAGTAGGCGAACACGGTGAGTTCCCGCGCGAACCTGACGGCCCTCCCGGCGTCCACGGCGTCCAGCGGGACCATCGCGTGGATCCAGCCGCCCACGTACTCGCTCCACTCCAGGTAGTCCTGGGCCGACTCCCACGACTCGTCGGTCGCCTGGATATGGGCGAGCAGGCTCTGGGCGTAGGTGTCGTCGGCCAGGTTCGCCAGTTCCCTGGCGATGCCGTGCGTCTTGCCGAGCATCTCGTCGCGGCACAGCTTCCGCACCGCGTGGGACAGCAGCACGTTCCCGCCGTCGTCCGGCTGGGAAAGCACCGCCCGCGCGGTCCTGATGAGGTCGCGCGCCAGGCCGCCGGAGACCACGTAGCAGAGCGCGGCGAACGGCGCGTGCATGCCCACGACCCGCGTGTTCAGCAGCTGGCGTGATCGCTGCCAGTCCAGGTAGCCGACGGTGAGGATCTCGTCGAACGACGAGTCGAAGACGTCCCTGAAGGGGACGCCGCGCCGCTCGAACCCGGCCGCGGCGTTCTCCGAGACCGAGACGAGGAAGTAGCAGCCTGGCACGCCGAAGATCGCCTTGATGTCGTTGAGGAACGCGGCCGACTTGGCGTATTCGAGCTTGTCGAGTTCGTCGATGCCGACGACGAGCCCGGCGTGCAGCGTGGCGGCCTGCCGGGCGAGGTCCCTGAACTGCTCCACCGCGGCGGGGACGCTCCACGGCTGCCGCGCCCAGGAGGACCCGGCGGTCTTCGCCTTCTCGACGCTGAGCGGCAGCTGGCCGCCGAGTCCCGCGGACCACGTCAGTGACCGGTCCAGGCTCAGCGTCTGCGCGTACTCCATGTCCCCGAGCAGCCGCGCCGCCTTCTTCGTGAGGTCCCGCAGCGACTGCTGCTGCACCTGCTCCTCGTCGGCCGGCGGTTTGTCATCGGTGGGGGTGGCTCGCGGCAACCGCACGTCAGGGTTGGAGGGGATGATGACGGCCAGTGCGGCCGCGATCCCGCCGAGCGCCGCCAGGCCGACCGCCACGCACAGCACGTAGTTGAGCCGCCCCGGATACCACGAGAGGCCGAAGGCGGCCAGGGCGCCGAGCGCGAGGATGTCGCGCGACGTCCTGAGCACCGTGATGGCGGGCGGCGGCCAGTGCGGCTCATCCCCGGCGGCGAAGGCAGCGGCCGCGGCCACGCCGGCCGCGATGCAGCCGCCGATCAGCAGGAACGGCCGCGCGGGCATCCGCTGGTCGGTGTATATCGCCGCGACAGCGCCCGCCGCCGCGATCTGCCGCCACCACGGCGGAAGATCGCCAAACCGCCGCCACCGGCCGCCGAAGACGGTGACAGCCACAACCAGGGCGATGGCCAGCGCGACGAGTATCGCCGTCGGCACCGGGCCGGGCGGTGGCCGCAGATACGGCCACGCGACCGCCGTCGCCACGGCGGCGAGCGCCAGGAAGAAGACGATCCGGCGCCCGATGATCACGGCGCGGGACGCGTAGTAGTAAGAGCTCTGTGCGCGGGAGAACGGCAACCGCGGCGCCGGTCCCGGCGCCAGAGGGGGCGAGGACCAGGGGCCCTGGGTCCACGTGAAGAAGGCGACGAGCAGCACCATGGCCACCTGGGTCACGGTGATCGCGCCGCGGAGGACCCCGGCGGCGCCGAGCAGCGCTATCTCCGCGAGCACGGGGGCGGCGAGCAGCGCCGCCAGGCACAACCCAGCGGCGAGTATCCACCGCCCGTTCAGCGGTTTGTCAGACCGCCGGTGCCCGCGTGCGCGGTCGGGTTCCTGCTCTGCCGGGGGCAGGCTGGCGGCCTGTGGCAGCTCGCCGGGCGCGTCCAGCCGCAAGATCGTCCGGCACAGCTCGCCGAGCAGGTAGCGGATGAAGTCGAGGGGCACGTACTCGACCGGCGCGGAGACCCGGAGCTGGACCCACCCGTCGGCGGGTCTCGCCGTTTCCCGCTCGTCCTGGACCTGGGGAGAGCAGAAGACCTCGATCAGGGTGGTCTTGCCGGCGCCGCGCGGCCCGGCGATGCCGATGCTCGCTCCTTTCATGCGGCCCAGCCAGTCTGCGACGCTGATGATCGCCTCGGTGGGGATCGCAAGGGCCGACGTGTACGTGTCGTACAGGCCCGACTGTTCTGGCACCCTCATGCTCGTGCGGTGCAGCTTGGCGGCCCGCCTGTTCACGAAGGCCCTGGCCATCGGCAGTGTGCCGCGGCTGAAAAGGTCATCGATGAGGAGTTGCCTGGCCTCGTCGCGTTCCCGCCGCGCCGTCGCCCAGGCGGCGTCCTGGCTGATCGCCCTGCGGATCCCGGGTTCGAGCACGTCCCTGCGGCGTTGCTCGGCGGCGGCGAAATCCTGGTACGCCCGCCTGACCCGGTCCAGCTTCGCCCGGGCTTCCTCGTATTCACGCTCCGGCGCGTCGGCTGCCACCTCGGGGCCCGGGCGCCGCTGCCGCCGCGCGTCCCGCCGGAGACCGGAGCGCTCCGGTTGGGCGGCCTTCGGCACCGCAATGGTCACCGGGGCCCGGTCGGCGCCGGGCGCGCGCAGCCGGGCCTGCTCCTGGTCGATGGCGGACTCCGCGTCCTTGACCATCGCCTCGACCTCGCCGGTCGACCTGGCCTGCTGCGCCCGTTCCATCGCGTTGCGCTTGGCCTGCGCGTACTCCTGCGCGGCCCGCCAGCGTTCGTCCAGCTCGTCACGCTGTCGCCGCCAGTCGGCCTCGTCGTCCCGTTCGAGCAGCGCGTTCCTGACCGTCTTCTCGGCGGCTAGCAGTGCCTGTTCGGTGTCACGAAGCCGGGCCCGCGGGGCCGCGACCGCCGCCCATATGTCCGCCCGCCGCTGCTCGATGAAGTCGCGGACGTCATCGGCGGAGAGGTAGTCGCCGATGACCCGCGCGATCTCCGGAGCCGCGACGGCCTTGGTCACGGCGTCGGCGAAGAATTGCCGCTCGGAGTCTGTTTCGGCCGGTTCCGCCGCGTCAAGCGGTCCGGGCTGGCCCACGGCCAGCCCGCCCGCGTCATCGTCAGCAGCCATGTCCCGCCCCATTCGCCCGCCGCGCGCCGTTTGCGGGCTAATGTACCTCCCGGCGGTCTGGTCCTGTCAGGGGCCGAGCATCTGGCTGATGTTGAACTTGGCGGACAGCAGGCCGAACTGCAGCATGACGTCGGGGACGCGCTGCAGCCGGATCGGGTCGATGCCGATCGGGTAGCTGTTCAGCGCCATGACCGCCGCGACGATGGGCGGCACCTGGCCGTTCATCGGGCCGTTCAGCGATTCCATGGCCTGCTCGACGGCGGGCCTGCTGGTGTCGGCGATCTGCTGCCCCTGTTCGAGGGCGGTCAGGAACGCCTTCAGCGTGTTGGGGTTGGCCTTCACCCAGGCTTTGGTGGCGACGTATCCCTGGATGGGGAAGTTCTCCGTGGCGCCCTGGTTCAGGTCGGCGAGCTTGACGGCGCCGTACTGCTGTTCCGCCGCGGTCGCGAACGGCTCGGGCATCGCCGCCGCGGCGACCTTTCCGGCGGCGAGTTCGGCGGCCATCTCGGGGAACGGGATCGGCTCGGCGGGGAACCCGACCTTGCTCAGGTCGACGCCGTTCTCGGTGAGCACGGAGGCGGCGAGCAGGTAGTTGATGTTGCGCGGGGCGTTGATCCCGAGCACGTGGCCTTTCAGCTGTGCCAGGTTCTTGATGTTCGAGCTCGGCAGCGTGTAGATCGCCTGGCTGCCCTCCAGCATGACGGAACCCTCGGCGACGATCTCCAGCTGCTGGTGATCTTGCACGTAGTGCTGGATGTAGGAAACGTAATTCCCGCCGGTGATGTCGAACTTCCCCGCGACCTGCTGGTCGATCACCGTGTCGCTGCTGGTGGCGGGCGTGTAATTGATGGTTAGGCCCTGGTCCTTGAACAATCCCTCGTGCAGGGCGACGAAGAATCCCGCGGAGTCGACCGCGGGCACGACCGCCACGTTCAGTGTGGTCTTCTCCAGCCCGCTGGCGGCGGGACTCGTCCCCCCCAATGCGCCGCTGCACGCGGTAGCGGCGAGCAGAAAGATTGCCGTGATCGGGGCCAGTGCGTGCATGCGTACGCGAATCCGTACGTGCATCGGCGTTATTCCTTCCAAAGCCGGGCCCCCGGCTGGTGGAAGCGTAAATCGCCGGGCAATTGCCTTTCCCGGCGTTTGGCGCAAATGGTTGCGCTGGCGCGGTAAAGAGACCGCCGGTATTCACTGATGCTCACTGGTGCACGAGGAGCGTGAGTTAATTACCCTGCCCGGACGTCGAGGACGAGATCCGCGAGCGTGGCGGGCATGGTCATGCCTCGCGGCGCAGGTCGAGCTCGAGCCAGGTCGCGAGGGCGGCGATCTCCTGGTCGATCTCAGCGGTCATGGCCGGGGTGAACGGCATGTCCTGGTGGACGGCCTTCACCACGAGCGCGCCCGCCTTGCGGTCGGCGATGGCGTCGGCCTTGCCGACCAGCCTGTCGCCGTACAGGACGGGGAGCGCGTAGTAGCCCCAGCGGCGCTGCGCGGCGGGCTTGTACATCTCGAGCTGGTAGTCGAACTCGAAGAGCTCCAGGGCGCGGGCGCGGTCGTGGACGAGCCGGTCGAACGGCGACAGCAGCGCCGCCCGGCCGCTGAACGGGCCGCCGAGCAGCGACGGGTCGACCCGCCACTCGCCCCGGGCGCCCTCGACGACCGCGGGCTCGCCCGCCGCGCCGACGATGGCGGGCTCGACGGGCATCTCCGTGCCGCTCGAGCGGGCGATGCCGAGGGCTCGCAGCCGCCGGCGGTCCCGCTCGAGCGCCGCTGCGGCCACGGGCACGGCGGGCAGGTCAGGGTAGACGCGTTCGGCCAGGTCCCACAGCCGCTCGCGGCCCTTGCGCCCGGCGACGGCGACCTCACCGCGCGACACCATGAACTCGAGCAGCCGGGTGACGTTCTTGTTGTTGGTCCAGCCGGTGGAGCTCCATGGCTGCTCGCACAGGTCGGGCAGCTCGCGGGAGAGGAGGGGGCCCTCGTCGCGCAGCCGGGCGAGGATGTTCCGGCGGCACCGGTCGTTCGCCTGGACCCAGTCGCGGTTGAACTCCTGCCAGTCCTTCAGGGGGCCGGTTCCCGGCCACGCGGCCATAGCCGCGCGGTACAGCGTGATGTCCTCGCCGGGCCGCAGCAGCGCCCGCAGCTCGATCAGCTGGCGGTCGTCGACGGCCTTGCGCAGGTCGGCGGGGGAGAACGACGAGCCGAGCCGGGTCCACGACACCAGGTCGGCGCTCGGCGCGACGGCGCTGACCGGATCCAGCTGCAGAAACGTGAGCCGCCGCGCCACCGCCAGCAGGCTGTCGGGCCGGTCCCGCTCCAGCAGCTGCGCCCGGACGGCGACGCGCCGCGCGTCCTGGCGGCTGAGGTGATGGACGCCTTGCATGCCCCGAGCGTACAGGAGCCTCTGTGCGCCTGATAACAGCAAGAAGCGGTCGGGGAGGACCGCGGCGAACACGCCCCGGGGATACGGTGAAGGGGGAAGGATGACCGATGCGCGATGACCGCCCGCCCCGCCAGACCAGGGAGCCGCGGCTGTTCGGGCTGATCCCGCGGGAGCGGGCTTACCTCACACTGATGGGCGTCTGCCTGCTGCTGATCGTGCTGGCCTGGACCCTGGTCTGGCATTACTCGACCGTCGCGGCCGTGGTGATGTCGGCGGTGGCGCTGGTCATCCCGCCGGTCGCGGCGATCATCGGCAACGCCGGCCCGGTCAACCGCCAGTGAGCCGCTGGCTCCCGCGCGCCCGGTCCAGCGCTTCCGCCGCCTGCGCGGCGAGGGCCGCGGCGAGATCGGCCGCCGGCGGCACGTCGGTGATCAGGCCGATGGCCTGGCTGGCCCAGACCGGCTCAGGGGGAAGCTCACCGCGCGCCACTCCGTCCTGGTGGGCCCGCCTGGCCGCGTCGCTGGCGGCGAGCTCGTCTTCCCGGTCCCGGCAGTAAGGCGATTGCCGCCTGCCCGGTTGCTGCGGAATCCTAGGGTGCGTGGTCGCGTCCAGGGGTTCGCTTACAGCGCGGCGCATGGGCGCTCACTGGGTCGTGCTGGCGGCGGCGGCCCTGACGACGCTCGTCGCCGCTGCCCTGGCGTCCGCGCTCGCCGTGTTCGCGGGCCAGGCGCTCCCGCTCGCGGTGCGGCACGATCTCAGCGTCGCGTCGGGAACATCGCTGACGGTGAGCGGCCCGGTCGCCACGAATCAGGTCGCCCAGGCCAACGTGGCGCTCAGCGGTGCCATCCGGTCGGCGCTGCACGGGGTGCCGTTCAGCTTCTACCAGGCTGACTGGTCGGACCCGCTCGGACTGGTGCCGGGATCGCTGCCGGTGAGACCGGCCAGCGCCGGGCAGGGGAACGTCCCGGTCATCCAGGCGGGATCGCTCAGCGACATCACCTCGCGGGTCGTGCTGACGGCCGGTCACTGGCCGACGGCGCCCGTAAGCGCGGCCAGCGGAACCGGCGGCACGGGGCCGGGTTCTGCCGGGCAGCTCATCCCCGCCGCGCTCCCATCGTCGGTCGCGACGCTGCTGCACCTGTCTCCCGGCGACGTGCTCCGGCTGCGCGACCGCAGCACAGGCCGGCTGGTGGGCTTCCGGCTGACCGGCTTGTACGCGCAGCGGCCGCTGTCCGGGCTCGCCGCCTCGTACTGGAGCCTCAGCATCGTCGGCTGGTCCGGTGTCAGCACCTTCGGCGGCTTTACCACCTACGGCCCGCTGATCGTGAGCCAGGCGGCGTTCGCCGGGCCGCTGACGGTGGACATCGGCTCCTGGGTCGCCCAGCCCGACATGGCCCGGTTCCCCGACACCAGCCTGTCCGCGATCGCGGGCGACGTGTCCGCGCTGCGACAGACGCTGCAGAGTTCCCCCACGCTTACCGGCGTGCAGCTGACCACCGGGCTGCCCGCGGTGCTCAGCGGGGCCGCAAGCGAACTGTCCGTCGCGAGGTCGCTGCTCACCATCGGGGCGCTCCAGCTGCTGCTGCTCGGCGCGGCCGCGCTGCTGGCGGCGGCGCGACTGCTCGCCAGCCAGCGCGAAACGGAAACCGCGCTGCTGACCGCGCGCGGAGCGACCCGATGGCAGCTCATCCGGCTCACCGCGGCCGAGGTGATCCCGCTGTGCGCGGCCGCCACGGTAGCCGGCGGCCTGGCTGGCGTGTGGCTGGCCCGGGTGCTGGCCGAGAGCGGGCCGCTGCGCGGCGCCGGGCTGCGGCTGCCGGGAACGTGGTTTGGATCGGCGGACCTGACCCCGCTGTGGGCGGTGCTGGCCACGGCCGCGGGGTCGGTCCTGCTGATGCTGCTACCGTCGCTGACCAGGGTCAGCCCGGGGGCCGCGCGAGTCAGCCGGGGCAGGCAAACAGCGATCGCCAGTGCCACGCGGGAGGGCGCGGACATCGCGCTGATAGTGCTCGCCGTCCTCGCCGGATGGCAGCTGCGCCGGTACTCCGCGGTTGTCACCGGGGCGAACGGGACGGCCGGCGGCATCGACCCGGTGCTGGCGGTGGCGCCGGCCCTCGCGCTGGCCGGCGGAACCGCTCTCACACTGCGACTGCTCCCCGCCGGTGCCCGGGCGAGCGACTGGCTGGCGGCGCGCGGCAGGAAGCTGATCGCGGCCATGGCCGCCTGGCAGTTCAGCCGCCAGCCAGTCCGGCAGGGCGGTGCGGCGCTGCTGATCGTGATGGCGGTGGCGACCGGGACGCTCGCCCTGGCCCAGCATGAGAGCTGGACACGTTCGGCCAGCGACCAGGCGGCATTCACGGCCGGTGCCGATGTCCGCGTGGACATGCCGACACAGCTCGGCCTGGACACCGGGGGAACCCTCGCCGCGACGGACGGCGTACTGCACGCGGAGGCCGTCTCGGTCCAGTCCAGCAGCACCCCCGGCGAGGTTCTCGCGGTCGACTCGCGGCAAGCGGCCGGCGTGACGCTGCTGCGCGCGGACCAGTCCGCCCTCCCGGCGGCCGCGCTGTTCCGGAAGATCCAGCCGCCAACCGTGCCCGGCCTCACGCTGCCGGGACACCCGGCAACCGTCACGATGACCGCGACCCTGGGCCCGGCCGCGCTCGGCCTCGCCTCCGCCTCGGTGACCGTCACGGTCATGGACGGATCGGGCGAGGTTTACTCGCTGCCGGCCGGCACGCTGCCCGCCGACGGGCGGCCGCACCTGCTCACGGCGGTCATCGGCAGGCACGGGCAGACCAGCTACCCGCTGCGGCTGACGTCGATCATCGTCGGATATCAGCTGCCGGCCGCGGCGCCCGCCAAGCGGACCCCGCGCGCCGTGCTCGAGGTGCGCGGCCTCGCGTTGAGCGGCTGGTCGGCCACTGTCACGTCGCCGGACCTGTCCTACTCCTACCAGGCTGGCGACGTGACCGGCCGGTATGGCGTGCCGGCGGCGGGGGCATGGCGACCCGCCAGGGACGGCACGAACGCGCTGACGTTCCGCACCGGTTACGGCGTGTCGACCCCGCTTACCGCGACGGGCCCGCCCGCCCCGCCGCAGCCGCTTTCCGGCGCGGTGACGCTGACCGCCGCCGCGCCACGGCCAGGCGCGGCGATCCCGGGGATCGCCACCGGCGCGTTCCTGTCCTCCTCAAGCGCGACCGTCGGATCAACGGTGCAGGAGACGATCGGCGGCATACCGGTCCCGGTGCAGATCGTCGCCGCCGTCAGCAACTTCCCGACCGTCACGGCGAGCGCCGGCGCTCTCGTCGTCGACCTCGCCACCCTGCAGAATTTCCTGACCAGCCAGTCGATCGCGCCCGTGCAGGTCACCGAATGGTGGCTGGCGACCACCGGGCACCAGGTGCCGCCGGGCCTGGCGGCACGGCTCCCGGCCGGGTCTGAGATAACCAGCTCGGCCGGGCTCGCGCACACGCTGACCGCCGACCCGCTGTCCGCCGCGCCGCAGCAGGCGCTGCTGGCTCTCGCCGCGGCGGCGGCACTGCTCGCCGTGACCGGCTTTTGTGTGGCCATCGCGGCGGGCTTGCGCCAGCGCCGGGCCGAGAACGCGCTGATGGCCGCGCTCGGCGTGACCCAGCGCGGCGCGGCCGGGCAGCTCGTCCTGGAAAAACTGCTGCTGAGCCTGCCGGCCGCGGCCCTGGGCCTGCTGCTCGGCACCGCGGTCGCCTGGCTGCTCGTGCCCGCGGTCACGCTCACCGCGGCGGCCACACAACCGGTCCCGCCGCCGCTGGCCATGTTCGACCTGGCACAGACGATCCCGCTGGCTCTGGCCATCGCCGTGTTGCCGACGGTCGCGGCCGCGCTGGCAACAATGCGGCGCCCGGACCCGGCCGCCGAGCTCCGCGCTGCGGAGGCGTCATGAGCGAGCGCCGGGGCCGCGCGGGCGGCATGCTCGCCCGGGCCACGGGAACGGGCATGGCCGCCACCATGGTGCTGGCACTGCTCGTGCTCGGCTGCGTGTTCGTCGCGTTCGCCGGACCGCGGGAGAACCTGGCCACACAGACCCAGGCGCTGCGGAAGACGTTCCGGGCCGTCCCACCGCTTGCCGCATCCATTCAGGTGACCGCCGGCTGGAACCAGTTCACCGCGGACCTCCCGAGTAACTACTCGGCGGCCGCGCCGAACGCGCTTGTGAGCACCGGGCAGATCAGGGAAGTGGGCAGCCAGCTTCGCGGCGACCTGTCAGCCGATGGCGTGCCGCTCGCGTCCCCGGCCACGGACTTCGGCGGCATGACCTCGGTCGCCGAGTTCGCGACGTCCGGCGTCGCGACGGACGCGGCTCACCTGAACGGATACCGGGTCAGGCTGGAGCTTGTGTACCGCGACCCGTTCACCAGCTACACCACGCTGGTCGCAGGCCGGTATCCGGGCGCGGGCCACCGCACCACGCTCCAGGTCGCCGTGACGCCGCAGACCGCCGCCAGGCTCGGGCTGCACGTCGGGAGCGCCGTCGGGATCAGCACCATCGCCGGTCATGTCACGCTCGACGTCACCGGGATCATCGCGCAGCGCTCCCCGCGCGCGGCGTTCTGGACCAGCGACCCCGCCGCCGCGGCACCGGGCCTGGTGTACCGGGGATTCACGCCGCTGTACTGGGTGGGCGGCGTATTCGTCGGGCCTGCCGGGGTCGGCCA
>Ga0335073_10009633_pt1 | contig 13559 bp, 10 predicted proteins | sample Lox_Sample_22_FD_207093 | JGI IMG/M metagenome (GOLD analysis project Ga0335073, IMG submission 207093) | Soil microbial communities from Loxahatchee National Wildlife Refuge, Florida, United States - Lox_Sample_2.2 | ecosystem: Environmental > Terrestrial > Soil > Wetlands | place: USA...
CCCCTGCGGACGAGCGATTCGTAGGTCGCCTCACCGAGGACATCGCGCAGGTGGGCGATCGCGGTGGTGATTTCGGGCAACCCCGCCGCGACGACGAGGGGACTGAGCGCCAAGCCGGCGACGGTGGCTAAAAGAGCGGCGAGGAGGGCCAGCGGGCTGCGGATCGTCGTGGTGTCGCCCGCAACTGACGGGTACACAACTCCGCAAGTTGCACGAAGATGCTTGGGCCACAGCATTTCACGAGGAGGCCGAATCTGAGTGGTCGGACCTGACTCCTCGGCGCGCCAATTAGGTCTTTGTCATCGATGTGGTGGACGTCGCGTGGTCGAAGCGCCTGGGGCTGTCGGCTGACGAATACGTGGGCCAGGACAACTCCAGAGGGCCGTCTACGCAGATCTGTAAAGCTCCCGTCAGCGAACTCCATGACAACGGGCCGGTGGCCAATACATGTGAAGGCGGACCCAATTTCGAGAAAATCTAAAGCTGCCCTTCACTTCGTCACGATTGCCGAGTTGTGGCTAGGGGACCACGCCTGCTCGAAGGTGGCAATAGGAACCTGCTCGTCGCGGCCGCTCATGATGCCGCTGTCGTTGAGGTGCACCGCACCGGCTTTGGGGTCTATGCCGGTGACAACGACGAAGTGGTTTGCGGCGTTCGGCTTGCCAGGCCGGTACCAGATGGCTTCGGCGTTGAGTAAGACGATGACCCTGCGCTTTTTGGCCAGATCCTGCTCCAGCGCGTTGATACTGGTCTGGATGTTGTCGGCGTTGATCCTGTAGTGCGCGAGCAGTACCGGCAGGTCTCGGATATCGGTGTCGGCGGGGAGGTTCCAGATCGATCTGGCACCCGCTGTGCTCGGCGTGCTTTCGGCCAAGGCGGTGATCTGCTGCTCGGTGGGCTCGTGGCCGGTGATCTGGCCGACCACATCAGCCACCGCCAGCTCTCCGCAGTCGGAAGCGTGTTGCTGGCGCCAGTAGGGCGCGGCGGCGGCGGGGTCGCCGTACATGCCGAGTGCGTGACTTGCGTTTGGGACGGGAGTGCCTGGGGCGGCGTGGACTGCAGCTGCCGATGTGACCGACGACGGCGCGGCCGCTGCGCACAATAGAGCCACGATCCCCACGATTCGCGCGGTCGCGGCCCTCAAGGTGCTCGTCATGGGCGCCCTTCCCCGAGACGCCGCGGCGGCGTATCTCGCATATAGAAAAAGGCTCTGGAATGGCCCTATAGGGCATCCTTGATCGAGGAGTGGCGAAAATGCTGCACCGCCACGCGTACGGGACCCCGCGACTCCCGGTCCAGTCAATAAGTATTCCTTGCAAGTAATATTCCTTCAGGGTAGTATTAAGGGATCATGATCGACCTTGCCGCGATACGCAAAGCAACCGGTCTGACCCAGACCCAGCTGGCGGCCAAACTCAGCGTCGGACAGGCACAGATCAGCAAGATCGAGCGTCAAAACGACATGCTGGTGGGCACACTGGAGTCATATCTCACGGCGCTGGGGGTTAATGCCTCGCTCGTCGTTGAGATGGGTGAGCAGACGGTGACGTACGGCCTCACGCCGGGGAGGGGAACACGATGACCACCCAGGTTGAGGTCACGCGGAGGAATCACCGCCGTGCCGTCCGGTTCTTCTGGAATTCTTCTGGAGCTTCCTGATCGGGGCGACCATGGTGAGTCTCATCGGCAACGTCGTGCACGCGGTATAGCGTTTGATCCCATTTGTCCTCATCCAGATCGGGACGGCCGCGGTCCCGCCGCTTTTCCTCCTGGCCGTCGTCCAAGGCATCGCTCTCAGTGTCCGTGCCGGCGCGTCGGGCACGGTGTATCGCTGCGCGGTCACGGCAACCGCCGTTATCGGCGTCGGTGCTTTCGTGCTCAGTTTCTGCGCCTTGCGAGATCTGCTAACTCAGATGGGCACGCCACCCGCCTGGGCGTGGCTGTTCTCTGCTGTCGTCGATACGGCGGTCGGCTGGCGGCAAGCCGCGGTGGCGCGTCGATCAACGCTGCCGCCAAAGCATCTGGGATTAACTACAGGACTGCGCAGCGGATAGTGCGGGCTGCTGCAGAGCAGCGGCAGCTCGCGGCGGTCGGCTGACTGGTCGGAGTTGAGACAATGGCGGGAGTCTGGCTTCTAGAGGTCAATCGTTACGAGCATTCGCCACCGTGGCGCGTCCAGGCCCATTCACAATCAGGATTGGTGCATAGGGTCTGACAGGTCGGCCCCGCCAACCCATGAGCAGGCGGGCCCGAGTCGTCATCTACGCCACGTTGCGTCCCTGCTCGGGGTGGGGATACCGCTGGGGTCGAGCCGTTGGCCGGCCGACGTATCAAGGTGTTGAACGCCTCGTCGGGTAGACCTTCCATCTGGGCCGCAGTTGCGGGGAAGCTTGACGGCAATCCGCCGATCATTTCCCTCGAGCTGGGTGAAGTTTTTTGGCGTACTAGTGCACGGGCGAGCCGCCGCGCAGCGATCATGCGCTCGGCAATCTCTGCGGGTCGAACAACGCGATGGGGTGGTCGGTAGCCCCGTCGATGGCCAGGTCGGCAAGGATCTCGCCGACCGCCGGAACGAATTTGAAGCCGTGCCCGGAGAATCCGCACGCGATGATGACGTCGGCGCATTGCGGGTGGCACCCGATCACGAAGTGCCGGTCGGGCGTATTGGAGTACATGCAGGTCGCCGCGTGTAGGCACTTGCCCGCCAGCGCTGGCAACAACTCAGCGGCCCGCGCCCGAATCGCGCTGATTTCCCGCTCGTGCACCACCCGGTCGATGGTGTCGGGCGTACAGGGGATCCCGTTGCGGGCGAAGCCGACTTTCACACCACCTAGCGGTCCGTCGATCGCCGGTAAGCCGTATATGTTTGTGCCCGAGGCGTTCTCGTGGATGAAGATGGGTTGGTCCTCGAACGTGGAAGCACCGCCGATCGGGTCCAGCCAGTACATCACTTGACGTTCCACTGTGATGGGAAGACCGAACTGACCCAGCACCTGCGGGGCCCATGCGCCCGGGCAGATCACCAACTGTCCAGCGGTGTAAGACCCACGACCGGTAATGACCTGCATCCCCGCGCCGGTCTGGCTCCACTCCAACACGGGTTCACCAAATTGCAGTGTGGCCCCTGCCTTTTCGGCGATTTCAAGATGTGCGCGCACTGTCAGCTCCGGTCGCGCAAACCCGGCGTTGGGGTCATAGAGCCCGATATGTTTCGGGCTGGGCGTGAAATTCGGGAACCGAGTGGTGATCTCGGCGGCGTCGAGCAACTCGTGCGGCAGATCCCACTGGCGGCTGGCATGCAGGCTACCGGATACGATCAGGCAGTCCGGTGGCCCGATGAAAAGGCCCCCGGTGAGTCGGTAAACGTCGCGTTGAGAGTCGGCAGCCAGCTTCTCCCATAACTCGTAGGCTCGCAGCAACAGCGGAACATAATCGGGGTCCTCGAAATAGCACTGGCGGATAATCCGAGAGCCGCCGTGGCTGGATCCCTTGTCGTGAGCGGGCTCGTGGCGCTCCAGCCCGAGCACGCGGCGTCCCCGGGCCGCCAGATGATAGACGGCGGCACTTCCCATACCGCCTAATCCCACCACGATGACGTCGTAACCCGTTGTTGTACTGACCATGTCGAGATTACCCCCGGATTGGGGCCATGTTTAGAGCAGGCACGCCAGGAAGGTCGGGCTGTCCTGATCCACTGCGTACAGGTCCAAAGCCGTAGCCCCGCTGTCGGCGGCTCTACGGTGTGCGACCACCGTTGTCTAGCCAGACGGTTCGGGCGGCGGCGGTGGCGGTCCTCCCAACACGATCGGCGGCAGCCCGGGGATCTGGATGACCAGCGGACCTCCCGGCGGGGGTGGGCCTGGGTTGCTGGGACCGTCAACCGGAACAATCGGACCGCGCTGCACCGGAGGAGGCGGCGGTGGCGGTGCAATCCCGTTGCTGACAGTGATCGTGATGATCGACCCGGGGATGATTTGACCGCTCGGGGTAGTCCCCACCACTGCACCGGAAGGCTCGTAGCTGTTGACCCAGTTGGGCTGGTCGGCGACTTGGAAACCGGCGTCCTTGAGGCGCTTACGCGCGGCGTCCACCTTCAGGCCGGACACATCTGGTACCCGACCGCCCGACGCGCCGTCGACGTAGCGCGGATCGGTTGGCGGCAGACGCACCTCGCCGAAATCGGTGGCGATAGGCTTCATCGCCTCAAACCAGGTGCGAGCGGGCTCGCTACCGCCGTACAAGTCGCCGCGGCCGCACCTGCGCAGTGGGAATGAACAGATGCCGGAGGGTGCACCGCTGTCGTCGAAGATGTAGTTCGCCGCCGCGTACTGGTTGGTGAAGCCGACGAACCCCGACGATCGATGCGACTCAGTGGTGCCGGTTTTGCTTGACAGCGGCAGGGTCCAACCCACCGTGCCGGCCGAGCCGGCTGCGGTGCCGCCACCCTGGTCGTCCTTGCTCAGGGCGTTGGCGAGCGTGTTCGCCAGTCCTTGCGGCACCACGCGGTCACACGCTTCGCTGTTCACGGACACCTGGTTGCCCCTGCGGTCCAAGATCTTGTCGATCGGGCTCGGCGGGCACCACACGCCGCCGGAGGCGAGAGTCGCGGCCACATTGGCGAGTTCAAGGTCGTTGAGTTGGAATGGACCCAAAGTGAACGAGCCCATGTTCTGTTGCTTGATCAACTCGGCCAAGCTTTCACTGCTCGTCGGATCGTAGGCGCGCGCCGTTCCCGGAATCGCGTAGGACCGCAGCCCCAGCCGGACCGCCATGTCGACCACCCGCGGCACCCCGATGAGCTGGATCAGCCGTGCGAACGCGGTATTCGGCGAGGTGGCCAGCGCATCGGTGACGTTCATCGAACCGCGGTAACGGGCTGCGTTTGCCACGCACCAAGTTTCCTTCGGACAGCCGGGCGTATCGCTGCTGCCCAAGCCTTTGGCTTGAAAGAAGCCCGGCACCTGCAGCTGTTGGTTAATGCCCATGCCCATCTCTAATGCCGCCGCCGTGGTGAAGATCTTGAAGATGGAGCCTGCCCCATCGCCGACGAGCGAAAAAGGCTGCGGCTGAACCGTTTCGCGCGCGTCGCTGTTGAGGCCATAAGTGCGGTTGCTGGCCATCGCCATCACCCGATGCGCATCCTTACCGGGCTTGATCACGCTCATCACGCTGGCGATGCCGTCGAGTGTCGGGCTGGCGAACTTGTCGATGGCCTCCTGGACCGACATCTGCACCTTAGGGTCCAGCGTCGTGCGGATCAGATAACCGCCGCGGTCAACCTGCTCCTTGCTGATGCCGGCCCGGGCGAGGTAGTCCAGCACATAATCACAAAAGAAGCCGCGATCCCCGGCCGCGACGCAGCCACTGGGCAGCACATTCGGGTGCGGTAGCACGCCCAGTGGCTCGGCTTTAGCGGCACGCAATTCGTCGGAGTACTGGGGGAGATTGTCGATCATGGTGTCCAGTACCACGTTTCGCCGTTGCAGTGCCCCCTCGGGGTTGGTGTACGGGTCGAGCGCACTCGTCGACTTCAGGGTGCCGGCCAGCAGCGCGGCCTGCTGCCAGTTCAGCTGCGAGGCGTTGACGCCAAAGTAGGTCTGAGCGGCATCCTGCACACCGAACGCGCCGTTGCCGAACGGAACCAAATTGAGGTAGCGGGTGAGGATCTCTGCTTTGGAGAGCTTCTCGTCAAGCGTCAGCGCTATCCGGATCTCGCGCAGTTTGCGCGCCGGTGTGATTTCCACAGCGGCTCGCCTCTCGGCCTCGGTCCGCGCGGTCACCAGCAATTGGAAGTTCTTGACGTATTGCTGTTCGATGGTCGATCCGCCGCGGGTGTCGACGTTGCCAGACAGGTAGCCGGACAGGCCGGTCAGCGTGCCCGGCCAGTCCACCCCCCTGTGCTCAACGAACCGCTTGTCCTCGATCGACACGATTGCCAGCTTCATCGTGTTGGCGATCTCCTCGGAGCGGACCTCGAACCGCCGCTGGGAATACAGCCAGGCGATCGGTTTTCCCGCGGCGTCAACCATCGTCGAGACCTGCGGGACGTCACCTTCGAGGATTTGTGTGGACTCGTCGGCGACAACTTCGAAGGCGCGGTTGGACAACAGCCCGATACCGCCCGCGACTGGGAACATCAACGCCGCCGCCAGCAGCGCGGCCAACAGGCAGCACGCCGCGAGCCTGGTGACCGTTGCCGAAGTCGGCGCGCGCTCCGACATACGTGAATTATCCGCGGCCCAGCCCCGAGATTGCGGCGAATGCCCACAACGGATCGCGTTTGATGTCAAAACTTTATCGCTGCAATGCTCGCGCCGTCATCCAACATCCGCGCCAATGACCGGGCGCTGAAAGCTCTTGCCATCCACCCGCCTGTGTTCACCGGGGAATCAGCGCGCTAACGGGTAGCTGTGGGAGTCGATGAACCGTACATTCACCCAGACCACGATGGTCACGCAAATGCCTGGCCTGTGTCGGTCGAGTAGCCGACTACGCTAGGCGGCAACCCGGTGCCTGGCCAAGCTCATATTCATGGCCATCACGTCCACCGGTACGACGCCGCCCCGATTGGACCCACCGGACGGGCGCGTTCCTGCTGAGGCGCCGGTTGACCCTCTGCGGTATGTGACCTTCAGGCGCTGGATTTGGGGCGCGCTGTTGGTGAGCGTGTCTGGTGGCGCAATGGTTTTCGTCTTCCTGTCCTTCGCCGCGCCTATTCTGCTGAGTTCAGCCGCGATTGATCGGCTCCTTTTGCGGAGTGGGGCGGCGCTGGCTGTGTTCGCGTTGGTTGTTGTGCCAGTGCTGATACGCGTCCGCAGAAACCGTTATGCGATGAGCACCGTCTGGCTTCGGCAAAGCCGAAAGCCGACGGACTGGGAACGACGGATGACCCTCGATGCGCCCGTTCAAGCTGTTCGCGTTTCGGCCCTGACATGGGGGATCGGTGCTGTTTTCTTCGCGATGCTGGGAGCGACCGAATCGGCTTCGGCTGCGGCATACATCTTCAGTGCGGTGATCTTCGGCGGCATCACCACGACCGCGGTGTGGTATCTGATCGCCGAGCGGATCATGCGCCCGGTGTCGGCGCGTGCGCTAGACGGTGGGCCGGCCGGTCACCGCGCCGGGCCGAGCATTCAGCTCAGACTAGCGATGGCCTGGACGCTGGCGACGGGCGTGCCGCTGCTCGGCGTCGCAACGCTGGCGGTGGGTTACCTCGCGGACGTCGGATTCGAGCCGCGTCGAACCTTGGCCGCGGTCCTGGGTCTCGTCGTGGTAGCGCTCGTGGTCGGGTTGTTCACGCTCATTGTCGCTACGCGGTCTGTCGCCGAGCGAGTCGGGGAACTGCGCCGCGCGCTTGCCCGGGTCCGAGCCGGCGACTTCGCGGCGCGCGTCGTCGTCGACGACGCTAGCGAGATCGGGCGCTTACAAGTCGGTTTTAACGCAATGGCGGCGGGTTTGGCTGAGCGTGAACGCATTCGAGAGGTGTTTGGGATCTACGTCGACCGTGATGTTGCCGAGCACATCCTGCAGGGCGCCGCTCTGCAGGGTGACGAAGTGGAGGTCACGTTGATGTTCATCGACGTCCGCAGCTTCACTACTTTCGCAGAACGGCTCCGTCCGATCGAGGTCGTGGCGGCTCTCAACCGGCTCTTTGAACGGATTGTTCCGCTGGTTCACCAGCACGGCGGACACGTCGACAAGTACGCAGGCGATGGACTTTTGGCGGTTTTCGGAGCGCCGCGGCGCTATGCGGATCACGCTGATCGGGCATTGAGAGCCGCGTTGGAGATCTCGGACGCGGTGCGCGACGAGTTCGGGACATCGCTGTCGGTGGGGGTCGGGTTGAACTCCGGGCCAGTGGTGGCCGGCAACGTTGGCGGTGCAGGACGACTGGAGTTCTCGGTGATCGGCGACGCCGTTAACATCGCGGCGCGGGTCGAATCGGCAACTCGTCAGACGGGTGACTTTGTTCTGCTGACTGGGCAGACGCTGGCTTTGCTCGACGGAGATCACGGCGAGTTCGTCGAGCGGCCCGGGCTCAGTCTCAAGGGGAAGACCGCACCTGTCGAGATTTATGCGCCGGCGGTGGCGTCGGGTCTGTGAGAGTGAGCGGGTCCGGTCTTTAAAGTTCTGAGCAGTTTTATCTTTCGTCAATACCCGACGTTCGAAGGATCCTATCCCGACCGGTCGTTACGGGCGCGATGGCGACGCGGTCTGGCGGCCGTTGGCCTCGGCCGCGTCTTCGAGTGCGTCGGCGGCGGCTTGTGCCGCCCGAGCCGCATCGGCGGCAGCGTGCGCTGCCAAGTCGTCGGAGGAGGCTTCGCGGGTGGCCGATGACTTGGGCAGCGCCTGGGTGAAGGCGCGGGACACGTCTTGCAGGGCGGAGGTGACCTCGCCTGGAATTACCCAGAACGTGTTTCCCGGGCCCTGGGCCAGCTGCGGCAGCATCTGGAGATACTGATAGGCGAGCAGTTTGGGGTCGGGGTCGTTGCGGTGCACCGACTGAAATACCTCGTCGATAGCGCGGGCCTGGCCCTCGGCCTTGAGGATCGCTGCGGTCCGGTTGCCCTCGGCGCGCAGGACAGCGGCTTGCTTGTCACCCTCGGCGGTGAGGATCTGAGACTGGCGTTGGCCTTCGGCGGCCAGGATTGCCGCACGCTTGTCGCGCTCAGCCCGCATCTGCTTTTCCATCGCGTCCTTGATGGATTGCGGCGGGTCGATGGCCTTGATCTCTACCCGGTTGACCCGCAGCCCCCACTTGCCGGTGGCCTCGTCCAGCACACCTCTGAGTTGGCTGTTGATGGTGTCGCGCGAGGTGAGTGTGCGTTCCAAGTCCATGGACCCGACGACATTGCGCAGCGTGGTGACCGTGAGCTGTTCGACGGCTTGCAGGAAGTTGGCGATCTCATAGGCGGCTGCGCGCGCGTCGGTCACCTGGAAATAGAGCACAGTATCGATCTCGACGACCAAATTGTCCTCGGTAATCACCGGTTGCGGTCGGAACGAGACTACCTGTTCCCGCAGGTCAATCATCGGATAGACCCGGTCGAAGTAAGGGATGACGAAATTGAGGCCGGGCTGCAACGTGCGATCGTAGCGGCCGAGCCGTTCGACGTTGCGGGCACGCGCTTGGGGCACGATGCGCACCGCCCGCAACACGGTGAAGGCTACGAACAGCGCGATGACCAGTCCAGGGATAAGAGAGAGTGCGGTTTCCATGGGTTACTCCCTGGGGTATACGAGCGCGGTGGTGCCGCTGATTTCCAGCACGTCGACGGTCGCTCCGGCAGGTATGACCAGGGTCTGGTCGTAGGCGCGCGCCGTCCACTCCTCGCCGCGGATACCGCCGATGCGAACCCTGCCGTCCAGCCAGGACACCTCTGACACGACATAGGCCGGCTTACCGATTAATGCTTCTACGCCGAAACGCTCGAGCGGGGGTCGGAGCATGTTTCGACGGACGATGGGGCGGATGAGCAGCACCCCGATCGTGGCGGTGACTGTGAACGCAAGGAGTTGGACAGCAAGGGGTAATCCGAGCGCAGCAAAGCCCGCGGTGATCAGGGCACCGACACCGAGCATCCCGACCGCTGCGGTGCTGGTGAGCATCTCGACCACCAGCAACACTACGGCGATGATCAACCAGATCAGCCATGCATCCATGCGGCGATCCTCCTTGAACATGCGCCGGATGCGCGGGCGGGATGACTGTCATTTCCTCCATCGTGTGCGGTAGGTCACACCCTTACATTATGTCCCCCAAAATGTCCTCGAAGCCATCCTGGCGCCGCACTGCATTTGCGGATTTGGTCCAAGCGGTGATCGGCCTTGGCGGGTGCGAGCGCCGCACTGCGCATCGGCTGCCACTTCAAGCTTCCGCTCTCTCGAAGACACCGACGCCGGGCGGGGACGGCCGGGTCTGAAGCTCCTGCCACTGTGTTCGATTCCCGGCAGGCTACGTCAAGAATCGTGACTATTCGTCGGTGGCCGGCACCGCCAAAGCCTCGGCAACCGCGCGGTAGGCGTGCCGGTTGAATGCCAGGCCGAAGTGACTTCCGCGTACCTCCACACAGACCGCGTAATCGGCGACACATGACTGCCAGCGCACCACTCCGTCGCTGCGCGAGTAGATGGATGTGAATCTGACCTCGGCGGGAAACGGTGCAGCGAAGCCCACGGCGTATGCGCAGGTGCATCGCGAGGTGAGGCATCCGCGTTCGGATCGCGCAGGGGCACAGCCGGCCAAGGCGCTCCGCATGGCCGCGGCGCCCCCCTTGGTCAATATCGAGACGTCAAGTGGATTCTCCACCCCAGCGCCCATCGTGACGATGTGAGAAACCCGATCGGGATAGCGTGCCGCGAGGGATCTGGCGTAGTGGCCGCCCCGGCTGTGCCCGACGATCGCCAGGCGCCGGCCGCCCGTCGAGTACTCGCGCTCGATGACGCCGACCATTCGCTCATCGAAGCTGTCGCCGCACCCGGAATTGAACCGGATTCCGCTGGCAACCGGACGGTAGCCGATGCGCCCCAAAAACCGCGCCAGCAGCCTCAATGTCGCGTCGGAAACGAGGAAACCCGGTAGTAGCAGCACGGTGCGGCCATCACCGCGGGGCACGCCGCGGCCTCGTAATACGGGGTCTGTGAGCAATCGCGCCAGTTCGCCAGAAGACCGGCATTCGAGCAGCGGGTGACCCAACCAGAAGCCATCGACTCCGGTCGCAGCGCCGCCGGTGGCGGACGCACCAGCCCGCTTCCGTGCCATTGCCCTCATCGCTCGGTGCCGCCCACCGGGGCCCTGCCTGCGTTTTCAGATCGCGCACGCCCATGGCTGGCAGACACCGCTGGTGCGGCCGACGACAGCACGATTCCGACAGCCATTTCTGGACCATAGCCCAGTTCAAGCCACGAGAACAAAGCGAATTAGAATTCGAGCTCGATTCTTGTTCTGGTAATGTGGGAGCACATTCGTGTCGGTGAGCGGTTGCTAGTCCATCCGTGCAAGCAGGGAGAAAACACGATGATCGAGGTGGAGACCCACGAGGTGCCCACCGCGCTGAGTCCGTTTTCACAGACCGGGATCTTCTACGACGAATACGGCGTACCGCACTACGAAGTTCTGCCGACGTCACTACTGGAAATGCTCGAGAGTCATGTCATTGACCGTCCCGAGGCCGAGGCCGTGGTCGAACTGGGTGGCCAGCGTCTGACCTACCGCCAGTTGTGGGACCGCGCCGCGCGGGTCGCCGGTGGACTGCGCACGGCCGGGTTGCAGCCCGGGGCCCGGGTGGCGCTGCGCCATCCGGCTGGAGCCAACTGGGTGCTGGGGTTCTGGGGCACCCTCATGGCGGGTGGCATCCCGGTGGCGATCAATACCCGCTCGGCCGCCCCCGAGGTTGGGTTCGTCGTCGAGGACAGCGATGCGCGTATCGAACTGTCGGCGGAGGCCTCCATGCCCGACGCCGAGCCCTACGTGGTCGACGACCTCACCGGCGGCGATATCGCCGCGTTGTTCTACACATCGGGAACTACAGGGCGGCCGAAGGGCGTGCCAACCACCCATGAGGCGTTTTTGACCAACGCCGAAAACGTCGTTCGCTGCCTGGACATTCCGCGTGACATCGGGGCCGAGTTGCGGACACTAATTTGCGTGCCGCTGTTTCATGTTACGGGCTGCAACTCCCAATTGATCGCCGCGACGTACGTGGGCGGCACCTCGGTGATCATGCCGGCGTTAGATCTTCCCGCGATACCGACCGTGCTTGCGCGCGAACGGATCACGCTGATGGTGACCGTTCCGGCCATCTATGCCCTGCTGCTTGGTCGATCCGACCTCGCCGACGCCGACGTCAGTCACCTGCGGTGGGTGGGATACGGCGGCGCGCCGATCGCGATGTCGTTGGTCGATGCACTGCGGTCGAGGTTCGGCAACGCCGATGTGTTCAATGGCTACGGGATGACCGAAACCTCCTCTTTGACTACAGTGCTGCCCGACGGCGACGCCCTTGGGCATGCCGATTCAGTTGGCTATGCCGTGCCTTCGGTGGATATCGCGATCAAGCCCGTGGGTGACGACGCCACCACCGGAGAGTTGTTGGTGCGCGGGGCAAACGTCATGCCGGGCTATTGGAACCGCCCCGAGGCTACCGCCCAAACCATCGCCGACGGCTGGCTGCACACGGGAGACGTGGTCAGGGTCGACGACGCTGGGCGTGTGCACATCATTGATCGGACGAAGGACATCATCAACCGCGGGGGTGAGAACGTCTCCAGTGTGGAGGTAGAAAACGCGCTCGCGACCGCCCCCGGTGTCGCCGAGGCCGCGGTGGTGGCGGTGCCCGATGCGGTGATGGGCGAAAAAGTCGGGGCGGTACTCTTCGGCGGAGGCGAGCAGATCGTCATCGGCGACGTTCTGGCACACTGCCGCGAACGGCTTGCCGACTTCAAAGTTCCTCAGTACGTGAGCGTTTCGGATGACCCGCTGCCCCGCAACGCGGCAGGCAAGCTGCTGAAGGCCACGCTGCGCAAAGAGGTGCGGTGGGGGCCGCCTTTGCGATGACCACCAGCGCCGCGGACGGTCACGACGTTAGGCAAGCATTGCATGGGGCGGTGCGAGACCTGTTCGAGCAGAACGGTTATGCGGGCACCCACGTCCGCGATATCACCGACAGGGCCGGCGTCGCTCTGTCGACGTTCTATGCGACGTACGGCTCCAAGAAGCAGGCCTGGCATGCCACCATGGGCACCGCTGACGAGACCACCGACAGTGAGGCGCCGCACGGTCGCGCGGCCCAAACGCGCGCGACGCTGATCGCCGCGGCCCGCGACGTCATCGAGAGAGACGGATATCATGCCGCGCGGATCACCGATATCGCCGATCAGGCGGGAGCGGCCATCGGGTCGTTCTACCACCACTTTTCGGGCAAGCAAGCGGTTTTCACTGCGGTCTTGCACGAACACCTCGCCACGCTGCACAACACTGCTGGCACCGGTGGCGGCGCCGACGGTAGCCGCGATACCGACGACACGGAGATGCGGACGCCCGCTGAACTGCGCGCACACGCCATCCAGCGCGTCAATGCTGCCGTCGATCGCTATTTGGACGACTACCCCGGCCATACATCACTGTTGCTGCTACGTCTTGACGAGGCCATCGGAACCCACCCTGAACTCATCGAGTTACGCCTTGCGGTACACCGCCATTTCGCCTCAGCGATTGCGACCAGTCTGCGCCGCTGGCAAGCAGCAGGCATTGCCGACGCGACGCTCGACGCCGATCATGCCGGTGATGCCTTGGCAGCCATGGTGGGCCACGCGACGAGAGTCTGGCGATTGTTCGGCAGCCCGTACGACCGGGATGTTGCGTCACGAAACCTGACGACCCTGTGGTGCAACGGGGTTGGCTTACGCAACCCAGGGTGATGTCAGGTTGTCAGCACTCCGCCGTCGACCGGCAATGTTATGCCGGTGACATAACTTCCGGCGTCGCTGGCGAGGAAGATCAGTGCGGCGGCGAGTTCGGCGTGCACGCCGAGGCGTCCGGCGAGGACGCGCGGCAGGAT
>Ga0335073_10009635_pt1 | contig 13558 bp, 9 predicted proteins | sample Lox_Sample_22_FD_207093 | JGI IMG/M metagenome (GOLD analysis project Ga0335073, IMG submission 207093) | Soil microbial communities from Loxahatchee National Wildlife Refuge, Florida, United States - Lox_Sample_2.2 | ecosystem: Environmental > Terrestrial > Soil > Wetlands | place: USA: Florida...
CCGGGCCAGCACCTCATCCAGGCTGAACGGCTTGGTGACGTAGTCATCCCCGCCGATCGTCAGCCCGGTCACCCGGTCGGCCACGGCCGCGCGGGCGGTGATGAAGATGACCGGCACCCGCGGGCCGCCGGACCGAAGGGTGCGGACCACCTCGAAGCCGTCCCCATCGGGCAGCATCACATCCAGCAGGATCAGGTCCGGGCGGCCCGCGGCCGCGGCCCGCAGCGCGCCCGCGCCGCTGCTCGCGGTCACCACCTCGAACCCGGCGAACCGCAGCGACCCGGACAGCAGCTCCAGGATGGTCGGCTCGTCCTCCACCACCAGCAGCCGGGCCTCGTCACCCGCCGCGGCCAGCGTGCCAGCTTCCGGTCCCTCCGCAGGTGCCATGCTCCCGACGATCCCGCAGCAATCCTGCGGTCCGCTGCAGGCAAACTCCAATCCAGCTGAACGCCAGCTCGTGGCCGGTCGCCCGCCCAGCCGCACGGCCGCTGATGCTAAGCGTCTACTGGGCCGCCCGGACCGGGCGGATCGGCCGGCATTCAACAACCAGGCTGGCCGTGGTTGCCGCAGCAGTTCTGGTGCGTGCGCAGCTTGATCAGGGTGTTGGCGGCCGCCATCCGCGCCTTGGCCAGGAACGAGGCGTCGCAGGAAGCCCAGTTGGCGAAGAAGGCCGCCCGGCTCGGCTGCGGCTCATGATCATGGCCCTGGCACATGACACGACCATATCCGCAGGCAGCCGCGGGTGGCATCACCCGGCCAGTGTGCCAGCCGGGCTGGCGCCGGCCGGGCTGGCGCCGGCCGGGCTGGCACAGAAATTGCAGTCTCCCTGGACTGAGGGGCCGGCGGATCGCATCCTGAAGGCACGGAGAATTGCGCACGCCGGCGCGGGCTCAACGGGGTACGTGTGCAATGGGAATGGAACTAACCCTGGCACCGGAGATGCGCCCAGTGGCGTCTCCGGCGGTGCTGGCATTCGCGGGGATGCTCACACTGTCGTCAGCCGAGCTCGAGGTCGTTGTCGCCCAGGAACTGTCGGCGAACCCGGCGCTTGAGCGCACGGACACAGTGGAGTGCCCGCTGTGCGGGTCTGCGGAACGCTGCTACTGCTGGCCGGCCGGCCGGATGTCACGGCAAGCCGGTGACCGGCCTGGCCCGGCCGACTGGGCGGCACCCAGGACCGGCGCGGCGGAACTGCTCGAGGAGGTTCGCTGCGGTGCGACGGCCAGCGAAACCACGCTGGCCGAGTACCTCATTGGCTGCCTCGACGACCGTGGGTTCCTGCCGGGTGGGCCCGAGCAGGTCGCGGCCGACCTGGGGATCGGCGTGGCCGGCGTGCACCGGGTGCTGGATTCGATACGTCAGGCCGGGCCACCGGCCACTGGTGCCCGTGACGTCCGTGAGTCGCTGCTGCTGCAGCTCACTGCGCTGAACTCGGCCGACCCGCACTGTGCGCTGGCCCAGGCCGTCGTCGGCCGGTACCTGGAACCGCTGGCCCGCGGGCGGCTGGATGCCGTCGCCGCCGGGCTCGGGTGCTCTCCGGACGAGATAGCAACCGCGGTTAGGTATATCCGGCGGCATTGCACTCCCTCACCAGCACCGGGCCTGCGGGAATTACCAGCTGCGGCCCGGGCGCCCGTGGTACCCGACGTGGTGATCACGTACGGCGGCCACCGGGGCGGCGAGTTGCGCGTGGTGCTGATGGAACCGGCCCGGCTGGCACTGCGCATCCACCCGGGCTATGCGCGGCTAGCGGCCCAGCGCGGCGAGCGCGGGGCGCCAGCGCACGCCGGGAGCCTGGTCCAGCAGGCGGCGTCGTTCATCTCCCGGCTCGACGAGCGTTTCGCGGCGATCAGGCAGGTGGTGGAGCACGCGGCCGGCCGGCAGCGCGCCTTCGTGTTGCGCGGCCCCCGGTATCTAGCACCGCTGGCCCAAGCCGATGTAGCCAGTGAGCTGGGCATTCATGAGTCCACGGTGAGCCGGGCAGTGGCCGGGAAGTACATGATGCTGCCATCGCGCGCGGTCGTGCCCGTGCAGGACTTCTTCCGCCCGGCGCTGGCCCCGCAAGACGCTCTCCGCCAGCTCATCGCCACCGAGAAGCAGCCGCTGACCGACACCGAACTCGCTCAGCTCCTGCAGGCGCAGGGGTTCCGCGTCGCGCGCCGCACGGTCGCCAAGTACCGGCACGCGCTGGGCCTGGCCGCCGCGCCGCTGCGCGGCCCGCGCTGGCAGCCACCGCGAAGTTAGGTTCGCGCTCCTGGCGCGGCGGAGCGAAACCCGCTACGCCCTGGGGGCCGCCGGACGCCGCTGCGCCCTGGCACGCCGCTTGCAGCAGTAGAGGGTGACCGTTCGCTGCCAAACCACAGGAGGTTGCGGGATGCACGATTACGACCGGACGCTGCTGGAAACCGAATACCCCACGGCGTTCGAGCCGCCGGATCAGGCGGATTCCGACGGCGCGCTGTCGCCGGCGGAGGAACTGGAACTGGCCAGCGAGCTGCTCGAGGTGAGTAGCGACGAGGAACTCGAGGAGTTCCTCGGTGAGTTGATCAGCAGGGCGACCCGCGCTGTCACTAACTTCGCACGGTCGAAGACCGGCCGAGCCCTCGGCCACATGCTGGGGTCCGCGTTCAAGAAGATCGAACCGATGGCCAACCAGGCACTCGATGCCTACATCCAAGGCCGCGCCGGCCGCGCCGGGAGTGACGGTGGCGGCGGGGGCGCCCCCAGCGCCGCGAGCGCCCTGAGCGATGTGGCCGAGGATGTCGCCGATGACGCGGAGATGCAGCTCGGGCCAGACATTGGCCAGCTGCTCGGGCTGGAGCTGGAGGGATTGTCCCCGGAGGACCGCGACTTCGAGGTGTGCCGGCAACTGGTTCGGCTGGCCTCGTCGGCCGCGCAGCAAGCGAGCCTCGCGCCGTCCCAGGCCAGCCCGGATGCCGTCGCCCAGCAGGCCATCACGGCGGCGGCCAGCGAATACGCACCGGGGCTGCTCAATCAGGTCAACGGCAGTCCGGGTGGAGCCTCGCCGCGGTCCGGCCGGTGGGTGCGCCGTGGCCGCACGATCACGCTGTACGGCATTTACGGCCCGGTGGCCAAAGGTGCCGCGAATGGAGGTCAGGCGTCATGACCAGTTATGCGGAAGACAGCTGTGCCCTCAGCCCGCTCAGCGAGGAGCAGGAGGTCGAGCTGGCCGCCGAGTTGATGGAAGTCGGCAGCGACGCTGAGCTCGACCAGTTCCTCGGCGGTCTGATCGGCGGCATCGCCAGGGATGCCGGCCGGTTCCTCAGGTCACCGGCCGGGCACGCTCTCGGCGGCATCCTCACGAGTGTCGCGAAAAAGGCGCTCCCCATGGTGGGCGGCGCACTGGGGTCGGCGGCCTTGCCCGGCGTCGGCACCGTGCTGGGCTCCCGGCTCGGCTCTATCGCCAGCAACATGTTCGAGATGGAGCTCGGGCCGATGCCGGAGGAAGAGGCGGAGTTCGAAATCTCCCGGCGCCTGGTCCAGCTGATGGCGGCGGCGGCGCGCCAGGTTATGCAGGCGCCGCGGCAGCCTGGCGTCAGCCCTAAGTCGGCCGCCTGGGATGCGGTGCTCCGGGCCGCGCGGCAGTACGCCCCGGGCCTGTACCGGCAGCTGACCCAACGGCCCGGGCCGCCCCGGCGCGATGGATCCGGCCTCGGCCAGAGCGCCGGCGCCGGAACTGAGCAGAACTTCGGCGGGTTCGGAGCGCGGGCCGGCGGCGGGGGCTGGTCCGGTGCGCGCTCGTCCGGCGAGGGGTGGTCCGGTGCGCGCTCGTCCGGCGGGCGCTGGTCCGGCGGGGGCTGGTCCGGCGGGGCCAACCCGGGCGGGCGGCGGATGCCGGCCCCCCGGCAGGGGCGCGGCCGACAGCAAGGATTCCGGAGCCGGCACGAACACGGCCGCCCAGCCGACGGCGGCGGGTTCGCCGTCGCCGAACCGGTCCTCGGTGAGCCGGTGCTCGACGAGCCGGCCATCGACGCGCCGGTCACGGCTCAGCCGGTGGTCGAAGAGCCCATCCTCCAGGACTGGGACCCGATCGCCGGGCCGGACGGTCAGGCCACCTTCGAGGTCGGCGACCAGCCGCGGCCGGCGTCGTCCGGTACCTGGAAACGCCAGGGCCGGCGGATCATCCTGCGCGGGGTCTGACCGTCATGGATGACGCCAGACTCGCATCCTGGCTGCTCGAACACGAGGCTAGGGCGCTGCTGACCAGGCTGGACCGGGTTCTGCCGTTCGCCCTGCAGGTCCCGATGGTGCCCGCGGCGGCCGTCCTGCCGCGAGCCGCGGCGGCCATCGAAGGGTACCTGGCCGACGGCCGGCGTCAGCTGCGGTCACGGGTGCTGGAGTTCATCGGCTGGATCCGGGGGCCCGGCCGGGCCGTCGATCCGGCGCAGATGCAGCACCGGTTCACCCTGCTCCGGCTGCGGTTCAACGTCACACTGACCCAGCTCGAGCTGTTCGCGGAAGCGCTCAGCCAGCGGAGCGAGATGGAAACCGGAGTCTGGCTGTCCGGGCTCGACCTGGCCGCGCAAGATGCCTTGCGGCTGCAGGGCGACTTCTACCACGCACCGCCGGTCATCTGCTACGTGCACCGGGAGCTTGGTGGCGCGATCCGGCGGGCGCACACCCGGCTGCCCGGCGGGGGGGAGAACCCGGTGAGCATCATCCGGATACCGCGCGAGCGGATGATCGGTTACGGCATCGCGTCCTCCCTCGTGCACGAGACCGGCCACCAGGCGGCGGCCCTGCTCGGGCTGGTTGCCTCGGTGCGCGCCGAACTGCGCGCCGAGGCGGCCGGCGCCCCGGCGCGGCAGCGGTGGGCCTGGCGGCTGTTCGAACGCTGGATTTCCGAGATCATCGCGGACTTCTGGGCCGTGGCCAAGGTGGGCATGGCGTCGACGCTGGGGCTGATGGGGATCGTCAGCCTCCCCCGCGCCTTCGTGTTCCGGATGAGCACCGATGATCCGCATCCGTTCCCCTGGTTCCGGGTGAAGCTGTCGTGCGCGATCGGCGACGCGCTGTATCCGGATCCGCAGTGGCGGCAGGCTGCCGCGCTGTGGGCACGCCTCTATCCCCCCAGCGGCCTGGCCCCGCGCCAGGTCCAGGTCATCGACCTGCTTGAGCGGATGACCGAGCCCTTCGTCGCGCTCCTGGCCGGGCACCGCCCGGCCAGCCTGCGCGGGCGTCCGCTGGGCGAGGCGGTGTCGATTCCGAGCCGGGCACCCCAGCGGCTGTCCGGGCTGTACGAACAGTGGCGCGCCCGCCCCGGGCTGATGCGGGACGCCGCCCCCACCCTGGTCTTCGCCGTCTTCGGCCAGGCCAGGGCCACCGGGCGACTGAGCCCGGAAGAGGAAGACCGCATGATCGGCGAACTCATCACGTGGTGGGCAGTGCAGACCACGCCGAACGGGGCGTACCTCGGCAGGCAGTCGCGTGCCGTGGCGGCTGGCCACCGGCCATCAGAACTCATAGACGTCAGGTCAGGAGAGCAATCATGGAAGTAATCCTCGTCTCGCCCCAGCACCGGCTGATGCCGGGCGAGCAGGTGACGTTCGAGATCCAGGGGCTCGGACAGCGGCCCGGGGTGGGCACCTACGTAGTGCGGTGGGAGGTCGAACCGCCCGGCAGCCTCACGCCCGCCAGCGAGACGATCTTCATGGACAGGGACAAGATCTACTCGGTGCTCGGTGCCGCACAGCCGGCTCCGGCCAGGGTCTCGTTCGACGTGCGGGTGGCGGACCAGCCGGTGACGGTGCTGGCCGAGGTCCGGTACAGCCCGGCCCCGGTCTCGCCCGGGAACGCGGACACCTCGTATCCGGGAGCCGAACCGGTCGCGTCGGCCAGGACGACCGTGCCCGGGGACGTTCCGGCCGCGAGCACGCCGGTGCTGCCCGGGCCGGCGGCGGTGTCCGGGCCGGCGGCCGGCAGCAGCGCTGGCTCGGCTGGCCCGGGGAGTCCGGGTGGGCCCGGCGGCGGGGCGCCGGCCCCGCTGGCTCAGCCGCAGGACGGCCGGCCGCAGCCCGTCGCGGTCACCATGCACCGGGCGGCCATCGGACCGACTGCGAGCCAGGCGCTGTGGACGATGATCAGGCAATCCACCAACGCCCTGTCGTTCAACAGGTATCAGCAGTTCATGGATCAGGTGCTGGGTCACGCACCGGGCACGACGCCGCTGTGGCCGCCAAAGCGGACGACCCCGCCGTTCCCGGCACAACAGGACACCGAGGATTTGACGCCGCGGCAGCTGGCCGGGCTGCTTCCCTGGCGGCTCCCCTTCCCCGGTGTGCAGCCGTACCACCTGCTCAAGGCGGCGACCGAGGTCTTCGTGATGCTGAACTGCGGCGTGCCGTTCGACCAGTTCATGGACCAGAAGCTGGAGAACAACTCGCCGACTTTCTTCATGAGCCCGACCCAGCAGTGGACCAGCGAGTTCGACGCCAACGCCGAGATCCGGGATGAGAGCAGGCGCTACTACCGCCCGGTGACCGGGCAGGAGATCAGCGACGCCTGGACCGACCTGCTCAACCGGGGCCAGGCGGCCGACCGGGACCTGCCGGACAATTCGCTCAGGACCATCTTGTACCTGGCCCTGGTGCGAGCCAACCTGCCCGACGTCCGGATCAGCCGGCTCCCCGGCCTCGACCTGTCGCCGGAAGCCACGATGGAGCTTGATCGCGGGGCGGTGACCCTTATGGACATCATGCGGGAGAAACTCACCAACCCCTGCTTCGTCGAGCTGCTGTGGAGCTACTGGCTCGAGGAGGCCGGGCTGGTCCAGACGATGAACGCGATCAGCTGGCGGTTCCAGAACCGGCGGGGTCCGGGCGACCGGGACCCGCTTGCTTCGCTGGAAATCGACCCGCTCCGGCCGCTGAACAACTTCCTGTGGGGCTACATCCAGGACGAAGAGCACCGGCTGTCCGTGGCGCGCCGGGCCTATGAGTACGCCCACGCGTACGGGCTGACCCTGCTCGGCAAGGCGGTGCCGGAAGTCGTGCCGGCGGACAGCCGCCCGCGGTTCATCGAGAGCCTGCACAACCTGCTGCACCTGTGCGCGGTCTTCTACAAGGAAGACGACGACACCACCGTCGTCGCCGACGGGTTCCCGGTGCTTAACGGGCTGAAGGAGGTGCACCTGATGCTCACCCAGGGCGCGTCGAACCAGTACGGGGACCTGCCCTGGACCGCCCGGCTGGAGATGTTGATGCAGCAGTGGATCCTGGCCCGGCCGGAGTTCCGGGAGTTCCTGCCCCGGCGGGTCATGGTCGATTATCCCGAGGCATGGATGTCTTCGGTCGAGACAATGAAGACGCTGCAGGGCTGGTCGAGCGCGTCGGTGCTGCACTTCCGCGACCTGGCCAAGTTCGGCGAACAGATCGTGCTGAGCGTCAGGTTCGAGGCGTGGCCCAGCCTCATCGACGCCCAGGACGCGGCGAACTGGGCCCGCTACTGGCGGCCCGAGATTCAGGGCTACATCTACGCCTACCGCGCGGTGACGGGCGTGGACGTCACCGAGCGGCCGGACGCGACAGCACCCGCCTTGCTGCTGCGCGAGCGCATGCGGGAAAGCCTGCCGCGGGGACGCGGTGCGCTGGAACGCCCGCGGCCGGTCGCGCAGCTGCCGATGGCGAGCAGGCTAGAAGAACAAGGACGGTGAGCATTCTCGACTTCACCTCCTCGTCTTACCTCGGCCTGCGGCACCCGTCCTGGACGCTGAAACCATGGTCGCGGCTGACCACAGGCGTACCAGCCGCCCTGGCCGAGCCCGGCTCGGCCAGGGCGGCCGCCGCCGGGCTGGCCAGCCTGGCCGGCGCCGAACGGGCGGTGCTCGCGACGTCCACCCTGCACGCGTTCTTCGACCTGTTCGTGACCCTGGGACCCGCGGACCTGAGCTGCTATGTGGACGCGGGTGCGTATCCGGTCGCGGTATGGGGGGCTGAGCGGGCCGCGGGACAGGGCGCGCTCATCCACCGGTTTCCGCACCGGGACGTGGCGGCGCTGGGCCGGATGCTGCGCGACCACGCCACGGCGGGACGAAGGCCAGTCGTGGTGGCTGACGGGGTGTGCCCGGGCTGCGGGTTGCTGGCCCCGGTACGCGGCTGTCTTCGCGTGCTCCGGCCGTACGGCGGCCTGCTGGTGCTGGACGACACGCAGGCCATGGGGCTGCTCGGCGCGGCGGCCGGAACGTTCCCGCCCTACGGACGGGGCGGCGGCGGCACGCTGCGGATGGCCGGTCTCGCGCCACCCGGCCTGCTCACGGTCAGCTCGCTGGCCAAGGCGTTCGGGGTACCGGTCGCGTTCCTCGCGGGCGCGGCCGGGCTGATCGATCGCTACGAGGAGCGCAGCGAGACCAGGGTGCACTGCAGCCCGCCATCGCTGGCGCACATCTCAGCGGCCAGGCACGCGCTCGGGGTGAACGCGATGCTGGGGGACACGCTGCGCGACCGGCTCGCGGAGCTGGTGGGCCGGCTGCAGCGCGGCGTGCGTGACCTGGGCTACCGGGTCGGGCCCACGGCGTTCCCGGTCCAGGCCCTGGCCCCCGTCGACGGCGTGCCGCCCGCTGACCTGTATCACCGCCTGCTCGACCTGGGGGTGCGGGGCGTGCTGTACCGGCCCGCCTGCCGGCCGGCCGCGACCTGCGGGTTCCTGGTCACTGCCGGGCACACACCGGAGCAGATCGACTACTTGGTCGCCGCGCTCGGCTGGGCTATCACCGGCCTCGCACCGCGGGCACCGTCACGGCGGCTGCCCACCCGGTGCTGATTCGCCGGTTCGGCGGCGCGGCTCAGCCGGCCTGTTGCGCGGCGCAACTGGAGCGCCCGGGGCGTGACACCCAGCGAGCGGGCGGCCTGAGCCAAGCTCCCATCACCGTCGGCCAGGGCAACCGAGATCGCCGTATCGGCGGCGACCCGAGTGATCTCCTTCAGGTCGGCGCCCTCGCCGATCGCCTGCCGGACGGCACTCTCGAAAGCGTCCGCGTACCACGGGCCGCGACCCGTTGCTGGCTCGGTGCCGCTCACTGGGGGACGGTCGTCGTCAGGAACGTCGCCGACCGATACCGGGCCGGCTCCGACGTGCCGCTGGCTGATCCGCTCGACCAGTTGGAGCAGGTCGCGGACGTTGCCCGGATAGTTCCGCGATAGTAGGAAGGCCCGCACGGCCGGGTCGAAGTCGGGCACCCTGCCACCGGCCCGGGTCCTGGCCAGGAAACTCCGCGCGAGCGGCTCGATGTCCTCGCGGCGCTCCCGTAGCGGAGGCAGCCGGAACTGCCACGCCGCCAGCCGGTAGTACAGGTCGAGGCGGAACCGGCCAGCCTGCTGCTCGGCCGCGAGGTCACGGTTGGTGGCGCTGATCAGCCGGAAGTCGGTCGTATGCCAGGTGTTGCCGCCGACCCGCTTGTACATTCCCTCCTGGATGACCCGCAGCAGTTCTGCCTGCAGGTTGAGCGGCAGCTCACCCACCTCATCCAGGAACAGGGTCCCGCCATCGGCCAGCGCGAAGGCGCCATCGCGCGGGTGGGCCGCACCGGTGAAAGCGCCTTTCTCGTGACCAAAGAATTCAGAGCCGGAAAGGGTTGGCACCACCGTCGCGCAATCGAGCACGACCAGGTCTTTTTTGTTCTGGTGATCGTCGAGCTGATGAATGAGCCGGGCTATCAGCTCTTTGCCTGTCCCGCTTTCCCCGGTGAGCAGAACTGACGCCTGGGTGAACCGGGCCACCTCGACAACCTGCCGGAGCAGCCTGGTCCAGCGCGGCCCCGTCCCCACCAGGGTATCCCGGGCGACGTCCGCGACGAGATCGTCGACCTCCAGCCAGCGTTCCAGCCGGCTGACGACCGCCCGCACCGGGTCGTCGCAACTGTCCCAGCTGATCACGTCTGATGCTCCTGCCCGGACGAGTTCCCAGGCCAGGTCGCCGGCGGTCGCCACGCGTGGGCCTGCGACCACCAACACCCGCTGCGTGCCAGCAGCGCTGCAGCGCCGGACCGCGGGCAATACTTCGGGCGACGTGTCGGTGAGATAGATCAGTGCTGGACATGCCACCCGCGGATCGGCCACTACCTTGACGCCCGCCCGACCGAGCGCATGCCGGAATTGTGGCGGATCAGGCCGGGCCGGGCCAACCGCCATTAAGCGAACCTGCATGGAACCCCCGTACTCCAGGCAAAGTTTAACCCGAGAACCGCCTATTTCGAAACATATTTACTGAACCACGGTGCCCCTGTAGTCCCGTGGCAGCCAATGTTCCCAGCTGAGCGGCAATGGCTTGAGGTGAGGAATTGCCTGAACGTGTGCTTGGTTAACTGAACGTGTGCCTGGTTAACTAGTGGCCCGTCAGGCCAGGTTTGCCTGAGTGACGATCTTGTTTCGCTGGAACGGTACGGGAACTTAGCCTCGTGGCCGCACGTTGACGTCCTGTTGCACTTTCGTTGCAGTGGGCCCGGTGCAGGTACCGCCCGGGAACGTGCTGCCCACGGGGGTCCACGGGGGACACGATGTGGTTCGCGATCTTGGGACCATTACTGGTCCATGACGGGGAAACAGCAGTCGACGTGCCGAAAGGGCGGCAGCGCGGGCTCCTCGCGGCCCTGATGCTGCAACCGGGAAACCCGGTTTCAGCCGACGCGCTCGCCGAGGTGGTGTGGGACGGGTCACCCCCGCCCGGCGCGGACGTCACGCTCCGGTCCCACGTGCTGCGGCTACGCCGTGCCCTGGGGCCACAGGCGGGGGCTCGGCTGGTCACCCGGCACCCCGGCTACCTGCTGCAAGCCAGCGACGACGAGGTAGATGTGCTCCGGTTCCGCTGCCTGTGCCGGTACGGCGGCGCCGCGCTGCGGGAGGCCGCCTGGGCCCGCGCGGAAGGGCTGCTCAGCGAGGCGCTGGGGCTCTGGCGCGGCGCGCCGTTAGCCGACATCCCGTCCGAGCAGCTGATCCGGGAGGAAGCACCCGGCTTGGCGGAACTGAGACTGCAAGCCGAGGAATGGCGGGCCGACGCCGCGCTGCACCTGGGCCGGCACGCCGAACTGGTGCCCGGACTGCAGTCCCTGGCCGCCCAGCATCCACTGCGGGAACGGTTCCACGGCCAGCTCATGCTGGCGCTGTACCGGTGCGACCGCCAGGCCGAGGCCCTCGCCACCTACCAGCATGCCCGCCACGGCCTGGTCGCCGAACTCGGCACCGAACCAGGACCCGGCCTGCAGAGCCTGCACCAGCGGATACTGTCCGCCGACTGCACGCTGGACCTCCCCGGGCCGGCGGCCGGCCGGACGGCTGAGCCGGCCACGCCGACCTCGGTCCCCGGCACGGCCGGAGCCGCTGCGGACGCTCGGGACGGTCGGCCTGGCCCCGTTGTGACGCCGGCGCAGCAGCGGCTGGACAAGGCATCGCGTGAGCTGGCCCTAGCCGTTGCCCGGCAGTGGACCGCAGAGGCCGTTATGCGGTCCCTGGGCCGGCCAGAGCCTATTCAGCTCAGGTGGTCGATCACGCACCGGGCGGCTGCGCCGCGGAGCCGCGACCCCAGGGCCGGAGAGCCGGTGCCGCCGGGCCGGCACGGGAAGTTACCCGACATCATCACCGGATTCCGCCAGTTGCCGAAGCGGCAGATCGTAGTGCTGGGCGAGCCCGGGGCCGGCAAGACTGCGCTCGCAGTTCTGCTGACCCTGGGCCTGCTCACCAATCCCGAGCCAGGCGAGCCAGTGCCGGTGCTGTTGCCGCTGTCATCCTGGGACCCGGAGAGCGAACATCTGTACACCTGGCTTGCGCACAAGCTGACCGAGGAGTATTCGGGTCTGGGGAATGTAGCGGTTTACGGCCCGCATGCCGCGCAGCGACTGGTAGCCGACGAACGCGTTATGCCGGTGCTCGACGGCCTCGACGAGATGCCGCTTGAGTTGCAGGCGGCGGCGATCGATGCCATTGACCTGGCGACAGCCGGCGGGCGGCCGCTCATAGTGACCTGTCGCCGCACCGAGTACGAGGAGGCGGTTCTGCGCGAGGGTGTCATCCTCGCCTCGGCGGCGGTGGTGGAGATGCAGCCCGTTGAGCTAGCCGACGCCGCCAGATTCCTTACCGCACGCCAGCATCCCGGCCACGCACGCTGGCAACCGGTCGTCGAGCATCTGCGGGGTCATCCGCTGGGGCCACTCGCGCAAGTCATGTCGACTCCGCTGATGGTCGACCTGGCCCGTACCGCCTACAGTGGCGCCGCTAGCGACCCGGCCGAACTGTCCGACGCCGGGCGCTTTCCCGACCCGGCGTCTATCGAGGAGCATCTCCTTGACACGTTCCTGCCCGCCGCCTATCCGCAGCAGATTCCGCGCCTGTCCAGCGCGGCCGGAATCTCTCCAGCCGGGCTGCTGCGATACGAGCCCGAGCAGGCCAGGCGGTGGCTGACCTTTCTCGCCCAGCACCTGCACGCCGCCCGCACTCGTGATCTCGTATGGTGGCGGCTGGCAGAAGCCATTTCTCCGGCTGCACGCGGGCTTATATTTGCGCTCCTGCCCGCTCTCATCTTCGCGGTCGCGGGTGAACTAGCGGGCGGAACCCGGGTCGGGATCGTGTATGGGGTCGCCTTCGGCTTGGCCGGCTTCGCCGCGCACAGCCTGGGCAAGCGGCCGATACCACTGCACGCTGAACTGAGATTCCGTGGGACGGCCGGGCGATTCCTGCGCAGGTTCGCGATTGGCCTCGCCATCGGGGTGGTTCTCGGGCTCGCGTGGTCCCTCTCCCGCGGCCTCATACTCATGCTCGGCCTGGTTTTCGGGCTGGCCCTCGGTGCGCATGTCTGGCTCGACAATCCCGCTGACGCCAGTCGCGTATCCAGCCCGTTGACCGTGCTGAAGCAGGACCGCACAGCAGCACTGTCGTACACGCTTACCTTCGCACTATCGATCGGAACGTTTTATGCGGTAGCGGACACGTTCACCAAAAGGACCGTATTCATTCCCGTACTGGGAGGTTCCTTCGACATCGCTCTCGCGCTAGCTTGCGGGATTGCCGCGGTGCCGCTGGCCCGCTTCGCCTTCGGGCGCGTCGGTGCCGCGGCCTACGGGCTCGCGGCCGCCGTCGTAGGAGGCCTGGTGTTCCCGCCCGCCAGAACCCTCTTCGGCGGGCTCGTGACCGGGACCGTATTCGGCATCGCCATCGGGCTCACGATCTTCCTTTCCCGGGCGTGGGGCTCCTTCATCCTCACCCGGGCCTGGCTCGCAACGCGGGGAAAGACCCCGCTGCGGTTCATGCGATTCCTGGCCGACACGCACCGCCGGGCCGTGCTGCGGCAGGCGGGGGCGGTCTACCAGTTTCGGCACGCGCGCCTGCAGGACAACTTGGCGAACCGGCGGCCCGGCTGACCGTGCGGCGGCCAGAAAATCGGTCGCTGCCGGGGCCGCTGGTCACGCACCATAGCCAGGCGGTTGCCCGGAGTGAGACCAATGACTACGCCTGAAGATTGTCGCGGCTCACCGGCCCGGAAGCGGGCGGTGCTGCTCGCGCTGCGCTACTACGGCCGCCAGCTGGGCCGGCTGTGGCGCTGCACGGTGCCCGCG
>Ga0335073_10009637_pt1 | contig 13557 bp, 10 predicted proteins | sample Lox_Sample_22_FD_207093 | JGI IMG/M metagenome (GOLD analysis project Ga0335073, IMG submission 207093) | Soil microbial communities from Loxahatchee National Wildlife Refuge, Florida, United States - Lox_Sample_2.2 | ecosystem: Environmental > Terrestrial > Soil > Wetlands | place: USA...
GGGAACGGTGGCCGGACAGATTCCTACCGGTGATATCCATCACCTGCGGCTCACGGTGACCGACGTAGAACGCAGCCGCCGGTTCTACACCGGCCTGCTCGGCTTCGAGGTGGCGGTGGAGTCGCCGCCGCCGGACGACCCGTCGGCGGCCGAGGTGTTCAAGGTCCACTTCGGGGGCGTGGTCATGATCCGCGGCAACCTCCTGATGGGCCTGCGGCCGATGGCGCCGCCTGGCGATCGTTTCGACCCCGGCAAGGTGGGCCTGGACCATCTCAGCTTCGGCGTCGCCAGCCGCGACGACCTGGAGCAGGCGGTACTGCTGTTCGACGAGCGAGGCGTGACGCACGGTGAGATCACCAGGCTGCCGGGGTTCGGCATTGACGTCCTGTCCTTCGAGGATCCCGACGGTGTCCAGCTCGAGCTGACCGCGCCGGTGGCCTAGCCCCGTCAGGCCGGCTGGATCCCCAGCCTGCCGGCCTGCGGCGGCGCGAATCTGGCCGTGTTCTGGACTGGCCGTGGTCTGGACTGGGCGGGCTGGTGGACCGGGGTGGCGCGCCGGCGGCCCGGGGGCGGCGTGCGCGACACGATGCAGCAGGATGGTGTGCGGCGAACCGGTCCGCTCATCGGAGGTGGAATGACAGACGAACCGCTCGGGGGAGGCGATCGTGGCGGTCCGGAGATCGTCGAGCTGCGCTCGGTCCCCGGGTTCGTGGTGTTCGATCTGCCGGGCGCGGAGCTGTCCGCCGGCGGGACGCGGCTGGCGCCCGACGTCAGCGCGGCCGAGGTGGCGCTGCTGGCCCGGGCGATGACCTACAAGTACGCGGCGCTCGGCGAGCAGGTCGGCGGGGCCAAGGCCGGGCTGCGCGGCGATCCGGCGGACCGGGCGGGCAGGGCCGGGCTGATGGCGCGGTTCTGCGCCGAGGTGGGCCCGCTGGTCGCGGCCCAGCGGTTCCTCACCGGCCCCGACATGGGCACCAGCGAGGAGGACTTCGCGGCGCTGCGGCGACACCGCGCGGTGCCGTCCGCCATGAGCGCGGTCGTGGGCGGGCTGCCGTTCGAGGACGTGCTGACCGGCTTCGGCGTCGCGGCGGCCGCGGACGCGGCGCTGAGCGCCCGGTGGGGCTGGGGCTGGGACGGCCGGTCGGTGGCCATCGAGGGCTTCGGCAAGGTTGGCGGCGGCGTGGCCCGCGAGGTGGCCCGGCGCGGCGGCCGCGTGGTCGCGGTGTCCACGATCGCCGGGTGCCTCGCGGACCCGTCGGGGCTGGATGTTGAGCTGCTGCTCGCGTTGCGCAGGGCTCATGGCGACGCGTGCGTCGCCCACTACGGCGTGCCGCCCGGCCCGGTGGCCGAGCTGTTCACGGCGGTGAAGGCCGACGTCGTGGTACCCGGCACCCGGCCGGGGCGGATCGACGAGCGGGCCGCCGGGTCGCTGCCGCCGGGCGTGCAGGTCGTCGCGCCCGCCGCGAACGCGCCGTACACCGAGCGCGGGGCCGAGGTGCTGCGGCAGCGAGGCGTGCTGGCGCTGCCCGACTTCGTGTGCAACGCGGGCGCGGTGATCGGCTACCGGTCCGCCCCCGACGCCACGCCGGCGCAGGTCCTTGCCCGCACCGAGGCCATCATCGGGGGCGTGATCCGCGAGGCGCAGGGCCATCCCGACGGCCCGCTGGCGGGCGCCGTCGAGCTGGCCGGGAAGTTCCTGCGCGGCTGGTGGGGCGAGCCGCCCGGCCCTCCGTTCGCGCCCGCCGCCTGACCCGGCGACGCACGGCGCGCGCGCCTGATCCGGCGCTACGCGGCCTGCGGCGGCTGCGCGGCCCGGGGCGGCTGCGCGGCCCGGGGCGGCTGCGCGGTCTGCGGCGGCTGCGCGGTCTGCGGCGCGAGGGCGTGCTCGGCGGCGACCCAGATGGTCCAGCCCTGCGCGTCGAGCGCCGGCCAGAGCCGGCTGGCGCAGTCCCGGCACAGGTACAGCTCGCCGTCGCGTTCCACCCGGTAGGCGGCGCGGACCGAGGGCCCGCACCGGTCGCACGTGTCGTCGTCCATCTGCTCGCCCCCGTCCGTTATCCGTGGGTGGTGTGGCCAGGTCATTATGTGGTGCGGCCAGGTCATCTGTGGGAGGTATGGCCAGATCAGCGGGCGGCGCGACCGCGCCCGGGCACCGCTCGTGCCCGGCCGCGCCCGGCCGCGCGGCGGGTCAGGCCGCCGCCCGCAACCCCTGCAGGATGGCCTGCGCTCCCGCCCGGGCCCTGTGGGCGGCCGCCTTGTCTCCCTCGACGAGCGCGGTGATCGTGGCGCCCTCGGTCAGGAGCATCCACTGGTCGGAGATCGCGTCGGGGTCGTCCAGCCCGGCCGCCTCGGCCAGTGCCCGGAAATACCGGCGGCACCTGGTCTTGTGCGCCATCACCGCCTCCTGGGCGGGATGGCAGGGGTCGGCGAGCTCGACGGTGGTGTTGATGAACGCGCAGCCGCGGAAGTCGCGCCGCCGGAACCACAGATCGAGGACGTCGAACACGGCGAGCAGGCGGTCGCCGGGATCGTCTGCCCTGGCCTCGACCTCATCGACGAACCAGGCGAAGAACCGCTCGTCGAGCGCGTGCAGGCACGCGGCCACGAGCTCATCCTTGGCCCGGTAGTGCTTGTAGACCGTGACCTTGGTCACCGAGGCGGCGGCCGCTACCTCGTCGACGCTGACCGCCCGGATCCCGCGGCGGTAGAAGAGCCGGGCCGCGGCGTTGAGGATCCGGGTGTTCGTCTTGTCCTGCAGCTGCCTGTCTTCGTAGGGACCAGCTTGCACAGGGCCTCCCGGCTGCCGGGCCGTTGACACACGCGACGGCCCTGTTATTCTGGGCAACGCTATACTAACTGGTCAGTATACCTGGGAGGGCCCCCATGCAGGTCGAGGCGGGTGTTCTGGTCCGGACAGCGGCGCAGAGGTTCGGACCCAGGGTGGCGCTCACGGCAGGAACGCGGAGCCTTTCCTTCAGCGAGCTCAACGAGGTGTCCAACCGCGTCGGCTCGGCGCTGGTGGACCTGGGCGTGCGGCGCGGGGACCGGGTCGGCGTGCTGGCGTACAACACCCCCGAGGTGGTCGAGACCTGGTTCGGCTGCGAGAAGCACAACCTGGTCCGGGTGGTCCTGCACAGCCACTTCGCGATGGACTCGCACGTGTGGTCGCTCAATCACGTCGAGGCGTCGGCGCTGATCTTCGACACGCGGTTCAGCCAGGATGTCGCGCGGCACAAGGATGAGCTCAAGACCGTCCGCCACTTCATCGGCATCGGCGCCGGCTGCCCGGACTGGGCGACGCCGTTCGCGCAGCTCGAGTCCGGCGGCTCGGCGCAGGACCCGTGCCTGGACGTCGACGAGGACGCCCCGTGCTTCCTGCAGCTGACCTCGGGCACGACCGGCCATCCCAAGGCGTGGGTGAAGACTTACCGGTCCTGGCAGGCGGTCATCGACCACAACCTGCACCACTTCGACACCTTCGGCCCCGGTGTCCCGCCGGTCGGGCCCGACGACGTGAACCTGCACTTCCATCCCATCCAGTGGGCCAGCGGCTTCCAGACCCTCTACCCCTATTACGTGCGGGGCGCCCGCAGCGTCCTGCTGGACGACGCGGCCTTCAGCCCTGGGGAGCTGCTCGACACGATCGCCGGCGAGCAGGTGACCGGCGTGTTCATGCCCGGCCCGCTGCTAACGCCGGTGCTCGACGAGGTCGAGGCACGCGGCGGCTTCGCCCACCACCTCCGGCGCATGGTGGTGTTCTTTGGCAACCCCGACCAGCTCGACCGGACCACCCGGCTGCTGGGCCCGGTCTGGGCGCACGGGTTCGGCTCCACCGAGCAGGGAGCGATCACCACCCGGCTGCTGCCCCACGAGGTCGAGGAGCGCCGGGAGCGAATCAAGAGCGTCGGCCGCTCCGGTTCCCCGTTCCTGGAGGTCGCGGTCGTCGACGAGCAGGGGAGCAGGCTCGGCCCCGGACAGGTCGGCGAGATCGTGGTGCGCAGCGCGATGTCGATCGGCGAATACTGGGGCCTGCCTGAGCGCAACGCCCAGTCGTTCTTCCCCGGCGACTGGTTCCGTCCCTACGACGTCGGCTACCTGGACGGGGACGGCTTCCTGTACTACTCCGACCGGGCCGGGGACCGGATCACCACCGCCGCCGGCACCGTCTACCCGCACCTGGTGGAGGAGGCGATCCTGGGTCACGTTTCGGTCTACCTGTGCGGCGTGGTCGGGCTGGGCGAGCCCGGCAGCGAGGAGGTCGTTGTCGGCGTACAGCTCAAGGACGGCTTCACCCCCTCGGACGACCTGGCCGAGTCCATCCTCCTGGAGGCCGCACGGCTGGCCGAGCATGAGCGCCCGGTCCGCGCGGTGTTCCTCCCCGAACTGCCCACGGTCCTCGGCGGCGCAAAGGTCCAGCGCTCGGCGCTGCGGGATCACCTGGCCACGGACCCCGGATGATCGCCGGCGCGGCGTCCCGCGAGGCGATCGCGTCCGCCGGCGACCGGGTCCTGCTGATCGGCGCCGACGGGCGCGAGTCCGCCGGCCGGGAGGTCGGGGCCAGGACCGCCGGGCTGGCGCGGGCGCTGCGGCGCCGCGGCCTGGCCGGCCAGCGCATCGGCCTGTGGTCCTGGAACTGCGCCGCGGCGATCGAGACGCACCTGGCCGCGGAATGGATCGGCGCGACCCGGGTGCCGGTCGACCCGGGCGCCCCGGCCGCGGAGGCGGCGGCCGTGTTCGCGGCCGCGAAGGTGGCCGGCGTCGTCGTCGACGCGAGCCACGCCGCCGACGCCCCGGCCGGCGCGCTGGTCCACGACGACGACGAGCGCCTATCGGCGCCGGGAACCCTGGACGAGCACGAGGTCGAGGACGGGGCGACGCACCTGCTCTACCCGCGGATGGCCGCCGAGGGCCAGTTCCTGGCCGTGCCCATCTCATACGCGAACTGGGCCGCGTGCATGCGGGTCAACACCGAGCTGTACCGGGCCGGCGGCTACGGCGACGGGTTCGGCGATCGCGAGCGGTTCCTGACCGTGCAGCAGATCATGCACGGGACGGGGATGCTCGGCACGTTCCCGTTCCTGCACATGGGGCTGCCCCAGGTCATCCTGCCCCGGTTCGACGCCGCGGCGGTGCTGGAGGCCGCCCAGCGCCATGACGTCACCGCGACCTTCTTCGTGCCCGGGATGGTGACCCGGCTCGCGGACGCGGTCGCCGCCGCCGGCCTGCCGCGGGCGGGCGCGCTGCGGAGGATCCTGTACGGCGGGGCTCCGATCGCCGCCGCGGACCTGAACCGGGCCACCGAGGTGCTAGGACCGGTCCTGGTCCAGGTCTACGGCCGGTTCGAGGGCGGCTGGCCGCTCGCAGTGCTCGGCACGGGCGACCACGAGGACTTGGCGTCGGGACGCTCCGCCCACGCCGGCAGCTGCGGGCGGCCGATCCCGCAGACCGAGCTGCGGATCCGGCCAGCGGCCGGCCACGCGGCGCCGTGGGGCGAGCTGTGCGTGCGCAACGGCATGGTCGTCGCGGACTGGGCCGATCCCGACGGCTGGTGCGGCCTGGGCGACCTGGCCAGGCTGGATGACGCCGGTTACCTCTACCTCGGCGGGCGCCTCGACGGGATGATCAACACGGGGTCCTACCACGTCTACCCGCGAGAGGTCGAGGACGCGATCGCCGCTCTGCCGTACGTCCGGGCCGCGCTGGTGCGCGGCGAGCAGGACCCGGCCTGGGGCCAGGCCGTGACCGGGTACGTCGTCCCGGCCCCGGACGCGCCGGGTGTCCCGGACGCCCCCGATGAGCTGGCCGCGGCCGTCCGCGAGGCCCTGCGGCGGCGCCTGGCCTCCTACAAGATCCCCAAGCGGATCATCCCCGTGCCAACCCTGGACGACCTCGCGCCCTGACCCGACCCTGGGTGAGGCCGGCGCCGGCCGGGCGGATCAGACTGGAGGGGTGTAGCGGTCCTTGGGACGGTCCCGCGGAGCACCCGGGAGGCGCTGGCAATGGAGTATCTCGTCACGATGACGACCCATGTCCCGGACGGCACGCCGCAGCAAGAGGTCGACGACGTGCGCGCGCGAGAGGCCGCCCACTCGGGCGAGCTGGCCGCGCAGGGGCACCTGCTGCGGCTGTTCCGCCCTCCGCTCGAGCCCGGCGAATGGCGCACGCTCGGCCTCTTCGCCGCCGCCGGCGCGGGCCGGCTCGAGGAGGTCCTGGCCTCCATGCCGCTGCGGGTATGGCGCACCGACGAGGTCACGCCGCTGTCGCCGCACCCGAACGACCCAGGCGGGCCGACCGGGCCGGGCCAGGCCACCGAGTTCCTGACCACGTTCACGATCGCGATCCCGGACGGCACGCCGGAGCAGGCGGTCCAACAGGCCGAGGCGGCCGAGGCGGCACGCGCGCGCGAGCTGGCCGGGCAGGGGCACCTCGAGCGGCTCTGGGCGCTCGGCCCGGGCCGCACGCTGGGGCTCTGGCGCGCCCAGGACCCCGCCGAGATGCAGGCGATCCTGAAATCGCTGCCGCTGGACGCCTGGATGGACGTGGAAACCACGCCGCTTACCGAGCACCCGAGCGACCCGGCCAAAGACCCGGGCGACACGGCCAGAGGGGGAACAGGCACATGAGCGAGAACGGACAGAAGGTCGTCATCGTCACCGGCGGCTCGCAGGGCATCGGCGCCGGCATCGTCGACGGGTACCGCGAGCAGGGCTGGGCGGTCGTGTCCAACGCCCTCACGATCAAGCCCTCCGACGACCCGGCGGTGCTCACCGTCGAGGGAGACATCTCCAAGCCCGAGACCGCCGACAGGATCATGACCGAGGCGCTGGCCCGGTTCGGGCGCGTGGACACGCTGGTGAACAACGCCGGCCTGTTCTTCTCCAAGCCGTTCACCGACTACACCGCCGATGACTACGCCCTGATCACCGGCGTCAACCTGGCCGGGTTCTTCTGGATGACCCAGCGCGCCGTAGCCCAGATGCTCAAACAGGGCGGCGGGCACGTCGTCAACATGTCCGCGGCCATCGCCCTTTACGCCGACTCCCACGCGCCCTCGGCCATGGCCGGGCTGACCAAGGGCGGCCTGGCCGCGGTCACCAAGTCGCTGGCCGTCGAGTACGCCACCCGCGGCATCCGGGTCAACGCGATCGCGCCCGGCGTCATCCAGACGCCGATGCACCCGCCGGAGAGCTACCAGAGCGGCGAGGGCGAACGGCTCCCGCCGGTCGGCCATGTGGGCCAGGTCAGCGACATCGTCCGCGGGATCCTGTTCCTCGAGGCGTCGCCCTACGTCACCGGCCAGGTCCTCCAAATCGACGGCGGCCGCACCGCCGGCTACTGACCGGGCCGCCCGCGCCGCCACATCTGGTGCTTGTCCCCGCCAAAGCCGACAATGTCCTGAACGCGGGCCTCGGCGAGGAGGGGACAAACAGCCATGGCGGATCTGCACGGCAGGTGTGACGAGCGGTTCGGGGCGGTGCGCGACGCGCTGGCGCGGAACCTGGACTCCGGCGAGGAACTCGGCGCGTCGCTGGTCCTGGACATCGACGGCGACCTCGTGATCGACCTGTGGGGCGGGTTCCGCGACCAGGCCCGGGCGGTCCCCTGGACCGAGGACACGATCACCAACGTCTGGTCGTCGACCAAGACCGTGACCAGCCTGGCCGCGCTGATGCTCGCCGACCGCGGCCTGCTGGACGTCGACGCCCCCGTCGCGCGGTACTGGCCGGAGTTCGGCGCGGCCGGCAAGCAGGACGTGCTGGTGCGTCACGTGATGTCACACGCCAGCGGGGTGTCCGGGCTGGACCAGCCCGCTGCCGTCGAGGACCTGTACGACTGGGACAAGGCCACCTCCCGGATGGCCGCCCAGGCGTCCTGGTGGGAGACCGGCACCGCCTCCGGCTACCACGCGCTCAACTACGGTCACCTGGTCGGCGAGCTGGTGCGGCGGATCAGCGGCAAGACGCTGAAGCAGTTCGTCGCCGACGAGATCGCCGGGCCGCTCGGCGCGGACTTCCAGATCGGCGCCGCGGAACGCGACTGGGGACGGATCGCGGACGTGGTTCCGCCCCCGCCGCTGCCCATCGACTTCGCCGCGCTGCCGCAGGACAGCCCGGCCGTCAGGACGCTGACCGGCCCGTTCGTCGAGGCCGAGGTCGCGAACACGCCCGCCTGGCGGCGCGCGGACATCGGCGCGGCGAACGGGCACGGGAACGCGCGGTCGGTCGCCCGGGTCATGTCGGTGGTGTCCCGCGGCGGCGAGGTGGACGGCGTCCGGCTGCTGAAGCCGGAGACGATCGACCTGATCTTCCGCGAGCAGCAGAGCGGCCCCGATCTCGTGCTCGGCGTCCCGATGCGCTTCGGCATCGGCTACGGCCTGCCCGTGCCCGAGCTGCTGCCCTGGCTCCCCGACGAGAGGATCTGCTTCTGGGGCGGCTGGGGCGGCTCCATGATCATCATGGACACCGGCCGCCGCGCGACGATCTCCTACATGATGAACAAGATGGGCGCGGGAATCGTCGGCTCCGAACGCGCCGACGCCTACGGCCGGGCGATCTACGACGCGCTGACGACGTAGCCGCGCCGCGACAAACAAGATCGCCGAACGTTACGCTCCGTCTCGGCCGGCACGCGTCCGCCGGCCGGTCGGCTGGTCGCGGGGGTGAACGTTACGCTCCGTCTCGGCCGGCACGCGTCCGCCGGCCGGCCGGTCGCGGGCTGCCCGGTCGCGGTGCTCGTCCGCGGCCAGGCGGACCGGCAGCCGCCGGGGCCCCCAGGTGCCCGCGGGACCGTCGAACACGCCGGGAAGGCGGGTGCCGCAGCCCGCACAACGCCCCTCGCCGTCCAGCCGCCACGCGCCAAGGCGGTACCAGTCGCGCTCGATCACCAGGTCGCCGCAGCCGGAGCAGTAGCTGCTCTGGCCCGCGCTGTCGTGCACGTTGCCGGTGTAGGCGTGGCGGACGCCGTTGTCGCGGGCGATCTGCCTGGCCCGGGCGAGCGTGGCGGGCGGCGTGGGCGGCCGGTCCCGCAGCTTGAAGTCGGGGTGGAACGCGGTGAAGTGGACCGGCACGTCGGGCCCGAGCTCCCCGGCCACCCACCGGCTCATCGCCGCGATCTCGGCGTCGGAGTCGTTCAGGCCGGGGATCAGCAGGTTGGTGATCTCGGTCCACACGCCGGCCTCGTGCACGAGGTACCGCAGGGTGTCCAGCACCGGGTCCAGCCGGGCCAGGCACACCCGGTGGTAGAAGTCGCCGGTGAACGCCTTGAGGTCGACGTTCGCCGCGTCGATGTGCCGGTAGAAATCCGCACGCGGCTCGGCGCACATATACCCGGCGGTGACCGCGACCGCCCTGATCCCGCGCTCCCGGCAGGCGTCGGCCACGTCGGCCGCGTACTCCATGAAGATCACCGGGTCGTTGTAGGTGAACGCCACGCTGCGGCAGCCCAGGCCGGCGGCTGCCGCGGCGATGGCGTCGGGCGAGGCGGCGTCGGCCAGCGTGTCGGTCTCCCGCGATTTCGAGATGTCCCAGTTCTGGCAGAACCGGCAGCCCAGGTTGCACCCGGCCGTGCCGAACGACAGAACCGACGAGCCGGGCAGGAAGTGGTTGAGCGGCTTCTTCTCGACCGGGTCGACGCAGTACCCGCTGGAGCGCCCGTAGGTGGTCAGGACGACCTCGTCGCCCTGGCGCATCCGGACGAAGCAGAACCCGCGCTGCCCCTCGCGCAGCCGGCACGCCCGCGGGCACACGTCACACTGCACCCGCCCGTCCTCGGTGCGGTGCCAGTATCTCGTCGCGACCGTGGAACGGCTCATCGCTCCTCTGCACCGAGACTATCCCGCGACGCCGCGCCCCGACTGGCCGGCCGGGATTGCAGCGGGTTTGCAGCGGCCGGCGGGGCGGCCGGCCCGGCCGCCTGGCGCGGTGTTCGCTGGCGCCTGCTGGCGGCCGTCGACGCGGCGGGGTTTGATTGCTGCCATGAAGTCCCTGGCCGTGCGGGTGCTCGGCGACTTCGCCGTGGACGGGTTCGAGCCGCAGGCGCTGGGCAGCAGGAAGGGGCGCCAGGCGCTGCACCTGCTCGCGCTGGGCGACGGCCGGGTCGTGCCGTCCGACGTGCTGGCCGACGCCCTGTGGGCGGACGCGCCCCCGGCCAGGCCGGACGAGCAGATCTCGGTCCTGCTCAGCAGGCTGCGGTCGGTGCTGGGGCGGGACCGGATCGAGCACAGGGACGGCGGATACCTGCTGCGCTGCGACTGGCTCGACGCGGCCGAACTGGCCGCGCTCGTAGCCGAGATCGGCCGCCGCCGCGCCGCCGGCAACGTCGTGGGGGCCGCGGCGGCGGCCAGGGTCGCGCTGTCGCTGGCGCTCGGCGCCGCGCCCGCCGGGGCACCGGGCGAGTGGGCGCGGCTGCGCCTGGCGGACCTGGAACGGCTGGTGGGCCGCGCCCGCCGGGAGGCGGCCGGGGCGCTGCTCGAGGTCGGCGACTGGACCGCCGCGACCGACGCCGCGGCGGCCGCGCTGCGCGACGATCCGTACGACGAGGCGGCCCTGCGGGCGCTGCTGCGCGGCTACGTCATGGGCGGCCAGGTGGCGGCGGCGCTGGCCGCCTTCGCCGCCGCCCGTGAGCGGCTCGCCGTGGAGCTCGGCGCCGACCCGGCGCCGGAGACGACCGCACTGCACGCCGCGATCCTGCGCGGCGAGCTGGGCCCGCCAGGGACGCGGGAGCGGCCGGGCGAGCCCGCCCAGGCGGTGGTGGGCCGCGAGGACGAGCTGCGCCACCTGGACGTGATCGCCGCCCGTGCCCGCCGCGGGTCCACCGAGGTCGTCGTCGTCGAGGGTGAGGCGGGAATCGGGAAGACAAGCCTGGTGCGCGCCTGGTGCGCCCGCCGCGCGAGCGCCGGGGACACCGTGCTGCTCGCCTCGTGCGGGCAGCTGGACCGGGCCATGCCGCTCGACGCCCTGCTCAGCGCGGTCCGTGACCTGCTGCGGCGGCTCGGCGGGCAGGCGGCCGCCGACCTGCTCGGCGCCGACGCGGCCCTGCTCGATCCGCTGGTGGGCACCGGGGCCGGCCACGGCCAGCTGCCCGCCCTGGCCGACAGCATGCTGGGTCCGGCCGTGCTGTACGCGGCGCTGGCCCGGCTGCTGCGGCGGCTCATCGAGCGCGGCCCGCTTGTCGTCGTGGTCGACGACGCGCACCTGGCCGGGCGGGCCCTGGCCGACCTGCTGCGCTTCGTGGTCCGCGAGGATCTGCGCACGGTGGTCGTCGCCGCGGTCCGGACGGGCGAGGGCGTGCCGCTCCCGCGCACGGCCGGGATCCGCCTGGGCGCGCTGAGCCTGGCCGCGGTCGCCGAGCTGGTCGGCGCCTCCCGCGCCGACGACCTGTACGCCCGGTCGCGGGGTAACCCGCTGTTCCTGACCGAGCTGGCGCAGCAGTCGGCCGGGTCCGCTCTCCCGTCCTCGCTGGTCGAGTCGGTCTCCGCGCGCTGCGACGACCTGGGCACGGCCGGAGCGCTGTTGCGGGCCGCCGCCGTGATCGGGCCGGAGCTCGACGTGGAACTGCTGGCCGCGGTGCTCGGCCGCAGCGCGGTGGAGGTGCTCGACGACGCCGAGCGCGCCGTGGCCGCGGGCCTGCTGACGGCCGAGGACGGCGCGATCAGGTTCCGCCACGAGCTGGTCAGGGAGGCGCTGGCGGCGAGCGCGACGGCCGGGCGCATGGCGCTGCTGCACCGCCAGGCCGGGCGGGTGCTGGCCCGCCACCCCGGCGCCGACCCGGCGACCGTCGCCGAGCACGCGCGGCTCGGCGGGGAGGTGGCGCTGGCGGCCGGCGCGCTCCGCGACGCCGCGGCGCGGGCCGCCGAGCGGTTCGACCACGCGGCGGCCGAGGCGCTGCTCGACGACGCGATCGCCCTGCGGCCGGGACCGCGGCTCTGGCTGGACCGGGCGCGCGTGCGCACCCGCCTGACGCACTACGACGCCGCGCTGGACGACGTGGAGCGCGCGATCGGCGCCGGCGCCGGACCGGGCGCCCTCGAGGTGGGAGCCTGGGCGTCCTACTTCGACCGCCGCTTCGCCGACGCGGCACAGTTCGCCGACGACGGGGCGCTGGCAGCCGGCGACCTGCCGGCCCGCGCCCGCTGCCTGGCGGTCGGCGGCCGGATCAGGCACGCGGCCGGCGACCTGCCGGGCGCGCAGCGGCTCCTCACCGACGCGCTGTCGATGGCCGGGGGGGCCGACCGCGTGACCGCGGCGGCCTGGCTGGGGGTGCTGCGAGCGCACCAGAGCCGGCCGGAGGAGGCGCTGGCGCTGCTGCGGCCGGCCTCCCGGGGCCAGATCGGGGCCGAGCACACCTCGGCGACGCTGCACGCGCTGCTGTTCCTCGGCCACGCCCACGCGCTGGCCGGCTACCCGGCCCTCGCGCTGGATGCGTTCACCAGTTACACCCAGGAGGTGCGGCGGCGCCAGGTCCCCCGGTTCGCGGGGCGCGCGGTGAACTTCGCCGGATGGGTGCTGCGCAGCCTCGGCGCCCGCGAGGAGGCGCTCGAGCATCATCACGAGGCGCTCGAGACCGGGCGCGGCCAGGGGACCGCCGAGGTCACGATCGCCGCGCTGGAGGACCTGGCGGAACAGTGCGTGGACGACGGCGACGCCGCCGGCGCGCGGGCCCGGCTCGGCGAGGCCCGCGAGCTGCTGCGCGGCGACCTGGTGTTCGGCTGGCGGCTGGAGCTCAAGCTGACGCTGCTCACCGGGCGGCTGGCGCTGCTGGCCGGTGACGCGGAACTGGCCGCCGGCAGCGCCGGTGAGCTGGAGAAGAGGGCGGCCGCGCTCGGCGTGCCCAGGTACGTCAGCGTGGCCAGGCTGCTGCGGCACCGGGCGCGCCTGCGCATGGGCCTTCCGGTGGACGTGGCGCACGTCGCCGCCGACCTCGACCTGCTGGACGCGGCGGTCGCGGTCGAGGCCTGGTGGTGGACCGGGGACGTGGCGGCCGACCTGGGCAGCCCGGCCCTGCTGGAGCGTTCGGCGCAGCACGCGGCCCGGCTGGCCAGGAACGCGGGCCGGTACGCCGGATCCCTCACCACGGCCGCGGAGCACCGGATGGAGCAGTGGCGGGCTCTGGTCAGCGCGCGGTGAGCACGATCATGGGCACGCTCAGCGGCGGGCATCCGGTCACCGCGGCGACGGCGGCGCGGCGCACGCTGGCCTGGCCTTCGGGATCCAGCGAGGACAGGAACGGGGCGATGTGGGCCATGCCGAGCCGCCAGGCAGCGAGTTGTTCGGGGGCGGACGCGCCGGTCGCGACCACGATCGTGGTGACGCGCGCGTCGGCGAACCCGGCGGCGCGGGCCTTCGCGGCCAGCGCGGCAGGGTCGCCGGCGCGTTCCTCGGTCCCGTGCTTGAACGCCGGGTACCAGGCCGGCGGACGGTAGCCGCGGGAGTGCAAGACCGCGTCCACCTTTGCCTTGGCCGGGTGTGTCCAGCCCGCAGGGAACGCGCTCGCCGCCAGCTCCCGGCCGACCCGGCGCAGTTGCGCCAGGCCGGACGCGAGGCTGGCGAGATGGCCAAG
>Ga0335073_10009638_pt1 | contig 13556 bp, 12 predicted proteins | sample Lox_Sample_22_FD_207093 | JGI IMG/M metagenome (GOLD analysis project Ga0335073, IMG submission 207093) | Soil microbial communities from Loxahatchee National Wildlife Refuge, Florida, United States - Lox_Sample_2.2 | ecosystem: Environmental > Terrestrial > Soil > Wetlands | place: USA...
CTGCTGCAGGTGGCTGAGGCCTACCCCGCGGGTCCGGTCCTCCTGGCCGGCTCGGTCTGCGATCTCGAAACCGGCGTGACCACCTACGGCGGGCATCTTCGCCGCGACTGGCATCCGATGCGCTATGCGCTGGTCACGCCGCCCGACGTACCGATCACCGTGCACACCGTGAACGGCAACGTGCTCCTGGTGCCCCGCGAGACCTACCGGCTGCTGGGACACATCGACGGAGGTTTCGCGCACTCTTACGCCGACATGGACTACGGGCTGCGGCTGCGCCGGGCCGGTGGCGAGAACGTGCTGATCCCCGGACACGTCGGTACGTGCGCGGCTAACAACCACGCGACCGTGCATCTTGATCCGTCCCTCCCGCTCTCCATGCGATGGCGGTACTTCCACAGCCCGAAGGGGACCCCGCTACGCTCGCAGGTCCGCTTTCTACGCCGACACGGTGGCCCCTGCTGGCCCATCTTCCTGCTGCCGCCGTATGTCCGGCTGCTGGCAGGCCGCTGGTACCCGGGTGTCAGCCGGGCCGTCCCGGCCCGCGGCACAGCTAGGTCGCCACGGTGATCGGGCACCTGCTGGGGAGCCCGGAAACCGCCTTCTATGCGGCGTGCGCGCTGCTCCTGCTCGCGGTCGCCGTGGTTGCCGTCGTCCTCAAGCCAGCCCTCGCCCTCTGGGCCCTGGCCGTCCTGTTTCTAACCGAGTTCACGACCTCCGTCCCCCTGGATACATCCCTGGTCAAGGCCGGCAGCACCCATATCTACCCGGCCGACGCGGTCGCCGTGGTGCTGCTGATCGCTGCGGCCATCTACCTGATCCGCCAGCCGCCGCCCGCCCGGATCATGTTCCCGCTGGCGGTTGCCGTGCTGATATTCACGGTGAACCTGGTACTCGGCATCGCGGCCTTCGGGCTGCATCATGCGGTCAACGAGTCCAGGGAGTGGCTGTATCTCCTCATCACGACGGCGTTCGTGGTCACGGCGGGGCCCTGGACTTCCCGGTTCTGGCGGCCGTGGTTCGCGCTTGCCATCGGCGCGATGGGCCTGGCCTGGCTGGGGGTGGCGAGACATGGCGTGCACTCAGCCAACTCCCAGATCGTCATCAACGGCCAGCTGGTTGATGGTCGGCCGCTTAACTCCGGAGGAGCAGCGGCGCTCGCTTTCGCGTTGATTGTCCTGCTGGGATCGCGGACCATCAGCGTGCGGCGCAAGATTGTTTTCGGGACGGCCGCCATCTGCACCCTGATCGTGGCCCAGCAGCGGACCGTCTGGGCCGTCCTGACCGTGACCTTCCTTGTCTGGGCTGCGGCGAGCCTACGGCGTCATGGCACGGCCCGGCACCGGCGCCTGGCCGCAACTGGTGTGGCGGTGCTCAGCACGGTTGCTGTGGCCCTGACTGCCGGGGTGGCAACCGGCAACGTGTTCAATCGCAGCCTGGCTGAAACTACGGCCAAGCACAGCACCTTTGTGTGGCGGGTGATCGGGTGGAAGGACCTGCTGCACGCTGACCGCTCCGCGGCTGGGCTGCTGCTCGGTTTCCGGTTCGGGACGGGCTACCGCCGGATCATCGACGGGCAGGTTATCCTAGCGAGCCCGCACAGCTTCTACGTCGCCACCGTGCTGAGGCTGGGGCTGATCGGCCTGGTCGCTCTCGCCTTCCTGTACTGGAACGTGTGGAAGTACCGCCATCAGGCGGCGGCCGCGCTGGATATCTCACCGCTGACCGTAACGCTGCTGCTGATCGGGCTGCTGGTATTTTCACTCACTTACCAGCCCACCTTCGTTATGGCGGCGCAGGTCGCCGCCCTCCTCGTGTGGGACCCGGCTCGCGAGCCGCAACCCGCGGCTGACCCGGTGGCGGCGCCCGCTGCCCAGCTGCTGGGGGAAGGCCCGTGACCTCCATCGGCCGAATCATCATCGTGGGGCCGGCATCACCGGCGGCTCTCTCCTCCTACCTGAGCGGTGCAGACAGCCAGCGCGCCGCGGCCATCAAAGGCATGAGAGGAGGGACAGGAGAGCCTGTCAGCGCGCTCGTCGTGGCCCTGCTGGAGCGCGGTTTTGCCGTGGACCTCGTCGCCTTGACACCTGACGTCATTGATCTGCAGCACCTTTCCGGACCCGGCCTGAACATAGGGATAGGCCCGTACCGGAAGCGTGCACGGTACCGCGCCAGGGACTTCTTCGCGGCGGAAAGGCGCGCGGTCTCCGATTTGCTGGCATTCGCATCGGGTGACATCGTCCATGCGCACTGGACGTACGAGTTCGCACTTTCCTGCGAGCGCGAGCGCCGCCCCGTTCTGGTAACGGCGCACGATGCCCCGCTGACGATACTGCGTCTGCATCGCGATGCCTACCGGTTGGCCCGCACCATTCTCGCCTACCGGGCACGGCTGGGCATCCGGACGATGTCCGCTGTCTCCCCGTATCTTGCCTATCGCTGGCGCCGGGAGATGGCCTACCGGCGGCCCATCAAAGTGGTGCCGAACATTTCGGATGGCCTGCCCGTAGTCGCTCCACGCACGACGAGGGCTCACCGCCTCGTGCTCGATGTCGCTGACGAGGGCGAATGCAAGAATGTCGCCAGCCTGATCCGGGCTTTCAGCGAAGTGCGGCGGCTCCGCCCCGACGCTGTCCTCCGCCTTGTCGGTCCTGGGCTCAGCCCGACTGACCGGCTGGCGGGCTGGGCGAGAGCGAACGGACTCGATGCTGCGGTCGAGTTCGTCGGGCCGGTCGCTCACTCCGCGATTCCGTACCACCTCGCCGAGGCAGACGTCTTTGCGCACGCCGCGGTGGAGGAGGCGCACCCAGTAAGCGTGTGCGAGGCCATGCATGCCGGGCTCCCCATAGTCGGTGGCCGCCGTTCGGGGGGAGTTCCATGGACCCTTGATGGGGGACGGTGCGGGCTACTTGTGGATGCTCGCGATCCGGGAGCTATAGGCGAAGGGATTCTGCGGCTATTTGCCAATCCGGGGCTCGCCACCGAGCTGGGTCAGGCCGCTAGAAGCCGTGCAGTCACCACCTTCGGCGCGGACGCGGTCGTACGCGGGTACCTGGACGCCTATGCCACAGCCATCCAGGAACAGGCACCCGCCAAAACCCCTCGCTCTTCCGGTCAGCGGCGGACAGCGGGTAGTCCGTGGACGCTCCCGCCGTGAAGCAAGCCAGGCGTGCGCTCGGTCTTCAACCCGCCCCGGTCCCCGCCCGGTCGCTGACCGCACGGGCATTCAACGCGGTCGGCTGGAGTTACGTCGCTGGATCTATCTTCCTGGTAGCGCAGGTGGGGTACACGGCGATCACCGCGCGGCGGGTGAGCCCTGCGGCCTATGGCGGTTACGCCCTGGCCCTCACGATCGTGAGCCTGGCCGGCCTAGTGGGCATAGTCGGCTGGGGCGATTCGGTTATGCGAGTTCCCGAACTCACTGACCGGGGCGCCCGGACTGCTCTAACGCTGGCCCTCGGATTCGGGGTGTTGTTGTCGGTCGTACTGATCGCGCTTTCGGGGCCGATCGAGTATGTGCTTCGGACCCCTGGCACGGGGCAGATGCTGCGGATCCTCGCCGTGCAGCCGCCCATGATCGCTGCCGCGGGGGTCTCCTACGGACTGCTGCGACGCAGGCAGCGCTACCAGGCCGCCTCCCTTATCGATCTCACGTCCTCACTCATAGGTTTTGCTGCAGGGGCAGCGGCCACTATCTCGGGGATGGGCGCGGCCGGGCTGGCGCTAGGGCAGGTGGCCAACGGGGCGGTCGCGATGCTGGTGGGACTGGTCTGGGCCCGCGTTTCGCTGCGCCCGGCCTTCGACCGGGCCATAGCGCGGGAGTTCGCCGCCTTCTCCGCCCAAGTGGCCAGCCAGGACGTGGGGCACTATGCGATCGGCAACCTGCCGCTGTGGTCCGTTGCTCGCCTGGCCGGTGGCAGGGCCGTTGGGCTATTTTCCCGCGGCTACGTGCTCGTGTCGCTCCCCGCCAACCAGTTCAGCTTCGGGCTGACGCGGGCAGCCTACCCGATGTACCGGGAGGTGCGCGGCAGCAGCGACCGTACCCGGCGAGCCCTGACCGAAGCGCTCATCGTTACTAGCGGCGCCAGTGCGATCGTCTTCGGGGCGTTCGCCGTATTCGTACAGCCGGCCGCGCTTATCCTGCTCGGCGCACGGTGGTACGCAGCGGCAGCAATAACTCCAATGCTGTGCGCGTTCGCGGCCGTCAACACCTTGTATTCAGTACTGGCATCGGCGGCAGAGGCCATGCGCTGGATGCGGATGATCTGGACCACCCAGGTCGCTTTCTTCGCGGTCATGGCCGTCTCGCTGTTCCTGGCATCCGGGGAACTCGAGGCAACCGCGGCAGCGATGGTTATCGCAACCGCGACCGCGCATGTGTTCATGTTGCTCTGGGTCTCGCGGGATGGCCTGCTGCGGACAGCGGAAGTCTTCCGCGCCTACGCGGTACACGCCGCGCTCTTCGTCGTTATCGCCGTCATACCGCCGCTTGTCTCCCAGGTGGTAGTCAGCCACTCGCTGATAGCCACGCTCGCGGTGCGCGCGGCCGTCCTCATCGTGCTCGCGCTTCTGCTGTGGCTGCTTCGCCGCCGGATTCCCGGCCTCCGGCTCGGGCTCATCAGGCTGCGCAGCCTCCGCTCCGAGCGCAGCCCCCGCCATCGCGCGGGCGACTACGGAGAAGATGTAGTCCATCTCGCCGCTTACGAGCCAGCGGGCCAAAACGCAGCGGGTAAGGATGATCTACGAGGAACTTCTGGGGGGATTACCGCGTGAGTCCCGATCGAACAGTCGCCTTTATCCAGGAATGGGTGCCGCGTTATCGGCTGCCCTTCTTCAACCTGCTCCGCGATGTCCTCGGCGCCGAGCGAATCGAGCTTCGCCTCTACCACGGGCAGCCGGTCGGCGCCATAGCCAAGCGATCCGACGCGGCTGGGCTACCCTGGGCCTACCAGGTCGTCAACTCACACCTAGGGCCCCTCGTGTGGCAGCCCGTGTGGCGGCAGGCCCGGCGAGCCGACCTGGTGATCGTTGAGCAGGCGAACCGCCTCGCCTTGAACTACCTACTCCTAGCGGCCCGGCCAGCCGGTGGACCACGTGTTGCGTTCTTCGGTCATGGGGCCAATCTGCAGGGGAACCCAGCGAGCCTCCGTGAGCACTGGAAACGCATATGGATACGGACCCCCAACTGGTGGTTTGCTTACACGGATGGTTCGGCCGAACGCGTCCTATCCGCTGGGTTCCCAGCCGATCGCATTACAGTGGTGCAGAACGCAGTCGACACAAGCGGACTGACCGAAATGGATATCCCGAAGCGGCCTGGCCGCTGCATCTATGTCGGTAGCCTGTACGAATACAAACGACTTCCCCTTCTCCTGGAAGCGGCCGACAGCATTGCCGCCAACGTTCCGCAATTCGAGCTTATAGTGGTCGGGGACGGCCCGTTGCGTCCCTGGCTCCAGAGCGAGGCCAAGACCCGACCGTGGCTCCGTTACGAGGGGATCGACCATGGTCCGGCGCGCGACAAGTTGTTCGTGTCCAGCGAACTGACCCTCGTCACCGGGCTGGTGGGCCTCGTTATCGTCGACAGCTTCGCCGCCCGAGCGCCACTCGTCGCGATTGACAAGGCGCTGCACAGCCCAGAAGTCGAGTATCTCCAGGATGGGGTCAACGGGAGGTTGCTCGCACCTGGATCAGCTAAGCAATATGCAGAAGCAGTAACTCAGCTCCTCACGGACAAACCGCTCCGTGACAGACTAATGGATGGTTGCGTGCGCAGCTCCAGAAAATACACGGTCGAGGCAATGGCCAACAACTTCGCATCCGGGATTATGGCCGCCCTGGACACGCCAGTCCGCACGGCTACTCCCGCCCCGCCCAGGTGGCATTGACCAACGTGTGGACCTCAGCCGCGGCGGTTACCAGCCAGGACTGCAGACCCTTGCGGAGGCGAGGCATCCAGCCAGGCCCGGGTGACGGCCACGGCTTCCAGGGCTGAGTGGACACCGAGCTTGGCCATGAGGCTCTGCATGTGGGTCCGGACCGTGTTAACGGAAAGATGCAATCGCTCGGCCACCTCTTTACGATCGGCGCCCTCAGCCATATACAGCAGTACGTCACGCTCGCGCTGGGTGAGGGCTGCAAGTGGGTCTTCTTGGCGCATCCTCTCCAGTTCCCCCAGCAGCAGCCGGAACACCTGGCCTAGCTCGGAGGGGGGAACCCAGGTCTCGCCCCGCGCCACCCGGCCGATCACCTGTAGCAGGTGCTGACCCGACTCGTTCTTTCGCACCCACGCGTCGACTCCGGCATGGATAGCAGCCACGATATGGCCGACGTCGGCCGAGGCGCTCAGCACTATGACGCGCGGTGGGTGGTCCCGGGCGGAAGCCTCCGTGCACAGCGTCAGCGCGGCCCCGTCGGGCAGGTCACCATCAACGAGCATGAGATCGACCCGGCTCTTGGCCAGCACGCATCGAGCCGACTGCGGCGAATAGACCGCCGTAACAACTGCGGCGTCAGTCTCGTTTTCCAGCCATGCCGCCACCGAATCAGCAAAGGTACGCTGCAAGTCGACGATAAGGACGTTACTGGTATCCGTGGTTGACTCCCTCCCTCCCTGCGGGGCTGGAACCAGTTGTAAACCCAAGCGTGGTGAGCACATTCCGGACGAGCCATCCCGGGTACGCCGCGATCCGGCCAGGCTCATCTGCCGCAGTGCTACGTTGAAGAGCTGGGGAAATGGGTGGTATCTGGGAACCCACGACCATGAAGTCGCTCGTTCACCCATCACAGACGGGATATGCGCTTGCACAAGAAGCTATCGTTAATTATGAGTTAGTTACCCGTAAGGTTATTCCCGCAATAACCTTGCCGTCCCCCCCGGGGGATACGACTTCAGCTACGACGTTTGGTAGGCCCTGGCAGCTGGTCCTGCGCCACAGCTGTGCGCCCTGGCCCGTCGAACTGCGACTAGTCAGCGCATGGCTGCTGGCCGGCTAGGGCCTGTCCCGTAGATCTTGGCCGTCACGAGCGGTCATCCGGCGAAGGGGGCTGGGGAGGTGGGTGGGGGATCGCAAGGCGGAGGAGGAGCCCATAGCGGAGCTATGGGCGACGACGACAACGCAGCGAGGCGCCCTCCGGGGACCGCGCAGCAGGCTAAAGATCTACGGGACAGGCCTTAGCGCGCGGATGACTGAGGACTCTCCGCCAACGCTGGCCCAGGAAAGCCTTTGGCGGACTGACCGGTTAACCGGTTCCAGTAACTACCGGGGGAACGCTTCACCGGATCTCAGCTGATCCAGCAGCCCTTCCCGGCTCGCCAGCGCCGAGGCCTGCAACCGGCTGTGCACTCCGAGCTTGGTTAGCACATTCCGGGCATACATTCCGGCGGTCCCGGTCGTGATCCGCATCGCACGAGCCATCTGCTTCGTACTCTGCCCTTCGACGATCCGGGCGAAGATCTCCCGCTCCCTAGGCGTAAGGCTGTCCATGGGCCGGGCCAGCCGCTCCCCCGGGTGCGTCGCCTGCCGCCCCGGCGGCCCACGTAGTGCGCCGCGGCACAGGCCCATGTCGAACACGGAGCCGCCCGCGGCAATCACATCCAATGCATCCGCGATCTCTTGGATGCTCTGGTCCTTGGGTATAACCCCGGCGACGCCGACGCCCATCGCTTCCGACAGTGCCTGCGGCTCGGCGACCCCGGAAAGCACGAGGACCTTCGTGCCGGGATGGTGCTCGGCAATCGCCCGGGCGGCATCCAGTCCGTTCTCCGGGTCTCCATTCTCTGCGTCTGGAAAGCACAGGTCGAGCAGGCAGACGTCGGGATCGTACATAGCGACTGCGGTAACAGCGGCGCTAGCCGTGGTCGTCACCGCCACAACCTCGTGATCGTGTTCTTCGAGCGCGGCGGCCAGCGCTTCGCACAGCAGTCGCTGATCGTCACAAAGGACGAGCCTCATCACACGGCCTCTCCGGTCTCAAATCACCGCCAACGGAAGCCAGAAGTTGCCCCGCACCCCACCAAGCGCGCTGTGCCCGTAGCTGATCTTTCCACCGCAACTAGCCAAGCCCCGGGCTACGATGCGCCAGCCAAGCCCGGCCCCTCCGGGCACGTTCCCGAAACCAGGGCCAGTGTCCTCGACTACCAGCTGGGCCAGGCATGAGTCGTGGCTGATTTCGACCTTCACCGAACCCGCCGGACCCGCCGCCCGGGTGACGTTGCTCAGCAGGTTGAAAATGATGCCACGAACATCGAGTTGGTTCACGCGGACCAGAACCGGTTCAGCGTTTGGGACGACTTCAAGATCGCCACCATAGATCACCCGCTCCGCGGTGGCCACCTCGTCGGTTAGCTGCCTGAGGTCGGTCAGGAGGACCTGCGCCGCAGCGGACTCATTGGCGACGAGCCGCTGCCGGATAACCTCAGAGAGCGCTTGCGCCTGCGTGACGATCTGTTCGAGATAGGAGCGCGTGACCTCCGGCAAACCAGGATCGGCCAAGGCGGCTCCCGCGAGCGCCAGCACTCCCGCGACGGGTTGCCGGATGTCGTGGCAGGTCTCACGCAGGCGCTGAAACCCTTCGTCCTTCTCTCTCGCTGGCCGCGGAGCCGCTGGCATGGATCGCAAAACCAGACTTGTGCACAGCTGGCCCTGGTCGCCTGCAGCAGCCCCCGGACCCAGCTGTCTCTTACAGGCAGGCAAGGCCACCTTGACTTGCTGACGATCTCCGACACGTTGTAGCACAGCGCTCACCGCCCACCTAGAAAGCGGCCTTACCGGCCTTCGTCAGTAGAACGGATGCCTTCGCCACGGCAGAGATGGTGGCGTGTTGGCCGGGCGTTGGCCGTTAACGGAACAGGCTCGTTCCGCACATGTGGCCGGTCGCGCGCACTTACGGTTTCTGGGCTGCACATCAATGTTCCCCCCGCACTCGCCCAGGCATTCCCCATGGGCTCGCAGTGCCGGAGATTACAGAAACGGCCAGCAGCCAGACTCCCCTCAAATGCGTGATTCTGACTACCCCATCTCGACTGCCTGACGTCAGAGGTCCGCTGCATTGACCCGCACCCTGGGTTAACGTACCGAGCTGGCGTGCCAGGATGGGCTCCGCTGGCAGTCCGCGGAAATGGGCCTTGACTTGGGCAAACACGAGTTGAGGTGATGTGTCAGGTGGCGTACCTACGGGCTTCCCAGCACCTGGTTTAGTCACGCTGAGCGAAACTGCACCTCGTTCAGATCTGGTTCAGGTCGCCGTCCGACCGCCGTCAGCCCGGGGAATCGCCGTACGATGGTGCCGCGCACCGGCCGTTCTTCCCGGCCTGGAGCAAAGGGCCGTGCGCTGCTTCGCCCCCCGCGAATCGAGCGGACCTGAAGGGTGCCATGTCGCACATGACCTACCTCGAGGCCGCGGTGGTCGGCCTGGTACAGGGGGTAACCGAGCTCTTCCCGGTGTCCAGCCTTGGACACAACGTGCTGATCCCCGCCCTGGTCGGCGGCAGCTGGGCCAGTGACCTGAACGTAGCCAAGCCGGAGTCGCCGTACCTGGCCTTCATTGTGGGGCTGCACGTGGCCACCGCGCTGGCCCTGCTCGTCTACTTCTGGCGGGACTGGATCCGGATCATCGGCGGGTTCTTCAGCTCCCTGCGGGTACGGGCCGCGTTCCCGTGGCTGCGGCTGGACACCCGGGACCAGAAGCTGGCCTGGATGATCATCCTGGCCACTATCCCGGTCGGCATCGTCGGGCTGCTGGCCGAGCACGCATTCCGGGTCATCTTCGGCCGGCCGATCGCGGCTGGGTTCTTCCTGATCGTCAATGGGGTGATCCTGTACTGCGGAGAAAAGTTTCGCACCCACCGGTCGGTCCAGGCCGACCAGGCCGCAGCGGCTGACCGGGCCCGGGAACAGAAGCTGGTATCGGCCGGGGCCGGGCCCCCAGACCCACCCACCGCCCTAGAGGGCTCGCCGCCGCAATCCGGCCACCGGGCGCTGCAACCACCCTCCTCCCACCAGGCCGTCCGGCAGGAGGAGATGGCCCTGGCCGAGCGGGCCGACGAGCGGCTAGCCAAGGTCGGCTACGCGCAGGCCGTCATCATCGGCTCAGCGCAAATCCTGGCCCTGCTCGCCGGGATCAGCCGGGACGGGGTCACCATGGTCGCGGGCATGGCCCGGGGCCTGTCCCGGGAGGACGCGGCCCGGTTCGCGTTCCTGCTCGCCACCCCGGTCATCTTCGCGGCCGGCGTGTTGAAGGTGCCCGACCTGACCGGCTCGCTGGGCAATGGGATCCACGGCCAGATCCTGCTGGGCAGCGCGCTCTCCTTCGTCGGCGCCTACGTTTCGGTACGTTTCCTGATGAAGTATTTCCAGACCCGCACGCTGACGCCGTTCGCCATCTACTGTTTCGTAGTTGGGCTGGGCAGTGTGATCTACCTGGGCTTGATCAAGTAGCGTGGCCAACCCAGCGGCCCATGCTGAGCGGACGGAAAGGCCTTCATGTCGCACATCACGTACCTTGAGGCTGCCGTCGTTGGCCTGATCCAGGGCGTGTCTGAGCTATTTCCGGTATCCAGCCTGGGGCACAACGTGCTGCTTCCGGCCCTGATCGGCGGAAGCTGGGCCAGTGACCTGAACGTAGCCAAGGCGTCCTCGCCGTACCTAGCCTTCATCGTCGGCATGCACGTGGCCACCGCACTGGCCCTGCTCATCTACTTCCGGCGGGACTGGGTCCGGATCATCGGCGGGTTCTTCAGCTCGATCCGGCACCGCCAAGTGCAGACCCGGGACCAGAAGCTGTCCTGGATGATCATCCTGGCCACCATCCCGGTCGGCCTGGTCGGTGTGGTCGCGGACAAGCCGTTCCGTGAGGTCTTCGGCAAGCCCATCGTGGCTGGGGTCTTCCTGATCGTCAACGGGATCATCCTGTACTGCGGGGAGAAGTTCCGGCCGCGTGCCTCGATACAGGCCGACCAGATGGTGGCCGCCGACCGGAACCGGGAACTTGTGTCGGCCGCCGGCCCGGCCGGGTACCAGCCGGCCGACTCCAGGTACCAGGCTGTCCCACCGGGGTACGGGCCGGAGCATGACCCGTATGCGGCCCTATACCAGCCGCACGAGGCCACCTACCGGCCAGGCCGGAGCGCATCCCGGGAATCGGGCCAGGTACCTCGCGCCCGGCACCGGCAGGTCTCCACCCACCAGGCGCTGCGCCAGGGGGAGACGGCTCAAGCGCTGGCGGCGGACGAACGGCTGATCCGGATCGGGTACCTGAAGGCGGTCACCATCGGCGCGGCGCAGATCCTCGCGCTGCTGGCCGGCATCAGCCGGGACGGCGTGACGATGGTCGCGGGCATGACCCGGGGCCTGTCCCGGGAGGACGCGGCCCGGTTCGCCTTCCTGCTCGCCACCCCGGTCATCCTGGCGGCTGGTGTGCTGGAATTGCCCAAGCTGACCGGGCCGCTAGGCAACGGGATCCACGGCCAGATCCTGGTCGGCAGCGCGCTGTCCTTCGTCGGCGCTTACCTCTCGGTACGGTTCTTGATGAGGTACTTTCAGACCCGCACGCTGACCCCGTTCGCCGTCTACTGCTTCGTCTTCGGCCTGCTCAGTGTCGTCTACCTGGGCCTGATCAAGTAGAACGGCAAGGTTGCGGGACGGGCTACGGCATCCTTCTATACCTCTTCATTACCAGCTCAAGGTAATCCCATTATCTTGAGGCGCCACCCAACCAACAGCCAGAGCTAATTTCATTAATTCTGCTTGATTAAGTATGTAATTACTCGTGGCTGCGGCGAGCAGGAATGTAACAGAAGCTGCCTGGATGATCATTTCCGCCACTATTCGTTGGCTTCCGACTACATAGAGTCATGTTCTATAACGAAGAGGCAACGAATCCCCCGCGGTTATAGATCCCTCTTGGACCGCTGAGCGAGCGTTGTATGTTGGTATTGAGCACTTGTGATCTTGCGGTTTCTATCGGGGAGAGCCGCCGGAGAAGTGCGGCCTGGGGGGGGCAACGTGTATTTTCCGCATGGTCCCGGACGTTCACGTTTCAATTGGCGTGTGTCTAATTCATGGCTGGAGTGGCCACCCGGGAGGCGCCATGCGCCCGGGCCCGGGCTCAGGAGTGGCTAGCAGCCGCGCCGTGGCGAGCGAATCCGGCTGCTCCACCGGGTGGGAAACAGCACTGCGGCGCGCCCAGGCGGCGCCGGAACTGGCTAACAAATCCGCTGCCTGGCAGCACGTCCGCGAAGTCTGCCATGACATGCGGCAGCCAGTGGCCGGGATACTCTTCTTCGCGGCGGCCGCCTTGGCCGTGCCCGGGCTGTCCCGCGCCGCGCGCTGCTGGCTGCAGCAGATCATCCGTGAGGCCGAATCTCTGTCGGAACTGATCGAACGGTCCCTCGACACCGAGGACCCGCCGGGCGACAGCGCCGAGACCGATCTGGCTCAAGTGGCCTGCGAGGCCATCTCGGGTGAGCAGCTAACGTACCCGGGAGCGCTGACGATGACTACCCCCGCTGCGGCGGTGCTGGCCGAAGTCAACCGGGTCGATGCCCGGCGCATCATCGCCAACCTGCTCAGCAACGCCACCCGGGCAGCCGGGCCCGGCGGATGCGTCTCGGTCGCCGTCACCCGCGACCACGGCTGGGCCCGGCTCATCGTGGAAGATAGCGGCCCTGGCTTTGCCCGGATTCCGCTAGGCACTGGCCTGGGCACTGCGGTGATAACGCGCTGCCTGCGCAGATGCGGCGGCCAGCTCGACTACGCCGGGAGTGGGGTGGGCGGGGTCAAGGCCACCGTCTCGCTGCCGCTGGCCGACCGGTCCAAGTAACGACCGGTCTGGCGCCTCCGCTCCGGGAGAGCCGTCAGCTGTCGTCCGGCTGGGCTACCCTGCTGGCCAACGCGAGTGCCTCGAGCCGACTATGGGCACCGAGCTTGGCCAGCATATTCTTCACGTATGTGCGCAGTGTGCTGGTAGTAATGTGCATTTCTTGGGCCATCTGCGCGGTACCCTGACCGTCGGCTATCCGCCGCAGGACTTCCTTCTCGCGCGGTGTCAGCACGGACAGTGGATGCACGCCTGCATGATGCGCCGGCCTGGACGGCCGGTTGCGCGAAAACGCCGGCTCGAACACCACGTCTCCCGCAGCTACCTGATCCAGTGCCTGAGCGATCCGATCGATGTTCTGGTCTTTGCCGATGAGCCCGGCGACACCTATCCGCATCGCCTCCGCTGAGACCGCCGGGTCCACATAGCCCGACAGCAGCAGGACGGCCGTTTCCGGATAGCACTCCAGGATCGTCCGGGCCGCACCGAGGCCATCGCCACCACCGGGAAATCGCAGGTCCATCACGCACGCGTCGGGCCGGTGCGCGGCCACGGCAGCCACTCCCTCGTAGGCGCTCGTGGTGACGGCCACGGCCTCATGACCACGGGACTGAAGGACGGCGGCGAGTGCCTCGCCGAGCATCTTGTTATCGTCGCAGAGAACAAGCCGCATTGGCACTCCTTTGTGCCTTGCGCACTACCCGGCCTGGCATGGCCAAACCGCATGGACCTTCGGA
>Ga0335073_10009639_pt1 | contig 13556 bp, 11 predicted proteins | sample Lox_Sample_22_FD_207093 | JGI IMG/M metagenome (GOLD analysis project Ga0335073, IMG submission 207093) | Soil microbial communities from Loxahatchee National Wildlife Refuge, Florida, United States - Lox_Sample_2.2 | ecosystem: Environmental > Terrestrial > Soil > Wetlands | place: USA...
CCCGGTGAACATCTCCGCCGGCGACGTCTCCGGCGGCGACAACAGCGCCAACCAGTTCGCCTTCAACGGCGCGCTGAGCGGCGCCGGCAACAACGCGGGCACGACTCAGAACGGGACGCAAACCCAGACAGGTTGACAACCGGCTCCACCGGGAGCCAAGCCAAGTTCGGGACTTGGCCGGCGTCTTCTTACGGGCGCCGGCCGGTCTCGGACCGGTGCGGGGCGACATGCGATTTCTGAACACGGCAAAGCTCGGGTTGGTTCTGATCACGATCCTCGTGGCGCTCGGCGCGGTCGCCCAGGCTCGAGCCGATCAGCCAGTACCGAGTAGCGCTGACCCGCCGGCGGTCGCGGTGGCGCCGGTCTCGGTGCCGACGGTCACGTCGCCGACATCGCCCACTCCGCCGGTCGCCGCGAGCGAGCCGCCCGCGACCACTCCGCCGACCGACACCACTCCTACTCCTCCCAGCAGTCCCCCGACCACACCGCCGGCGGCTCCGACACCTCCCGCCGATCCGACTCCGCCGAGCCCGCCGGCCACCGCGCCGAGTCCGCCGGCAACTCCCCCCGCGCCGACGCCGCCGACCAACACCGCTCCCACTCCTCCCCCCGCGACGCAGCCAACTCCTCCCCCCGCGACGCCACCTACTCCTCCCACTCCTCCGACTTCCCCGAGTCCGCCGCCGGCCCCGGCGCCCGTCCCATCCAGCACGACCAACCAGACGATCATCCAGATCCAGGTCTCGGGGTGCACCTCCAACTGCCAGGGCGTTAGCCAGCTTCAGCAAGCCACGCAGACCGCGGTGAATGTGCAGGCGGTGGGAACGTCGGCGCAACAGGCGAGCCAGCTCACCGCGCCGACGCCGACGCCAGCGGCTTCGCCGAAGCCGACCGGCACGATCACGCAGATTCAGATCGGCTGCCTGTCGCAGTGCTTCGGCTCGACTACGACAAGCACGATTCCCGAGCCGGTCGCTCAACAGATCCTCGACGAGCTCAGCTCGCTGGTGCCACCCACCGGCGCGACCAGCACGCAGCCGTCGCCGGGCATCGATCAGACGGTCATCGACCAGATCAGCTGCCAGGTACAGACAGGCGGACCAGGGCCCGGCACGCAAGTCCAGATCGCGACGCAGACAAGCGCGACGGTCCAGCCGACCGTCCCGTCGAGCGGCTCGCAGCCGACCGCGATCGACCAGACCGGACAGCGGACCTGGCAGCTCCAGATCGGGTGCCTCTTCTACTGCACCGATACCCAGCAGGTCCAGCAGGCGCAGCAGACGATCGCCACGATCCAGGTTCTCGTCGGCCCACCTGGATCGTCGACGCCTTCGACGACGGACGCGGTTGGTGGCGTCAGCCAGGTGATCTGGCAACTCCAGATCGGGTGTATCGAGTGGTGCTACGACGCGACACAGGTGCAGGACGGCACGAGCCAGACGACCGTCATCGTGATAGTGCCCGTTCCACCGGCGAGTCCGGCGCCGCCGACGCCTCCGCCCGCGGACACGACCGACGATCCCCAGCCGGCGGACACGACGGACGACCCACAGCCGGGGCCCGCGGACGGAGCCGCCGCCGCGGCCTCACCGCCGACAACGGCCGTTCACGCCGCGGCGACCACCGTGTTGTTGCGGTCGACGACGCGGACCGGGATCGCCATCCTCGTCCGTCGCCCGACAGCGGCGCCGGCGGCGATTCTCCCCGGAGTCTCCGTGGCCTCGAGGGTGTCGCTGGGTCGGTCCATGACGACGGCGTCCAGTGCGCCCCGGGCGTTCGTCGCGCTCGCGACGCGGCGCTCGTCAGCGCACGCGCGGCAACAGCCCCTCGCGCCGGCGAGCACCGCTGCAGTCCGGAGCGCGCCGGTCGAGGCCGTCGCGGCCCGGCCCGGTTCCACCCCCACGCTCCTGTTCGTCGCCCTCGGCCTCGCGGCCGCGATCGGGCTGTGGGCGTTCCGCCGCCGGCGACCTACCCGACCGGGTCGTTGACAATCAACCAAATAGGCGTATGGTGCGACTTGCTTAGCAATACGCAATTAGCAGGAAGGACCGTTGCGAACCGGACGATGGGGTCTCTGGCAGCGGTACCGGGGGCAGACGGAAAGGGGTTCTTGGACCGCTCGCGTTATCGCCCGATTGGGCGAGTCGGTCGTGCTCGCCCTCTTGTTCCTGTGCTGCGTGGGCGCCGCGGGCGCGAACGCTTCCGCTCCAACGCCACAGAAGGCACCCTCCGGTCAGCCATCCCCGGATCCGGCGCCACAGGCTGAGACCAAGCCGCACACCTCCACTCCGAGCACGCCGGCGATCAGCCGTCACGTCGCGGTCTCCTCGGCCCGGACGGAGAGCGCGCCGGTCACGCCACGAGCGGTGGTCCGGACGACGACCGTCACGACGGTGGCGCCGGCGAGTGACAGCCCGGCGACCCCGCCGGCCCGCCATGCGACGACACAGCGGCATGCGGCTGTCCATCGCGCGACGCCGACGCGCCACCCGGAATCGCAGACCACGTCGCTCGCGTTCCCATTCACGTTGCCGAGGGACCTGCTGCTCCTGCCGCACGCCGGCACCGACAGCCGTGGCGGCGGCGTGCTGCTGTTGCTGAGCGCCGCGGCGATGGGAGTGCTCGCGCTCGCGAGCGTGTCTCTGCTGCGCCGGCTGAGGAGATTGGAACTGCGATGAGGCGGCTGGCGGTGGTAGGGGCGCTGGCGGCGGTGATGATGGCGGTGGGCGCGTCGGTGGCGTGGGGCGAAACGATCACGCCGATGTGCACGACGGCGCAGGGCACGCAGCAGTGCGCGACCGGGTGGTACAAGATCCCGGTTCAGCAGCTGAGTTGGGTGTGGAGCCCAGGCGGGACCGCGACCAACTGCAACGAAGCGTCGTACCAGAGCGACACTGTGGCAACCGTGGCGTGTACGGTCAGCTGGACCGATGGTTTCATGGCCACGCAGTCGTACACAGTGCATGTCGAAACCTCGTCACCCACCGCCACCGTCGCCCCCAACCGACCCCCCGACTCGAACGGTTGGTACAACCACGCCGTCGCCGGCGCCCCATCCGCGTCGTCCTTCTCGGGCATAGCGTCGTGCACCTCCACGACCTACGCCGGCGCGGCCACCACCAGCGCCACCGTCGGAGCAACCTGCACCGACAACGCCGGCAAGTTGGTCAGCGCGACCAGCGCGCCGTTCGCCTACGACGCCACCCCGCCGACCCTCACCGCCGCCGCCTACCCAGCCGATCAGAGCGTCGCGCTGAGCTGGCAGGCGGGTGGCGACGCGGCGCCGATCGCCTTGGTCCAGGTGACGCGCAGCGGTGGCGCGCCCGCCGCCGTCGTCTACTCCGGCACGGGTAGCGCGTTCAACGACACCAACCTCAAGGACGGCGTCTACTACACGTACACGATCACCGCGTGGGACCTGGCCGGCAACGCGACCGTCCAGACCGTAGGGGCCACGCCCGCGGCTCGGCTGCTCTCGCCGGCGCCCGCCGCGCACCTGAGCGGGCCGCCAATGCTCAGCTGGACGGCCGCGCCAAAAGCCACCTACTACAACGTGCAGTTGTTCCGCAGCGGCCACAAGGTTCTGAGCGCCTGGCCCAAGCACGCCAGCCTCCAGCTTCGCTCCACGTGGAAGTTCGAGGGACGCCGCTACAGGCTCAAGCCGGGCCGATACAAGTGGTACGTGTGGCCCGGACTCGGGCGGCGCAAGGCGGGCCGGTACGGCCACATGATCGGCTCCGGCACGTTCGTCGTCATGCGCTGAGCCGCGCGCGCCACTACGAAGACCGCTCGATCTCGCCCAGGTGCGCGATGTTCGCGACGTCGTCGGGCTCGCTGCTCGAGCCGCCGCCGAACCACGCGTCGAGAATCTCTGCGAGCTCGGCCTCCGACGTGGCGCGCAGGCTAAGCGCAAGCACGTTCGCGTCGTTCCACCGCCGGGCGCCGTCGGCGGTCTGGGCGTCGACGCACAGCGCCGCGCGGATGCCCGGCACCTTGTTGGCGGCGATCGATGCGCCGGTCCCGGTCCAGCACGCGACGATCCCCTGCTCGGCTCGGCCGTCGGCCACATCTCGCGCGGCGGCCTCGCTCGCCCACGCCCAGTCGGGGCGTTCGGCGTCGGAGTAGGCGCCGTGCAGCACGGGCTCGTGCCCGCGCCGGCGAAGCTCTTCGATCAGCGCCCCGGCGACGCCCGTCAATTCGTCGGCGGAAACCGCGATCCGCATCTGTGCGCCGGTGGCGTCAGACGGCGGCGATCGCCGGCTCGCGATCCTGCTCGGCCGTCGCGTCGGCGCTCTGCTCGTCGCAGTCCGCAAAGAGCCACTGGAGCCCGTACGCGCGCATGTCCTCGATCAGCGGCACGAGCGCGCGGCCCTTGTCGGTGAGCGCATACTCGACGCGCGGCGGGACCTCGGGGAACGTCTGACGCTCCACGATCCCCTCCTCCTCGAGCGCGCGCAACCGCAACGACAGCGTCCGCGGGCTGATGCCCTGAAGCGAACGCTCGAGCTCGCAGAACCGCGAGCGGCCCTCGGCGAGGTCGCGGATGACCAGCAACGTCCACTTGCCGCACACGATCTCCGCCGTGCGGCAGACAGGACAGGAATCATTAGAAGAAGCCATCTAACGCCGATTTTAGCGCAATGCTTCACCAACTGAAGTTTTGGCGGCGCGTTGCATGAACGGCAATGCGCCTGGCGGCCGGACATGCGGTCCGGCCGCCAGGCGCGAATTCACGTAAGCGGCTGTTCGGCTACTGGCCGGTGCCTGCCAGCGCGCTCACGAAGTTGGTCCCGGGCGAGCCGAGACCGGTCAGGCTGTCGTAGCCTGGCGTCGCCGATTGCGTCTCCGGGCGGCTGGCGCAATTCCCGCTGCCGTCGCAGTACGTCTCAAGGCCCGAGTAGTACAGCTCTCGGAACGTATCGACGGTACCGCTGTTAGCGATGCCCAACCCCGTCGGTCCGGCGAAGTCGACGCGGTAGTTGCCCTCGAGCGACGGCTCGGCCTGGACGTCGAAGATCGACGACGGATCGGTCTGCTCGAGCCCGTAGATGGTTGGATTGATGAATCCCACGGGCCCGCCTGCAGCCTGATCCGCGTCGGCGACGATCCCGGCGAGCAGCGGCGAGGCCAGGCTCGTGCCGCCGTACCGGGTGGTGGTGTACTTGGCGTTGCCGTTCGGCAGCGTCTGGTGCAGACCGATTAGGAAACCGGTCCCCGGGTCGGCGTCCGCCGAGATATCCGGAACGACTCGCGTCGGCACGGGGCCGAAGATCGGCGAGTTTCGCTCCGACAGCGAGGTCGGGACCACCCCGGCCTGGTAGAACGGCTGGGTGTAGTAGTAGCTCGTGTACCCGCCACTGCCTCCGTCGAAGGTAGCGGCGGTCCACTTGTTGAGCTTGCACCCGAGCGCCGGCTGGACGGTCGTGGTGCACAGGAACGACCGGCCCGTGTCCCAACCTAGCTCGCCGGTCCGCTGGCCGCGCGCGCCGATCTGGAGCGACGTGCCGCCCACGCTGGTGACCAACGGGCTGTCCGTCGGGTAGTCGGGCACGGAGATTCCAACGTTCTCGAAATTGTCACCGCTGTCGCCCGAGGAGAACTGAATCGTCATCCCGGTCTCGGCCGCCAGCAGGAACTCGTTATCCCAAGCGGTCTTGGTTGCCGCGTCGTCGAGCAGATCGCCGGCGGTGTCGCCCCACGAATTGCTGACGACGTTTGCGAGCCCGTTGTCGATCACGTTCTGCTCGGCCGTGAACAGACCGTTCTCGCAGTCCTGCGCGCCCACGTACAGGATGTGCGCGTTAGGCGCCGTCGAGTGAACCGCCTCGACGTCGATCGCCTGCTCGACGAGCCAGCTGCTCGCGTCGCAGACGTCCTCGTCGTCGAACGGCGTCGCGTTCATCTGGGTGAAGTTCGCCCTCCCGAACGGATTGCCCGGGTCGTTGTCGTTGAAGTACCGGGTCGCGTCCTGCGCGATCGTCGAGGACCCGTAGGCGTCGATGATCGCCACCGTGGCGCCCCTGCCCGTGTCCCCCGTGCCGACGCCGTAGGCCGAACGGTACTGCGGGGGCGTGTATCCGCACACCACATCGGGCACGGTTCTCGGATAGCCGTTGCCGAACGCCGGGCTGGTCTTGGTCAACTGCTGGCCGTAGAACGTGCTGCACGGCGGGGAGACCAGGAATGCCGCCGGAGCGGGCGGGAACTGGCTCGGACTCGCGGCCGGGGCGCTGCTGGCAGAACTCTGCCCCGGGATGTCGGGGTTGCCGATGTGGTTGACGGTCGCCACGGTCTGGTTGACGCCCAGGGTTCCCGCGACGATGCCCGACAGCGAACTCGGCACAGACAGGTTGGTTGTAGCCATCCGCAGGTTCTGGCCGTTGAGCTGGTACTTCTCGAGGCTGGTACCGAACGCCGACTCCACCTGCGCGGCAGTGCCGGAGGCCGCGATCGTGGTCCGATCCTTGGCCACGGTGCCGACCGAGAAGCCCTGGCTTTGGAGCCACGAGGTGACCTGGTTGACCTGATCCTGCGTCGGGGAGTACTGCGCCTCCCACTGCGCCGCGGTCAGATAGTGCCGGTAGTTGGCGCTACCGGGGGTGCTGATCGACTGGAGCAGCGCCTGGGCGCCGCTCTGGTCGCGCAGGTTCAGCACGACCTGGAAATTAACCGCGCTCGAGTCGCTCACTGACCCGACGTGGTCTGTCCGGGCCTTAGACGGCGCCGCCGTCCCGGAGAGCGTGACCCGCCCTGGCGGACTGGCACTGGCTGCCCCAGACCCCACGATGAATAGCGCTCCGGCGCTCGCAGCAAGGCTTGCGACCGTCAGCGCAAACTTCCTTCGCCTCATCGGCACCTACCTCCCATACACGTTTCGATTTCCCGACCCCCACGGCACCCTATTCCGTCGGCCGAAACCGCGCAAGTTCCGATGCGGACAGCGGATCCTCCGTCCGGAGCAGGGCTCGGGACGGGGCTGGGAGAGGAGCGGAGGGCGGCGCTAGGCCGCCATACCAGGCGGCGGCGCCGACGGCCGGCCGTTGGCCGACGCGATCGGCTGGGGCGGCCTGACCTGCTGCGCCGAAGCCGAAGCCGAAGCCGAAGCCGGAGCCGGTGCCGGGGTCGGCTCGGGCGAGCCGCCGACCTGCTCACGGGCCGGGGCGCCGTCGTCGGCGCCGGCGTGGTCGCCGGATCCGTTGCGATCGCGGGATCCGGCGAGGTCGCTCATCGACGTCGCGGTGCGTCCTTCGCCGGCGACCAGCAGCTTGAAGTCGTGCGGGCTCGAGGCGACGCGGAGCGCGTCCTCCATTGAGACGCGACCGCCCTGGTAATGGCTCAGCAGCGCCTGGTCGAACGTCTGCATCCCGTAGTACTCGCCTTCGGCGATGACCTCGCGCAGGCGATCGGTCTGGTCGGGATCGAGGATCATGTCGCGCGCCCGGCCGGTCATCCGGAGGATCTCGCACACGGCGACCCGGCTCGTGTGGTCGGCCGTCCGAACCAGTCGCTGGGAGACCACCGCGCGAAGCGTGCCGGCCAGCATCGCCCGCGCCTGGCTCTGCTCGTGCGGCTGGAAGAAGTCGATGATGCGGTTGACGCTCTCGGCGGCGTCGAGGGTGTGGACGGTCGAGAGCACGAGGTGGCCGGTCTCGGCGGCCGACAGGGCCGTACGAACGGTCTCCTCGTCGCGCATCTCCCCGATCAGGATCACGTCGGGGTCCTGGCGGAGCACCCGGCGCATCGCGCGGCCGAACGATTCGGTGTCCATCCCGACCTCGCGCTGGTTGATGATCGACAGCTTGTCGCGGTGCAGGTACTCGATCGGGTCTTCGATCGTGACGATGTGCCGCGCCATGTTGTTGTTGATGTGGTTGATGATCGCCGCGAGCGTCGTCGACTTGCCCGAGCCCGTCGTGCCGGTCAGCAGGATCAAGCCGCGCTCCTCGTCGGCGATCGATTCAATCGCCGCCGGCAGGCCGAGCTCGTCGATCGTCTTCACGGTGAACGGGATCACGCGGGCGACGATCGAGACCGACCCGCGCTGGCGGAAGGCGTTGACGCGGAAGCGCGCCAGTCCGTCGACCGTGTACGAGAAGTCGATCTCGTTGTGGCTGTCGAACGCCGCCATCTTGTCGGAGTGGTCGGCCAGCATCTGGCGAAGGACGCGCTCGGTGTCGGCCGGTGCGAGCGGCTCCAGGTACTGCGGGAGCGGCTCGAGCTGGCCGCGGAACCGCGCCATCGGCCGCGCCGGCACCTTCACGTGCAGGTCCGAGCCCTCCTGCTGGACGACGTAGGCAAGCGCCTCGTGGAGATCGAACATCGATCTCGAATCGGCGCAAAACCTCACCAGCTTGAGCGCCCACCAAGTCGGTGGACGCCCAAACCGGTGATGAAACCTAGGCCTAGGCTACGTCGCGGAGCTTCTGCGCCTCAGCCAGCGACTGAAGCTTCTTGAGCGACTGATTCTCGATCTGCCGGATGCGCTCGCGCGTGACGTTGAACGTCCGGCCGACCTCGTCGAGCGTGCGCGGGTGCTCGCCGCCGAGCCCGTAGCGCAGCTCGAGCACGCGCCGCTCGCGGTAGCTCAGGTTCTCGAGCGCCTCGCGGAGGGCTTCCTTGGTGAGGATCTCGGCGGCCCGCTCGTACGGCGACTCGGCGCGCTCGTCGGCGATGAACTGGCCGAACTCCGACTCCTCCTCGTCGCCGACGGGCTTCTCGAGCGACACCGGAGCCTGCGCCGAGCGCTTGATCGACTCGACCTCCTCGGGCTCGATCCCCGTGACCTCGGCGATCTCCTCGGCAGTCGGCTCGCGGCCGAGCTCGGTCACGAGCTTGCGCTCGGCCCGGCCGATCTTGTTGAGCTTCTCGACCACGTGCACCGGGATCCGGATCGTCCGCGCCTTGTCGGCGAGCGCGCGAGCGATCGCCTGGCGGATCCACCAGGTGGCGTACGTGGAGAACTTGAACCCCTTGCGGTAATCGAACTTCTCGGCCGCACGGACGAGCCCGAGCGTCCCCTCCTGGATCAGGTCCAGGAACGGCAGGCCCTGGTTGCGGTAGTTCTTGGCAATTGAGACGACGAGCCGAAGGTTCGACTCGACCATCTTCTGCTTGGCGTCGAGGTCGCCGCGTTCGATCCGCTTGGCGAGGTCGACCTCTTCCTGGGCTGTGAGCAGCCGCACCTTGCCGATGTCCTTCAGGAACAGCTGAAGGGAATCGGTGGTCATGTCGGGCTTGAGGTCCAACGCCGTCTTCGGCTTACGCCGGCCGCGCTTGTCGGGCGCGCGCTCCAGGTCGGCGGCCGCGATCGCCGGGTCGAGCTCCTCGACCAGCTCGATCTCGGCACGCTCGAGGAAGCCGTGGAGCTCCTCGACATCAGCCTCATCGAGGTCGAGCTCCGAGACCGCGCCGGAGATCTCGGCGTAGGTCAGGACGCCCAGTTGCTGACCGCGCGATACGAGGCCTTTGATCTCTTCGAGTTCCTGCAGATCCGCTACTGACATCTGAATCCGTTTCCCGTCGTTCCCGCCGGCCCTGGACACCGCCGGCCTGAGAGGATGGCGAGCGAGCGAGGGCCCCCAGGGCGCACGCCCGCTAGTTAAACAGTCCGACCAAGTCTAGTCGCTATACTTTTTATAGTCAACAACTGACCGTGTCCGCGATACCGCGGAGTTGTATGTATACGCGTCAGGGTAGGGCGGGTTTCAGATCCTGTTCGGATTTTGCTAAGACCGCGTCTCCGTCGACGCCGACGTGCCGCTTACGCAATCATGTTGATGCTTGAGCGACGAACGCCCCTCAGACGTCCTCGGCGCCCTCCCGCGTCGCCGGCCGCACCGCCGCAGCGACAAGCGCGCAACGCCCGCGCCGGCTGCTGAGCACGCCGCAGTCGTGCCGGCCCCCGTGGCCGAGCGGTCCGGGACGGGCACGAAGCGAGCGCCGTCATCCCGCCCACGCGGAGCGCGCCCGGCGAACGGACCGCGCCCGGCGACGAGCGACGCCCAGCCACGCCGGCGCGCAGAGCCTCTCCGCCAGCCGGCTCAGCCCGCCGGCACCCCGCCCGCGCCGCCACAGCGCGGCAGCCGCGATTACTCGACCGGTAAAGACATCCTCGGGATCGCCGCGCAGGCCGCGGCCGAGCTCGCCGAGATCGGGCTGTCGGTGAGCGCCCGAGCGCTCCGGAACGCCGTCGGCCGGCTCCCCCGGCCGTAGCCACGCCGCGCCCGCCCCGGTTTGCTGGGGAGTGCGTGGCCCACGACCAGGTGAGCGATCACATCGTCGCGTCATCTGGTTAGAATCCCCCGCCATTCACGCCGAGCGATCGTCCGTCCGCGGGCGGTCGGCGGGGGAACCACTTGCGGATCCACCAGGGTTCGCAGGGGCGAATCGGTCCCGGCTGGGGCCGTAGCGCTCACAAGGCGCGAGCCCGTCAGCTCACCCCGTAGGCACACCACGAGAGGACTGATCAGCTGATCGCGAGAGCTCGCGCCAATCGCTACGTTGCCCCGTTGCTGGCCGCCGGCGCCAGCGCCCTGGCCATCCCGGGGTTGGCCCTGGCCGCAGGCACGGGCTCGGGCTCGGGTGGAGCGGGAACTGGCCCCGGGTCGGGCTCCGGAGGATCCGGTAACACCCCCGCAGCCCCAGCTCCACCGGTGACCACGGGCAACGCTCCGGTCACCGCGACCAGCGACGGCATCACGATCACGACCCAGGAGTCGGCGTTCATGCGTCCCGGCCTGTCCGTGAGCGGCGCCGTCCCAGGATCCGATGCCGGCGACACGGTCGAAATCGATCAGCTCGGCTCGGGGGCCAACGCGACCTGGGCTCCCGTAGCGACCGCGACCGCTCAGTCCGGCGGCGCATTCTCGGCGACGTGGCGCCCGAGTCACGCCGGGCCGATGACGATCCGCGCGGTGATCACGGGCGCCCAGGCCTCGAGTGCGGCCGCCGCCCCGACCGTGTCGGTCACCGTGTACCGCCGCTCGACCGCAACGCTCTACGGTCCCGGGTTCTACGGGCACAAGACCGCGTGCGGGCAGAAACTCAGGCGCTGGACGATCGGGGTGGCCAACCGGACGCTCCCATGCGGCACGCCTGTCGAGATCTATTACAAGGGCCAGGTGATCACCGTGCCGGTGATCGATCGCGGCCCGTACGCGCACGGCGCCAACTGGGACCTGACGATGGCCACCGGTCGCGCGCTCGGGATGTTGGGGACGGCCGTCATCGGCGCCACCGCGGTCCCGTCGACGGCTACGACCACCTCCCCCACCGCCACGGCGCCCACTCCTTCCGCCCAGTAGGCGGGCGCAGCCGGCTGCCTCAGCTCGCGAGGCCCGGGCCCGGCCGCGGAGGCTCCCCGTCGTCCTCGCCCGGCTCCCCGGCGACGATCCCGATCCCGCTCGCCTCCGCCGCAAACCGCCCCTCCTCGGCCGCGTCGATCAGCGTCGCAGCGTTGTGTCCGTCCTCGCCGAGCACCGCCAGCCCGACGCTCACCGTCAGGGGCGCTCCGCGCCAGGACTGCTCCGCGGGCACAGCGGTGACGATCCGCGAGCCGAGCGCCTGGGCGCCGGCTCGGCCGGTGTCGCGCGCGATGATCCACGCCCGGCTCTCGGTTTCGCAGGCGAGCACGTCGTGGTGGCGGAGCGCCGTCCGCACCGCCTGCGCGAACCGGCCGAAGGTCGCGCTCGCCTCGCGGCGCGGCTCGACCGCGAGCAACCGCTCGGCCTCGTCGAGTTCGACGAGCAGCAACGACAGCGGCGATCTGGCGCGCGACGCCTGGACGATCTCGTCCCGAAGGGCACCGATCCAGAGCGCATCGCCGACCACAGAGCCGTGCGCCACGTTGTGCGGGGCCGCCTCGGGCCCGTTCTCGCTCCGGCCCACCGCTTCGGCCCCCCCGCCCCGCTCGACGCCCGCAACCCCCTCAGCGCCTTCGCCGGCTTCCGGACCCGGCGTCGCCTCAAGCCCCGGCGCAGTGCTCGGTTCCTCGCGGCCCTCGTGCGGGTCCGAAGCGCGGCGCCCGTAGGGGCCGGGTGCCGGAGCGTCCGGGGGCGCCACCCGCAACGGCGACACTCGCCGCCGCGGGTCGCCGGAGGATGCTCCCTCGGCCCGTCGGCGGAGCACCGCCGCGCGCACGAGCTCGGCGACGAGCGACAGTCGCTCGCCGGCATCGGCGAGCACCTCGGGGTCGTCCCTGACGAGTTCGACGCGAAGCGCGCTCCAGACCACGCTGCGCAGCGTCTCGACCGCATGGGCGTCGGCCTCGGCGCTTCCCAGGCCCGCGAGCTCGCCCGCGCGGGCCACGAGTGGCTCGAGCACTCCCCCCTCCTCGATCCGCCGAAGATCCGCCTCGTCGCAGATCGCGCGGACTACGGCGTCGCAGATCCGCGGGCCGTCGCGGGCGACGTCGCCGGCCATGATCGCCGCGGCCGCCTCCAGCGGCGCGTCCTCGACCAGCGCCAGCAGCCAGCCCTTGGCCAGCTCCTCGCCGCGCAGCAGTAGCGCTTCGACTCCCTCGGTGACGACCGGCCCTGGTCGTCTGCGACGTGGCACACCCCGCTCCATCGAGGCACTTTTACCATGCATTGACGTCGGCCTGTTCGGGTTGCCCTCAAACGGCCGGCCGTTGTCCGCAAAAATGGCGTGATGGCTGCTCCTCTGATCACAATTGCCGAGGCCCGCGAATTGGTCCTGAACGCCGCTCGGCCCCTCGGAACCGAGCGGGTCACGATCGGCGAGGCAGCCCACGGGCGCGTCCTCGCCCACGACCTCACGGCGGCCGGCGACGTCCCGCCGTTCGCCTGCTCGGCGATGGACGGCTACGCGATCACCGGCGGCGAGTCCGGCCGAACCTTGACCGTGGTGGGTGAGTCACGCGCCGGGACACCGGCGCCGCGCCCGCTTAGCGACGACGGCGCGATCCGCATCTCGACCGGCGCGGCGATCCCCGACGGGTCCACCGCGGTCATCCCCCAGGAGAACGTCGAGGTCCGCGACGGCACGATCCTCACGGTGACCGCGGTAGAGGAAGGCGATCACATCCGTCACGCCGGCGAGGACATGCGCGCCGGCGAGACCGTCCTTGAGGCCGGGACCACATTGGGCGGGGCTGAGCTCGGCGCGGCGGTGGCGGCCGGCGCGGCCGAGCTGACCGTCTACCGACGCCCTCGCGTCCAGGTGCTCTCGACCGGCGACGAGCTCCGCGCCCCGGGCGAGCCGCTCGGCCCGGGCGAGATCCACAACTCGAACGCGCCGATGCTCGACGCGCTCGCCACCGCCGACGGGGCGGTGACCACGACGCCCCAGCGGCTGCCCGACGACCGCGCCGCGACCGAGCAAGGGCTCGCCGCCGCGCTGGAGACGAACGACGTCGTGATCGTCACCGGCGGCGTCTCGGTCGGTCCGCACGACCACGTCAAGCCCGCGCTCGCCGCGCTCGGCGTCGAGGAGGTGTTCTGGCGGGTCGCGCTCCAGCCGGGCAAGCCGACCTGGTTCGGGCGCCGCGGAAGCACGCTGGTGTTCGGTCTCCCGGGCAATCCGGTCTCGGCCGTCGT
>Ga0335073_10009641_pt1 | contig 13554 bp, 11 predicted proteins | sample Lox_Sample_22_FD_207093 | JGI IMG/M metagenome (GOLD analysis project Ga0335073, IMG submission 207093) | Soil microbial communities from Loxahatchee National Wildlife Refuge, Florida, United States - Lox_Sample_2.2 | ecosystem: Environmental > Terrestrial > Soil > Wetlands | place: USA...
CTGGATGGAGTTACGGGAATCTGGCGGAGAGGGAGGGATTCGAACCCTCGGTACAGGTGTTAGCCCGTACAACGGTTTAGCAAACCGCCGCATTCGGCCACTCTGCCACCTCTCCGGCGCTAGGATCACAGTTTACCACGCGGAAGATTCAGACCTTTACGCGTTCAGCCGGTTGGATTGTCCTCAAGCTGCAGGAAAACGTCCGCCTGCGGCACCAGTTGGGCCGCACATACCACCTCGCGCTCACTAGCTCTCCCTGTAAAAGCCAGCCCGGCTGACCGCTCAGATCGGGAAAGTGAAAATCAAGAATCGATGAACTTCTGCAGTCTTGACTATTACGGATTTTTTGACGCCCAAGCGGAGATCCCCGTCCGCTGTGAACCCTACATCGTTCTGTCATAAACTTGAGTCTGTGGGGTCACAGCCGGCAAATTCCAGCGAGGCGATAAAGGCCGCATCAAGCGGCGAACTCGCCCAACCTGCAAGCGAGAATCCTGCTTTTGAGCAGGCGCTGGCGCCGCTCGAAACCGACGAAATCCTGATCGGGCAGCGTCCGCACGTCGCCGCCGGTTTGAAGTCCGTCCTCAAGGCTGTGGAAGTGACGGTCCAGGAAACGGGACTGCTCCGGGGCGTAAAGACGCTGGCGCACTTGAACCAGTTTGAGGGAATCGACTGCCCCGGCTGCGCCTGGCCCGATCCCGAAGATCAGCGCACACGAGCCGAGTTTTGCGAGAACGGGGTGAAGGCGATTGCCGAAGAGGCGACCACCAAGCGCGTCACGACGGAATTTTTTCGGCAATGGAGCATTCCGGAGCTATCGCAGCAATCGGATTACTGGTTGGGGCACCAGGGACGACTTACGCATCCCGTGGTGCGGCGTACCGGCTCCGATCACTATGAGGAGATTTCGTGGACCGACGCTTTCGCCCTGATTGCCGGTGAATTGAATGCCCTCGCCAGCCCGGACGAAGCGGTCTTCTATACTTCCGGCCGCACCAGCAATGAGGCGGCGTTTCTCTATCAGCTTTTTGTCCGCCAATTCGGCACCAACAATCTGCCGGATTGCTCCAATATGTGCCACGAGTCTTCTGGAACCGGGTTGAAGGAGGCCATTGGCGTGGGCAAGGGGACGGTGAAGCTGGCTGATTTCGACTTGGCGGACACCATCCTTATTATTGGGCAGAACCCGGGAACAAACCATCCGCGGATGCTCTCAACTCTACAGCGAGCGGCACGGAGAGGAGCCACCATTATCAGCGTAAATCCGCTGGCTGAGGTGGGCCTGACGCGCTTCAAGCATCCGAAGGACGTTCTTCATGTGTTGGGGCCCGGTACCCGGCTCGCCAAGCATTTCGTTCAGGTGCGCCTGAGCGGCGATCTGGCGTTCTTGCGGGGAGTCTGCAAAGAACTTCTTGAATTGGAGGAGCGGCAATCGGGCCAGGTGGTGAATCGGTCGTTTATCGAGCAATCGACGCAGGGATTCGAGGAATATCGCTCGGCGGTTGCGGCAAGTTCATGGCAAGAGATTGTGGAGCAGAGCGGCATATCGCGGTCTCAGATTCACGCGATCGCGGAAATCGTAATGCGGTCGAAGGCGATGATCGCATGCTGGGCGATGGGGATTACGCAACAACGGCATGGCGTGGCAACTGTGCAGGAAATTGTGAACCTGATGCTGCTCGGCGGGCACATCGGACGGCCCGGCGCAGGAGTTTGTCCGGTGCGCGGGCACTCCAACGTGCAGGGCGACCGGACCATGGGCATTTCGGGAAAAATGCCGGAAAGTTTTCTGGACCGGATGCGCGACGTCTTCCACTTCGAGCCGCCACGGAAACACGGCTCGGATGTGGTCGAGTCAATCAAAGCCATGCACCGCGGGGAAGCGAAGGTATTCTTCGCCATGGGAGGAAACTTTCTTTCGGCCACACCGGATACAAGGTTTACAGCCGAGGCCCTGTCGCAATGCCGGCTTACCGTGCACGTTTCGACCAAGTTAAACCGTGCGCATGTGATTACCGGTAAACAGGCATTGATTCTACCTTGTCTTGGACGAACTGATCGCGACATTCAAGCCGGAGGCGAGCAGTTCGTTACGGTAGAGAACTCGATGAGTATCGTGCATACATCGCGCGGCAGGCTCGAGCCGCCTTCCGAAAAATTAAAAAGCGAGCCGGCGATCGTAGCCCATCTGGCGATGGCAACTCTGAACGGGCGTTCTGACATCGACTGGCTGGGACTGATCGAGAACTACGACCGGATCCGAGAATTGATTGCGCAAGTGATTCCCGGCTGCGAGGAGATGAATCGAAGGGTGCGGAAGCGAGGCGGATTCTACCTTCCCAACGCCGCCCGCGATGGCGAATACAAAACGGCAACCGGGAAGGCCCATTTCACGATTTCGCGGCTCGAGCCCATCCGCCTTCGGCCCGGTCAATTCTTGATGACCACTGTGCGCGCACACGACCAGTACAACACGACCATCTATGGGCTCGACGACCGCTATCGCGGCGTGTTTCGCGGCCGCCGGGTTGTGCTCATAAATCCTCTGGACATGAAAGAGCAGGGATGGAGCCAGGGTCAATTGCTCGACATCACCAGCCATTTTGTGAACGACGGAAAAGAAGAGTTGCGTGTGGCTCCAAGATTTGTCGCGGTCGCCTATGAGATACCGCGGGGGTGCGTCGGCACCTATTTTCCAGAAGCGAACGTGTTGGTGCCGATTGGCAGCGTGGCTCTCAAGAGCAACACCCCAACCTCGAAGGCCGTGGTAGTGACGTTCTCGAGGCCGGCCAGTTAGCGGGCTGGCGGATTTGTTCGGGTTTCGTAACACAATTCACTTTGTCCCGCCCTCGCTTCGCTGGTCGGTAACAATGATCACCAATTGAGGGGGAAGGGAGTGAATCCGAAAGACTGCCCGCACTGTGGCGGTACCGGATACATTGCCAAGCCTGTGGACATCAGTGGCAAGTCCGAGGGCGTTGCATTTATCCGTCTGAAGTGTCCTGCCTGCAACGGCAGTGGACATCGGACCCCTGCCCCATCCACCACGGGCTGACCGCACGGCCTGCGGTGCTTGCGAAAACGTAAGCACCCGGATTGTCACACTTCCCGCCCTGAAGTGGCGATCCGGGTCTTGCGTTGACGGAAGTATCGTGAGGCGATATTCCTTCTCAGCTTCGTTCGATATTCGTCAGGCGATGCCGGCGGTTTTGGAGCGGGCTGGTTTGCGCACAGGTGCGGCAACTTCCACTCGGTTTCTTCCCGCCACCTTGGCGCGATAAAGAGCCTGATCAGCCGCCCGCACGACCTTTTCGCGAGTGCTGAATGTCCTATCAGCAGGGCTTGCAACTCCAATACTGACGGTCACCGACACATGCTGCGGATTCGCCGCCCGACTCAGTGTTCGAATGGTTCGACCCTTCTGGACGCGCCCACGCGCGGCCGGCACATTGCGGCGATCCGCACCTCGCGGAACTTCACGACGGTCTGCACCGCGCAAATGGAAGGAGCTGGCTTCGACGGCGGCCCGCAGCTGTTCCAGATGATCTACCGTTTCTCTGGTTGTTTTGCCCGGAAACAAAACGGCGAACTCTTCGCCGCCGCAGCGATAAGCCTGTCCCCCTCCCGTTACACGCGCCAGCCGCGATGCCACCAGACGCAGAATCTGGTCGCCGATCTCGTGCCCGTAGGTGTCGTTGACCCGCTTGAAGTGGTCGATGTCAACCATCGCGATGGAAAAAGGCGGATCGAGACGTAACAGGGCATCGTTGAAAGCGCGCCGCGAGGGAAGCGTGGTTAACTCGTCGTGGTAGGCCAGCAGATAGGAAGTCTCCACGATGGAAACGCCCATGATCAGAATAGCGGCAGTGAAGTAAGCGGTGGGAACGCGTCCGGTTCCGCCGGAATGTAAAGCAAGAAAACAGGCCGCCAAAGCCCACAGAAACGCACTGTCAATCGGTCTGCGAAACAGCAGAGACCGAGCCAGCAATGCGAGGGCGGCGGCGGCGAAAGCCAGCAGGACACCGAATGGCAGGGCCGATGCCTCCGCGTGATGCAAGGGACGCTGCAGCACTCGGGCTTCCGGGCGGCACAGAACCGCGACCACCACCGACTCAACGAATAACAGCAAGGATCCAGGGACGATGCTGGGGAGGGCAAATCCCCGTTCTGTCCAGAGAGAGAATATGGCGAAATTGAACGGGAGCAGGATGCCGATTGAATCGAGCGCCATCTTTCCGGGGCCCGTGGCTGTGCCATGACCTGCGGAGAAAAACGAGATTGCGCTTCCAGCAAGGAAAACAACGAACAAGCCAAAGAAGATCCGGCTGGAATGAAAGCGCAAGGCCAGCAGCAACGCCGCAATCAGCGCGCCATCATAAAGAAGATGAACCGCTGTAGGCGTGAGTGGAAGAAGGCCAGTGGACAACAACACAGCAGCGGCCAACAGCCAGATTCCGGGTGTCAACAGAGATTTCATCGCAGCAGCGCGACGGGCATTTGCGGGAAGCGGGACTGCCCAGTTGCGCGGAGCCTAACGGGAATTATCTATGGAATCCGCGCGCGGAGGGAATTGACCGCAGGGGTTCATAGAGGCCGCGCTTCCATTGTGTCTACGCGAAAGAGTCCTGCGGGAATTTCTGCCTGAGCAGTTCTTCCGCCTTAGGCACCGTGCCCCAAACCCGGAAGGACTAACTTTCGTGTAGGTAGAGTTGCGGTCAGGATTGAGGTCTTTCTAACTAGAATCGGGCTGTAATTAAGGGCCACTCATGCGAATTCTGATTGCGGAAGACGACGGGGCGCTGGCGGGCTTTGTGCGTCAGGGTCTGGAAGCCGAGCACTATGCGGTGGATGTGGTTGCCGACGGCGAACAAGCACGGGCCATGGGCAGCGAGTTCGACTACGATCTGGTGATTCTGGATTTGAACCTGCCGAAGCTGGATGGGGTAAGCGTGTTGCGCCATCTGCGCTTGAAACGGCCCAGTCTGCCGGTTCTGGTACTGACCCAGCGGAGCCGGGTGGAAGACCGGGTGCAATGTCTGGATACGGGGGCTGATGATTACCTGCCCAAGCCGTTCTCATTCAGCGAGCTTTCGGCGCGCATTCGGGCGCTCTTGCGGCGCAGCCATCTGCCCTCGGAATCGGTGCTGGTGGTCGATGACCTGAAGCTGGAACGGGTGGAGCATCGCGTGGAACGCGCCGGAAGGCGAATTGACCTCACAGCCAAGGAATTCGCGTTGCTCGAATATCTCATGCGCAACGCGGGGCGGCGAGTTACCCGGGCCATGATCATCGAGCACGTGTGGAACCTGACCTTTGATACCACCACCAATGTGGTGGATGTGTACATCAATTACCTGCGCCGCAAGATTGACGACGGACATCCACGCAAGCTGATTCATACCGTGCGCGGCGTAGGTTATGAGCTGAGCGCGCCCGCCGGAGCTTTGGCATGACTCTGGCGAGGGCGGAGGAAGAGGGCAAGGCGGCGGCTCCTGCGGCAAGCGGCCTCCGTTTGTTTTCTCAGTTATTGCACGGCCTAAACCAACCCCTCACCGGGTTGCAGTGCTCGCTGGAGCTGGCGCTCTGCGGCCCGCGAACGCCGGAGCAGTATGTAGATTGTATCCGCGGCGGCCTTGAACTCACTGAGCGCATGCGCAATCTGGCTGGGGCGATGCGGGAGCTGGTAGAGGTGGAAGAGGTGCGCGGCGAGGGGCGTGCGGAGGTCAACCTGAAGCCTCTGCTCGAGGAAGCGCTCAGCGATCTGCAGCCTTTGGCGGAGGCGAAACAGATAAAGATTGCGCGGGAGGGCGGTTGCCCGACCGTCCACGGGGAACCGCGGGCGCTGGCCTTCGGGATATTTCAGGTGCTGGAGTCGGCGTTGAGTCTGGCCGCGCCGCAAAGTGTGCTCTCCATTGGAGGGAGAATCGAGGCGGGATCGGCTCGGCTCGAGATCGGCTGGAGCCAGGCGGACGCAACGCCGCCCGCAACTGGATTCTCAGCCCCGGAACTGGGTCTGGTGCTGGCTCAGGCGCGCCTGGAGCGAGGCGGCGCACGATGGCGGCGCGAAAAAACAGAAAACCGGCAATCGATCGCTTTGCACATCGCTCTTTTTGCCGGCGCTGACTTCGAAGACGCTGAGCGCAAAACTCCGTCCGCCACACTTACTGCAGAAACGATTCCATGCAAGGTCCTTTCCGGGCAAAGCACTGCGCGCCTGAATGGGAAAGAATTGCCGCCCGGAAGAAACTCCTAATCCTCGTCTAATCGCGTCTTAATCTCCACCGCCTGAAATGAGTGCCATGACAACACTTCCCTTTGTTGCTCCGCCGGGTGGTGGGGCGTTGATTGCCAGCTCCAACAGCGCCCTGCGCGAACAGGTTCTAAGCCGGCTGAATGGTCGCTGCCGTCCGGTGCATCAGGTCCTGGGCGGGGCCGATGCGCTGGTAAAGCTGGAGAAGGGAAACTGGCAGGTTTTGTTTCTGGACCGGCGTCTGCCGGACTTGGACGCTGAGGAGCTGATTGCCATCATCGAGCGGCGCTTTCCCGGCACCCAGCTGGTGGTGCTCGATTCGGACGCCGAGTCGTGGAGTGATTGCGGCCTCCGCTTGGAGAATGCGGAGAACTCCGGTCCTTCTCAGCCGGGAGGCGGAGAAATCTGGCGGGCAGCCTCCCCCAAGGCGGAAGCTGAACCGCTTCCCGGCATGATCGGTCGCAGCGAGCCGGTGGCGCGAATCTATCGCCTGGCCAGGCTGGTGGCGCCGCGCACCACCACCGTGCTGATCGCGGGTCCCACGGGAAGCGGTAAGGAGCTGGTAGCGCGCGCGCTGCATGCCTTGAGTCCGCGCGCCGGCAAGCCTTTCGTGGTGGTGAATTGCGCCGCCATTCCGGAGGCGCTGCTCGAGTCGGAGCTCTTTGGCCACACGCGCGGGGCCTTTACCGGTGCGGTGCAGCCACAGCCGGGGCGTATTGCTGCGGCGCACGGGGGCACACTGTTTCTCGACGAGGTCAGTGAATTGCCGCTCAACATGCAGGCCAAGCTGCTGCGTTTTCTTGAACAGAAAGAGGTGCAGCGGCTGGGAACCGCGGAACTGACGCAGGTAGATGTGCGCGTGATCGCCGCCAGCAACCGCGATCTGGCCTCGCGGGCGGCCCAAGGAGAGTTCCGCGAAGACCTTTTCTATCGTCTGGCCGCCTTTCCTTTGGAGCTGCCGGCGCTGGCCGAGCGCCGCGCCGACATCGTTCCCCTGGCGGAACATTTTCTGGCGGTCACGGCCGGAGGCGGCGCCTGTCCGCGTTTGAGCGCGGATGCCAAGCGCATTCTCGAGGGGCATCCCTGGTCGGGGAACGTGCGGGAGTTGCGGCATGTGATGGAGCGGGCCTCGATTCTTATGGAAGGCGGCGACACTGTGCTGCCTGAGCATCTTTATTTTCATGGTCAGGCGGGCATGTTGGCGGCGCGCGGCGGCCGCCCGGCATCGTGGCCGGGGCACGACGCCTGAGAAGAATTTAAATCCGCGGTGTCTGCGATGGCAGCCACCGTGCAAATGTTGCCCGCGATCATGGCCTCCTTGCCTATCTTTGAGAGCTCAGCTTCAGCCCTGGGCGGCGGACCGGCGGCGGTGGGCGGAACCATCGCCGCTCAGGAAGAAAACGAGCAGTTTCTTTTGCGTGCTTTCCGTTCCTTTGCCGAAGCGGCTGGATCGCTGGAACGCTCCTACGGTCTGCTTCGCACCGAAGTGGCCCAACTGCGGGGCGAACTCGAGCAAAGCCACGCCGGTCTGGCCCGCAGCGAGGCGGAAAACCGCCGTATGCGCGAGCATCTGGATCGCATTCTGGAGGGATTGCCCTGCGGCGTGCTGGCGCTTGGCGACGGAGGCGGAATTTCGCGGGCCAATCCGGAGGCGCGGAGATTGCTGGCGCTGGCCGAAGGGGGTGCATCGCTGGACGCGCTTTCGCCCGGGATGCGGCAACTGCTGGAGAGGGCGAGATCGGCTGCCGGCGAGGTAGAGCAACACTTAGCGGGGACCGCGGAAGACCCACGCTGGCTGGCGGCGCGACACGCTGCGGTGGGCGGGCAACCGTCGGAAAGCTCGATTTTTATCTTGCGCGATGTCACCGAAGACAAACGGCAGGAGCAGCAACGGGACCGGCAGCAGCGCGAGCGTGCGCTGGCGGAAATGGCGGCCATGCTGGCGCACGAGATTCGCAATCCGCTAGCCAGCCTGGAGCTGTTTGCCGGACTGCTGGCCGGAGCGGAACTCCCGCCGGAGTGCCATGCCTGGGTCGAGCAGGTGCGGGCCGGGCTGCGCACGCTGGCCGCCACCGTGAACAACGTCCTGCAATTTCACAGCCTGCCCTCCCCCGAGAGTGCGCCGCTCGACCTTGGCGACCTGCTCGACTGGGCGAAAGACTTTCTTGCTCCCATCACCCGACAGGCCAGGGTGGAGCTGTTGCTGCACAACCGTGTTCACGGCGTGCTGGTGCCCGCCGACCGCCATTGTCTGGAGCAGGTTCTGCTGAATTTGCTGCTGAATGCCCAGCGCGCCCTGCCCGGAGGCGGGAGGGTGGAGCTGTGGGGAACGAGGATCCGTGATGCTGAGGGAGATGCCGTGACGGTCAGCGTGGCCGATAGCGGACCCGGCATCGCACCCGAGCACCTGTCCAGAATCTTCGAAGCGGGATTCAGCACCCGGCCGGGAAGTCCGGGGCTGGGGCTGGCCGTGTGCCGCAAGATTGTGGAGCTGCACGGGGGAAGGATTCAGGTCACGAGTCCTCCGGCCGGAGGCGCGCGCTTTACCCTGCGGCTGCCTTTGCCGGCGAAGGAGAGTACTCATAAGGGAAGGCATGAGGGAGGCGGAGATTTCCAGCTCGGACGCAGAGCTCCGGGAGCAGCGGAATGAATCAAGTCCTGGTGGTCGACGATGAGGCCGGCATGCGGGCTGGACTGGAGGCCCACTTTCTGCGCCGCGGGTGGAGCGTGGAGACTGCGTCCAATGGCCAGGAAGGCCTGGAGAAATTCCGCCGGCGCATGCACGCCCTGATTGTGACCGACATCCGCATGCCCGGGGCCGACGGCTTTTCGTTGATGCGTGAAGCGCGGGCCATGGCCTCGCACACGGCGGTGATTCTGCTGACCGCCTTCGCCAGCGTGCCCGACGCCGTAGCCGCCATCCAGGGAGGGGCGGTCGACTATCTGGTCAAGCCGGTGTCGTTGGAGCGGCTGGAGCAGGCGGCCGAGCGCATTCTGGCGCAGGCTCGCACCCGGGCTGAAGCCCTGGAAGGACTGGCCGGACAGGCTCCGGCGTGGCGGCGCGCCCTTGACCGCGCCCGGCAGGCGGCGGCCAGCAACGCCGATGTTCTGATCGAGGCCGAAAGTGGCACCGGCAAGGAGCTGGTGGCCCGCCTGATTCATCGCTGGAGCCCGCGCCGCGACCATCCTTTTATTGCCGTCAACTGCGCCGCCTTCCCCGAGACCCTGCTCGAAAGCGAGCTGTTCGGCCACGCCCGCGGCGCCTTTACCGGCGCTACCGCGGCCAAAGCGGGAAAATTCGAGCTGGCCGACCGGGGGACGCTGCTGCTCGACGAAGTGGGCGAGATGCCGCTCCCCCTGCAGCCCAAGCTGCTGCGCGCGCTGCAGGAGCGCGAGTTCGACCGTCTGGGTGATACCCGCAGCGTGCGCGTCGATCTGCGGGTGGTGGCGACCACCAACCGCTCTCTGGTGCAGATGGTGCGCGAGGGCCGCTTTCGTGCCGACCTTTACTACCGGCTGAATGTCATTCCCATGAGCCTGCCCCCGTTGCGCGAGCGCCGCGAAGACATTGCCGAGCTGGCCGAACATTTCCTGCGCTTCTATAGTCCGCCCGGCCGCAGCCTCCGGCTAGCGCCTGTTCTGCTGGAACGCCTGAAGGTCCACGACTGGCCGGGCAACGTGCGCGAGCTGGCCAACTGCCTGCGCCGCGCCGTCGCCCTGGCCAACGGCAACGAGATCGGACTCGAGGCGCTGGCAGAATCCGATTGGGTTGCAACCCATCCCGCCCCGGCGATACATCTGGCCGAAGACCGCCTGCGCGTTGGCGTGTCGCTGGAAGACATGGAACGGCGCCTTTTGGAGATGACTCTGGAGGCGACTGGGGGAAACCGCTCGCGCGCGGCCGAGCTTTTGGGCGTCAGCCTGCGCACCGTGCGCAACAAGATCCGCAGCTACGGGCTGCCCAGCTGGAGCAGCTATGTCCATGATTGACGACACCATGACCGAGGGCCTGTCGCGCTTCCTCGATGTGGATGTGGCGCGCTACCGGTTGGTCAGCGCCAACATCGCCAATCTGGATACTCCGGGATACCACACCCGCGACCTCGACTTTCGCAGCGAGCTCGTGCGGGCGGGTATTTCCCAGGCGGAGCGCAATTCAGGGAGCTTTCTCTACGCCTCCTACGCAAGCTCCTGGGCGCCGGTGGTGCGCACGGTAGGCGGACTGCTGGAGCGGCCCGACGGCAACAACGTAAGCCTGGAGAGGGAAAGCCTGCTGCTGGCCGAAACCCAGATGAAATACAACCTGGGGGTGCAGCTGTTGAAAGACCAATTCCACGAAATCTCCCAGGCGATCAACAGCGGAGGGACGTCGTCATGAACCTGTTCGGGATGCTGGAAGTCAGCGGCTCGGCGCTTTCGGCCGAACGCTGGCGGGCGGAAGTGGTGGCGGCCAACATGGCCAACTCCGAGACTACGCGCACCACGGCGGGCGGAGCCTACCGGCGGCAGATGCTGGTCTTCCGGGCGCAGCCCCTGCAGCGCTTTCCGCTGCTGCTGGCCGGGCTGCAGGACTCGTTATTGCGGCGGGGGACGCCACCCGGCGGGGTGCGAGTCGAACGGGTGGTCGACGATCTTTCCCCGCTGCCGCGGCGCTATGAACCCGGCCATCCCGACGCCGATGCGGACGGCTACGTCACCTATCCCAATGTGAATCCGGTCATGGAGATGACCGACCTGCTGGGCGCGGTGCGCGCCTACCAGCTCAATGCGGCGGCGGTTCAGGCGGCCAAAAACATGATCCAGCAGTCGCTGCAGATTCTCAGCTAGAACGTGGGAATGGCTAAGGCACAGAGCAGAAGGCGAGAGTCAGAAGGCAAGAGTCAGAAGGCGAACGCACGGACGAGACCGGCGAGTTTTTGCTTGCAGAGGTGTGCTTTTCAATCGGCACTCGCGGATCAAGAAATCAGAAATCGGCTTCCGGACAGGAGAGAGCCAAAGGACATGCAACCATGAGCAGCCCGGTTTCCGCTTTGCGCATTCTGCCCGCCGACATTCCCGGCGCCGATCCGTCTTCTTCCCCCGAAGCCAAGCCGAGCTTTGCCGACACCTTGCGCAGCGCGATTGACGACGTCAACCAGCTGCAGGCGCAGGCCGACACCGGGGTGGCCAGCGTGCTTGCGGGCGATGGCGGAGATGTGCACAGCGCCCTGATCGCGGTGGAGAAGGCCGACCTTTCGTTTCAGCTCATGATGCAGGTGCGCAACAAGATCGTTTCCGCCTACCAGGAAATCTCGCGGATGCAATTCTGATCTGGCTTGGACGCCTCGGGGGGCGGATGCTAAGCGATGGCCGATGACAAATCTCCAGCCTCGCCTGAGTTTTTCCGCCGCCTGAGCGAGTTCGTCCGCGGTCTGAGCCTCAGCCAGCGCCTGCTGCTGGCCGGGGGAGCGGCTCTGGTTGCGGCCACGGTGTGGGTGTTTGCTTCGCTGGTGGGCCAGCCCAAATACGTCACGCTGTACTCCGGACTGCGGCCCGACGAGGCGCAGGGGCTCGGCAGCCGCCTGGCGGCCAAGAATATTCCTTACCGGATCTCCGCCGACGGCGGCAGCCTGCTGGTGCCGGAGGACAAACTCGACGCCAGCCGCCTGGAGACGGCTGCTTCCGGGTTGCCGCGCAGCGCGCGCATGGGTTTTGAATTGTTCGACACGCCCAACTGGGCGGAGTCGGATTTCACCGAGAGGGTGAACTACCAGCGGGCTCTCGAAGGCGAGCTGGAGCGGACGCTGGGCACGCTCAGCGATGTGGAAGCGGTCCGGGTTCATCTGGTAATGCCGGAAGAATCTCTGTTCACCGACCAGCAGCGCGAAGCCAAAGCGGCAGTCATCATCAAGACCCGAGGCGGCCGGCTCTCGGAGGAAGCGCAGCGCGCCATCCCGCAGCTGGTGGCGAGCGCCGTCGACCGGCTGCGTCCCGAGAACGTGACCGTGGTCGACGCCGACACCAACATGCCCCTCCTGCATGGGCAGAATGGACCGGGCGAGGCCGCGTTCGGCGTCGACGAGGAGCTGGCCAAGACGCTGGTGCAGACGCTTGAGCCGGTGGTCGGCCCCGACCACGTTCGGGCCAGCGTGCACGTGGAATACGACATGGGCACCAGCGAGGACTCGCAGGAAACCTATGACCCGAAAACCCCAGCCATTCTCACTCAGGAGCACTCCGAGGAAAGCTCGACCGGCGGCGCTCCGGCAGGCGTTCCCGGCACCACCAGCAATGTACCGGCGGGAACTGTTCCGCAGCCTCCCACTCCGGCGACCAAGACGCCCCCTGCGGCCAAGGCAGCCACCAACAACACCGCAAGCGGAGCCGCTGTGCCCGCCTATGGACTTGGGGTGGAGCAGTCCAGTTCCCGCTCGGACTCGACCACCTACGCGGTCAGTAAAAGCCTGCACCGCAGTACGGAGCCGGCCGGGCGGATCCGGCGCATTGCTGCCGCCGTGCTGGTGGATGATGTCATTGCAGTTAGCGACCAGAACGGCAAGGGCGTCACTACTCGCCGCAAACGAACGCCGGAGGAGATGAAGCAGATTGAGCAACTGGCCAGCGCCGCCCTCGGAATCGATACCCAACGCGGGGACGTGCTGGCGGTGGAGAATCTTTCCTTTCAGGAGCCAGCTCCGGAACCGATTTCGGCGCCCGGCAAAATCGACCGCTGGCGTGTGATCCTGGAGCCCTGGTCGTGGATTTTGCGCTACGTCGGCTTGGCTGCCCTGTTCATGGTGGTCTACCTCCTGATCCTGCGGCCGGTAAAGAAACAAGCGCTGGCGGCCTTCCGCGAGCTGCCGGCCAAGCTGGCGGCCAAGGCCATCCCGCCGACGCCGTCCGCGAATGCGCTGGCTGGGGAGGGAGAAGCTACAGCCGAAGGAAAGCGGGCGACGCAACTCAAACGCCTGTTGACCGACAAGGTTAAGGCCGAGCCGGACGCCACCAGTCGGCTGGTCCAGTCCTGGGTGCGCGAGGATCAACCGAGATGAAAGCCGCCAATGCACCCAGCGGCCTGCGCAAGGCCGCAATTCTGATGGTTCTGCTGGGAGAAGAGGCAGCCAGCAGTATTTATCGTCACCTGCCGCAGCCCGAGGTCGAGCGCATCACGCAGGACATCGCCATCATGGACTACGTCAGTCCGGAGGCCGCCCTGGGGGTGCTGGAAGAATTTCACCGCATGGTGCTCACCGGCGACTACATCGCGCAGGGTGGGCGCGATTATGCCAACAAGCTGCTGGTGGCGGCTTTCGGGGAGGATGGGG
>Ga0335073_10009642_pt1 | contig 13554 bp, 10 predicted proteins | sample Lox_Sample_22_FD_207093 | JGI IMG/M metagenome (GOLD analysis project Ga0335073, IMG submission 207093) | Soil microbial communities from Loxahatchee National Wildlife Refuge, Florida, United States - Lox_Sample_2.2 | ecosystem: Environmental > Terrestrial > Soil > Wetlands | place: USA...
TATCAGTTTTGATTTCGACGGCAGAAAGAGTACCTCTGCTGGAGCGCACAACTACTACGGCATGTTGATGGCTCGTTCGTCATTTGAGTCATTCCAGAAGTACGGAGGCAACAAACGGCCGTTCGTGTTGAGCCGTGCAGGATTCGCAGGAATACAACGCTATGCCGCGGTATGGAGTGGGGACAATCAGGCGAAAGACGAGCACATATTGCTGGGCGCATTGCTGAACAATCAAATGGGGCTGGCGGGTGAGCCCTTCGTGGGGCCCGATCTGGGTGGATACATGGGAGACGGCAACAAGGAAATATTCCGCAGGTGGATCGAGTCGGGAGTGTTTTCGCCGTACGTCCGAAACCATCGTGAAGCCTACGCCGCGGCCAATGAGCCTTGGGCGTACGGGGAAGAAGACGAAACGATTGCGCGAACCTATATTCGGTTTCGCTACCGGTTGATGCCTTATTTGTATTCGAAATTTCGCGAGGCGAGCCAGACTGGGATTCCGATCAGCCGATGCCTGTGCCTGGATTCTCCCTTCGACCCGGCGGTGTACGTACAAAAGAATCAGTACGAGTTTTTGTTTGGCGATGCGCTCCTCGTGAATCCAATGACCAGCAAAGAAACGGCCAAGACAACATATCTACCGGCGGGCGAATGGTACGACCTTTTCTCGGACACGAAGATAGAGGGGAGCGGGGAATTCAGCGCCGATTATCCGGATTACCGCCTTCCTATCTTTGTGAAGGCGTCGTCGGTAATCCCTCTGCAGTCCCAGGTTTATTCCACCAAAGAAAATCCTTCCGATACGCTTTATGTACATGTTTTCAACGGAGCCGATGAGCATCGCTTCGTTTACTACGAGGATGACGGCGATTCGCTCGATTATCAGCGGGGAATGTATTACCAGCGAAACATTGACTTCGAACCGGCACGGCGAAGAATCACTTTCAGTAAGCCCGAGGGAAAATATTCCACCCGCTTCAAGAAAATTGCGTTGGTGCTGCATGGTTTCGAGAAGCAGCGTGACTTCACCGGCAATGGGTCTCCGTTGCAAGTCCAAACCCAGGTTTCGCCGATTCTCGATCCTTTAACCGACCTCGAATACCTGTACGAACCGCAGCAGGTCCGTGTGCTGCGCGCGTCAGAACATGCTGCGCCCCATAAGATCATCGTTGTCGACAACGCGGCGGAGATTGAGATCGAATGGCAGCAATGATTTCCCAGTTCCAGAGTGCGGGCCGCTAAAAGTGCTTATGCAGCAAGCGTTTGCGGCAAACGATTGATTGTCGTCGGCTTCCGAACCTCTGCGCGTTCCGTGAGCGGCCCGTCCTCAACCCAAGCTCGCGTAGATTCTTAGAGCTTTCTAATGAACTAAAGCGATATTTTAGCGTAAATAAATCCGTTGACATTGGATGAGCAAAGCTCATACATTGTGTAGCGAACGTTTGCCGCAAACGTTTGCATAAACTACAGAACGAGCGTTGACGGCACTTTCTACGCCGACCGCTCTACCGCAGGCACGCCAGCCTCGTCGACTGGCAAAAGGAGGGGGGATGTGTAAGAGGGATGCTTGCTCATCGAAGAGCCGCACCGGACGTGAGATCCTATCGGCAGTTTTTCTAATACTTGTCTGTGCAGGTCTGGCTGTTGCGCAGTCCACCTCCAGTTTGACGGGTACGGTTCGCGATCCAAGTGGCGCGCTGGTCGCGGATGCGACCCTTGTCTTGACAAGCGCCGCGACAGGCACGACGCGCACCGCCAAGTCCTCCTCGGCAGGAGAATATTCGTTTCTGCAAGTGCCGCCGGGTACCTACGAGTTGAGCGTCACCGCAGAAGGATTCGAAAAAATCCTTCTGCGAAATATCGAACTGCAGGTGAACCTTCCAGCCGTCGTCCCCATCACGGTTCAGCTCGCAAGTATTAGCGAAAAGGTGGAAGTTGTTGAACGGACTCCGGTGATCAACACAGCCGACGCCTCGGCCGGCAACCCCTTCGGCACAAAGCAGGTTTTGGAACTCCCTCTGGAAGGGCGCAACGCAGCCGGCTTGCTTTCGCTGCAGACCGGAGTCACGTTCCTCGGAAGCACCGACGTGCAGGATGCCCGCAACGGCAGCGTCAATGGAGGGCGAAGCGACCAAGGCAACGTTACTCTCGACGGCGTCGACGCCAACGACCAGGACGTTCGGCCGGCATTCACGACAGCGCTGCGCATGCCGTTAGATTCGCTCGAAGAATTTCGCGTCACAACCTCAGGAGCGAATGCCGATCAAGGGCGTACGTCTGGCGCACAAATCAGTCTTATCACGAAACGCGGAACGAATTCGTTTCATGGTTCGCTTTACGAATTCAATCGCAACACCGCGTTCACCGCGAATTCCTTCTTCAACAACGCCTCCGGCGTGCCAAGGCCGGCTCTTATCCGCAACGTATTTGGCGCATCCGCGGGCGGACCGGCCATCAAGAACCGCCTGTTTTCCTTTTTCAACTATGAGGGGCGACGCGACGCAAGTGCGAGTTCTGTTGTGCGGACGGTGCCCTCCGGGGACTTGCGAAACGGAATTCTCGATTACGTAAATGATTCCGGCGGAGTCTCGCAACTCGGGCCAGATGACATCAAGGCTCTGGATCCCACCGGCGTTGGCGAGGATCCGGCGTCACTCGCCCTGTTCAACCAATATCCCAGTCCGAACGATTCGACAGTCGGCGATGGGCTGGCTGCTACAGGCTATCGCTTCACAGCCAAGACTCCTCTTTCGTGGAACACCTACGTAACCCGGTGGGATTGGCAGGTGGATCACTCCGGTTATCACACGATTTTCTTGCGCGGGAATCTGCAGAACGATCGACAAACCGGCGCCCCACAGTTTCCCGGTGAGATACCGAATTCTTCAACTCTCACAAACGCCAAAGGACTCGCGGTGGGCTACACCCACGTGGTGAACCCGTATCTTATTGGCACATTCCACTACGGATTGACTCGTCTTTCGACTGCGGCATCGGGCGCGGCCAACTCGTCTTTGGTCAATCCCTTCGACTATTTCCTGACGCCCTTCGTCGGAACCACGACGGGTACGTCAACTGTGACGCCGGTGCACACCATCAGCGAAGATGTGAACTGGACACGCGGTTCACACTCGCTGCAGTTCGGTGGAATCAGCCGCATTATCCGGCGCCGCATCTCGTCCGCTCAACCATTTCCATATGCCGGCGGACAGGCGTATCAATTGCAGGGAGGGCAACTCGCCTTCACTCCTCCAGATGCTCCGATCGGTTCCGCAAGCTCACCCAACGGCGTCATGGCGCTGTTGGGAATTTTGAGCGCCGGGTCTGCCACCTATAACTACACTGTCGCAGGCGATTTGATTCCGCAGAACGAAGCGAAATTCCGCGACTTCGGAAGCAATGAATATGAGTTTTATGCTCAGGACAGTTGGCACCTCAGGCCCAACCTCACCCTGATCGCGGGCTTACGCTGGTCTCTCATGCCGCCTCCCTGGGAGCTGAACGGCCAGGAGACAACCAATGTGCCGACCTACAGCACCTTGTTTGAGAGGCGGCTTGCGGACGCCGCTCAAGGAGTTCCCGACGTCAACGAACTGCTCAGTTTCGTTGCCCGCAACAGTCCCGAAGGACATCCTCTGTATCCGACGTTCAAAAAGAATTTCGCGCCCCGCCTGTCGTTGGCCTACTCGCCAGGTTTCCAGGGCGGTTGGTTGGGCCGATTGACGGGTGGTCCCGGCAAGACCAGTATTCGCGCGGGCGTTGGAATGTTTTATGACTTGTTCGGCAGCGGGATCATCGATCAGCTCGATGCCAATTCCTTCGGCCTCACCACGACAGAAATCACGCCCATCGGAACCTTCAGCGCCAGTACTGCGCCACGTTTCACTTCCGTTTCAGACATTCCCTCTGGTCTGATTCCCGCATCGCCGGGCGGAGGCCCGGGCACTCCTCCGGTTGGATTGGTAACGGGAACGCAAGTCGTGGATTACGGACTGAGGCCGCCCTACGTCTACAATTTGAATTTCACAATCTCGCGCCAACTCAGCAAAGACTTCGGGCTTGATGTTGGATATGTAGGCAGACTTAGCCGTCGTCAGCTTATTCTGAGCCAGGGCGACTCTCAGCCATTAAACTTCCGCGATCCAACCTCTGGCACCTACCTTTACGATGCCATGGGGACCCTCGATCGCGCAGCGCGGGCCCAAACTCCGGTGGCCGCCATGCAGCCGATTCCGTTCTGGGAGAACTTGTATTCCAACGCTGCAACGAGTTCCCTGACCGCTACGCAAGTGGTTTACAGCCAGTTTGCGCAGACGCCCACCGATCCGGTCACATCTCTTGTGCAGGTTGATTCCGCTTGCAATCCGGCCTGCAGCGACCTTGGCCCCTACACATTTATGCAACCGCAGTTCTGGGGTCTTCTCGGACTGCAGAGCATCGGCACGGCCAGCTACAACAGCCTGCAGGTGACTCTGCGGAAGCGGTTGAGCGCTGGCTACCAGTTTGACTTGAACTACACCTATTCCAAGTCTATGGATTTGTATTCGCAGAACGAAAGCCGTCTCGGATACGGATTCCCCAACTCAGTCTTGAACGCGCTCAATCCCAGGGCGCAGCGAGCGGTATCAGATTTCGACATGACCCACCAGGTCAACGCCAACTGGGTTGCCGAACTCCCGTTTGGCAAGGGAAAGAAACTCCTGAATCGTGGGGGCATAGTCGATGAGGCTTTGGGCGGGTGGCAACTGACCGGATTGTTTCGCTTGACCTCAGGTTTGCCCTTCAGCGCGATGAACGGATATCACTATCCGACCAACTGGTGCTGCGAAGTTGCTGCGACTCAAATCGCACCGATTCATACCCAGAACGTGAAGCACGCCAGCACCACGGGCATGCCAAACATGTTTTCTGATCCGACGACCGCCGTCCAGGCTTTCGATTTCACGCAGACCGGTGGTGTCGGAAATCGCAATACACTGCGCGGAGAAGGAATCTTCTCCATTGACGTTGGATTGGGCAAACGATTCTCTTTGCCTTTTGAGCATCAGAGCCTGCAGTTCCGCGCGGAAGCTTTCAACGTGACCAACACAGCGCGATTTACCAACAGCACCGAACAGAACTTGTTCATCGACAACCCAACCCAGTTCGGCACCTATGACACGATCTTAGGCGCGCCGCGGGTTCTGCAACTCGGGTTGCGCTATGAGTTCTGAGTGCTGCGGAAGGTAAATCATTTTTCTCGAGTGGCGGATTCAAAATCCGCCTCTCGAGTTCGAAGGGGGAATCATCGTCGGCCCGTTTCGCGGCGGACCAACGATTTCGTTACTACAACCAAGTCCTGGCAACTCGTCCCGTCGCGGCCATTTAGAGCTGGGAGGCTTTTCCATGAAGATTGCGACGCGCGCAGCGTTCGTATTCATTCTGCTGCTGACCGTATGCACATTTGCCGGAACTCAGCCGAAGACGTGGAAAAAGCTCTTCAACGGAAAAGATCTCGCTGGCTGGCAGCATGTAGGCCAGGGTGAAATGACCGTTGAGGATGGCTGCATCGCGACTCACGGCAAAGGCGATGAGATGGGCCTGCTCTGGTGGACCGGAGGCAAGATCGGCAATGCCGTGATCCGGGTGGTCTACCGCACCAAAGACCGCGCCGATAATTCCGGAATCTTCATCCGAATTCCGATTCCTCCCCGCGAAGCGTGGATGCCGGTTCATTACGGCTACGAAGTGAACATTGAAATCGATCCGGGGCGATGGAATGAAGACGATTACTTCGCCACCGGCTCACTGTACTCTTTCACGAAAGTTCCGGTGCGTGCCGATCATCCCAGCCCGGAGTGGAATACGATCGAAATCACGGTTGACGGTCCGCGCACGGTAGTTCTGGTCAACAATGTGAAGGTGACGGATTACACCGAAGGCGATCCCATCCCGCCGAGGAAAGAGGGCGGCATTGCCGCTGGCCCACGGCCCAATCAGGGCTATATCGGCATCCAGAATTACGGCAACGAAACGATCTATGTCAGAGATGTTGAGGTTCGGCCGTTGCGCTAGCCGCGAAAGCTCAGCGGAAATGGCGTATGGCCAGCTCGCCATAGCTCTTCTCGTCGAAAAGACTGCCATACTCAGCCGCGATCGAACTCAGCAATTCTTCTTCTGATAACGGTAACTCTCGCATTGCGCTCCCGAGCGATTGCAGCCACGTGATCTCTCGCTTCTTAAGTTGCAGAGAGCCTTTGGCCAGTTCGCGCTGCAGAATTTCAATCGCAGTTCTGCCGGCGGCTATTGTGCGTCGATACGGCGTGCTTTCGCCTGCAATCGCTTTTGCGATCTCCACCGTCGCACCGGGGGAGAGCAGCAGCGCCTGGGGACTATGACTTTCGTCCGATTGAACCATCAGATCGCGCAGCATTTCGGCTTTGCCCGTGCTCGATGCTGTGTTCATGAGACGGCAATCGTACTCGAGAATTTCCGTGAACACTTCCGGAGCGCTACCTGCGAGCAACCGTACATTCTGCACAGACTCGTTACTCCAAAGGTCGCACATCGCGGCCGCAACATTTCCCAGGGGGCTGAAGTGAGCGCAGGCCGCAGATTTTCCCTCCATCGAAATCGGAACTCCCGCGATCGCCTTCATCACAGGTCCCTCGTAGGCACAATCTTTCGAGGGTCCTTGTGCGCCGCATTCATAAGCCACTAAACTTCGGGGCGCGCTCATCGCGCGGATGACCGCTGCCAGAACCTCCGGCAACATTCGCTGCCCGGCAAGTTGCATCGCAGTATTGGCGAAGCCGCAAGCTGAGTCTCCTCCTGCGATCACTCCCGGAATCTCTCCACAAATAAGAATGATCCGGTTCCACAGCCACTCCATGTCGAGGGGAGCGAGAATCCCGAGAGCGGCAACAATCCCGCGAGGATCCGCGTCCATAAGAGCTCGATCGTGAACTTCTTTTCCTCCCACAGATTCGATGGAAAGGATATCGGCACCAGCGCCGGCGCATAACCGCAGAGACTCGCGCAGTTGTTCCCACTCCTGGCCGCAACGAAGTTGCGGAGGACGAGAGCGTTCGCGAATGTCCGTAGGCGTCACCCGCAGGGCGGAACGTAACCCATCTTTCTGATGGGCTTCCTTCATATGTTGTTGCAGCAGCCCTGTGATTTCCGCCCCCCATTCCGGGCATTCCGTCATAGCGGGAAGCAACTCAAATTCGATCACGAGGCCGGGGGCATGAAGCGATATGGCGCGTTTCAACACGCGCTCAATCATGTCGTTGTAGTGCCCAAGAATCTCCGGCCACGTGTCAGGCCCGATCGTCAGCGAGGGTAGGGTAAAGTTTACTTCCGGAAAGACTTGGCCTGCTCCCAGCACCAGTTCCTCGCCGCATTTCAAAGGACGGGGAGACACACCAAAGAGAAGACGGTTAGGATCAGTGATTGCGATCTCAGAAATTGCGGGCATTATATTGACCTTGGAACAAATTGACGCGCGAGAGTCACGGCTGCCGCCGCGGTCTCGCCATAACCGTCCGCGCCAATCTCCTTTGCATATTGGCTTGTGACGGGAGCGCCGCCGATGAGTACTCGGACTCCGGAACGGACTCCCGCCGTCGTCAGCGCGTCAAGAGTGCTCTTCATCGCCGGCATCGTGACGGTGAGAAGCGCCGACAAGCAGACAAGGTCCGCCTTGCGCTCTCGAATTGCGGCGACAAAGTTCGGAGGGGGCACATCAATGCCGAGATCGAATACCTCAAAGCCAGTGCTCTCGAGCATCGAGGCAACCAGATTCTTGCCGATATCGTGAAGGTCCCCCTGAACCGTGCCGATGACCACGCGGCCCGCGGGTTGCGCTCCGGTAGATGCGAGATGGGGCTTCAAGACCTCCATTCCGGCCTTCATTGCCCGGCCAGAGAGCAGCATTTCCGGGACGAAGTATTCGCCCGATTCGAACAGACGGCCAACCTCGTCCATGGCGGGAATCATGTTTCGATTCAGAAGGTCGATTGGAGGAAAGCCCTGAGCAATCGCTTCGGCGACAAGCGTTTTCGTTCCCTTCGCATCCCCCGTTAGAATGGCCTGGTAAAGCTCATGCAAGTCCATTTCTTTCACCCGAAAAGATTAGAGTGGCTCCGTTGACATTCCTGGAAAGCAAACTTAGTATTGTAGCAAACGTTTGCGGAAAACGTTTGATATTGGAGGCGCGGCCTACTCTATATGCGAAATCTTAGAACTTCGATTCTCTGTCTTCTGGTTTTGACTTCTTCTGCGCTTTTCTCCCAAGATTCGAAACCGCAGTGGAAGAAATTGTTCAATGGCAAGGATCTCAGCGGTTGGCAGCACGTTGGGAAAGGCGAAATGACCATCGAGGATGGCTGCATTGCCTCTCACGGCGGAATGGGTTTGCTCTGGTGGACCGGAGGAAAGATCGGCAATGCCGTGATCCGCGTTGTCTACCGCACCAAAGACCGCGCCGATAATTCCGGAATCTTCATCCGCATTCCGATTCCTCCCCGCGAAGCGTGGATGCCGGTTCACTACGGCTACGAAGTGAACATTGAAATCGATCCGGCGCGCTGGAAAGAGGACGACTACTACGCCACTGGTTCTTTGTACTCATTTACGAAAATTCCGGTGCGTGCCGATCATCCCAGCCCGGAGTGGAACACAATCGAAATCACCGTTGACGGTCCGCGCACGGTGGTCCTGGTCAACAATGTGAAGGTGACGGATTACACCGAAGGCCAGCCGGTTCCTCCCAGAAAAGAGGATGATCCGCTCGCTGGACCGCGGCCGAACGAAGGCTATATCGGGCTGCAAAATGACGGAGACGAAACAGTTTATTTCAAAGACATCGAAGTTCGGCGCTTGCGATAACCCGGGGGCCTCGTATGAAACATCTGCAGGCGTCTGTTCAGGTTCTTGACCCCGATGAATTGCAACTGATCCACCGGAGCAGTCTGAGGCTATTAGAGCGAATCGGAGTTCGAATGCCGCACTCCGAATGCCTTGAAGCTTGCTGCCGCGCCGGTGCCACTGGGGATCGTGATTCAGAGACAGTCCGGCTGCCCGCGAGCTTGATGGAGGCATTCCTCCAGGATTTTCGACGTCATTCGTCGACAGCCCCACAGAGCGCAGATGCTGGCAAGTTGTCGGGCGTCATTTCGACGCAAGTTCACCTGGTCGATTACGTTTCGCAGACTCGCCGTTTGGGATTGCTGGACGATGTGCGCAAGGGCATCGCGCTTGTTCAACAGCTCGATCATTTTCCTACCGCCAATGCGGTCGTAATTCCGTCTGACGTGCCCACGGAGATGACCGACGTCGTTTCCTTCCAATTTATCTACAGCTATTCAAAGAAAGACGGCGGAACCTATGTGCTCACGCCGTTTGCCGCCCGCCATGTGGTTTCCATGGCGCAAGTGATGGGGCGAACTGTTTGGTTTCTCATCGATCCGGTGAGCCCGCTGCAATTCCGCAAAGAGAATCTCGAAATCGCCTGCATCTTCGCCCGGGCGGGTCACACGCTCTATATCGGATCGATGGTGATGGCAGGCGCGACAGGCCCTGTTACTCTCGCCGGAACTCTGTCTGTTCACAACGCCGAATTGCTCGCCAGCTTGTTCCTGGTCCATGCGCTGACCGGCCGGTTCGACTATGAGGTGTACAACTCGGGACCGCACGGCATGGATCCCCGCACCATGATTTGCTCATTCGGATCGGCAAATCAGGCCCTGTTTGGCATGGCTATGGCGCAGCTCGGCCGTTTTTATGGAATGCAGCGAGTCGCCAATGTTGGACTCACAGACGCCTTGCGCCCCGATTTTCAATGTGGTTTTGAAAAAGGAGCCAGCGCAGTGTTCAGTTTGCTGGCCGGTATTCAGAAGATCGGCTGCCAGGGTCTCGCTGGGGCAGACCAGGGATTCAGCATGGAGCAACTGGTCATCGACAATGAATGGCTCGGTTTCTGCAATTACGTTCTCCAGGGATTTGAAGTCACCGAAGAAACGATCGCTTCCGATCTGATGGAAACGGTTGGCAAAGGCGGGAATTTTCTCACCGAGGAACACACAGCACGGAATTTCCGGAAGAATTTGTATCAGTCGAAACTCTTCAACCGGCAGGCATGGGAGGCGTGGCTGCACGCCGGCGCAAACGACACGCTTATGCAAGCTCACAGCTATGTCGAGAAGGTGACGGCGAATTACGCTGCTGCAGAGCCAGTTTGCAGTCCACAACAGTTCGAAGACTTGGCGCGAATTGTCGATACAGCTTGTCGAGAGCTGGGAAAAACGCAATGAAAAAGCCTTCCTCTCAAAGAGAGGAAGGCCGCCCTGGGGGAGGGCACTGCTCTACGAGAACAGTGGCCACTTAAAGGTCGAGGCGACCTTCACTCTCCGGCCTGTTTCCTGCGATTCCAGGGCCGCATTCATGACCTCGAGAATGTGCAGGCCGTGTTCCGCTGTAATCAGGCTAGGCTTATTGTTGACGAGGCAATCCGCGATGTAGCCGGGGCCGCCTTCCCAAGTGTAAGAGCCGGGATCCTCGCAGAAGCGTTCTTTTTTCAATACCGGTTGTCCCCGCCACGACAGATCGACCCCGTGCGGTCCCCAATCATAGCCAACCAGATGCATGATTCCATCTGTGCCGGTCATGTCGATGGTGTAGTCCGTACGCGAAATGTCTTTGTCGTCGAGACCGCTGAAATAGGTGTAGCCAGTCTGTATGTGCGAGAACACGGCGTTGTCGTGTTCCATGATCAGCATCGTGTTGTCGTCTGACGTGACTTTCACATCCTGGGGTGGGCCGTCATGGGGATGAACCGTGCGCACCGGCGTTGAAATCCCGTACATGCCGACCACGGACCGCGCTGGTCCCAGCAATCCCGTCAGAGTTCCGACGTTGTAGACGCCGAGATCGTAGAGAGACCCTCCGCCCTTTTCAAAGAACCACGGAGACCAAAGCTTACCTTCGTGCCCATAAGTAGCGTGCGCATTGAACACTTTGCCCATCTTCCCGCTGGCAATCGTTTCGGCCATGAATTTGAATTGCGGGCTTGTCACGACCGTAGGCGCCGGATAGATCTTCGTGCCTTTCTGGTTCGCCAGATCTATCAGCAGGCGGGCATCGCTCACGGTCAGCGCCATGGGTTTCTCGGTCCAGACATAGCATCCCGCTTCCAGCGCCGCCGTGTTTACCTCGTAGTGGGAGGGCATGGATGTGGTGTTGACCAGCAAGTCGAACTTCGGGCCTTTTTTCAGTTGGTCGTGAATGTTGTAGTAGTGTTCGGGAATGTTGAACATCTTGGCCAGATCCTGTGCACGCGAGGGAATAATGTCGCACGTGCTCACGATCTCGATAAAAGGACAGGCCAGCATGGCTTTGACGTAGGCGTTGCGCGCGACATTGCCACAGCCGATATGTCCGACGCGAATCTTTGAACCGAACGATCCTCCGCCGGTCAGAGAAAATCCGGTTTTCGCGAGAATTCCGGTTGCTGCTGCCACTTTGATGAAGTCTCTACGATTTGTCTCTGCCATTTATTTCTCCTTAATTTCTTCTAAAGCCTCGAGCCGTGATCCCTCCGCCTTCACTGCCGGTTCAGGTTCGTACGAAAGCATCGCGCCCGCCAAAAGCGCGAGAGCAACTGCGATCCAATCCCATAGCGCCAACCGTTCGCGGAGAATGAGGAAGGCAAGTGCGACCGTAATCATCGGGTAAAGCGCGGTTAACGGGATTGCCACCGACGCCTTAGCTCCCCGTTCCAGCGCCGCAAACAGCGACCACGTTCCCAGCCCATTCGCAGCCCCGGCCAGCATTCCCCAAAACAAATCCCGATGGCTGAGTTCGCTCAACCCTGAACCCTTCCAGAACAGTGGAAGGGACAAAACGTATCCGGCCATGACCCATGCCAGCAGCGATGACGCGTTGACACGGTTGCTTCCCATCTTCTGCAGAATTCCTACGACTCCCCACAGAAGGGCAGCGATCAGCGCCGGAATGAGCCAGCCATCAAACACAAGTTGTTTACCGCGCAAAGATCATGACTGCGATAACCGCCACTACGATCCCAATCACTTGCACCTTGTTCAGCTTTTCCTTCAGGAACAAGACTGCCCCGACTACCGTGAACAATGGAAAGAGCGCCGTGAGAGGCGCCACCAATGAGGCCTTGCCACGAGCCATCGCCGCATAGAAAGCCAGCATTCCGAAGGTGGCAAGCACGCCATTGAGAATGCCGTAAATGGCTCCAGCCTTGTCGGCCTGGATTACGAACTTCTCCTTTGCCAACGCCAGAAACAAGGGCGGAATCATTCCCGCAACGAAGAGAATCTGCAGCGCGCGGGGATTCATGTGCTCAGCGCCCAGCTTCACAAGGAAACCCCACAGCCCCCACCAAACAAGAGCCAGGACAGCAAACCAGATCCACTTGGATGACTGAGCCAACCTTCCCTCGGACCGCCCATCAATCAATGGACAAAATTCAATTCATCGCGTGTTACTTGCGGCGTGTAGCGAAACGCGCCAATTTCCAATCCCCGCAACTGCGCCAGCCGAAGCGCGGCACATTGCAAAGGTATGGCTTCGAATAAGGGAGCGAGGTTTTCCGGCACATCTGGAATGGGTCGCAAATCGAGTCCATCCACGCCGGGTCCTTCGGGGCCGATCACGCGTACTCTCCCACCGAATCGAACCAGATCTTTCGCCAGCCCAAGGTTCAACTCGCGTGTGCGTCCGGCAGGGGCCAGCATGATTCCGCAAAACTCTGAATCGACCATCTCCACTGGGCCATGCCGGAAACTGGCAGCGTGCATACCGATTGCCGAGGCCTTCGCCGTCTCGTGGAACAAAAGGGCACCTTCCAGCACGGAAGCATAAGAAGGCCCTCGTCCGAGCACATAGAAAGGAGCTTTGCGTCTCAACAGGCTGTCCCAGGAATCAATCTCTCTCAGTTCCCGGTCTATGGTTTTTGAGAGTTCCTGCACCAGCGGACCAATCTGCTCACTTTGATCGCCCAGGGAATGGTTGGCCGCTGCGCTTAGCAGATGCAGGGTCAGCAGTGTTCCGGTGTAGCTCTGAATCGCAATCATTTCGTCGGGACGGCTGCCGATCTGAATGGAAACGTCGGCTGCCTCGGCGAGCAGGCTGCGCGGATTATTCGACAGGCCGATAATCGGAGTCCGGCCTTTCAGCAGCCTCGCGAGTTTGGCGATCTCAACGGATTCCCCGGAGCGGGAAACTACCATCGTAACCGCGTCAGAACAGACTTCATGCCTGTAATGAAGAAGCTCGCCCGCCTCGATGAGAAACGCAGGAATGCCCATGGAACTCAGCTGATATTCGAGCGGCACGGAGGCAAACATGGAGGCGCCAATTCCGGTGATGACAACTCGTTTCGCGGAAGTGAGGAGCGCGGCTGCCCGCAGCAACGCATCTTTCCCGGGTCCGGATTGATGTCTCAACACATCGGAAAGTGAATCAGGTTGGGATCGAATGTCTTCGATCAAACGAGGTGTCTTCATTCCCTTAACCGTCTACCGGTCCCGATTGGGACCAATT
>Ga0335073_10009643_pt1 | contig 13553 bp, 7 predicted proteins | sample Lox_Sample_22_FD_207093 | JGI IMG/M metagenome (GOLD analysis project Ga0335073, IMG submission 207093) | Soil microbial communities from Loxahatchee National Wildlife Refuge, Florida, United States - Lox_Sample_2.2 | ecosystem: Environmental > Terrestrial > Soil > Wetlands | place: USA: Florida...
CTGCGTTCACTTGGTACTAGGGAAATGAGGCTGACTTAGAATTACAAGGATACGGAATTCCCGGGTGTTGTAGCGCGACCGATAGGAGAATTCACCTCGAAAGCGAACTACCACTATCAGACCCTCCGAACCAATGCAGATCTTCTGAAGATCATACAACTTGGCATCACGTTATTCTCAGTAGATGGAGAGCCGGTTCCGTCAAACGAGTTCCACGACGGCAGACATGCTCGAAACAAAATTCCTAAAAGCTACATGCTCAGTGTCTGTCCTTGCACATGGACGTTTAATTTCCGCTTCAGCCTCGAGGAGGACATGTATAGTGAGGAATCTATCACGGTATTGAAAAAAGCCGGTGCAGATTTTGATAAGCACGCTACACATGGTATAGACGCTGACGAATTCGGCTCTCTGCTCATCACCTCCGGCCTTGTGCTCTCCGACGACGTTTGGTGGATCTCATTCCACTCGGGCTACGATTTTGCTTATCTGACGAAGATCATGCTACCAAAGTTGCTTCCAAACGATGAAGATGAATATCGCGACCTTGTCAAAACCTTCTTCCCCAGCATCTACGACGTCAAGTATATGCTACGGCATGCTCAGAACATGGTGAGGCGGGGCACACTGGGTCAAACGGGCACGACTTTCATCGCCAACTTAGGCACCAAATCAGGATTGCAGGATCTTGCCGACGAACTTGGTTGTTCGCGTGTGGGCGTCGCTCATCACTCCGGCTCGGACGCCTGGCTTACAGGATCTGTTTTCTGGCAGATGAAAGCCAAAATCTTCGAAGGGAACCTCTCTGATGACCTCAAGGGTGAGATGTGGGGACTCACCGGTGTTGGCCCTCCAGCATCCGCGGCTGCACAAGCAGTTGCTTTGGCGGCTGCCGGACATGTCAACGCGGCAAATGGCATGGCAAACGTTGCAAACAGTGGCATGGCAGGTGCCATGAACTTCCACTCAGGATTAACACCAACTACGCACCGCGATGGTGCTCCTAGCACTCCAACCAATAACCCAGCCGGCCTCGCAACTCAGACTCCTGGACCTAGCCAAGGCTTTCAACCATCGATGACACCAGGTGCTGGAGGCGTCTTTGGGAACTTCCAGTACGCAAAGTAAGCAATGTCGACAGTTGTGACTTACATGCGACTAGGATGGATCCGAGCGCGACTTCGTTCACCCCTACACCTTTCTCTGTAGCGGCGGACCAAAGACGCCGAGGTCTATCTTTTCGTCCAAGGCGGAGCGGATTCAACCTAGGCGGCAACTACTCCCACAGCTTTACGTTCCCTTGCCATCACACTGACCTTACAATTCGAAACCAACTTCCTCTGCCCACTCAGAAGCGACAATCACGCTTTTTCCCCGTACAAAGAGAACCTACTCCACGAACATTGGACGCCGATGCGAAAACCCAGTGCGTGCCTTTCGACCACCAACTTCATGAGCATGATCTGAGCTCAGCTCTATCCAATCTCGACGGATATCCTCAGCTCCAACGTGCAATATCCCCATTTGCACTGCCGTCGCCGCTTTCTCTCCCTTCTCCTGTTATCCTGTCTTCGCAAGAAATCTCTGAACCAACCTTTTCTTGTGCTTCTACTTTGGTAGAGGTACCGAGCTCGGCGTCTGGTAGTGACCTCTGAGTGTCTCTGGTATTGAGTTTGCTGGGCGGTGGGGAAAATAGGGATTTCCGGTTGTATTGCTAGTAGGCTGTTTAGCCGAATTTTTCCAGACGGCTTTGTTTGTCGCATTCATGGCGTTTGCAGTGGATAGTTGGACAGGGACAGTCTGCTTGGTACAGTACAGCATTGCAAGGCGACGGGGTGTTCCAAGAATCCAATTCTATTTGCTTCTACATCTACCTGTCCGCTCGTTCCCATCCATGTCTGGTAATCTCGTTGAGAATTCATGTGGTTCACTTTGAACTACTCCGTACTTGAAGCTCAACGTCTATTCTTAGCTTCCTGCGAGAAATTCCTCTATCACACTCTTCGGCTCAATGTAAACACCTATGGCTTTGTAATCAATGTCATGTCCAAATGCTCTGGGGCCACCTATAATCAGCCCTCTGTCAGAGTCCGTCCAACGAGGTGATCCGGTAATGCCAATTACGGTGACTCGTAGCCCATATCTGTACTCCGGTACTCCTATTGCTCTTCCCGATTGCATGTCTAGCACCGCTATCAAATCCGGAACAGTCGCGAGATATTGCTGGCTTCCGTCTTGAGCAATGTGTTCTACTAGAATATTCTCGTTTTTGTACGGAATTCTGAGTGTTCCACCTTCGGCGATAGCGGCATCGTCCTTTTGCGTTATTGGCCTCATTTCAGTTTCGTCGTCGCTGAGAGGAACTATCATTATCTCACCGTACGAGTGGCCCTTGAACAGACGCTGTTCAACCGCTGTGATCTTCCCGCGAAACAAGACTCTTGCTGTTTTCTCACCGCCCACTGCTTCCACCACGCGTTCGGGTACGCTACCGAGCCGGCCCTCCTCCTCAGCCAGCGCAATACAACGTCCAATTCTCCATGCAAGTGACATCGTATTCATGACCGCGAAGTTCCTCACCTTTTGTGTGCTTGTCGGTCTCGCGGCCATTCCAACTCTACATCCCATCTCTGCGCAGCTAGCTCTCAATACCCGATCGACACTCTCATCGTTTGTTGTCTTTGTCATAACAAGATTCTTCCCCTCACCACTGGCAATCGCACACGGCACCAACTCCCCAGGGCAATGCACTGCAAGAGTAGTTTGATGGTAAGTGGGATAGGCGCGACCCATGAAATCGGCGTCGATGGCAGGCCGATCGAAGTACTTGCTGCAACCGGCTAGCAGCGACTCCATACCATTGGCACCGCCAATTTCCAGCGCCACAATGGCATCGAAAGAGTCGAGTCGAAGGTAGTCCAAGAGCTCGTGGAAGGCATCAATGGTCTCTGTGCCAGCGAGGCGTTCGACTGATACTGCCGGTGAGCCCATGTGGCCTCCCCACATTATCACAGCGTCGTCGCGAATGCTTGAAGCATCGACCACGCGCATCGTGTAGCCTTGCGCCAGGAGGTTTTTCAACAGCGTAACCGTGGATGTGGGACTGCCGCCACCGGCGCACCCGAGGATGTAGCAGCCGTCCGCAAGGTAGGAAAGGTCTGTGGCCGAAATATGCCATTCTGGGATGCCCGTAGCGTTACGGACGACTCTTGGAATGTATGTTTTGGCATCTTCAAGCGTTGATGATTCGCCAATGGAGGTTGATAGGGCGCCAACTTGCTGGGATTCGTCAGTACCGGCGGCTTCATGACCTTCTGTGGATTCGAACTCGGGCAGCTTTTGCTGGACATAAGTGTCAGACAGCTCTCCCGCCGCTCTTACCACTATCCGCAGTTTGTTCGCCATGTATTGCAAAGGCAGCACATCGATTGAAACGATCCGAGTAGTCCCATGAGTTGCTCCTTCGCGGAGGACGGTTTTGATTGCTTCTTCTTTTACCTGTTCAATGGCTTCTGCCGAGCTAAGATGTGAAGTATCTTTGATAATATCCACGGTTGCTCCTACTTTTGCTATCGCTGCACCAATTGCATTCGCGACGTCGTAAAAAGGCGGCCTAACTACTTCAGACGCACCTCTCAAATCCTTAGGTGCAATTATGGCCCCTCCTCCAACTAACAGGACCGGAAGTGGTTCACTAGAGGTTTTCACCAAGTCCAAGGCCGCCGAGAAACGCCTATCAATCAGTTTAGTTGCTTCTTCAAGGATATTTTGGTCAACCTTTCCCTCGACAAGATGACGATCTCCTAGGTCTATGCACTGAGATGCGACAGCAATATCGGTAGCAGTGAGTACGCTCCCACCGAAGGTTAGCGCCTCTTGCACCAGTCCACTTCCAACGGAATCAGGTCCTACAGTACAAGTATTGTCCAGACCATTGAAACGGATCCTGGAACCACCTCCAAGGCCAAGGGTTTCTAGATGTGGCATGCCATAGTTCACCCTCACTCCCGCTATGGTGGAATATGCAGACGCCTGCCTCGGAACTCCAGATGGCAGCAATACTCCAACATCAGTTGTCGTTCCTCCAATATCAATGACAACGGCTGGAGAGTTGCTGTTGCTCCCTGACAGACCCAGGTATCCAGCTCCGGCAATGGAATTTGTAGGGCCTGAAAGGAACGTCCGTATAGGGAGGTGTGCTGCTTGAGACATGTCTACCAGAGTTCCATCATTTTGAGTTAGAAAAAGACTACAGGAGAGGCCTAGGCGACTGATTACAGACTGAAAACCGGCAACTGTGCGTCTTGCAAACTTCAAAATGGAGGCATTGAGAATGGCCGCATTCTCTCGCTCCATGAAACCAAGGTTGGCCACTTCGTGTGAACATACGACGTCTACACCAGGAAGATACTTCAAGGCGATATCCCTTACTCGATTCTCCTGCCGGGCTTCAACATCAATCGGGGAATAGACTCCACAGACTACGACGGAGTTGATCCCAAGGTCCTTGATCGCTAGGCATTCGCGGATTACTTGATCATCGGTCACGGCGGCTTCTTCCTCACCGTGCACGTGCAGGCCTCCATCTACGAAGCCATGGTAGCCATAGATGATGGACTTCAAGGCGAATGGCCATCCGGAGCATGGCGGGATTTCCTTTGTAAAGCTTTTCGACAAACGGATAATCGCAACTTTTTCCTTCACCGTATCAGCCCCACCAGACGAATGAGCGCATTACGGTGGTCTCACCAGTCGCTTGCGGTCGTTTTCGATGACAGCGTTGATGAAGTGGGTAGTACCAATGACCAAACACTGAACTCGATGCCGTGGGACCTCCGACTTGTCTAGCACCGCACGGATCGCAATCTCAATTCCATCGGTGACTTGCGGAGTGGTTCGGGTCTTGTGGAAGGCGAGTACACCCCGAGTTGAGCTCCCAGATGCGCTTGTTTGCAATATAACTGCATCGGTATTGGTTCCGCCAACGTCCACACCAATTCGAACCAGCGAAGACATTCTCAACGAGCCCACGACCGGGCCGTTACGGACGTGCTTTACGCTATCTGGCAGTGGAAATTTCGACGCGAAAAATTTGCAACGCAGAGACCAGGAGACCGGCGGAAAAAAATTGGAACTTCCGTCATATCCATCTGGCTGCCGGTTTGGAAGCTGAAGAAGCGACGTGCGAGGCTGGCGTGCTGACATCTACTCGCAATGCGTGGACGGCCGGCATCTCGGCGGGATCGCGACGCAGACAACCGACCAGTCGCGAGTAGTGGGTCATTCGAGCGGTACTATTGCTTTGACTGATCCATAGTAACCCAGCTACCAGCTTAAATCCCGGTGGCAAAGAGCTTCTGGAAAGCTATTAGCTGGTCGAAGCCTTATTCCCGACGGCTGCTCTCGGAAAGCTTTGGATACAACGTCCTGTGGGATCCGTGGACAAGATCTACTACGGTTCTTGATGCTGTCAATTGGCAGTGCTTCGCAACAACGGCCGCGTAAGGCTGTAGGTGAGACGGTCAAGCTGCACTCCGCCAAAAGTTCGGCTTATCATTCAGGCCTTCGGGCGTCAGGTAATCAATTCGCCGGAGATCCCACGTTGTCATATCGCGGCGAAGGCAAGCCTAGCTGCAAGCAGAATGGCGCGTAATGCAAATTGCACACAAGCTTTCTACCTTACCTTAGATAGGGGACGTAGGGTTCATTAATTATTCAACTGCGGGGTTCACGGGAAGGACAAGCTGCTCCACTACTACGCGGCTGTCCATGTTCTTTACCCAACGTCATCCAACGACTGGATTAGCCTCGCCTTTCCCGTACCATCTGCCCACTCAGATCTGCCGAATTGGAGGCTGGCATTGCAAGACTTTTCATCAAGCTGGTCACTTTTGGTAGAAAATCGTTTCGTTCCTCAGGTGAGTTAGATTCTTTCTAAAAATTTAAATAGCGCTTCCGAGGCGCATTGTGACAGATAGCCGCACGCACTGAAGAATCCGCTCACCTCCACCCTCCATATCGATGCCTAATAGGCGGGTGACAATGCAGGGTTACGGATCGAGAAGGACGGTGTTGGTTCGACGGAGCCGTGAGGGATTTTTGGGTTGGATCTTCGTGAATGGCCGCGTTGGCCACCGCCCGCTTATTCTAGCTCAATTACCTCGTCAAAGCTTCTGGGCTGTAAGCTATCGCCGCTTCTCCCGCTCGAACCGGCGACATTGTTCCGGTGGTGCTGCCACTGCCATTGTGCATCTGGGCGTATGACGAAACTGGCGATCGAATAAGTACTGTCATGCCCCTCAGTGTGAGGGAAATTGTGAAAGCCTTAATTTCTGCATGTCAACCTTGGTTTGGTCCGCTCACCGAACCCGTTTGCTGCCCGTTGGCGAAGCCTAGTGCTTCTTTATCCACCCCAATCGCCCACCATGGAGTCTTCCGAGAGCAGCACTGCTAAGGAACCTCATAAGGATGTTGAAAAAGGAAATCCCGAGGAGGAGGGGAGGCGCAATTCTTCCATTATCGATGACCTCGATGGCCTCGACGAGTACACTGCCTTGCAGCGATATATTCTTATGTATCGGGATCCAAGATCCGGAGCAACGGATGATGGTGCTGGCCAGGAGGATAATGCTCTCGAAACAAAGAAACATCCTTGGTGGGCATTCTGGAGAAGTGGCGGCAAAAAAGGCAACGCGACTGACACAGGCGTTGTGCCCGAAGAGTGGCTGAACACCGATGTCAAGCAGGGCATTAGCGAGAGCGAGGTTGAAACTAGAAGACGCAGATTTGGATGGAATGAAATTAGCACGGAGAGGGAAAACATGCTGCTGAAGTTCTTGTCGTACTTCACTGGACCTATTCTCTATGTCATGGAGCTCGCCGCCATTTTGGCAGCAGGTTTGCGCGACTGGATCGATTTTGGTGTCATTTGCGGAATTCTCTTGCTCAACGCATTTGTCGGTTGGTATCAAGAAAAACAAGCTGCTGACGTCGTTGCATCTCTGAAAGGCGACATTGCGATGAGAGCCACTGTTGTTCGCGGTGGCCGTGAGCAAGAGATTAAGGCTCGAGAAATAGTTCCGGGAGATATCATCATCGTTGAAGAAGGCCAGACTGTGCCTGCGGATGCTCAGCTTATCTGCGACTATGGGAAGCCAGAGGATTTCGAGTATTACAAAAAACTCAAGGCCGAGGACCAATTCAGCCATGATCAGGAACCCGGCAGTGATGATGATGCTGAAAAGGACAAGAAAGGCGAAGACATAGGTGACGGCGAAATAGAAGATCCTGACAGCGAACACGCATTGAAGGCTGGTCATGCGATTGTTGCCGTCGACCAGTCTGCGATCACTGGAGAATCACTTGCCGTCGACAAATTCATGGGTGATACCGTCTACTACACCACTGGCTGCAAACGAGGCAAGGCATACGCGATTTGTATTACCGCTGCGAAACAGAGCTTCGTCGGCCGTACTGCTACGCTTGTCCAAGGAGCAAAGGATCAAGGCCATTTCAAAGCGATCATGAACATGATTGGTACAACTCTGCTGGTTCTTGTGGTCTTTTGGATTTTGATCGCCTGGATAGGTGGATTTTTCCACCACTTGAGGTTGGCAACTCCGGAATGGAGCTCGATTAATCTCCTGCACTACGCCCTTGTCTTGCTAATTATCGGTGTCCCAGTTGGTTTGCCTGTCGTCACTACGACAACACTGGCAGTAGGTGCTGCTTACTTGGCGAAGCAAAAGGCCATCGTACAGAAGCTTACTGCTATTGAATCTCTGGCTGGTGTCGATATTCTCTGCTCCGATAAAACTGGCACTCTTACGGCAAATCAACTGAGTATTCGCGAGCCATATGTTGCTGAAGGTCAAGATGTAAATTGGATGATGGCATGCGCTGCTCTTGCGTCGTCTCACAACATCAAGTCTCTGGATCCTATCGACAAGGTCACTATTTTGACGCTGAAGCGATTCCCCAAGGCTAGAGATATCCTCGGACAAGGCTGGAAGACTGAAAAGTTCACTCCTTTCGACCCTGTTTCGAAACGTATCACTGCTATCGTTCGCCAAGGAGACGACAAGTATGTGTGCGCGAAGGGAGCTCCGAAGGCAATTTTGAATCTGACCAGTGCCGACAAGGAAACCACCGACCAGTTTAAAGAAAAGGCAACCGAATTTGCTCGTCGTGGATTCCGCTCTCTCGGTGTTGCGTATCAAAAGAACGACGGCCCTTGGATTCTGCTTGGTTTGCTCTCCATGTTCGATCCTCCTCGTGAAGATACTGCTCAAACTATTGTTGAAGCTCAGAATCTCGGTGTACCTGTCAAGATGCTCACTGGTGATGCTATCGCAATTGCCAAGGAAACCTGCAAGATGTTGGCACTGGGTACTAGAGTTTACAACTCGCAGAAGCTCATGCACGGTGGCCTTTCTGGAACAACTCAGCATGATTTGGTCGAACGCGCCGATGGTTTTGCTGAAGTATTCCCTGAGCACAAGTATCAGGTCGTAGAAATGCTCCAGCAACGTGGCCATTTAACAGCCATGACAGGCGACGGTTGGTTTTAGAACAACATAAAGATAAAAGCAACTGACTAAGTGAACTAGGCGTCAACGACGCGCCGTCCTTGAAAAAGGCTGACTGTGGTATTGCCGTCGAGGGAGCTTCCGAAGCTGCACAAGCAGCTGCCGATATCGTCTTTCTGGCTCCGGGTTTGAGCACCATAGTTTTGGCTATCAAGACTGCTCGACAGATTTTCCAACGCATGAAAGCATACATTCAGTATCGTATCGCGCTTTGTCTACATCTGGAAATCTACTTAACGACCAGCATGATCATTATTAACGAAACCATTCGCGTGGATCTGATCGTTTTCATTGCCCTGTTCGCCGATTTGGCTACTGTTGCTGTCGCATACGATAACGCTCATTCCGAACAGAGACCAGTGGAATGGCAGCTTCCTAAAATCTGGATTATCTCAATCATCCTGGGTATAATGCTTGCGGCCGGTACCTGGGTCATTCGTGCGTCAATGTATCTTCCCGATGGTGGCATCATCCAGAACTTTGGTTCCATTCAGGAAGTTTTATTCCTGGAGGTCTCGCTTACGGAAAATTGGCTTATCTTCGTCACGCGCGGAGGAAAGACGTTACCATCATGGCAACTCGTCGGCGCCATCTTGGGCGTCGATATTCTTGCAACCTTATTCTGCGTCTTTGGTTGGATCTCGGGTTCAAATGCTGACAATCCACAAGACCCTATTGACCACTTCAATCAACGCAATAGCGGTTGGACTGACATTGTCACTGTCGTTACCATCTGGCTTTACTCGATTGGAGTTACCATTGTGATCGCCATCGTCTACTATCTTCTCAACACTATACCCCGTCTCAATGACCTTGGCCGGAAGGTCAGAAGTAAGAAGGATGCTGACATCGAGAATATTATCGCGGCCATTTCCAAACTGGCTCTTGACCATGAGAAGGATGATCTAGGCAGGGACAGATACGTTGTGACTACGAAGGCCGCTGAGGAAGAAGAAGATGACTAAAAAGGGACATGAAATGTTTGAACTAGGTGGCTTGAGGGGGTATATCTCTGGGTACATGAGCGGTAGAAGATTTTTAGATTTCAATGCCTTCAAGTGTTTACATACGGCTGTCGGTTAACTACGTTTTAATAGAAGACTGTCGCGTGACACCTTGCCCAAAAAGTAAAGAGAAGGGCACTTAGTATCTTGATTCGAATTCCCAGTACATCACCTCCTTTGATAGTCGTTAAGTCATGTAGAGAGCTAGTCATAAACTCGAAGAGCGTTACAGATTTTGGTGGCGTTTCGAGATGTCACGTGATTGATTTGCCAAGAACCGAATCAAATCTTCTACCCTCGACTCCTTGAAATGATCTCCACTATCGTCTTCTCAGCGCAGTGAGTCGGTGGAGGGCGCAACTTCATCAGCGACCCTGAAAGACCCAAGTTGAGTGAATCGTGGCGTGAGACACTTGTCCTTAGAGTCTCCGCCTCCGCTCAGATGAGTCTCGAGGCTCCCGTTGTCTCCGTCCCACCACTTGGCCCTGTCAAGATGGAGGACCGCAAGCGGGCTTCTGCTTCAGATCATAACGATGATTCTGCACCTCCTGCAAAACGCCAAGCGACGAGCATGAATGGTCCTGTTGTTGAATCGGCTGCCGATACCCCGAAGTTTGGAACACATGGGTCCCCGTGGCAAGTTGAACTTGAAGTACGTCTTCCCCTTTGAAGACAATTTTGCAGCTGATTCTGACTTTAAATTGCACTAGACCTTTCAGAAAGATGCCCTCATTCGACAAATGCGCGAGTTCAAAAGGGAAAAGATCCAACTCGAATCCCAGGTTGCCGAATTGCAAAAGTCTTCAAAATACCACGATGAACATATCAGGACCATTGATGCATGGCTCAGTCAAGTACGTACCGTACTCTTCTTCTTCGTATTTGACATCTTTGCTAACTTTAGCCTCAGTTACTGGACGAGATACGCATTCTCACCGGCGACGTTCAAGCAATCGGCTCTCAAGATGCTACGTCCCTGACCTCGAACCTCTTCTCCTCGGACAATAAGAAGTTCCAGTTGCACTTGTCGGAACGTTCTGCCAGTGTTAAGGCTGCGCTTGAAGATCTCTACGCACGCATCCCGTCCAGTTCTCCTGAAATTGCGCAATTGCAACAGCAGTTGAACAAGGCCCTGACAGCTGAAAGAGAGCATGCAATGAAGCTGCAACAAGTCAATTTCGAGAAAGAGCAATTAGCCGAGCGTCTGGAAAATGCAACCGAGCGGTACTTGAAAGCCGAAAAGAAGCTTGATAGGTCTAAGAGCGCTGCAGTCGCGGCCATTGATCGGCAAGGCCAATTGCAGAGCCAGCTGGCCCCGCCAGAGCAGTCTTCAACAACCGTGAACGGCAACAGCAAAGCTGCGTCTCCTGAAATTTCAACCGCCGCAGTGCAAGAAGCGGAAGAAGCCAAGTTGGAAGCTGTGGCTGCTGCAGAGAAACGAAAGGAACAGCTTGAACAGCTAGAATTGGAGAGCAAGGGTCTTACGGAGCAGATCACCACTCTGACGTCGCGATTGTCCAACTTGACAGACGAAGACTACGCAAAGACTGAATTGTTCAAAGCCGCCAAATCTCAACATGAAGATCTCATCAAGCGAATCGAGCATCTGGAAGCCACACATGTGCAGCTGCGGGAAGAGGCAAAGAAGCTTCAAGCGGAGCGGACTGCTTATCGTGCACAGATGGAAGAGGAGGCCAGCATTACCGTCAAAGAATCGGAGAGCGATCTAGCCAAAGCTGAAAGTAATGAGCAACGACTTCGTGCCGAACGGGATACTATTCAGTCAAGGTGTTCTATTCTTGAGTCTTCCAGATCGGAGCACAAAGTTACCATCCAAAAGCTTCAAGAATTAGTTGATGCTCGAGACAGCCGGATTCAAGACCTCGAAGCGGAGATCAGTCAGCTGGAAGGCCAACTGAGAGGTGTTGATATTGATTCGGAGGAAAATCTGGACGGACTCACACCAGATGAACTCAAGACACGGCTTATCAACGTTCAGAAAGAGAGGTCGTTGCTTCAGCAAGAAACCACTCATATGGAGACCGCACTCAAGAAATTGCAGGGTCTTGCCGTGAAGAAGGTGGACGAGTTCCGATCTTTCGAGGATCGTATTGCACAGCTCCAAGCGGAAAAGGCGAAGGCAGATCAAAAGTATTTCGGAGCAATGAAGACGAAAGACGCTCGGACTGCGGAGCGAGATGTTCTGGCAACTCAAAACAAGAAGACATCCAGTCTGATTGCTGCTTTCAAAGAGACCATTGCCAAGTTAGAAGAGAATGAGCGAGTTCTTGAGAAGCAGCTTGCCGAGCAACGGGATGCTATTGAGTTCCTCACCTATCAACAGCAGACTATCCAACAAACAGCGTCTCAGGTAGAGGCTGCTTCGAAAGAGAGCACCAACCACATTGTGGAACTTCAGAAGTCGCTTGCAACAAAGGACGGCGCCGTTTCAGCGGCCCAACATGCGCAACGTGAAGCTGAAGTGGAGGTCGAGAAGCTCAAAGTCAGCTTGGCGGAGGCAAAGAAGAAAGCGGAGGAGTGGAGAACCAAGGCTAGGAGCAATCCAAGCGATGAAGTAGAGATGCTAATGGTAAGAAGCTCTTGCTCGACTCCCTTTGGAACCTTAGCTAACATAATCACAGCGCGTCGCCTACTGCACTTCTTGCAACCGAAACCTCAAGGATACCATGCTCAAGACTTGTGGACATGTTATGTGCCGCGATTGTGTCAATGAGCGCGTGATGAGTCGATCTCGAAAGTGCCCACATTGCTTGAAAGCATTTGGCTCAAACGACATGGTTCCTGTACACCTGGTATGAGGTATAGGGCGAGAAGCCTTTCTCTCTTTCCTTCTTTCGCGTATATTATTTCACACCCACCACAAATACCTTTCCGTTTCCTTCTAAGCTGTCCTTGCTCTATTACTTGGCGTGAGCCGCTTCAATTCGTATGGGTGGAGCGTTTCCAGGCGAATATGGGTTGAGCATTTGCATGAGCTTCAAAATGTTTTTGGATGAGCACCGGATCAAACACGGCGTCGGAAGCGGGGGTTTATATGGTTCGACCAAACCAACGAGCGAAACGTAAGCTCTGGACTTGTATGATTAGATACAATTCAACCACCATTTGAATATCTCAAAATAGGCCATCTGCTCTACCCTTAGTTCAAGTTCACAAGTTGAAAGAATCGTTCGGTGATGTTCTTTGAGGGTGATGTTAAATCCGAGCGATTGTATAGAGCCACGAACTCCAAACTTATTCCGTCTTTTTATTCAAATTCCGCTTTGAATCTCAGCCCACAGCCCCGAATGATAGTCTATGGCACCGCATTGCCCCCATAATTGTACTAATATCAAGCAAATACCATGACCGGCGCGAAAAGCCATATAAAACATCCACGAGCCAAGAATACTCAGAACCACGCACCAAACCCGAAGAAACGCAAACATGCCGATATCACCAGCATCGCTAGCACAGAGAAGCAAAAGCAGCAGCACAACCAACCTTCGCAATCTCAACCAATCGTACCGTTCACGCCACACACGCGCATTCTCCTCGTCGGCGAAGGCGACTTCTCCTTCGCGGCCTCGCTGGTGCAGCACCACGGCTGCGCCGACATCCTCGCCTCGAGCTACGAGCCGGACCGGGCCGCGCTGCTAGCCAAGTACCCGCACGCGGCGGCGCACCTGCGAGAGCTGGAAGAAGCGTTCGAGCACGAGGAGGACGGCGGGCGGTGGAGGGTGCAGTTCGGCGTGGACGCGCGCCGGCTGCAGGCCTGCAAAGACGTCCGCAAGAGGACGTGGGATCGCGTGTGGTTCAATTTCCCGCACGCGGGCGGCCGTAGCAGGGACGTCAATCGCCAGGTCAGGTTCAATCAGGAGCTGCTGAGTGAGTTTTTTGAGAGCGCGGCGAAGGTTCTGAGTGGTGAGGGTGATCAGCGGGATTCTAGAAACGAGAATGA